>ERZ795045.1158-NODE-1158-length-30737-cov-5.844991_pt1 | contig 30737 bp, 6 predicted proteins | sample MGYA00375129_ERZ795045 | MGnify/ENA primary metagenome ERZ795045 (study PRJEB30174, sample SAMN05720166) | activated sludge metagenome | isolation source: anaerobic digester from wastewater treatment plant | place: Japan | collected 2015-05-15 ...
GACTCATCGCCCCACTTGTTCCACGCCACGTTGGTGCTCCAGTAATACCGGATATTCGGCCCCTTGATCACCCCCGGGCGCATCCGGAAATAGAGCCTGGATTGCATTGAGCCCGGCGTCTCCGGGAGAAAGCTGCCATATGCGCTCCAGCTCAGGTCACCGAGGCCCATCGAGTGGTGCAACTCCGTGCGCGCATAGAGATCTCGGTGCGCCGGCGAGTCGAGGCTAACATAGGTATGCGTGCGAGCTCCAAACTGCTGCTCATGGCGCCAGCGGAGCCCCCAGTCCTTCGTGGTAATGTGGTTCAGCTCCACGGCGCCGTGTGTCCCCTGGCCGAAGCTATAGCGTTGATCGACCGCCAGGTGCCACCCTGGGCGAGTGACATAGCCATCGTAGCCGTAGCGCGTCTGCCTGCGGAGGCGAATCGAGCCGTTGGATGTATCCGTCACGCTGTAGTAAAACGGAAGGTTCACCGAGATGCCGCCCATGCTGTCGAGGCTGACCAGGTGATCCGCATCGGGGCCATATGGGTTGAGCGAGAGGACGTAGAATGGAAGCCAGATGATGTGCGCCCCAGCCACGCGCAGCCCGAACCCGGAGAACTGCACCTTATCGCCTGGGAAGAGCGTGATCTTCCGCGCGGAGATTAGGGCCTTATCTGTCTCGGCATCCTGGAGATCGAACACTCCCTCGGGCGTCGGCCCCTCGGCCGCAAAGAGATCGAGCGCGTAGCCGCTGACCATCTGGCGCCGGATCGTGCCATTCTCCTCCACCGCCAGCAGCCGGCCCTGCATCTGGGGCATCTCCAGCATCAGCCGGTCCGCGGTGACCTCGCGGCCCGCGCAGCGCACGCGGATGTTGTTCTGCGCCACCACACGAAGAGAGCCGACGTGCAGCTGCAGGCGATCCGCGATGATGAACACCCCGCGATACGTCAGGCGCACGTCACCCGCGGCATCGATCAGATCTTTATCTGGAACGTAATGGAGCGATTGGGCCTGAATGCGGGCAAACGGAGCAACCTGCTGAGCCGCCATCGCTTCGCTGGAGAAGGTGACGCGCACGCGAGCAACGGCGCGCGTTCCCGCCGTCGCCGTCACCTCGGCAACCGCAGGCTCCGCGCTGCTCCGAAGCATCACCCTTACCACGCCGGAGCGCGTCTCGGCCGTAGGGCTAATTACGCCCGCCGTCGTCGTGAACCGGACGATGGTGCCATCAACGACAAATGCCCCCTGCCGGTCACGTACCTCGGCGAGCAACGTCGCTGACGATTGGCCGTCTGCGGCGATGACCTCCGGGTCCGCTCGGAGGAGGATCACCTCCGGTTCGCCCGGCAGACCCTGAGCCAGGCCCGGGGAGCGCGGGATCACCAGGAGCACGAGCAAGCAAAAGAAGAACGAGATGCGGCGAACGGCTCTCATGCTCTCATGTCGCAAGGGAAACACCAGCGCACCCGGCACCGGTGGGAAGATAGTCAACTGCCTCCGGCTATGAGCGCGAGCCGGACGCCTGCTTCCGCCCGCCACGCTCACTCTGAAGGATATCTACTGTTGTAAGCATTCGCCGCCCCGGGCCCCGGCACCTTCTCCAACACCAAACAGAACGCCAGCCCCCTTCTGCCCGGCCCTGTCGCCGATCCACAGATCGCCCTGGGCCCACCCCCTGCCCCATCCATACCCTGACAAACGCCGAAGGGGCCGGTCGAATGACCGGCCCCCAGCCTATTCCATTCGGAGCCGCCGCGGACGGCGGCCCCGCCTATCCTCGCTCCGAGTGACCTACGGCGTCACTTCCACCGTATCCGACCACGGACCCTCGTGGATGAAGTCCACCGCCTGCACGCGATACACATACGTGGTTCCCGCAGTCGCCGTAGTATCGTAGAACTCGGTCATCTCCGGCCCGACCGGGAAGAACTGCTCCGTCTCGCCCGTCAGATCCTGCTTCTCGCGGCGCGAGACGGTGTAGCGTGCCAGGTCGCGGACCGGGTTGTTCTGCAGATCCCGCAAGGCATCCCACCGGACCAAGACGATCCCGTTGGTAGCGGTCGCCGGGCGAATCGTGACCTTACCAGGAGGCACGTTCATCACGCGCACCGGCCCGGCCACATCGCTGACCTCGCCTTCCACCACGCCGGCCACGCTGTAGTTCACCAGCGCCACCACGCGGTAGTAGAAGTCCTGATCATGCGCCTCGGGAAGCGACACCGACCCGTTCAGGAACTGATCCAGGAAGCTCGGTGTCGCCGACGCCGGTACGGGCACCGGGGTCACCAGCTCGAACGGGCCTGCGGCATACTTGCTGCGATATACCCGGTAACCGGTAATCGCGGGCGCAGCACCACCCACAGGCGCAGACCAGCTCACCTGGACGCCCATATCGAGTAGATTGCCGCTGCCATCCCGGTTGGTGACGGTCACGTTCAGCGGCTTGGGCGGCACCGGGTTGGGCACAGCCCGCACCTCAGCGCTCGGGGTACCCTCGATCCCCAGCTTATCGACGGTGGCGATCCGGAACCAGAACGCCTTGTCATTCTCCAGGGCCGGGAGCACGAACTGCGTCAGGATGTACGACGACTCGGTGGCGGCGACAGTCGCCTTGCCCGTGCCATCGGCCGGCGCGAAGACGCGCGTGTATGGCCCTGCCTGCTGGTCCGAGTAGTAGATCACGTAGCCCAGCGCCGAGGGATCCGTCGACGGCGTCCAGTTGAACGTCACCTGCGGCAGGCCCTCGACGGTGGCGCCGCCGGTCGCCGTGAAGTTCGCGGGCGGCGCAAGCCGACGCACCACCATCACGGGCGTCTGATCCACCTGCTCGCCGGCTTCGCTCTCCAGGATGCCGTTGCTGCTATCGAGCATTGTGGCCGTCACCGAGTAGCGGAGGCCAACGCCTGCCGGCGCCCTGCGGTCCTCGAAGCGCGGCTGCCCCTGCAGATTGGCCAGAGGCACATCCTCGACCATCGTCCGCACGCCCGTGTTCACGATGGTGCGATAGATGCGGTAGCTCCGCAGCACGTGCCCGACGCTGCTCAACTCACGATTGTCCGGCGGAGCCAGGCGCGTCACCGGGCTCCACGTGATCACCACGCTCTTATCGCCACCCACCGCCTGAACGTTCGTTGGCGCCGCGGGCGGGATAGCGGGCGTCGCCGAGACCGGCATCCCGGACGGGCTACGCGCGCTCTCCACACCGGACGTGTTCACAGCCGTCACCTGGTAGTAGTACGTCACCAGGTTCTGCGCTGCCTTATCCTGGAAGACGATGCTGGGCGGGTCCACGCTCGTGACGGGCACCCGGCCATGCAGCTGCGGCGTCAGATTCGGCGAGTCGCTGCGGTAAACGCGGTACTCCAGGAGGTTCGACTCGCTATTCTTATCCCAGACCAGCGTCACCAGGTTGTTGCCGGCGGACGCCAGCACGTTGCGCGGGGCCTCGGGCGGCGCCGTCGGCATCGCCTCGGCGGGTAGCGACAGCTGCCCCTCCCAGCCGGCCGTGTCGATCGCGGTCACGAAGTACTGGTAAGTCGTATCGTTCGTGACCTGCGTGTCCACGTACTGAAGGCCAGTCACGGGTTGATCCGTGAGGCGCGTGCGCGTCGTCGGCTGCTCCGACACCTGGCGATACACATGGTAGCCGGCGATATCGACCTCAGCCAGCGGGCCCCACGTGATTGTCACGCGACCGTCTCCCGCCTTCGCGGTGACGTTCTGCACCACGCCAGGGCGCCGGTTCGGCGTGGCAGAAGCCTCATCCGAATACGGGCTCTCGCCCTGCGCACTCACCGCACGGACCACGTAGTAATACGTCGTGTTGAAGTCGACGCTGTTATCCTCGACCGAGGTCACGTTCGCCGGGATCTTATCGGCGCCGGGCAGAAGCTGCCACGGGCCGCCGCGGCCGATCTTCCCCTTGGGGAACTTGGTCCACAGGTTGCCATAGGCCGCCGGCGCGCCAGCGCGCGAGCGCTGCGCACTCCGGTAAACCTGATAATGAAGGATGTCCGGCTCCGTGTTCGCCCGCCAGGAGACGATGATCCGGCGCTCGCCCTCAGGGGCCGTCGCCGTCACGCCCGCCGGGGCCGAGGGCCGCAGATCCGTCTGGGCGGCCACGGGCTGCATGCTCTGCCAGTTGCTCTCCAGCCCGGTCTCGCTCACCGCCGCCACCTTGTAGAAGTAGGTAGCACCGCCGGGTAGTCCAGAATCCGTGTAGGTATTCGCTGACGCGGGCACCTCGGTCACCCGCTCATAGCCCTCATTCGGCTGGGCCGACCGGTAAACGCGATACGCCGTCACGAACTCTTGGGTCGCCACCGGCCACGTCAGCTGCACGCTGCGCAGGTTCCTACTCACCTGCACATCCCGCACCGGCTCCGGCTCACCGGGGCCCATCGCCCGGTCGCCATTCATTCGCGACCCTACTTTGCCTCCGGCCACGCCAGCCACCTGATAGGCATAGCGCACGCCTGCGACGATGGGCGGCTTGTCCTCGTACTGCTCCTGCTGCGCCTGGGTAGCCGGCACCTCGATGATCTGCTGGTACGAGCCAGCTGTGCGGGCGTCTGTCACGGCTGCCCGGTAGATTCGATACGCCTCGGCCCCCTGAACCCGCGGCCACGTCAGGCGAACCCCGTCGCGCGTCGCGCTCACCAGGACGCCTGCACCCGGCGCGGATGGTCCATCATCATCGCCACCCAGAAGCGAGATCGCCAGCACCGCCAGGGCAACACCACCGAGAGCCCAGGGCAGCCACTTCCGGCGCGCTCCGGGCTTGCGAGGCTCCTTCGGCTCGCGTCCTGCGAGCTTCTCTTCCAGGCGCTTCGCCACGTCCATGCGCGCCCGATCCTCAAGAGCCCCGCGCAGGCCCTCGCCCTTGCCCTCGCCATTCACCGTGACGGTGAGCGTCGGCTCGCCGGTCGCTGCGTTGTAGAGGTACGCCGTTACCCGCAACGCCACGCGGTTCTGATTCGCGTCGTACTCGTAACCGTCGGCATCGATTTCGCCCACGAGAGCCGTCTCGGCGCCGAGGATTCGCGCGATCTTCACCGCGGTGGTGGAATCAGGAACCCCGGCCAGTTCCTGCTCGAGGAGCTGGCCATTCTGAATCGCTCGCTCGATGGTCGCGTTGTAGGGCCGTGTTGTTGAGAAGCTAACGAGGTCGAACGCAGGCGATTGCTCCATCGCCAAGCGGATCTGCCGGGTCAGCGCCCGGGCCAGCCCCTCGCCGCCCTCTTTGCTCTTGTTGTCGAACTCGAAAACGACGATCGTTCGCTGACGCGAGGGAGCGGCCTGCGCGGCCGGTGCCAACGCCCTGGCCATCAGGCCTTCGCCCAACGGGAACGTCATCGCCAGTACCAGGAGCGAAGCGACGCATCGCCTGATCCGCCACCTAAGCATGCGTTTCATCCAGCCTGAACTCCCTTCGCGCTGGCGCGTCGGAAGCGCGGCCGCCCCGGGGGACCGCCTGGGGCGGGCCGCCACTTCCACTCTCACCAGGTCACCACTGCTATCGGTCTCACTGCTCGGGCGGTCTGCCCTTCAGGTGTTGTTGCCGTAATCTGCACCAGATACAAGCCCCGCGGCAGGCGAGAGCCATCCGCGCGGGTGAGGTCCCACGTCACGGTGTTCATCCCCTGCTCCACCGCGCGGCGGTCAGCCACCTTCTTCAGGCGCTTGCCGTTCGGCGCGATGATCTCCACCGTCGCCACGGAAGCGCGGCTCACGGAGAAGGAGATGCTCCGGCCCCCTCGGGTCGTCCCGAAGGTAATTCCATCGATGCGCAGCGCGCCCTCCGTGCGCGGCTGCACGATGAGGCGAAGCCGGCGCGTGCCGGTATCCCCCGGGTTGAAGGAGTAGCCCGATGCTGTCCTCAGATAGACGCGCTTGCCCGCGGCATCCACATCCTCGAGGATGACATCCAGCTCCTTGGGCAACTCCGCAAGGTTGGGGCACCGCACACTCACGGCGCGATCCCGTGCATTCGTCTCCACCACGAAGTCGAACACTAGTGGCAGCCCACTCGCGCTCGGGCGGAAGTCGGTCGCGTAGCGGCCGGTTCCGGCCTGCCCCGTGAAGTAGAGATCGATCTGCTGGCCGAGCGTCGGCGGCGGGCTCTCCAGACCGGAGATTGCCAGCGCGCGGCCCTCGCTCGTCACGCCGGCGAAGTTATAGCTATCGGACTGAACGCCATTTCCGGCGACCAGTTGGAGCGTCCACTCTCCCGTGCGCCCGCGCTCGCGGCGTCTCGTCGGTTCCTCGGGCAGGCGGGCGCTGCGCGCCATCGGCGGCGCGAAGACCAGCCGGCCAGCCACGTTCGACTTGACCCACAGGCCCTGCCACGGCAACACGTCTCTGCGCGCGCCAGGCACGGTTGCATGCACGAGCACGTACTGCGAGCCGTCGAAGATCCATGCGTGGTCGAAGATCTTCCGTTCCGCCGGAGGCGCCATGACCGCCTCCGAGAGCGACATCACCGTGCCCTGCTCATCCTGGAACGTCACGCTGCTCCAGGAGATCGGCAGTAGGAACGGGTTCGCCACCTGGTTCCAGCCCTTCTGAACGGGCACGCTCACAGCGGCGTTGTGCGGAACCGTCTCTCCCACCGTCCTCGCGACGATGCCTCCCTTGGTGTTCACCCAGAAGCCGTCACCCGGCTTGACGGGCGGCATCGTCCCACCCGGGCCAAAGTCATAGCGACCCAGCGCCACGTTCCAGCGCGCGAGTTGGAAGTCCGTCCCCGCAAAGATGTCGCTGATCTGCCCCTGGTCGGGCGTGACCGGCACGCCGATCATCGACAGCCCAGCCGGAATGCTCACTTCGCCAGGGCTCACGTCTACCGCCACCTGCTCGTATCCGCCACCGATGCCGCGCGCGGCGTCACTCTCGAACTCGGCGGTCACCTGCCACCGGCCGCTTCGGACCGGAACATAGGCATCCGTGAACCGGCCCTCGCTCGTCGCGGTGACGGTGTTCACGTACATCTCAACAGGCTGGCCATCCGCGCCCACCCACGCATAGGTGATCTTGATATCCGTGGAGGGAATCACGGGATCGAGCGCGCCGCTGACCCGCATGGGGGTCAACCCATCGAGCGTCAACTGCTCCGGGGTGAGCGTCAGGTTCAGGCGTGTCTCGGGAAGGACCATGGGTCCTGCGAACGGCCTGCCGTTCTGATCCGAGAGCGTGGCGGTATCGAACCCGTCCTCGGCGGTGAAGCTATGCATCAGGCTTCCTGCCGGAAGCGTGGTTGTCGTCTGGAACAGTGCGCCCGCTGCGCGAACGTCGCCCTCGACGTAGGTCATCGGGAGCTTCTGGTTGCCCACGATGACGGAGACGCGCGGCAGACCCGCTTCCTTCCAGTTTGCGGGCGCGTCAGCGTCGCGGCAGCGCACGCTAAAGGTGAACGGAGTACCCGTGTGTCCCGTGGTCGGGTTCAGCCTCGGGAGGCTACCGCCCACCTCGGTATCCAGCATGAGCGTGGGCACCACGTTCGGGCCATGCGCACCACCCTCATTCGGGTAGCGAATCGGGTCCTGGATGCCAGGAACGCTCACCAGGAAGTAGTAGCTGTACGGCCCACTCCCCGCGTACGGCCCACTCCCCGCCGGGCTCGCACCGGTGTACGCGAACACCGCGCCATCAGTGAAGTCCGTATCCGCCGGGTTCTCCTGCACCATCGGCCGGCTTTCGGGGTTGCCGTCCTGGTTCGGGGCGACCACGAGGATGGAGGGCACCAGGTTTTGGCTCTGGCGATAGGTAAGCCGGTACGTCACCTTGCCAGGCTGGCCGGGCGTCGGCGAGACGCTCTCCCCTGTCAGCACCGGCAGCTCGATCGCCATCACGGTAGGCCCGTCAGCAACCGGCGTCTCCACGGTAGTCACGCCGTCGCTCGCCGTAAATCCATACCGATAGACGCCGGGCTGATCCAGCTTCACCGGCAGGGAGAAGAGCCACCCGGGATTCGCCAGGGCCGCCCTGGAAGCACCTGCTGGCGGGGTCATCGCGCCCTGATTGGGCAGATCCACGAGCGCGCCCTTCGGGTCGAAGATTCGGAGCTGCACGCTCTGTGGTTCGATGCTCCCCGCGTGCGAGTACAGAACGCTGAACTCGTACGTCTGCGCCACCACTGAACGCAGAGGCGTCACTGCCTGCGGCGTGAGCACCGGCATGCCGACCACCGGGCCCGTGAATGGCACCTTATTCGCGTCGTCGGCATAGAACTGGCGCACGCTGTCGCCATCCGACGCCTCGAAGTAGTAGCTGTAGGTGCCCGGTGCGTTGAACGTGTACGGCGTCTCGTTCCTCCACACCACCCCCTGCCCCGCAACCGTCCCAGGAGCTGGGTTCGGATCCTCCGGTTTGAGCTCCACCGTGTCAAGCACGGTCGCCTGGCCGCCACTCGCGGGGTTCAGGATGTGCACGAACACCCTATCGCCGGGCTTGTCGCCCTCATGTCGGTAGCGCACGCTGTAGCGGAAGCCGGTCCCGGGCTTACCCGCGCTGGGAGAACCCTCCGTGGTGCCATCCGTGCGCTGGACGCTGGGCTCGCTCAGAGTCGGGACGTAGATGCTGGGCCCGGTCCCCTGGACCTGCACCTCTTCGTTGGTCAACGGATCTTTCGCTACGATCCTGAAGGAGTGCGCCCCTGCCCCGATCTGCCGGCCGTTGAGCGTGACGGTATAGATGACACCGGCTGCGTAATCCGGATTCGGTTGGGCCGGATCGCGCACCATCTGATGGACGTCCTGGCCGTCGATCACGAGCTCCAGGAGGTCGCCCGCGGGCGTGTCACGCTCGTTATCGCCGTACCTCACGCTGAACTTGAAGTTGTCGCTCAGCGAACCCTTGGCTCCCTTGCCGGGATCCGTGGCGTTCTCGACCTTGACATCGAGCAAGAACGGCTTGCTATTCAGGAAGAACGGCTTCCCAGGCCCAGTTGGGTTGTTGGGGTCCACATCCAACAGGGTGACCTGCTCACCATCCTCCGGGTTGTTGGCGTCCTTCCAGTTATCGGTGAACGCGAAGTAGTATTCGCGTCGGCCCTGGAACGCGCCCACGGTGGGGTCGGTCGCCGATTGCAGGCGGTAGCGCACCCCCTGGGTGAAGTCCGACGTGCTCGGATCCCGCTGCATGACGAGGACCAGGCTCTTCGCAGCATTGTCCGGCTCACTGGGATCCGGGAAAACAAGGTGCGGCGTGCTGGGGGGATCGCCATCGAGATCCCGATACACCACCTCAATGGTCCAGCTCACGGCGCCCGTTTTCGGATCGACGGTCGGCACCGCGCGGTGCTGCGATAGCTCCGGCGGGTGGTTGATACGAAGCGTATTCGCGATATGGCTCACCTGCGCGCGCGTGGTGAGCGAGGTGCCGCCATCGGAATCGCCCGGCCATTCCGCCGTTCGCCGGCCATCGCTAACACGGAAGAAGTAGCGGTAGACGCCCGGCTCAAGCGCGGGCGCCGCCAGACCCGGTAACTTCACGCCATACTGCGCGAAGAACGCAGACGAGAGCGTGGGATCAGAGAAGTCCTTGTAGAGCGGGTCCATGCCGTTTGCCCCGCTTGCAAGCGGTGTGCACGCAATGGGGGACCGTGGGTCGGGCACGAAGCTCCCATTCTCATCCTGGCGGAAGAGGTACATCTGGCACACGGTCGGCGGCAGGCCCTCGGACTGCGTGTAATAGAACCGCCACTGAATCTCATCCGTGGAGCGAAGCCGACTGGGGCGCGCGCGATTCAGGTCATCTCCGAAGAGAGCCACACGCCTCTTGTTGCCACCGCCATTGTCACGGAGCGCCGCCACCGGCACCGGAATCCCGATCAGCCCGAGGCCAGTATCCCCTCGCAACTGTACCTGATCCACCGTGATCTGGGGATCCACGCGGATCTCAAACGGCGGGTGGAACACCTGGCGCGGGGGCGAGGCTGGGTCCGTTTTCGGCAGGTTAAAGTGCGGCTGCTGGAACCAGCGCCGGTTGTACACGTACGGATCCACCCCGGCGGCAAACTGCCAGCCGCCGCCGTCGTTGTATACGACGGTGCCCCACGAGCGATTTGCCCCCATCGACCCATACGCTGGCAGGGTTGCAAACTGAATGTCGTTGCTCGTGAAGAAGGAGTACTTTCGCAGGCCCGCAGGGAGCGAGACGAAGCTCCGCGTGCGCGGATCGTACACCTGCTGGCCGCTCTGCAACTCCTGGCGGCCCGTGCGCCCCGCGTTGAGGTACTTCTGACCCGGGTTGTCGCTGAACGGGCTGAGCGCGAACTGCAAGACGGCCGCGCCGAACTCGAAGAACCGCGGGATACCGACCGAGACCGAGTGATCCGTCGCCCGGCAGGTGTACTTGAAGATGACACCGTTGCGCCAATCCTCGGCGGTTGGGTCTCGCGTGAGGAACTGGGGCTGCAGGTCGGTGTCGATCACCATCATCCGAGGCGCGTCCAGGCCTTGCGTCAGCGCGGGAGGATCGCCCGCGCCGTAATCCCGGAACCAATCAACGGCGCCGCCTGATGCGCCGGGACCGACGAGTACTTGGCCATCCCCATTGTCATCGAACACGATGAAGACGCCAGAACGGAAGGTATTGGGCGCAACGCCCGTGGGGAGCGTCGGGTCCGGCGGCGTCACGAAGCGCCACGGATCATCCGTGCGCCGGGGCACATTGTACTGGTCGAGTTCCAGATTGTTGACCGTGTTGTGGACATTCGGACCAAGCCGATCGAACCGCCCCCGTCCGGTGAACGGGCGCGGGGGCAGGCCCTCCGGGTCCATGTACTTCACGCGGAACGTATAGGTCGCAGAGGCTGAGCCATCTCCGTAGTTCGCCGGATCCGCGGGCTCGATGGTCACACCCCCGGCTTTCTTGGGGATTTTGAACTGATCGCTATTCCCCTGAGCATCGACGGGGATCAACACTTCGCGGCCACGCCCGGTGATCGTGAACCCGAGGATAGTAGAGACCGCGGTCGCCGTACCCGACTGGGGCACAGCATAGGCCGAAAAGGTTACCTGATGAGCGGTGGGGAGAGAATCGTCGTCGTTGCGGAAATACCAGCCGGGGATGCTGACCCGATAGTAGCCGCTTCCGTAGCTGTCGGTGGAATAGACCCTCTGCATCGGGATATCGGCACAGCGCACATAGCCGCGGTACCCATCCGCCAGCCCGGTGACCGGGTTCGGCTGGAGCGACTCGGTGCTAGGCACCGTGACGGTGATCGTGAACGTGAACAGGCTGCGCGCGGTACCATCGACCCAGGCATTGGTAGGCGCCTCCCGGCAGTTGGGAAATACCTGCGGATTGGAGAGCGTGACATCCGCGCGCGCGGAGCCCATCGATGCCAGGAGAAGAAGGGCAGTGCACAAAAGCATGCCCCCAACTCGCGGGAGGGCGGGATGTTGGTTGCGGCGGCAATCTGCAGCCACGGCATCCACGGCGGACGCGAGCCGCATCACCCAACGAACGGCTATCTTCACCGGCCTCATTGAGCTATTCCCTTTCCAGGGCGACAAAGGACTTCGATGGGAATGGGGCATCTCACAGCACCACGCTTCGACCCAGGGTAGAGCGCTAGTTGCACCCTCCCCTGTTTCCTGGATCGCGGACTTCGAGAGTAGCAGGTGACCATGGTTTGAGTGGTTTCCGGGCACTGCCCGGGGCCCTCGGGCGAGGAGACCCGGATGGAATTATACCATACGCTCGCTTGCCCTGTCAACGCGCGCCTCATGGTTGTTGGGCACACTCGCCGGGCGCTCCTCTTTCCTGCGGCGGCTGGACCGAGAGCGTCCTCGCTTCCCCAGCGCCCCACCGCTCGAAAGGATCACGTCCTCATCCTGGGCAGCCGCGGTCTCCGCGTTCAGCCCGGACTCCGGGCGATCCGTCACCTACAACTGCGCCGCTCGCGCCCTCTCCCCGGCATCCTTCAGCGCCTGGGAGATCTGGGCTATCGCCTTCTGGCTCTCCTCATGCACGACGTGCAAGTCACCACGGGTTTTGCCACACACATCCAGGCACTCATCGATGTACTGACACAGCTGCGCCTGCAGCGCTTGTCGCTCCTCATCAGAGTAAGCCTGGCGTCTGGCCACCTGGTTCTCCATCCTCGCGCGGCATGGGGCCGCCCGGTTATCCGCGGTCAGCTCGCGTTCCGCATCGAGCCCATAAGGACTCGCTCCGCGTGCTCATCACGGCACCGTGTGGGCTCGCCCTCGGGGTTTCGCCGTCAACGGGCGAGGTTCCCCCGTATGGAGCAGCATCCACCGCGGTGCCGGCCTTGCAGGGAACCAATCCACTGCTGCTGCAGCCCGATTCTCTCTCACGTATCTACGGGAGCGGGCCGCGAGGCCCACTCCCGTCGCTATAGTTCGCCGTGCTGGGCCGTCTCTCCTACCTGGTCAGAACGAGCATCCGGACACTCCGCGCCACCTGGCCCTCTGGCAATGTGGCGGTCACCTGGACCAGGTAGACGCCACCCGGCAGCCGGGCGCCATCCTTGCGCGTCTCATCCCAGAAGAGAGTGGCGCGGCACTCGGATGTTGCCTTGTTATCCGCCACAACCGCCACTTCCTGGCCCGATGGGCTCAGGATTGCGACGCTGACCAGTGCATCCTGGCTGAGCGTGACGTTGAACGCCCGTCCGCCGCGAGTCGGCGTCACATCCACCTGCACCACGCGCAGTGCACCCTGAGCCCGCGGTCGAACGATCAGGCGCATCTGACGCGTCCCGCTCTCGCCCGGGTTGAAGGTGTAGCCGCCGCTCGTTCGCAGATAGGTCCGCTTACCGCCAGCGTCCACATCCTCCAGCAGCACTTCGAGCGTCTTCGGGATGCGCGACAGATCCGGCGCACTCACGGTCACCGGCCGGTCGAGCACATCCGTCTCGACGGTGAAGTCCCACGTCTGCTCCCCAGCCACCGGGCTGCGGAAGTCGGTCGCATACCGCGTGCTGCTTCCGGTGCTCTGGAAGTAGAGGTCGACGTAACCGGCCAGGCGCGGTGGCGTGGAGATGCGCGCGTGTGTCGCGGCGCGCCCCTGCGCGGTGACGCCGGCATAGTTGAACTCATCCACCTCGCGGCCGTTGCTGGCCCGGAGTTGGATCGACCACTCCCGCTCCGAAGCGCGATGTCGCGAGCGCATGGCGCGAGCATCCTCGCGTGCTGCGCGGTTAGCACTTGGCGCCGCCAGGATGAGCTCGCCCGCCACGCGGCTGAAGACGAACGCTCCCTGCCACGGCTGCAGCTCGCGGTCTGTCTGAGCGAACAGGCCTCCATAGCCGCCGTGCAGCAGGCGCCAGTCGCCGCGCACCGGATCCCACGTCCATGCGAACGGCGAGACCCACTCGCCCGCTTCCATGAGAGGCAGGGTCTGCCCGCCAACGCGGACCTGCGTGGCTTGCCAGTCGATCGGCAGCAGGTAGGGGTTGCTGATGATCTGCCAACCCGGCCGGATCGCGAGCGTCACCGGCGCGGAGTGATCCACCACCCGCCCCTTTGCTGTCACCTGGAGGGTTGCCTTGGCACGCAGCCAGAAGCCGCTGCCGGGCACCGGAAGCGGCAACGCCGCATCCGGACCGTAGAGGTAGGGAACTGCCACGTCGCCCGTATAATGAGCGGTCTGGAACTCCCCACCGGCGATGGCGTCTTGCAGCGCACCCGTGAACGTGGTGGGCACGCCCATCATGTGCCGCCCAGGCATCAGCGTATAGCGCGCCGGGTCCACCGTGAACTGGGCCTCGCCCAGGCCGGAGCCGCGGCTGCCGCCCTCCGCCAGGTCACCCGCGTAGCTGGCGCGGACCACCCACGTCCCATCCTGGTCGGGCACGACAGAGGCCGAGAAGCGACCCTCGCTGTCCGTGCGTACCTCGACGGTCTGTCGCGTCTCTTCCGTCACGTCGTTGGGCGACGCGCCTTCCACGAGCACGCCGAAGGTTACCGTCACGCTAGCGTTCGGCACCACCGGCTCCAGGGCGCCGTTCAGCGTAACCGCCGTCTGAGCATCAAGGGTCACGCTGGCCCGGCTGAGATGCATGCTCACCTTCGTTGCCGGCAGCACCTTCGGGCCGGGGACCACTCCGCTTGCCGGGGCGCGCACCGTCGCATGCCCATCACTGGCGATGAAGGAGTGCCCTAGGTCGCCCGCAGGCAGCGTCATCTCGTCCAGCGTCATCTCGTCGACGCGGTAGAGCGCGCCATCGGCGTAGTTGGTGTCGTTCGGATCCGCCTGCTTCAGCGGGTACAGGGTGTTGCCAACGCTCACCCACACACTTGGATACTGCTTGCCGTCGGAGCCGGTGTATGTTGCCGGCGGCTGGTTATCGGCATCGGTGTAGATCACCTCGAAGGTGAAGCGCGTGTTCTCATCGCCGCGCTCCGGGCTCAGCTTCCAGCCCGAGAGCGTGGGCGGCGTGTTGATCAAGGGCGCCTCACCCGCCATCTCCGCCTCCGCGAAGCCGTTGGAGGCAGTGATGCGGTAGGTGTACTGGCCGGGGCTCAGCGGATCCGGTGTGGTGTAGGTGTAAACCACCCCACCCGCATAGGACGCGCTGCTCGGGCTCTCGCGCACCATGTCGACCACGCGCGCGGTCTCCGGCTTGCCCTGCAGGGCGATTTCGAGCCGCACCCATGCCGGCGGCAGGTTCTGCGCCTGCTTGTAAGTCACGCGATAGGTGAACCGGTCACCACCCGCCTCGGTTACCTGCTCTCCCTCCAGCACCGGCGGGGCCGGCTCGCCCACGACCACTTTAGAGGGATCACCCGAGGTAACGATCACACTCCCCTCTTTCGCTTTGAAGACGAAGGAGTACTCGCCCTGGGCGGTGAGGGGCAGGCTCTTGGTGTAGACCTTGCCGGTCACGTAGTCGCCCTCAGCCACCGGCGTCATCTCCACCGGCTTCTCATCCTGGCCGTCCGGGTTAGTGAGCACGAGCTGCACGTACTCGGGTGCCTTGTTCGCGCCGGTGGTGTACTTCACCGAGAAGGTGAAGATGCCGCCCGCGTAGCCACCCGTCGCCGGCGAGACCGAGGGCTCCGTGAGGAGCGGCGGCGTCACCTCAAACTGGGCCGGACCCGCAGTGGCCTTGCCGCCATCTTCGTCCTCGACCTCCACCGAATAGGAGTAAGTGCCTGTCTCGTTCACCGGCACGATCGCGGTGTACTTCCACCCGCCATTGGCAAGCCGGGTGGTGTCCACCTCGGTCGTGCGCATCGAGTATGGCCCGAGCTGTTGCGTGCCGCCGCCATCCAAGGCCTTGCTGACCAGCAGGACCAGCTCGTTCTTCTTGGGCAGCTTCTGGCCCTGATGCCGGTACATCACCGAGAACTCGAAGCCACGTCCGACTAGGCCAGTCTCGGGAACGACCTTCAGGCCCGTAAGCTCTGGCAGATAGACTGGAGGCGTCTCAATCTTCTGCACATCCGGACCCTGCATCGCCCGTGAGCGATCCTGGTCGGCGCCGGCGGGCCAGACATGCCGCTGGATTCCGTCGTGGAACTCCACGTACCAGGCCCACTTCCCGAGCGGGGCATCAGCCTCGTTGATCGGGAGCTGCACCTGATACACTCGGCCACCCTGCACCGGGTCGGCGCTCGTCGGCGTAGCGACTAGCTGCAGCCCTGGGGTCGCGCTATTCGGGGCATAGAGGTGCACCCGAATCGTGTTCCCCTGCCCGGCCGGGTTGAGCGGCGCCGTCGTGGGCTCGTGGCCATCGACATCCGCGTAGCGCACCGACCATGTGAACGGCGTGCCCCCATCAGCATCAGACGGCTGCCCGGATTGGGGTTCCACCTTCGCATCAGTCAGAACCGGCGGGGTGTTCACCACCAGGTCCTTGAACCGCTTGCTGGCGTCCGCAGCAGCACCCTGGGGATACTCCACCGCATCCCGACCATCACTCGCCTCGAAGTAGTATTCGTAGAGGCCGAGAGGCAGGCTGCTGATCGAGGCAGTGTAGAACACACCGTTGCGGATCGCGTCTGGGTCTGTCGCACTCTCCGCGGTCATGTTCAGGGTGTGCAGCGGCATCGGATCCGCTGGGTTTCGGTACACCACCGCTCGAATCTGCGTCGGGGCTTCCCCGTTGGCATCAGTGTACTTCACCCGCAGGGTCACCTTCTGCCCCGGGAGAACCGGCACGATGCTCGTCGGATTCTGGAACGAGAGCCGGCCGTTGACGCTGGCCTCACTCAGTTCCGGCGCATCCGCGATGCTCGGCCCCGTGCCGCTCACCGGTTCCGCGTCTAGCGCGAGGTAGTTCGGACCGGGGTTATCCCTCGCCTCAATCGTGAACGAGTACTCGCCCGCGGCATTGAAGAAGTCCTTGGGCACGGTGTACTCGTACACCTCGCCCCCATCCTCCGGGGTGTACTTGCCGTTGCTTCCCTCCTTGGGGCGCATCGCGTAGGTGCCCACAAGACCGCCCCCGGCGCTGGCCGGGAGGTAGATCTTGAGCACCGGATTGTTCTCCGCGGGCGGGTTGCCCGTATCGTCCATGGGATCCACCTTTGGATCCTCGTATTTGACGGAGTAGGTGTAGGTATCGGCACACGAACCCGCCGCGGGCTCCACCTTCGCCTCGGAGAGCTTCGGCGCGCGGTTGATATACGGCCCGGGAAGCCGGCCCAGGGTCACGCGGTGCGCGCCATTGGACGATTCGACCTCGAACTCATACGAGTAGGCTCCAGATACCAGGCCGGGGCTCTCCTTCTGCAGGTCGTAGCGGTAGACTCGCCCCGTATCAAACGGGTTCGTGTCAATCGCGGTCATCGTGAAGGGAGCGCCCGGCAATAGCTCGCCATCCGGGCCCCACACCCTCAGCTTCGGATACCCGTCGGTTGGAGCATCGTTGTCCGCGTCGGTGTATCGGACCTCGAAGCGGTACATGTTCACTTCGGTGCCAGCCGTCGGCGAGACCGAGCCGTCGCTAAGCACCGGCGCGTTGTTGACCAGCGGCCCGGCGTATCCGCCGCCAGCACCCATCAGGCTGGTAGCGTTGGCGCCATCATGGGCCTCGAAGTGGTAGACATGGAATCCGCTGTCGAGCGCCGCGGTGCTGAACTCGAAGATCACTCCGTCCGCGAAGTTCTGATCAGTCGGGTCCACCTGGATCCGGGTGATGTTCGCGGCGCTCCACACCGGGTCGTTGTCAATCACGAGTCGGAGTGACGCGGGATCACCCGCCAGCGGCGAGTCGTTATCAGCGTCGACGTATTGGACGCGCCACCGGAAGGTCGTGCCGCGCGGGCCGACATCGGGGGCGAGCAGCAGCCGCCCGATTCGGAAGACATCACCGGCGCCACCCGCCTGCACGTTCGCGGCGATCGGATCTCCGGTGACGGTGAGCTCGGTGGTGCCACCGGCCGTCGCGGCGGTGTTCCCCCGGATCTCCAGGGAGCAGCGCACGGACAACAGCCGGCGCTCGGCCGGGGTCGCGGCCGAGTCCGTGAGCACCTCGATGATGTGCCCCTTCCACTCATCGGCTTCAACGGCCACGCGCGTGGGTACCGTGATCGTGGTCCTCGTCCGTGCGCTGACAGGATCCGCCTGGCCATCGTAGGTGACGTTGGCGAGTGCCAGGATCGGGGAAGTGTTCGCTGTGACCACCGGCCCGCTCTTCGGCTTCACGCGGTCCTCGATATCCGCAGTCAGATGCGTGCTATCAACAACCGTGCTAAAGCCATCCGACGCCAGGAACAGGAAGGTGTGAGGCTCCTCTCTCACGCTCAAGCGGAACGCCGGCTGGTTGGGCCCTGGATAGACGTAATCAACGCCATCCAGGTAGGTCTTATCAGACTCCGTCACCTTCGACATGGCGAAGGTGCGCCCGTTGGCCTCGATGCTCTGGAAGATCACCCCATCGCCGGATTGCACGGCGTCGCTGGTGTCGTTGTCTCCATTTGGATCGTTCAGATCGAACCCGGGGCTGATGGTGACCGTGGAGCCCTGGACATCGGTGACATAGTACCACCGCTTGGCCGCGCCCCCAGAGGTAAAGCGAGCCATCCATCCGCGTTGAACGCCCGTTGCATCCGCGACACTGAAGGCGCGAGGACCAACCAGGGCGCCCTGCACCGTGGTGGTGAGCTCGTCCTTAATGACGGGATCGACCATCACCTGCATCAGGAGCGGCGCCTGGTTGTTGGCGTCCAGGTAGTTCACCTTGTAGAAGAAGGGCGTTGCCGTAGTGCCGGAGGTCTTCCCGGCGGCGTCGGTCACAGTGCCGCCCGAGAGCTGCGGCGGGCGGTTGACGACGACGTTCGGGCCGTCGAACGGCTTGCCGCGCCCGGTGGCCGGAAGCAGAGTGCACTCGCCATCCACCGCCTCGGCGGCGGTGTTCCAGTTGTCCACGAACGCGAAGTAGTGCTGGTGCATTCCCTGGGTCAACTGGAAGTCGGTGCCGGTATCATACTTATACACGACCGGCTGGGTGGTCGGCCACGTCACCGGATTCTTGGGTACCATCGTCACGCGCCGGTACTGCTTGCTGCCTGCAGGCTGCTCGATGTAGAGCCAGGGCTTCAGAGGCTGGTCGCCATCCTGATCCTGGTAGGTCACCTCAAACGTGAACTGACCATCCTCCGGGCCCGTTCCCGGGGTGACCGAGGGGTTGCTCAGGACAGGCGCGTGGTTCACGCGGAAAGTATTGATCGAGCGCTCGGCATTGAGCGCCGCCAGCGAGGTTCCGGGGTCCGTCTCGCTATGGGCCTGTCCCGGCCACTGCGTGGTTCGGACGCCATCGCTCGCCTCGTAGTAGTAGCGATAGATCCCCGGCGAGAAGCTCATCTCCAGATGATACCACTTGCCATCCGTGAAATTCTGGTCGGAGCTATCCTCCTCCAGTAGGTTGAACGGGGATCCGGAAACCGGGGTATAGCTCCCTGGGCCCGAGCCGGTCTTCCGAAGAACATGGACCTGCAAGCGCTTCGGAGGCGCGCCATCGGGCCGCGGGATATCTTGCGAATCCGCGGGCAGGCCAGAGTGGATGTACTGGATCCGGAACGGCCACTTGTAGGCGGTCGTCTGCCGCGCCTTGTTGAAGTGCGTCCGGTAGTCATCCACGATCTGGATCGGCGACCCGAACGTGTAGTTGGGATCCGTGGGATCCTTACTCGGATCGAAGGTGCGGTGGGTTTCCGCCGCGTACGTCGTCAGGCTGATGATCTCGCGGTAGGTATCCGGCCGGGTCCGCTCTTCCACGCGCAGCACCGGATCCACCTTCAAGGTGTCGAGACGCGGGTCGAGATCGCCGACATTCGATTGCTCGCCGTCGATGCCGGTATAGGAGACCCACGTGGTGCGCGGGCCGGGCGGCGCCGGATAGGGCCGGCCCGACGGACCAGGCGTCGCGTCCCAGGGCTCGGTGCTGATCATCTTCTCCACGTCAAAGGTGATCGGATGGCGCACCGACGGGAAGTCGGTATCAAAGGGCGTATCCGGGTTGTCGGAATTGGGATCGGTGGTCAAACGGGTGCGCTTGCTCCAGCAAACGATATCCCGGCTGATCTCGTACTGGAACTTCAGCCGCCCGGGACTGAAGACCTGGCGCGCCACGGTCGGAAGCGCGGCGCCAAAGGGGTTGTTGGAGTCGATCGTCCTCGCTCCAAAGAGAGCGGGGTCCACGAGGGGACCATAGAGGAAGCATTCGAAGTTGTTGTCCCACGTCTTCCCCCTGCCGCCATTCGTGAAGGGCCCGCCCACGCCGCCATTCACCGCCATCTGATCGGTTGGCTGCACCACGTAGGTCCACACGGCATCCGTGTTGCCCAACTGCCAGGTCATCTGCATGAAGTGGGGGGTGCCATCCGATGGGTCGCCGTCGCCATCCTCATCAAACCGGATCACCAGCGGCGAGGGAGTGCCCGAGGCATTGGGGTAAACCGCTGACGTGAGGATGTTGCGCCAGGTGTCGTAGCGCGCGTTCTGCCACGACAAGATCCGGTTGGGCGATGGTGTGCCCTGAGCCGGGAAGTTGAGCGTCTGGTCGACAGCGCCGAAGTTGAGCGACTGCCGGTTGCGCACACGGAAGATGAAAGTGGACGAGCCGGTGCCCTGGCGGTCGTGCTGGGGATCGCGCGGCAGGACGGTGACACCGCCCTCGTTAAACATCCCAGGATTGCGGCCCTGCGTATCGAGATAGCCGTTGGTATCCGGACTGCCCGCCTCATCGCAGGGGAAGAAGTGGTTGCGCCCGAAGTCCATCAAAAAGATCTGCGGGCCTCGCTGCCACGTCGCCGCGGTGATGCCTCCGCCCGGCATCGCCTGCGGTCCCTTTCCATCGGAGCCCGAGCCGGGGAAGACCGACTCAAGGTTCTGGTTCAGCACGGTGCGGGCGCTGCCCTGATTGGGCACGCCGTCCACGTCGCGATAGGCGATGAGGAACTCGTAGAAGCCATGCCCAGTGCCCGTACCCGGGTTGGGCAGCCGCGGCAGAATCCCAAGCTGCTCGCCGATGGCGGGGCCGGGAATAGCATACCGGTACCACACGCCTTCCATGTAGTGGGAGGGCGTCAGCGATTCCGGATCGAGGTTGCGCCCGATGTACGTCTCACCCAGGGTGGTGCCATCGACCTCGAACGGCACCATCACCGCGAAATCCTGTGCCCCCCCAAGGTTGACCAATTGCCCCGTGGCCGGGTTGCGGATCCAGATGCGCGGGTAGCCGGCCCGAAGCGGCTCGCCGTCATAGTCTCTGATCTTAATGAAGAATTCATAGACGGAGTCTTCCGTGCCGATCACGGGGTTGACCTGCACGTCGAGAATCTCCGGCGTGAAGCCGACAGGGAAGCTGAGAGTGGAGGTTGCAGTACCATCGTTGGCGTGGCCGCCTTGCACTCTCAGCTGCGCGGTGTAGTTGTCCTGGCGCGACGGCGTCTGCCCTGAGGCGGTGTAGTTATAGGGTGAGGCAGCGACGCCAGACGCGTCGTAGGTCTGTTGCACAGTGCCGGTGTCGCTCTGGAGCAGGCTCACCTCATTAATCGGCGGCGCGGCGTGCGGGGTGGTCGCGTCCGTCACCGTCCACCCGAAGGTGACGTTCACGCCCTTTTGGTAGCGGCCGTTACGGACCTGGGGCGCGTAGGCCGGCGAGACGACTCTGAAGTTGCTGAGCGTCGGCGTGGCGGCTATCACGGCCACCACGATACCCGCCAGAAAGAGCGCCGCAAAACCAAGCACCAGGCGGTGTTTGGCGCGGCCCTTCTCGCCGGCCCAGGGCCAGCGCGAAGAACGCTTGGCCGCGCGCCGGCGGGCATGCCGTTTCGCGTCTCTGTCCTTCATCCGCCGCAGGAAGTTCAGGCTGCCGTCCATGTTACGCATCCCCTTTGCACTGGCTCCTTGGGAGCCGCGCTTGATGTCTGGCTGTGTTCACGGGTCAGCAACGTTTCCCTGCCCGCCTGGGGCAGGGAGACACCATGGGTATTCGCACTTCAGCGCCCGGCTCTACGCGGGCGGGTGCCCGCGAAAGCCAATCCTACCACGCACCCCTCACACTCCGGGGCTGAAGGAGAGATTACAACTGCATCTGCGTTCAGCGAGTGGCGCACCCCTGTGGCATCCACCCGCCATTCACTCCGTTTCAAGGGTCACTTCGTCGCGGCCCTCGGGAATACCCGCGGCGCAGGGGGGGGGCAGGGTCTGGCTTCCACTGCGTCCCGAATTGCCACGCGACTTGGTCTCCCTTTCGGCCATTGAGGAAATGCCACCGAGAAGGCTGCTACTCAGGGCAGGCCCACTAGCCGCTTACACCTTAGACCGTCACCCGTTCCTGATTGTTCCATGCCCACTCTACCCGCGACCACCGCGAGGCAGTCTGGATCGGGCGTTCCCTAGAGCAGGCGCTGATTGGGCAACCGCGCAAGCGACACAGCCTTCACAGGCGTACCTCTTCGCCAGGCGGTCGGCAAGCTCCTTCTGGGAATTTCAGGCCTGTGTGGCAAGTCGAGAAGCGCGGTGTTCTTGTCCTCCCGCGCGCGGAGCCGGAGGCTCCGCGCTACTTCCCGGCAAAGTCACTTCCAGGGCTCCCCCTCCCAGGTCATGCTGCTGCCACGCCGGATCAGCGCACGTGGACCAGCGTGTAGTCGAACCCGCCCAGCTCCACCGCCAGACGCCCGTTCTCCAGGGTAACCGGCTCGTTGGTCCGGGCATCCACCGCCTTCGCGCCAGCCCGCAGCCCGAGCTGTTTCAGGTTCAGCTCCACCTTCGCCGTCCGCGCTTCCGCGGAGAGGTTGGAAACGACGAGCAACGTCCCGTCCTTGCCACGGGTGTAGAGGCTCACCTTCACCGCCTCATGCTCCGGGCGGACCAGATCGCTATTCTTCCAGTAGGGAAGCCAGCGCGCCTTGTTGCGACCGAACGCATCCATCGCCCGCCACAGCGACGCCACCTCCTCCAGGCGGTCGTCATAGCCGTTGGGCCGCACCAGGACATCGTGGAGCAGGGTGAACGAAAGCGCCTCGTGCGTCGTCCACGGCCGCTCGTAGCAGAGGAACTCGGACGGCACGCCGAACGGGTGACCCATCATCTCCGTGCGGAAGGCATCGAGCGGCATCAGCTTCAGGAACTCGGGGCCGCGGTCGATGCTGCCCAGCTGCTCGCCGTTCCACGTGCTGGTGCCCCACGCCAAGGTGGGGATCACCATCACCGTGGAGTTGTGGATATTCAGCTGGCCATCCGGGCGGCGCTGTCGCGTCAGCACGTAGAGCCGGCGCATGAACTCGCGCGTGGCGAAGATATCATACGTCGGACCGATGGTACCGTCCGGCTTCACGTAGCCGCAACCGTGGTCCCGGTTGGTGCATGGGCACGGCCACTCAGAACCGTCCAGGTACCAGCCATCGCTGCCGAAGCGGTCCATCGTCTCGGCCAGGCCCTTCAGCGCGAACTCCTTCCAATGGCTTCGCCAGCAGATGCCCCAGTCGGTCTGCGGTGGCTGGCGCGTGTAGCGACGTCCGCGCGGCATCATCAGGACATCTTCCGAGTAGAGTTCGTACTCCGGAGCGATATCCGCGATCTTCCGGCCCATATAGAGGAGGAGCTGCATCTTCTTGGCGTGAATCGCCTTCACCAGCTCGGCGAGCTTCGGCTCGTTCTCCGGCGTGGTGTAGGGATGCGATTGCCACGGCGTCCAGTGCTCGTGGAAGCAAACCGTACGCACGCCCATTTCGGCCAGCCGGTCGAGTTTGGTGTAGCCGGCCATCCCCCGGGTGCTCATCGCCAGGCCCTTCCCGAAACGGCCCTCGACGAGCGTGGCCCCCCCGTGCAGCTTCCCTGCGGGGCCCTTCTCGGGTTGGAAGGTGTTGGCCTCCCCGAGCCGCTCGAACCGCTCCAGGAAGAGCGTGTGCGCGTCGGCCTCCAGCGGCCCGGCGGGCACCACCGGCGCGCGCGCCACGTCGAGGATCCGCACCTCGTCGATGACGAAGTGGGGGAGGCGCTCGCCCAAGACGATCTCCGTGTTCTCCAGCTCGAGCGGGGTCGCGGTAAGCCCCCGGCGCGGCCTCTCAAAGACGCACTCGCCGTCGTAGTAGCACCGGATGGCATCGCCCCAGGTGAACGCCAGATGATGCCACTCGCCGCTCTTGCACGCGATTGGCGCACCCGCGTAGAAGGTGACGTTGCCATTCTCGCGCACCCAGACGACGGGGCCCTGGACGAGCTCGTTCCAGTAGATGCCGAAGTTGGTGTCATCCGGCAGTCGGACCGAGAAGATCCCCCGATTTCCCCACCCCCGCTTCTTCTCCGCGGGAAGCGAGGGATCGGAGTCGAAGAGCGGCTGGACCCACGCCTCGAAGGTGCCCTGTTCGCCCCGGATCAGTCCGGCTGCGGGGTAAGCTACCCGGCCCTGGCGCGTGTAGAGATCCTTGTGCAGCGTGTAGCTTCCGCCATGATGGATGCGGTAGTCCCAGGCATCCTTCTCCGGCTGCTTCACCGGCGTCGCCTGGAACCCGAACGTATATTTCAGCGGCTTCTGGACCGGCGCTCCCTCCACCAGATGGAGGCGCAGCACCACCCGGTCGCCCTCCCGGTCAATCGTGATCGCACGCTCCGGATCGGCGGGCGACCAGTTCTCCTCCGACTCGCAGAACCACGAGAAGCCTCGCTCCTCATCGCCTAGCCACACGAACGGCTTGAACGCGTGGTGCCACCCCTCGGCCGGGAGCGCGCCCGAGTTCTCCACCGAGCCCCACTGCCCCGGGAAGTGATAGAGATAGCGCGCGTGCTCCGCGCGCAGGGGAACTTCCAGGACCAGCATATCCGGCGCGGCCCCGCCTTCCGGCGAGAGCTCCAGGTCAACCCGGAGCATCCCGTCGAACTCCACGCGCGCGGTCCCCGAGAGGCGCGCGCCCGTGGTCACCGCGCCACCGGCGAGGTCGACGGCGGACGGAGCGTTCTTCGAGACTTTCGTCCACGCCTCGCGCCACGGCAGCGCCTGGCCCGCGCGCGCCGCGCGCAGCGTGATCGGTCCGGCCAAGACCGAGGCGCCTTTCGCCGTCACCTGGGCGGGGAAGAGGCCCCCCTCAAATCGGTAATCCCGGCCCCAAGGGCGTACCGAGACGGCCGAACCGCGGGCGCCTGCGCGTGCCTCCTTGCCGCGCACCTTGAGCGGCGTCCACGGCGCTGGCACTTCGTCGGTGATGCCGGTCCGGTCACCCAGCCAGGGCGGTGAGAGCGGCCGGTCGAGCACCTTGCTGGCGACGCGGATGGGCATGCCCTTCTCCAGGAGGGTGACCGAGACGGTGATCTTCCCCTCGGGCACTTCCGCCTTCTGGAAGGTAGCGCGCGCGGTGCGCCCGTTCTCCAAGGCCGCCTCGCGGGTTACTGAGGGCTTCCCGCCTTCTGGGGCGAGGGCAAACCGGCACGCCAGGTCCGCCGGGTTGAGTCCGGCTGCCTCGACCGCCGCTTCCGTCTCCAGCCGGCCCGCGTAGACGAAGGCGCGAGCGCGCAGTTGGAGCGGCGGGGAAACGGTGTGATCGGCCGCCAGGCGCATCAGCGGCAGCTTGTCACCCGCGCGCTCGGCGACGATCTCGAGCGTGTAGCGCCCCGCCGCCGGGAACCGGCCATCTCGCGGCAGCTCCACCGGGAAGGCAAACTCTCCCGAACCCGAGAGCCGCTTCTCAATGGCCTGCGCGCCATCGCGCGAGAGCTGCCAACGCAGGCTCACTCCCGTGCCGCGCGCCACGCCCTTGATCTCGCCGCCGCCCTGGAGCAGCCCGGCCAGCGTTTCGATGCCCGCCGCGCCCGCACTCGAGAAGCGCAGGTGCCCGAAACGCGCTGGCTCGTGGAACGAGCGGAGCACCGGCGCCCAGCTTATGCTCCCAACGCCGCGGATGCTCGCGCAGACGTTGAAGCCCCACACCGCGTTCTCCCCAGGCGCGCGCATCTGGAGCGTGGCAAACGGAATCGCGAGCTCGGCGCTCCAGCTGCCCTTGCCCGCGCGCGCCTGGAACTGCCACTCGCCATTCCACGCGGCATCCTTGCCGCGCGCGTCCAGGCGCGTGCCGATGGCGTTGCCCGTGAACTGGAAGTATTCCTGGTGGCCGTGGCCCGGGTCGAGGAAGACCTCCACCGAGTCGTCTTCCCACACGGCGCCATCGTGTTGCCGGGCCTTGGCGACCGGCGCCCGGCCTCCCGGGAGCGGCACGTGGACCGCCAGGTAGAGGTGCGCCGCGTCGCGCGCCACGCGCACCGTGGGCTGAATGGAAGAGAGTTCCTGCGTGTTTACGCCCCCAAACCCGGTGAGCGGCACAGAGCCGGCCCACTCGCGGGCGTCGATGACTCCATCGAGAGTGGGTGCCACTCCGGGGGCGCCGGCGGTGACCCACGGCGCCGCCGGATCGCTCAGGGGAAACGCGACCGCCGCCGGAATGGCGAGCAGAAGAGTGAGTGTGGCCATGAGACCAATACGCATCGGGTGCCTCCTTCGCCGGCCAGGGTGCAGCCGCCGGGATGCTACATCCTTCGCTCTAGGGGCGCGCCGCTCCTTGCCAGAAGGGGTGTCGGCTGGCGTTTGTGGCAGGCCCGCGAGAAAAGGGTACGCCAGCCACTGAGGAGTCAATCGCTGATTGCACGGGCAATGAGACCACGAGCAAAGGGAGCGGACGCTCCATCTGGGGCTACGCAACACGCGAGCGCGGCAAAGGAAGAACGGTCCGGCATCAACCTTGCGAAGCGAGTAAGCCGTCTCTTTGGCGTCCAAACGCCCTGTGCAGACACTCTCCTTGAGAGAGCCGGCCTGCGGCACGGGCATTGGGAGCCGAGAGGGCAGGAAAGCTTGTGGATGGGAACAATTCGATATGAAGTTCTGGTGAGCCGTGTTGGATTCGAACCAACGACCCTCTCCTTAAAAGGGAGATGCTCTGCCGGCTGAGCTAACGGCTCGTGGCTTCACCCGGTCCTCCCTCGCGGAGGCCAGCGTTCATCTCTATTATAGCAGAAAATGCTGCTCGCGGCAACACAGTGAATCCATCCCATCCGAAAAGCAGGCGTTCGAGGTGCGTGCGCCGAAGGAACAGGGAAGCCGTCGGGCAAGGTCCGTTTGGCCACATGCGCGACCGGGTAGGAACCTAAGGGGAATCCGTTGGAGTGGCGCAAACGGGAAGCCGCAGCTGAAGAGGGATGGCCGGGAGGGCCGGTGCCAGGAGCACGGCCCGCGGAGCGTTCGCGTCCCTTCCCGCTCCCGGCGCATGTCAACGACGGTGGGAGGGAGGAGAGCGGATGAAGACACTGGTACACGTGACCCATGAAGCGGTGGTGAAAGTGGGAGGCATCGGCGCGGTGCTGCATGGCCTCTTCACCTCCCGCTCCTATGCGCGCGAGTTCGGGCGTTCGCTCCTGATCGGCCCGCTCTGGGGGCATGAATCCCCGGAGACGGTTCTCTCATCAACCGGCACGGTGCTCTACTCCTCGATTCATGGCATCGATGTGGGCGGCTACGGCGCCCAGCTCCGTCCGGTGGAGGAACACCTTGGCACCCGCTTCGTCTACGGTCGCAGGCGGTTCACCGATCCCCTCACCGGGGTCTCACTCGACCCGGAGGTGCTCCTGGTCGATGTGCGTCGCCTGCGCCCGGAGCCGCTGGCCACGTTCAAATACAACCTCTTTCGCCGCTTCGGGATGGACTCTTACCGCTGGGATGCATCCTGGGAGTATGAGCAGTACGTGCGCCTGGGCGTGGCCGGCTATGCGGCGCTCCCTGCGCTGGAGATCGGAAGGCCGGGCGACCAAACGTGCATCCTCGCCCACGAGTTCATGGGCCTGCCACTGGCCTACGCCGCCATCATGGAGCGCAACCCGGGCTTTCGAACGTTTCTCTACGCGCATGAAGTGCCCACCCTGCGCCGGATCGTGGAGGGGAACTCTGGCCACGACACGCTCGTCTACCCTCTCTTGAAGCTCGCGCTCGAGGAGGGAAAATACGCCGATGAGCTCTTCCCGCAGCAGGTGAACTTCTTCAAACACCCGCTGACGCGAGCCGCCGTCAACTGTGATGGCATCCTCTGCGTCGGCGAGCAGCTCATCGACGAGTTCAACTTCCTCGGCCCCGAGATGGCGCGCGCCAAGAAGCACGTCGTCTTCAATGGGCTTCCCTTCCTCCCGTGCGACGCGGCCCAGAAGAAGCGCAGCCGCGAGCTCGTTCTCGCTTATATCGAGAACCTGATCGGCTATCGGCCGGACTACATCTTCACGCATGTCGGCCGCTTCGTTCTCTCCAAAGCCTACTGGCGTGACCTGAAGGCGCTGTGGCATATCGACAAGGGACTGCAACGGCGGGGCAAGAGCGCCGTCTTCATCCTCCTCAGCACCGAGCGCGGCGGCCCCCAACCGTGGGAGACGGTGCGCCATCTGGAGCAGAGCCACTCCTGGCCGGTGGCCCACCGCGAAGGCGGCGCTGACCTGACGCCTGGCGAGGCCGGCCTCTACCAGCACATCCAGAAGCTCAACATGTGCGCGCGCAACACCCGCGTTCTCTTCATCAACCAGTTTGGCTTCGAGCGCGAAGTCCTCGGCGAAGCCGCACCCAAGGAGCTCACCTGGATGGATATGCGGATCGCGTCCGACCTGGAGCTGGGCCTTTCTATCTACGAGCCGTTTGGCATCGCCCAGATGGAGCCACTCTCCTTTGGTGGCATCTGCCTCGTCTCCAGCGTCTGCGGCAGCGCCGGCTTTGCCCTGAAAGCTGCCGGCGATGGGAAGCCGGAAACGGTGGTGATCGCCGACTTCACCGCCCTTCCCAAGAAGGTGCGCACCCTCGAGGAGGTGCGCTCCATCGGGATCACCGAGCGCGACGAAGTGGAGGAGCGCGTCTGCCGCGAGGCCGCAGCCGAGGTGGTGAAGCGCCTGCCCGAAGATGATCAGGAGCGCATGGCCCTCCTTAAGAAGGGATCGGCGCTGGCAGCCAGAATGTCCTGGGACGTAGTGGTCGATGACTACTTGGTCCCGGCGCTCCGCAGCGCGGAGTAAGCCCCACCCCGCGGGGCTAGCCCGAAGTATTCACCAGAATACTTCAAGGAAGACTCTTGCCTGGTGGCGCGCCGTTCGCGCCATAAGCGCCCGGTGGCAGAGTGTTTTCGGGGGCAGTCACCACGAACCCGCGCCATGCCTGGCAGTGAGACTTCTTTTCATTATTCTGATGTGAATAATGAGGGCCTAGGGGCGGCCATCGCGCTGCCCCCAGGTGGGAGAACACCCGAACAGAGGGAAGCTCATGGAACGACAGCGGAGGCAGGCGCGGCCTGCAGGGCAACGCGGCGCGGCAATGACGCCCGCCGTGGAATCCGCCTTCATCCATCTCGAGCCGATCTCTCCCGAGGATGCGCTCGAGCGCGAGTGGCTGTGTACGAACGGCCTCGGCGGCTACGCGATGGGCAGCATAGCGGGTGCATGCACCAGGCGCTACCACGGCCTTCTCGTTGCCGCACTCAAGCCCCCCCTGGGGCGCACCGTCCTGTGCGCCAAGGTGGACGAGACGTTTGAGACGTCCGGCGAGACGCTCGCCCTGGGCGCCAACGAGTTTGCCGATGGCACGCGTGCCCCCTGGGGTGTCACCCACCTCTCATCGTTCCGCCTGGAGGGGGCGCGCCCCACCTGGCGCTATGCCGTTCCCGGGGGAATCCTCCAGAAGAGCATCTGGATGGTCTACGGCCGCTCGACGACCTGCCTGCGCTATCTCACGGAGCAGACCGGCGGGCGCCTCCGTCTGGCCGTTTTTGCCACGTATCGCGACTACCACCACGAGACGCGGGGCTCCACGGAGTGGCACTTCGATATCCGTCCCGTCGCCGCAGGTGCCGAAGTGGTGGCATTTCCCGGGGCTACTCCCTGGCGCATCCTCGGCCCCACCGGGGCGTGCTTCACGCCCATCGGCGATTGGTGGTGGCGCTTCCACCACCGCCACGAGCGCGCGCGTGGCCTCGATTGCGAGGAGGACCTCCTCCTGGTCGGAACCCTGGAGTTCCCGCTATCGCCCGGCCGGGCCGCTTTCGTCGTCATCACCTCCGAACCCGCTACTCCCGAGGGAAGCACCCCGGAGCTCTGCCCCGCCCGCGAGTGGAAGCGGCAGCTGGCGCGCGAGAGCGAGCTCGTCCGCCGCGCGGGCGCCGAAGCCGATCCCGTGCGCGCCCAACTCGTCCTCGCCGCCGACCAGTTCCTGGTGCGCCGTGGCAATGCACCCCGGGGCGAAGCCGGCACCATCCTGGCCGGCTACCCCTGGTTCAGCGACTGGGGCCGCGACACGATGATCGCCCTGCCCGGGCTCACCCTCTCCACCGGACGCTACTCCGAGGCGCGGCGCATCCTGGTCACCTACGCCCGATACCTGGACCAGGGAATGCTTCCCAACCGCTTCCCCGATGGGGGTGAAGCCCCCGACTACAACACCGTCGATGCCACACTCTGGTTCTTCCAGGCGGTCGCCGCCTACACGGCGGCCAGCGGCGACGAGACGCTCGTCGCCGAGCTCTTCCCGGCGCTTGATGAAGTGGTAGCGTGGCACCTCTGCGGCACGCGCTATGGGATCGGCGTCGACCCGGGAGATGGCCTGCTTCGCGCCGGGGAGAAGGGCTCGCAGCTCACCTGGATGGATGCCAAGGTCGGCGACTGGGTGGTCACCCCCCGCCAGGGCAAGCCGGTGGAAATCAACGCACTGTGGTATAACGCGCTCTGCCACATGCACGCCTGGGCAGAGCGCCTGGGGCTCCCGCCTCGCCCGCGCGCATCCTATAGCGCCTCCTACGCCGAGCTGGCCGCTCGCGCTCGCGAGAGCTTCAACGCGCGCTTCTGGTACCCGCAGGGCTACCTCTACGACGTGCTCGACACGCCGGAAGGCCCCGCCGACTCCCGCCTCCGCCCGAATCAGCTCTTCGCCGCCGCGCTCCCCCACCCCATCCTGGAGCGCGGGCGCGCCCAAACGATGCTCGCGACTGTCCGCCGGCACCTGCTCACGCCGGTCGGCGTGCGCACGCTCGCGCCCGACGACCCCGACTACCAGGGCTGGTATGCCGGCGATCAATGGCACCGCGATCGGGCATACCATCAGGGTACTGTCTGGCCCTGGCTCCTCGGTGGCTACGTGGACGCTCGGCGTCGCCTCGGCGCCTCCGCGGCGGAGCTGCGTGGCCTCACCCGCGAGTTGGTCCAACACCTGGGGCAGGCCGGCGTCGGTAGCATCAGCGAGGTGTTCGATGGCACGCCCCCACACCACCCCGGCGGCTGTCCGGCCCAGGCCTGGAGCGTCGCTGAGCTGTTGCGCATCCTGAGCGA
>ERZ795045.1160-NODE-1160-length-30733-cov-156.105907_pt1 | contig 30733 bp, 36 predicted proteins | sample MGYA00375129_ERZ795045 | MGnify/ENA primary metagenome ERZ795045 (study PRJEB30174, sample SAMN05720166) | activated sludge metagenome | isolation source: anaerobic digester from wastewater treatment plant | place: Japan | collected 2015-05-15 ...
GCGGTCCGGACGCCGTCCACGAATACTACTTCTCTTTCCGCCATGTTTCCTCCTTATAAATGTTTGTTTTTCCTGTGACCGGACCGGATTTACCGCCCCGGGATCATGGGGATTGCGACTAACACAGTATCTAAGACATTGTCAAGTAACTTGGATAAACGACTGTTCCTTTTCAGGAAACGGGAATCAGATTGACCGATGGCGGTCATATGGGATATGAAGGGCAAAAATGGAAAAAGGGGTTGGAGATGGGATTTGGCGGTGACTTGAGTCTTCATTTAAAGACCCTTCTAATCGCGGTCTTTTTTGCCTTATTAGGTTTCATCCTCGAGAGGCTCGTTCTAAGTAGACTAAAGCACCTTGCCCAGAAAACGCCCTGGAAGGGGGATGAGGTAATCATCTCCTCCTTAAAAGGCTTCGTTTTTCTCTTCTTCTTTATCTTGGGAATCAAACTGGCCATGAGGCCTTATTTGCTGTCACCCCAGGCGGTTGTGACGGCCCATAAGGTCTTTACCGTCCTCATGATTCTCCTTGTAACGGTGGTTTTATCCAAGGTTTCCGTGCGCTTGGTGAGATTGTACGGCGAGATTGTATCCAACGGATACTATGCTGTCTCCATTTTCAGTAATCTGATCGGCGTCGTGGTGTTTCTCTTAGGGGTACTGGTCGTTTTGCAATACCTCGACATTTCCATTGCCCCCGTTCTCGGTGCCCTGGGGGTAGGGGGGTTGGCCGTGGCGTTAGGGTTGCAGGACACCCTTGCCAATCTGTTTGCGGGGCTCCATATCCTTGCCGCCAAGCAGATCAAACCGGGCGACTACATAAGGCTTTCTTCCGGTTTGGAGGGGTTCGTCACGGACATAAACTGGCGTTACAGTAAGATACGCGCCCTTCCCAACAATGTGACCATCATTCCCAACGCGGAGCTGGCAAAGGCCGTGGTTACGAACTACGACCTCCCGGAGAAGGAGATGTCTACTTCCGTTGAGGTCGGGGTCAGTTACTTAAGCGACCTGGAAAAGGTGGAAAGGGTGACGATCGCTGTCGCCAAGGAGGTGCTCCGAGAAATACCGGGCGGGGTCAAGGACTTTGAGCCCTTTATCCGGTACCATACCTTCGGCGATTTCAGTATCGTCTTCAATGTCATCCTCCGCGTGGAGTCCTTTACGGACCAATACCTCGTTCGTCACGAATTCATCAAACGTCTTCACCGGCGCTATCGGGAAGAGGGTATCGAAATCCCCTTCCCGATCCGCACCGTTCATCTGCGTATGGAGGAGGATAACAACAAGCTTCCCTCCTGATTTTATCCCATGGAGGGCTTCCAGATTTCCCACACCTTGCCTACCAGCTCGGGACCCGGCTTTAAGGTTGGCTTCCCCGGTTGCCAACCTGAAGGGGTGGCCTCGGTTCCCTGACTTAAACGTACGTGCTGGAAGGCCTGAATTTGGCGAATGGTTTCAGCCACATTTCTTCCCACGGGCGGTGTTAATATCTCGAATCCTTGGATGATACCGTCGGGATCGATGATGAAGCGTCCCCTGGCCTCAACACCCGCCTCTTCCAAATAGACGCCGTATGTGCGACCCACGTGGCCGCCACTGTCGGAGAGCATGGCGAAAGGTACCCCTCCTGGGACCATCTTGGACAGTTCATAGTCGTTCCACATCTTGTGGACGAACACGCTGTCTACGCTCACCGAGAGAACTTCTACTCCCAACTTTTGAAATTCCGGGTATTTATCGGCGACCGCCGATATTTCCGTTGCTCAGACGAAGGTGAAATCGCCGGGGTAGAAACAAAGAACGACCCATTTACCGAGGTATTCCGAAAGTCGAACGGAAACGAATTTCCCCTGTAAATACGCGGGGGCCGTAAAATCAGGGGCCTTCTTTCCTACCGTGATCATGGGTTTAACCTCCTCTCCGATGGGTTTGACTTTCCTTTCTTTTCCTTCCGGGGCCTCTTCTCCGACCGGCCCGCCGGTGGGTTGGGCACAACCGGCCTTCATTTCCTGAACCATCCTTTGCCCTCCTTTTTTTATTTTTCCCTTGGATAGGGCCAGGCCATGATGCCGCCCTCCATGACTTTTACGTTCTTCCAGCCGTTCGCCATCAGGATGCGGGCCGCTTCATAGCCACGCAACGAGATCTTACAATAGCAAATAATTTCCTTATTCTTGTCTGCCGGCAGTTCGTTCAATCTTTTCCGCAGGGCGCCCAAGGGTATTAACACCTCACCGATTCCGAGCCTCATTTCCTCGTACTCGTCCGGGGCGCGGACATCGAGCACGAACGGACGCTCGCCTTTCTTGATTTTCTCGTAAACCTCTCGGCAACTAAGGCCCGTAAATAAACCCCTTAGCTTATTCTGCATGATATGGGCCGTGGCGATGAAGTGGTCTATGGCCAGGGAAAAGGGTGGGGCGTAAGGCAAATCGGCATTGATGAGGTCCTCAATCTGAAGGTGCCCTTGGATGGCCATGGCCCACGAAACGATCTGCTTGCTTACATTCCCCGGGCCTAAGCATTGGGCTCCCAGGATACGACCCGTTTTCCTCTCGACTATAAGCTTTGTTATGATGAGTTTACCGTTTAGGTAATTCGGCACGTCCGTGCTCGCGTTAACGACGGTGACTATGTCTTCGAAGCCGGCCTTGATGGCGTTCTTTTCCGAAAGGCCGGTCGAACCGGCGGCGTAATCGAAAACCTTGCAGATACCTGTCTGAATCGTACCGGGGAAGGTGGCACGGTTTTCCGTGGCGGCATTTTCCCCCGCTACCCGCCCCTGCAGGTTGGCCAGGTCGCCGTAGGGGGCAAGCACCTTTTTACCCGTAATTCTGTGGATGGTCTCCACGCAATCGCCGGCGGCGTAAACATCGGGGTCCGATGTCTGCATGTATTCGTTTACGTCGATGCCTCCCAGGGGTCCTATTTTAAGGCCCGCTTCTTGGGCGAGTTTGACGTTGGGTTTGACACCCACGGCCACGACGGCGAGTTCACACGGAAGCTCCGTTCCGTTTTGAAGTTTTATGCCCGTGAGAGTGCCGTTTTCTCCGAGAAAAGCGGCAATGCCGTTTTCCGTTATTACGTTGGCCCCCTTGCTCTTTACGTGATTTTCCACCAGTTTGGCCATTTCCCAGTCCAGGAAGGTGAGCAGCTGGGGCAAAAGTTCGACGACCGTGATCTCCATGCCGGCCAGTTGAAGGGCTTCACAAGTTTCGATGCCGATGAGCCCCCCGCCTACGACAACCGCCTTACGGATGCGTTTTTCATCCCGGATTTGCCGCAAGAAATCGGCGTCTCTCATGGAGTGCAAGGTGGTGATCCCTTTGAGGTCGGTTCCCGGTACGGGTGGCATTTGGGGTAAAGCCCCCGTTGCAAGGACAAGTTTGTCGTAGTTCATGAAACCCGTTTCACCCGTGCGGAGATTACGGAAATGAACCTCGTGTTTTTTGGTGTCGATGGCCGTTGCCTCTGTGCTAACCATCGCCTTGATGTTCTTGGCATTGAGGTAGAATTGAGGGCTTCTTACAACGCCGGTGGGGGTACATAAGAGCATGTTCCGGTCATCGAAATAACCGCCCACGTAGTAAGGGTATCCACAGGAAGCCATGGAGAGCTCCGGGTCCTTTTGTAGAATGATGATGTCGGCATCTTCATCCATTCTTCTTGCCCTGGCCGCCGCTTTGGGTCCCGCGGCCGAGCCACCCACGACGATAATTCTCCGGGCCATGAATCTGCTCCTTTCTTTTGGGAGATTTTTCAAAATTCTATCATTTTCCTGGGTTCATACAAAGGAAATTTTGGTTCCCGCCATGTTAAGGAGGAACTTATCGGGCATGGCTCTCTCTATGGCCATGATTGCCTTGCGTCCCGTGCAGTGCATGGGAACTATATAATCGGGGTTCAATTTTGTAAGTTCCGCCGTCGTGCGATCGATAATGGCCTCAAACAGGGGTCCTGAGAGGTGAAATCCACCCAAGATGGCATGGATGTTCTCTACCCCCGTTGTTTCCCTCGCATAGAGAGCAGTATTTATAATGCCCGCATGGGCACAGCCGGAGATGATAATAAGCCCCCTGTCCTTGAGATTAAGCACGACCGAAGAGTCGTCTTCGATGGCATCCCACTTTTCTTCCCCCTTATCCTGCCAGTAGGCAATGGGGAAACCCCGTTCGAAGTCCGTTCTTCTCGGTATTTCTCCCAAGAAAAGCATCGTGTCTTCGCACATGAAAAATGGCTCGGTGGCTTCTATTGGGGAAAAACTGGCTTCTCTCACCATTTCTCTGGTGAGGACGGGGAAGTTGATCCTCAGGTTGGGGCCCATCTTCAGGTAGCGTGGCGACTTAAAGACAGCCGGATGTAGGACGAGGGGGGTCTCTTTTCTGCCCATCATCTTTCCGAGGGCGCGCATTCCCCCTGTATGATCCCCATGGCCATGGGAGAGGCAGGCGGCTTCAACCTCCCCCATGTCTACCCCCAGGGTGCGGGCATTTTGTGCCGCCCCTTCTTCAGAGAAGCCGAAATCGAAGAGGAGCGTGTGGGCCTTGTCACCCACATAGGCTTTCACAACGGCAGAAAAGCCGTGTTCCGCTATGATGGAGGCCCTAATCTCCCCCTCCTTCAAAGGAGCCGCCCTGGTTATGACGGCGCTATTATCCGCCGCCGTCATTTCTATGTAGTTATCTTGCAGGGTAAGGATTTCCACTTTTTCTACCGGCTTTAACGCTCTCGCCATGGTCTCTCCCTCCTTAATCGATGGGTTGAAGGTCAATGATCACAGACATTGGTTCCCAATTCCAAAGTGCCCATAAGAAAACTTTGCACGACGTTTTCCGGTTTCTCTGCCGGGGCGCCTACCAGCACCTGGATGCCGTGCCGATCAAAGAGCATTTTCGCCCTTTCACCCATGCCTCCTGCAATCACAACATTTACCCCTTGTTCGGCCAGCCAGGCGGGTAGGAGGCCCGGCTGATGGGGCGGCGCGGGAACTTCGGTGCGATTGATAATGCTTTTTTTCTCGACATCGACCTCGATGATGGTGAATGACTCGCAATGACCGAAATGCAGGGCGAGATTTCCGCTCGCCGTGGGGATGGCAATTTTCATAACTTAATCCTCCTTTACTTTCTCATACCCCTTTCGGGGGTTAATTATTTTTTCCATGATGGCCTTCATTTCCCTCGCTGTGGGGGAGGCATTAAAATGATAGATAAAGGGTTTGCCCTCATCGCCGGACTCGGCGATCTGCGGGTCGATGGGAAGGGCCCCCAGAAAGGGAATCCCCATATCGGCGGTTATCTTCTGGCCCCCACCGGACGGGAAGATGTGAGTCGTCTTACCACAGTGGGGACAGACGAAGGTGCTCATGTTTTCTATGACCCCCAGGACGGGGACCGATACCTGACGGCAGAAGGTGATGGCCTTGCGGACGTCTACGGCGGCCACCTTTTGCGGGGTCGTGACGATAATGGCCCCGTCGGGCTGAATGAGTTGGCAGATGGAAAGGGGTTCATCGCCGGTGCCGGGTGGGGCATCAACGATGAGGTAATCCAGCTCGCCCCACTCTACATCGGAAAGGAACTGCTTAATGGCTCCCATTTTCAGGGGGCCTCTCCATATTACGGCCGTATCGGGGTCAGGTAGCAAGAAGCCTAAGGACATTACCTTCAGATTGCCAAGCTGGGGAGGGTAGAGCCCGTCCAGGCCACCGTGGATCTTTTCTCCTTCCAGGCCTAACATAGTGGGGATGCTGGGGCCGTGGATATCTATGTCCAACAGACCAACCCTTAACCCCTCCAGGGCAATGGCGACCGATAGGTTAACGGCTACCGTGCTTTTGCCCACCCCTCCCTTGCCCGAAAGAACGACTAATTTTCGCTCAATTTGACACAAGCGTGATTCGAGCCTCTTCCGCTGGGCAAACTCTTCATCCGATTCCCCTTCTTTCCTTTGCTTGGCCTTACAGGTGGCATCCGAACAGGTATCACATGTCTTTTTCGCTCCATCTCCCATAATTCTTTTTCCTCCTCATATTTGTTTCAATTTGTGCCAAAGGGATTCAACATCTCTGGCGCACGGCATTTTCTCTTCAATTACGGTTTTCCCTTTCTTCTGTGCTTCTGTAAAGCCTTCGTCGTAGGGAATGCGTCCCACGATTTCCACACCGGAAGCGCGCGCCTTCTCTTCGATTCTTTCCGTCATCAGGGGGTTGATGTCCCACTTATTTACGCATGCGGCCACCCTGATTTTAAAGTGATGGGCCAAGGAGATGACCCTTTCCATGTCGTGTTCTCCCGAAACGGTGGGTTCCGCCACGATGAAAACAAGGTCGCATCCTGTAATGGAGGCGATGACAGGGCATCCCACCCCGGGTGGCCCGTCGGTAATTATGAAATCGAGTTTTTCTTCTTCCGCGATACGTCGGGCTTCTTTTCTCACAATGGAGACGAGCTTACCCGAATTTTCTGCCGCCGCGTTGAGCCGGGCATGGACCATAGGGCCTTCGTGGGTGCGGGAGATGAACCAGTGCCCGCAGAATCTCTCCGGAAAGTCGATGGCCCTCACAGGGCAGAAATGAACGCACACGCCGCACCCCTCACACTTTATGGGATCTACGGTATAGGTAACTTGATGGACCCTGTCGGTTTCCTCTTTGATCGCATCGAACCGACATAGCGTTCGGCAAAAGCCGCAGGCTGTACAATCATTTGATCTTATGATTGCTTCGTGGCCACTAAAGAATTCGTGCCTTTCTATTATCTGAGGGTGAAGGATGAGATGCAAATCGGGGGCATCCACATCGCAATCACAGATAACGGCCTTTTTTGCTAAGACGGCAAACGATGAGGCGAGGCTCGTTTTCCCTGTTCCCCCTTTGCCACTTATGATAACGATTTCTTTCACGCCTCTGACCCCGCTTTAGTGAAGTATACCGACCCGCGAGAGCGCACTACCTTGACCCTTCCAGCATTTATAAGGGGTGTGAGCAACTTCAAGCCCTCTTGGGGCAAAATAAGGAGGCCTTCCGCAATGTCACTAATCGTACATGGCCTTCTCGAAATGAGTGTGAGGATTTCTTCTTCCGTTGCCTTGCGAGTCGCTGAGAGCGTTATCACACCTGATTCCTTTTGACCGATAATTTCCACCTCTCCCGGTAGGAGATAGGCTAAGGCGCTCATATCTTCGTAGGATAGGGGAGCGACAAATTCTTCCGCCGGCGGGCGGTTGGGTGTATTCAATTGGATTTTGGCGGGTTTTATCTTTTCCACCCAAGTTGCCATTTTTTTTACCTCACTGGGGAACCCCGTTATCCCCGATATCAACATGATCTCCAGCCAGATATTCCCCTTGTAGGTGCGGGCAAATTTTATCAGTCCTTCCATAAGTTCAGGGAAGGAAAGGTTTTCATGGGGGCGATTTATGTATTGAAACATCTTTTCGTCCCCCGCATCGAGGGAAGGGATGACGAGATCCGCCGGCATTAAGGCTTCCCTCACCTCCCGGTAGGACAGGAGAGAGCCGTTGGTGATCACGGCGACGGGAATGTCGGTAAGTTCTTTGATGGAGCGGATGATCTGCCCTACATGTGAGTTCAAAGTGGGTTCTCCGGAGCCGGAGATGGTGATGTAGTCCGGTTTGTCCTTCTCTTCTATCTTGACCTTTAATTCCGTTAAGATTGATTCGGTGGCAATAAAGGGGCGCCTCAAGGTGGTTTTACGGGTCGTTTTCCCCAACTGGCAGTAAATACAATCATAAGTGCACGTTTTGAACGGTACCAGATCTACCCCTAACGATCTCCCGAGGCGCCGGGAGGGCACAGGACCGTAAAGGTGGTGCTTCATGGGAAAGGGTTTATGCTCCATGACAATGCGCATCCTCGCACGGGCTCTTAGCCCCACAACAGGTAAGGCCGGTTTCCTCGAAACGGCAGCTTCCCGTCCGGTCCCTCAGGCTGGGGGCGCCTTCCTTTAGGATGAAGCCGCTTCCGCCGCTTATGAGGCGCCTCGTCTCGCCCTGACATTTTGGGCACGATTGGATAGGTTCGTCGGACATACCTTGAAACACTTCAAATTTGTGTCCGCAGTTTTTGCAAAGATACTCATACGTGGGCATGGTATCACCTCGCTGATAGTTTGTTTTTTATTATTTGGGCCAGCTTTTCGAAAAGGGTCCGATACTCCGGCAGCTCCTCCCCGATCATGTCCCCTCGCGAATAAGCTTCGGCGATGCGCCGATCGTGGGGAATTTCGCCGATGACGGGGATGTTCTCCCGTTTACAGTATTCATGGATCAATCGATTTCCTTGATCCGCGCGGTTGACGATTACAGCCGCCGGAATCCCTACCATACGTGTTGTGGCCAGAGCCATTTCGAGATCGCTGAGACCGAAGGGGGTGGGTTCCGTAACTAAAATGGCTAAATCCGTGTCTTGTATGGCAGCAATGACGGGGCAGGAAGTACCCGGTGGCGCGTCGATCAAGACGGGCACATCATCGGTTGCATATCTTTTTACCGAGCGAATGAGAGGCGTTGCCTGGGGGGAACCGATATCAAGCCTCCCCGTAATGAGGGTTATCTTGTTGGACCTCGATATTTCGATGACCCCGATGCGCCTTTCCGTCTCCGAAATGGCACGGGTAGGGCAGATTCTCATACACCCCCCGCAGCCGTGGCACATTTCGGGAAAGACGAGAACCATCGTTCCGATCATGGCCATGGCTGAATAGGCACAAAAATCACTACATGCGCCGCATCCAGTGCAGAGGGTCTCATCTACTTGTGGTTGTGGAACGGTAACGGTGATTTCCTCTCCCAGGGCGGTCGGCAAAAACAGATGCGCATTGGGTTCTTCCACATCGCAGTCGAGAAGCAAAACAGGCCCTTCCATGACGTTTGCGAGATTGACCGCCACGGTAGTTTTCCCCGTCCCCCCTTTTCCCGATGCAATGGCTATCTTCATGGGTTATTTTCTTTTCTGCTTCCTTTCCTTTTTGCCGTTTCTTCGCTTATGTGTTCGTGCCAGCCCTTGTTCGTATCCGGGATGTGGTCGAATCTTTCCACGTAGGGTTTGATATCGAGAAGGGGGGTGCCGTCCAGAATATCGCAGCCCTCCACTTCGATTTTATTCCCCTCGATTGCTTTCACGGCCACGATACTTATGCCGATGGGGTTGGGCCGGTTGGGTGCACGGGTAGAAAAGATCCCCCGTTCAACTTCGTCCAAGTATGGTACGACGCGCAGCTTTGGAGAGGATGCCTCATGGAAGTGGTAGATGAGATAAATATGGGAAAAGCCGTTCAGATCTTTTAGCCCCTCGATGTATTCGGGAAAGATCTCGATTTGCGCCCGAATGCCTGGGGCGTATTTAGGTTGGATGGGTGTCTTTGCTGCCTCACGATAGGGGCTGTGAATTATTCCGATAGGTCGGTACATTATTTCCTGGACCATGTATTCTTTACCAGTGACTTTCCACGTCGGCTTCGGAAGCCTCCTCGAGTTTGCCCGATCGGAAGAGATCGAGGGCTTCCTGCACCGTGGTCGCAGAGGTGGTGTAGATTTTGATACGCGCTTCCTTGAGAACACGGAAGGCTTTCGGACCCACATGTCCGCAGATAAGAGCGTTGACCCCGTATTTGACTAAATTCTGCGCCGATTGGATGCCGGCGCCTTGTGTTAGATTCAGGTTTTGAGCGTTGTCGATGACCTCGAAAGTATCCTGATCCAAATCGTAGATGAGGAATCGAGGGGCCCTCCCGAAACGGCTGTCCAGGGGTGCCTTTAGATGGTTTCCAGAAGTGGTGATCGCAACCTTCATCTCATTCCTCCCTTTGGATTGTGGGTAAGCGGCATCGCACCGTGCCGATGCCGCTTACTTGTCCACTTGGTTATGGCTCCGTTTCTTTCTCGCCGCTTAGCTCCGCAAGTCGCTTCTTTAAGGCCTTTATTTCTTCCTGAAAGAAGTTCAATTGCCCTTCGAGTAGCTGCTTTTCCGTTTTCGCATCATAGGTAGGGGCAGGCGGGAAGCCCCACCAGTACCGACCCGGAATGCCGGTAGCATAGAACCGATAGCGCCAGCCAAATCCGCCACCACGGAAGCCACGGCCGAAGCCTAAACCCCATCCGCGGCCGACCGCGGGATTAGCATACCCAGGCATACCGTAACCGGCGCAAAAACCTGCGGCGCGACCTGTCATGGGTCCTAATCCCCAGGGCCCTGTTCTATCGCCTCTTGGCATTAGGTTCACCTCCTTTCTATTTTATTCTCTTATCATCGGTGTGCCACATTGAGGGCACTTCTTTTGCCAGCAGGGCACGCTCCGTTCGTGCTGTTCTTTATAACCGCAATGGGGGCAGATACATTGACCGATCGGGCCGGCTGCTTTGGGAGAGCCCATGCGCCCCCTTCTCATGCCGAGCCCACGCCCCATACCCCTTCCGCTTCCACCTTGAGTTAATGGGTTCATCGTCTGTCGTCCTTTCTTTAAAATTGGTTCACCCAAATATGGCCATTCACAGCGCCATTTGTGCATATAATATTTTCTACACCCGGGGAGTGCGAAGCTGCCCGTCTCTAACTGACCGCTTAGATAAGCCTCGAAAACTTCCCGCGCGCACCCCCGAACGAAGGGCACCACCGTAATGCCGGAGGCCGAGATTACGGCTTCTGTCGGGCGGGAAATGGCCCCGCAGATAAGCACATCGATTCCCATCATCTTCATCTGCTTAGCCCGCTCTTTCGCGTCGGTTGATGAGAATCGGGCAGTGGAACGATGAAGAGCTTCCCCTTCCGTTTTTTCCAGCACTAAGAGCTCTTCCGCCGTATCAAATACGGTGGAAATGCTGTCCTTCCATACGGTGAGGGCTACTCTCATCGGCACACCTCCCCTCTCGACTTATAAGCATCTTACGTGCCAAGCGGGATGTGAGAAAATGATTAGAAAAAACAAAGAGATGTGAATGGTAAAAATTTCCGGCCCGTATTGATGGTAGCAATATTGCAACTATATGGCGATTTAAGTTGCATTAATGCGACTAAAACTTTTTTTGCTCCGGGGGAGGGAAATGTGGAGGGCTTTTATCTTTCGGTAGAGGGTGCTTTTGTGCATTCCCAATTGCCGGGCTGTTTTTTCACAGTTCCAGTCATTTTGCTTCAGGGCGGAAATGAGAAAGGACGCCATCGCTCCCTCGAGGGAGGCGTGGGTCTCCTCGCTTTTGGGGGCAAGCAAATATTCGGGGAGATGTTCCTTTTCGATCCGGCCGCCTTTACAAAGAATGAAGGCGCGTTCTATAATATTGGCCAGTTCTCTTACGTTTCCCGGATAGTCGTGCGACATGAGGATGGTCATGGCTTCCTCGCTTATGCCCTCGATGTGCTTGTTTTGCAGGACATTGAAACGATCGATAAAGTGCTCCACCAGAAGGGGCACATCTTCCATTCGTTCGCGCAAAGGCGGCAGGGTGATTTTGAAGACGTTGATCCGATAGTACAGGTCTTCTCGGAAAAGGCCCTTTTCGACGAGTTCTTTTAGGTTCTTGTGTGTGGCGGCTATGATACGCACGTTATGGCGAATGGTCTCCGTGGAACCGAGGGGTTCAAAGGTCTTCTCCTCGAGAACTCGAAGCAGACGTACTTGCATGGCAGGTGAAATGTCGCCGATTTCATCCAGGAAAAGGGTCCCGTTCTCCGCCAGCTGAAAGCGGCCCGGTTTGTCCTTCCTGGCGTCCGTGAAGGCGCCTGCCTTATATCCAAAGAGCTCCGACTCCAGAAGCGTATCAGGTAAAGCACCGCAATTGACGGCGATGAACGGGTACTTCTTCCTGGGGCTTAAGTTATGGATGGCGCGCGCTACGAGTTCTTTGCCCGTGCCGCTTTCTCCCTCGATGAGAATCGTGCTGGAACTCTCGGCAATGTCGGGCAAAATGTCGAAGAGGCGAAGCATACGGTAATTCTTGGAAATGATGTCGGAGAAATTGTATTTCCCGTATATGGCCTTACGCAGCCCTTCTTCCAAGCTTATGTCGCGGAAGGTTTCCACGGCCCCGATGATATTCCCCTGCTCGTCCCGAAGGATTGACGTGGTTATGCTGATGGGCAAGCGCCTTCCCCGGGCATCGATGATGTTTACCTTTTTGTTGATAATAGGCTTACCCGTCTTCATGGTCATCCTCAGGGAGCAGTTTCTTTCACATATGTCTGCCTTGAGGACATCCTTGCAGAGTTGTCCGATGGCTTCTTCTCTTGGCACCCCTGTTATCTGTTCGGCTGCCCGGTTGAAGAACGTGATCTTCCATGCTTTATCCACCGTGAAGACCCCGTCGGCAATGGAATCGAGGATAAAGCTGTGCACTTCGTTAAGAACGATATGATTTTGGGACTCTATGGATTTGGCAGTCATGATTTCTTACTATCACATTCCAGGCATTTTGTAATTAGCTTGTAAGCCAAGTATGGCTTGGTAAAAAAAGTCCCATTTTTTAGTCAATCTATGGATTAAAAAAAAACTTGACAGTAAAACTCGATTCGTGCATGGTTCAGTTTAGGAAAGCAAGCGATGAGCTCGGTAAAGAATAAATCGAGAAAAGACAGGATCATGGAGGCCGCCCTGCGAATTTTTGCCGAGAAATGTTATCAGGACGCCACCATTACGGAAATAAGCAAAGAGGCGGGTGTGTCGGAGGCAACGGTCTACGAATATTTCGGCACCAAGGAGGATCTCCTCTTTGCCATTCCCGAACGCATTTCCAACCAAGGCTACGATGTCCTTACCCACATTCTGCCATACATCAAAGGGGCGGAAGGGAGAATTAGGGCCATCGTTTACGCCTATTTCAATCTCTACCAGAACAATCCCCACTATTCGGGGCTGGTACTGCTGCAGCTCATGACCAATAAAAGATTCCGGCAGACGGAGGCGTTTGCCGCCATCCGGCGGTCGGCTAGGCTTCTTCTCGATTGCATCAGGGAAGGGATCAAGGAAGGCACCTTCCGGCAAGATATCGACCCCTATCTGGTTCGCTCCCTTCTTCTGGGGACGATTGAGCATCTCTTCATCCATTGGCACATGAGGGGCAGACCCACTAAGCCCAAAGATATGATGGCTTATCTGGATCCCCTGTTAGAAATCGTGTTCTCCGGTATCCGGGCGCCGAAGGAGGAGCAGGTCATCTTTGTCAAGGTCAGCCCGGAAGAGGCGAAAGAGGCAGGGCTAATAATCAAATGTGAGAGATTGCCGGATGATAAGGCCGGTGCAAAGGAGTCAAGGAAAAAAGGTAAAACAGGCAAAACGATTAAGAGAAAGGAGAAGGTTTTATGCTAAAAACAAAGGAGGATTACATCAAGCGTTTATCCAAGATGAAACGTAACGTCTATTTCGATGGCCAGCTCATCGATCGGACGGACGAGCTTCAGATGGACTGTATCAACACGATTGGGACTACCTATGATGAGGCGCTCAAGCCGGAGAATCAGGAGCTCATGACGGCCATTTCCCATCTCACGGGGGAGCGGATCAATCGTTTTACCCACATTCATCAGAACACGGATGATTTGCACAAGAAGCAGGACATGACGCGCATGCTTTGCCAGAAGGTGGGCAGGTGCATCCAGCGTTGCATGGGAATCGATGCGGCCAATGCCATTTACAATGTCTCCTATGAAGCGGACAAGATGAACAATGGGGCGACGGAGTATCATGAGAATTTTAAGAAGTGGCTTATTCGGTTTCAGACGGAGGATTTGATTGGTTGTTGTGGTCAGACGGATGTGAAGGGGGATCGGATGTTGAGGCCGGCGGAGCAGCCGGATCCGAGTGTGTATGTGCGGATTAAGGAGAGGTTGAAGGATGGTATTGTGGTGGAGGGTTGTAAGCTTCACATTTCGGAGGCTTCGGTGGCGGATGAGATACTTGTGGTGCCTACTCGGGCGTTGCGTCCTCAGGATAAGGATTATGCCGTTTCTTTTGCCATTCCCGGCGACTGGGACGGCTTGAAACAGGTGGTCACCATTCATAGCCTCCGGAAGAGAGAGTTCTTCAAAAGGGGGTTTGCGGAAGGCTCCACGGACTCCTATTTGATTTTTGAGGATTGTTTTGTTCCTTGGGAGCGGGTGTTTTTGGCTGGGGAGTGGCAGCATGGTGGGGTTTTGGCGTTGCTCTTTGCCCTTTTCCACCGTCATTCCTACTCGGGATGCAAGCCGGCTATCGGAGATATAGTGCTCGGGACCGCGGCCCTGGCGGCGGAGGTGAACAACATCCACAAGGCTTCTCACGTGAGGGAAAAACTCGCCGAAATAATTCTTACCACCGAGCTCGGTTACGCCGCCGGCTACACGGCATCCGACCTGGGCAAGCCCGAGGTTTATATGCCTGGCGTGGGTTTTGTGCCCTACGGTCCCGGCTCTTACATTCCCCATTCCATCTACTGTAACGTGGGCAGGTGCCTGACGGGTGAGGCGGTCTTCCGGGAGATGGAAATCCTCTGCGATATTGCCGGTGGGGTGGTGGCAACGTTCCCCCATGAGAAAGACTTTGTCAATCCCGAGACGGGTCCGCAGCTCCTTCGGTACACGAAGAGGAACCCCGAGATGCCGGTGGAAGACCAGGCCCAGTTCTGGCGCTACCTGGGGGATATCCTCTGCTCTGCTATGGGAGGCGTGAGCAACATTGGTTCCTACCACGGTGGTGGTTCGCCCATTATGGAGCAGATTGCCATTACGACCCAGTACGACATCGAGTCCAGGAAAAAGCTGGTCCGTTACATCGCCGGCATGAGCGGTGGAGATAGAGACGCCTTGGCGAAGGCCTTACCTTGGACTTCCCGAAAGAAATAAAGGAACTCGAGGTTCCGTCCCCTCGGGGACGGAACCTCTAACTTATCGAGGAGGAATGACGATGTTTGATATTTCTAAGTTCTCACTCCAGGGGAAGGTGGCCATCGTGACAGGTGGAAGCCGTGGAATCGGTCAGGGCATTGCTGTGGGCTTGGCCCGAGTAGGGGCCAGGGTCATCGTCACAAGCCGCAAGGCTCAGGATCTGGAGGCTACGGCGGCCCAAATCAAGGAGTTCGGTGGAGACGCTTTTGCCCTGCCGGCGCATCTGGGTCGGATGGAAGAGATAAAGAGGGTCGTGGATACGGTCATGGAAAAATACGGGTGCATTGACATCTTGGTGAACAATGCCGGCGCAAGCCCGGCCATGGCCTCCGTGCTCGATGCCGATGAGAGGCTATGGGAAACGATAATGAATCTCAACTTGAAGGGCGTTTACTTCATGAGCCAGGCCTGTGCCCGTATCATGAAAGAACAAGGCGGAGGGAAAATTATAAATATAGCTTCAATTGACGGCTTCAAACCGGAACCCTTCGTGAGCGTTTATTCTATTTCGAAGGCGGGGGTTCGCATGATTACGAAGGCATTTGCCATGGAACTTGCCCCTTACAACATTCAGGTAAATGCCATTGCCCCCGGTCCCATTAGTACGAAAATGATGGATTCCCATTGGTTCAGTCTCCCACCGGAGGAGGCAAAGAAAGCGAAAGAAGAATTCGAGAAGATGCTGCCCATGGGTAGGATCGGCGTGCCGGATGATATTGTAGGAGCCGCCGTCTATCTCGCTTCGGAGGCCTCTAACTACACAACGGGCGCCGAGATAGTAATTGATGGGGGTGTTCTCCTCGCTTCCATGATGATCGGTGCCAGCCACTGAGAAAAGTTTTACCCTTTCCCTTTACACCTGCCTGTCATGGATCGGTTTTCTTTGACGGTCCATGACAGGCCCCTCCTTCTTCCCAAATGGTCCTTGATTTTTATCCCGAAGTGGATTAGGAAAGACCTGTTTCCTTAAGTAAGCCTTTCCGTGTCGCTAAAGGGGGGAGCATGGCAAGGATCTTGGTCATCGATGATGACGAATCGAATCGGGAATCACTTGAAATGTATTTTACGGAGGAAGGGCACGAGGTGATCTCGGCCGACACGGGGGAGAAAGGCATTGGGCGATTTAAGGAAAATCGAGTCGATCTCGTCATTCTCGATATCAGATTGCCCGATATGGACGGATTCGAGGTGCTTAAGTGTCTCAAGGGCATCGATCAGGATGTGAAGGCCATTATGATTACGGCTTTCCACGACGAGCAAACGATACGAAAGGCGATGGAAAGTGGTGCCTTCTCCTACGTAAAGAAACCCATCGATGTTGGCGAATTTGAAGCCATTGTTTCTCGCGCCATTTCTGCCACTTCTCCGCTCGGTGGGACAGTTGCCTCGATCAAGTCTTGATGTTTAGCGGCGAGCCTTCATCTTCCGAAAGAATGTTTCTATTTCATCTGCCTTAAGGCAATTTATGCAATCTTCCCTTTCCAACCATCCTTTGCGGGCTATTTTTACGCCCAGGGACATATAGCTAAATCCGGATACATCGTGGATATCGGGATTGATGGCGATCTTTACCCCCATCTTTTTTGCCGTAATCAAGTTCGGCCACGAAATGTCCAGGCGATACGGATTGGCGTTGAGTTCGATGACCTTCCCGAGGGCAGCGGCTTCTGCCATGACGGTGGCCATGTTTACTTCGTAAGGTTCCCGGGAAAGAAGTAATCTACCCGTGGGATGGGCAAGGATTGTGGTATCAGGATGGCGTAAGGCCCGGCAGATGCGCTCCGTCATATCTGCCTCTTTCATCTGGAAATGGCTGTGGACGGCCGCGATGACGAAATCGAAGGCCGAAAGAATATCTTCTTCGTAATCCAAGCTTCCATCGGGGAGGATGTCTGCCTCGATGCCTTTAAAAATGCGAAAGGGCGCCATTTTGATGTTGAGTTCGTCTATGAGCCTTGTCTGTTCTTTTATCGCCTCCCTCTTCAATCCCCCCGCATAGTAAGCCGATTGGCTATGGTCGGAAATTCCGATGTATGTGTAGCCTCTTTCGCGTGCCATCCTGACTATTTCCTCCAGGGAGAGGCTTCCATCACTGAAGGTGGTGTGGATGTGAAGTACGCCTCTAATATCCCCTTCTTCTATGAGTTTGGGTAGTTGTCCCCTTTCGGCCGCCTCGATTTCCCCCATGTTCTCCCTCAATTCCGGCGGGATGTAGTCAAGACCCAGATGGTGGAAGATCTCTTCTTCGCTATGACACGGAATATTTTTGTCACCAAGGAAAAGCCCGTATTCGTTCATCTTCCATCCCCGATCCTTGGCGCGGGCGCGCATGGCGGTGTTGTGCTCCTTGCTGCCTGTGAAATGATGGAGGGCGTAAGGGAATTCTTCGGGGGAGACGATGCGCAGGTCCGAATTGATGCCGGATCTTAAAACCACACTCACTTTGGTTTCGCCTCGACTCGTTACCGTCTCTACCGGCTCCAGGTGACTGAAGGCCTCGCCCACTTCGTGTGGATTGTGGGTGGCCACGAGCAGGTCGATATCCTTTACCGTCTCTGCCCCCCGGCGTAAGGAACCGGCAATGGTCACGGGGATGGATAGTTTTTCGCTGAGCAAGGAAGAAAGTGTGAGGGCGTCCGGTAACGCCTCGGCATAGAGGCGTCGGGCCTGGTAGTGTTTGACTCGTTCGATGCCCTGGAGGATGTTTTCCTGCGTCTTACGTCCAAAGCCTTTGAGATTTACCAACCTGTTTTCCCGGCACGCGTATTCGAGCTCACCAATGGTGGTGATTTTGAGTTCTTGGAACAGGGTGCGGATTTTTTTGGGCCCCAATCCGGGGATTTTCAACATTTCCAGATGTCCCGGGGGAATGGAAGCCCTTAACTTTTCGTAGTATTCAAGGTGACCTGTTGTGACGAGTGTTTCGATTTTTTTCCCGATGGCTTCTCCTATGCCGGGGATGCGTGATATTTCCCCACTTTTTACTAGCCCTTCTATGTCGTCCGTCGTGCGCTCCAGATTCCGGGCGGCCGTTTCGTAAGCCCGGCTCTTGAAGGGGTTTTCTCCCGCCAGTTCCAAAAGAACGGCGATTTCGTTTAGGATTTTTACGATTTCCTCTTTGTTCATCAAGCTTGCTGGTGTATGAGTCTGAGCCCCGGGTAGGGGACGCTAAAACAAGGAATGTTTACACCCTTGAGCGAGCCGATGTAAGCCGTTTGCCTGTTGGGGCCACCGAAACAGATGTTGGATGGCTCGCGAATGACACGCCCTTCCGTATCCTCGATGACCAGGTGAAACCTACCCTCAGGGTCGATGTATCCGATGGCATTCTGCATGGGAAGCGTAACCCAAAGGTTTCCCCCTTCATCGATGGCAATGCCGTCGGGAAATCCACGCCGGCCTAAAAAATCAGGTCCGTATACCTCCATGGGGCCGAGGGAACCGTCTTCATGGACGGGAAACCTGATGACCCGCCGCTTCATCGTTTCGGCGACGTATAGATATTTTTCTTTTTCGTCCATAGCAAGGCCATTGGCAAAGTAAATTCCCTCGGCCACAATCCTCGCCCTTCCTTCGTGGTAGAGCACGATGCATCCATCCGGGGCCGGATGCACCAGGGCATCCTGCACGTCCTTCCGATAGGTAGAATTGGAAACCCAGAGGCGACCCTTGGTATCGAAGAACGGAAAATTGGGGGCGGGGGTTTCTTTCCCCTCTGCCTCCCGGAAGAGGCAAGTATAAGTCTTATCCTGCCAGGGATTTAGCTTCTGCACCTCGCCGTTTCCGATATTGGCAATGATGCAATGGTTATTGTCATCGAAGCAAATGCCGTTCGGGACACCTCCCAGTCCCCCCATTATTTCCGTCCGACCATCCGGGGTGATTCGCGCCAGCCCTCCCCGGCCGTCGGCGGCCCAGACGGACCCGTCATCGGTCGCCATTACGCCTTCCGGTCGGAAGAGTCCGTCGCCGATGGTTTTGACCTCCCTTAAATTTATTTCCACCTTTATGTACCTCCTCCCAAGAATCGTTTTGGGTTGTCTTTTAATAAGGATGCTACCTGTTCGGCAGAGAGGCCGGCCTTTTTCAGGGCCGGGATGATGTTTTGAAAGAGATGGACGGGGTTTGAATTGGAGGCAAGCCTCTCCATGCCTGGTCTTCCCAGCCAGTGATGCACGTAATCCTGGGAGATCAGGATTCTATCCCCATATCCCAGGGCGATCAGGGTGATAAGACAAGCGATGCGGAGGCGATCGGGAGGCATTCCCACCACCCCTTCCACGCCGAAGCGATCAAAACCGATGTAGACACCGAACTCCAAGGTCTTGATATGGTAAGAGAGGTTCGTATTCCCGCACATGTGGCCGATCATGATTCTTTTCGGATGGACCCCTTCACCAATGAGAAATTCCGCCTGTTCAGGCCCCAGACTTCCTTCCTGCGTATGGGTGATGATGGGGATTCCTGTTTCCCTTGAAACCCTGGCGGCGGCTCGAAAAAACCATTGCTCATAGTTGGTGATGTGATCCCGGCTGGAGGCTACTTTTATCACCCCCGCCTTGATACCCGTGCCCCCGATACCGACCGTCGTTTCCGTAAGGAGCATTTCGTATATTTCTTCTTCCACCCTTCCCAGCCCGCTTCGCGCCTTGAAGTAAGCGGGGGCACTTCCCCGTTCGTAATAGTATCCCGTCGAGCAGATGACCTGTAGCCCTGTCCGCTCACTGATCTCCTTCAGAAGTTCCGCCTCTCTCCCCGTTTCGTTGGTGGTGGCATCGAGGACCGTCTTTACCCCCCGGTCCATTAAAGTACGCGCCATTTCCAGCCCTTTATTCAGGAGGGTCTGGCGATCCGGACGGTAAATGGAAATATCTCCGTACCAGCCTGGATAGCCGAAGAAAAAGTGCTCGTGGATGAGGGTGACGCCCAGATTTTGCGCCTCGATCGGCCCCGTCACGGTGTTTATCTTCATGGTGAACCCTCATGCAAAGAGCTTTTTCATGAGCCAGGCCATGTTTCGCCCTAAAACTCTCATAGTTTCAATGCCTTCTTCGTCTTTCCGTACCTCCCCGATATTACGACCGAGGCCCACATTCCAGTAACTCGCACCCGGAATGATCATCTGCATGTAGTGGAGAAAGAGATTGAGGGAGTTGAAGGCCGGGATGCCCCCCGCGCGTCTTACGGCCACCACGCCGGATCCTACCTTTCCCTTTAGCATGTAGTCGTTCGCCCTTGCGACGAAACCGCAGCGTTCTATAAAGGCCCGCATGTTTGCCGTCACGTCTGAAAAATAGGTTGGTGAGCCGAGGATGAGGCCCTGGGCGTGCAGGATCTTGTCGATGAGTTCGTTTAAGATGTCTGTCTCCTGCGAGCAATGCTGGTTCTTCTGCCCGAAACACTTATAGCATGCCCGGCAGCCGTTTAAGGTGTGGCCGGCCAGTTGGACCTGCTCCGTTTCAATCCCTTCTTTGTTTAGCTCTTCGAATACCGTGTTGATAAGGATCGATGTATTTCCGTCTTTCCTTGCGCTTCCGTTAATGGCGATGACCTTCATTTTCTTTCGCACCTCCTTTTTCTTCCCGTGACCGGCGGACGAGCAGGCGGCAGCATTCCATGATGTTTTCCGGTGAATAAAGCCTAAGCTCATCCCGGTAGAATGATCCGAATAGTTTTTCCGCCGTTTTTTCTTCGTCTTCCCAGTCGGCCTGGGCGTATTCGTAAACGTACTGGGCAGACCGGCGGGCCTGAAGAAAGGCCAATCTTACTTTTTCTTTCCTGAATACCCCTTGGTGGGGCAATCCTAAGATTTCCGCGTCGAACGCCTCCAGGCGGTTGAGGGAGGCCAGAAAGGGAAGGTAACCGGTAAAAAAGGTGGGGAAGAAATCTGCCGGGGGCATGAAGAAACCCAGGGCATCGGATGGAAAGAGCGCCTTTAGTTCCGGTACGAAAACGCCTAAATGGCCGGGGGCATGCCCTTTAATCTCGACAAATATGAGGGTAACTCCCCCCAGGTCGATTACCTCCCCTTCTTTAAACGTAAGGGCGGTGGTCATATCGGGTATTTCAGTATGGCCGGCCTTCTTTTTTAGAAAGGCCGTGATGAACCGATCGTCCCTTTCTATTGATCTACGAATCTTTTCTTTTCCTAAAAATGCTCCTGCCCCCGGGCCGCAGATGACCGAACTTTCGGGAAAGGCCTCTTTCAGTAAGGGCAGGCCCGTTACGTGGTCCACGTGGGGATGCGTTACGATTAGGTAGCGGGGGCTTACGTTTAACGTATGGCAGGCTGATATGACCATCGGTGCCGTGGCCGTCACGCCCGTTTCGATGAGCGCGGCCGCTTTGGTACCGCAGACGAGGTAGTGCAAGAAGTGATCGTGTCCCAACCTCCACAAGCCGTTTTCGATTTTAACGGGGTTATCATCCGTTTTGGAGGCACTTTTTTCCATCTATGTCCCGCTACGATTCTTTTTTGCTTTCGCGGGTGGGGGCGCTTGTCTTGCGTTTATAGTTAAGTAAATCCCCCAGGCTGGCAAGCCCCTTCGATGACTCTTCCGCCGAGGAATAGACGGTAGCCGTTTCCTTCCCCCCTTCTCCTGCGTGATAGTCACCCAGGGTTTCCCGGCTATGGACGTCTTCATGGCAGTAAACGCAGAGGTTTTCCCAGTTGGAGCCGTCGGGTGGGTTGTTTGCGTGGTTGCCGTCTATATGATGGACGGTGAGAAGGCGTAAGTTTTCTCCGGAAAATTCCCGCCCACAGCGGGCACAGACGGGGCCGTGGATGGCAAGAGACCTTTCTCGGTAATAGCTCCAGCGGGGGTCGGCCCCATCCGCCTTGAGTTCTCGGATTACCTCTTCTAAGGGCCTTTCCTCCCGGGGGGTGGTACCTTTACTTACTTTCACGCCCTTCCCGGTGGGCTTAAAGGTTATCCGGGTCATGGGGATTAATTTCGGTTCCTCCCTTCTTTGCCCTTAAGAACGGTGGTAAAAACACGCACCCCCTTCACGATGGCGCCCGCCGTACGAAGGAATCGAACGGCCGGCCATTTGAGGAAGGGGCGCGTGAGCCCTTCCAATCCATAGAGGAGGCCAAAAAGCGCCTGTAGCTTTCCTAAGGCGGCGTCCATCGCCTCCATGCGCCGGCGAACGAGAAAAGACGAGGTGCGCAGGTTATAAGAAATCTCGTCAATGTTCTTTAGTACCCCCGGTAAATCTCTGTTTATCTGCTCCAGGGCCTGAGAAAGGCCTTTGATAAAGCGGTTTATCTGAAAGGCCAGAGGAATGACCATGAGGGCCATTCCGAAGACGGCCGCGCTCAACAAAACCAGGGCAATTTCCAGGTACATGCCTTACACCGGGGTGGATTTTTCTTCTTTGAAGGCTTCGACCCCCGCTTCAATGGCCTTTTTCAACCTCCCCTTTCCTTCTTCGAGGTTTTCTTTACCTTCTTCAAGGAGTTCGCTGGCCTTGGCTTTCAGTTCTTCCTCCGATTTCTTCAGGCGGGTCACGAAACTATCGTAAGCTTTCTTGCTTTTCTCCATGGCTTCTTCGTATTCCTTTTTCGCCTGGGCGAGGAGTTCATCGGCCTTTTTACCTAACTCTTCCCTCGTTTCCTTGCCGCTCTTCGGCGCGTAAAGGATGCCGATGACGGCCCCCACAATGCCTCCGATCAATAAACCGATGAGCAGGTTTTCCGTCTTTTCTTCCATTTCCCCAACCTCCCTCTTTGGCTTTGCCTTATAGTATAAAGGGCCAATTTCTTATGTCAAGGGAATTCGTGGCGAAAGCTTAGTAATTGACGGTGATCACGAGTGAATCGGTGTACTGTCCCACAGAGACATCTTGGCCCGCCGGGATGCGCCCGTAGATGTTTTTGGTGATGGGGGCGCTGCTGGAAGCATTTTCACTGGATCCGGAGTTATCGGAAGGAAATACCGTCGAGCGGCCCGGATCGGAGTAGAGCTGAAAGTTCAGGTTGTCGGTTCCGTTTGTCATTTGCCTTGTTCCCGTAATGTAGGTCTTAAACGAGGTTCCTTTGGTGCATTTGAACGTCATATCACCTGCCGCATCGGTAGGAGAACTACTTGTGACGTCGTATTCCCCAAAGGCAATGTCCGTCACGCTCTGGATGGAACATTTTGCCACTACGTTGGCCGATACGTTTAAGTTACTCGTGGCGGTGGCGGCCATGAGTGTTCCTGCTACGAAGAAAGTGATAGCGAAAAATGTTAGAATTGTAAACCCTTTTTTCATTTTTTACCTCCTGTTTTTTTATTTTTTAAAAACTTCAAAAATCTTGAAACACTTATCCCTTGATATCCACGCATCACCTCCTTGCAAAATAATTGGATGAAATGAATGGATTGCAATAAGAATGCCATATCGATAATTTATCGGGGGAGGTATAAATGATAAAACTCTACGACAAAAAAAGGGCCGAATTTCCATAAGGAAATTCGGCCCTTGGTACTACTTCAACTGTGTTACTTGCCAGCCGGAGCTGCAGGAGCCGCTGGGGCTGCCGGTGCCGCAGGCGCTGCCGGGGCACCAGAATCAGCCGGAGCTGCCGGGGCTGCCGGGGCCGCCGAAGGTGCCGGAGCCTCTGTCTTGGCCGGTTCAGCCGGTTTCTGCTCTTCCGCCTTCTTGCAGCCGACGACGGTGAAAGACAGAGTAACTACCAAAAGCATAGACAGAATAATAGCGATGACCTTCTTCATTTTCCGCATTCACCTCCTTTCTCATCAAATTTCGATACCTTATAACCCGCAAAGGTTCTGTCGAGCATGCAAATTACGCTTTTTTTTTAACTTGTCAAGGGAAATTTTTAAGTATATAAGCCCCTTTCAATGAGCATTACCATAAGCCAAAAGGTGGACGATGATTCTGGGAATTGACGTGGGGGGGACGCACACAGATGCCGTACTTTTGAAAGATTATGAAGTAGAAAGAAAGGCCAAGGTAAGGACCAACCCCGAGGACCTTCTTTCCTCCCTGCTCGAGGCGACGTCCATTATCTTTGACGGACCCGATCCCAAAGAGCTCAAGCGAGTGGTTTTGAGCACCACCCTTTCCACCAATGCCATCGTTCAAAACAAGATTAGGCCCGTGGGGATGATTATCGCCAGCGGTCCCGGGCTTCCGCCATCCCTTTTGCCTTTTCACGAAGACACCTATCATCTCTCCGCCTATATGAATCACCGGGGGTTCGAGGTGGTGCCCATAAATGAGGATGAGGTAAAAGCAGCCGTGGAGGTGTTTCGCAAGAAAGGCATCGAGCATTTAGGGGTGGTGGGAAAGTTCTGCACCCGCAATCCCTCCCATGAGTTAGAAGTAGCGAGAATCGTACACGGCCAGTTCAAACATGTCTCCTTAGGACACACCCTTTCCGGGCGCCTCAATTTCCGTCGGCGGATAGCAACTACCTATCTCAATGCCGCCGTCTCCAGCCTCTATAGGCGATTTGCCCTATCTGTTATGAACTTTGTGCGGGACATGGGGGTCTTGGCCCCCGTTTACGTGCTGAAGGCTGACGGCGGGACAATTGGCATCGAGGAATCCATCCAGTTTCCCTGTCAGACTATTTTGTCCGGACCGGCGGCCAGCATCATGGGTGTGCTCTGTTTGGCCCGGGGAGATAGCGATGCCGTGGCCCTCGATATTGGAGGGACAACGACGGATATCGCCGTATTTGCCGATGGGGTACCACTCCTCGAAGGTTTCGGTGTGAGGATTGGGGGATGGAAAACGCTGATCCGGGGACTGAGGACGAAGTCCATCGGGGTAGGCGGGGACAGCCGGGTAAGATGGCAAGATCAAGGTTTTTTAATCGGGCCCGAAAGGGAAGGGGATGCCGCTGCCCTGGGAGGACCGTATCCCACGCCCACGGATGCTATGGTTTGGCTGGGTCTCGCGGAGATAGGAGACAGAAAGAAGGCCGGTGAGGCTCTTGGAAACGTAGCTAAAGAGGCGGGCCTTACCGTGGACGAGGCGGCGAGGCAAATATTCAGCGCCACGCTTAAGAAAATTACCGCGGCCGTAAAGGAATTCATTGACGAGATAAATAACGAACCGGTTTATACCATTCACGAATTGCTGGAAGGAAGAAAAGTAAGGCCCGTTAATCTTTACCTTGTGGGTGGTCCGGCTCAGGTCATGGCGGCACCTTTGGGGGAGATGCTTGGACTCAAGCCTTACATTCTGCCCCACGCCGAGGTGGCTAACGCCATCGGTGCCGCCCTCGCCCGCACGACAACGGAACTTACACTCATTGCCGATACGGAAAAAAGGGCGTTAAATATTGCAGAAGAGGGTGAAACTGAATACATTCCCCCCCGCTACAGGGTGGCCGACGTGATCAAGTTAGGAAAGGAGAAAATAAGACAGCGGGCCTTAAAAATGGGAGCCCAGGAAGGGGAATTAGAGATTGAGGTGGTGGAAGAGCAGGAATTCAATATGGTCCGGGGTTTTGATACGGTCGGGAAGAATATCAGGGTTAAGCTCCAGATCAAGCCCGGCCTTATTGCCGGTTGCAAGAGCATAATAGGTGTAAGATGAAAAAGGACAAGCCGAGAAGGACAGGACTCATCTTCTTTCCCGCCTTCGACTGGGCCATTGCCCCTGATCATCCGGAAAGGGAGGAGAGGCTCCTTTATACCCAGGATCAGGTTTTCGAAGAAGGCCTTTTGGATTTCGACCATATCTTAGAGTTCAAACCCAAAATTGCCACCGAGGAAGATGTAAAGAGGGTGCATATCTGCGTACCAGAGGTAAAGCAGGTGGTGACGGAATCACACCTCATCTCGGCGGGCGGGGCCATCACGGCGGCCGAGAAGGTGCTTTCCGGCGAGGTGGATAATGCCTTTGCCCTTGTCAGGCCACCGGGACATCACGCCATGCGGGTTGTGCATGGGGCGAGGGGATTTTGCAACATCAATATCGAAGCCATCATGATCGAATACATCCGTCGCAAGTACGGTCACAAGAGAATCGCCATCGTGGATACGGATTGTCATCACGGAGACGGAACCCAGGACATTTACTGGCACGACCCCGATACCCTCTTCATCTCCATTCATCAGGACGGCCGGACCCTCTATCCCGGCTCCGGTTTTGTAGACGAATTCGGGGGCCCCAATGCCTTGGGGGCTACGATAAATATCCCCCTCCCACCGCGGACTTCGGATGAAGGCTTCCTCTACGTGCTGAAGCGGGTAGTGCTCCCCATCCTCGAAGAGTTTAAGCCGGAGATCGTCATCAACTCCGCGGGGCAGGATAATCACTACACAGATCCCATCACGAACATGCGCTTCAGTGCCCAAGGATATGCCCTCTTGAATGACATGCTTAGCCCCGATATCGCTGTCTTGGAGGGAGGTTATTCCATCGAACACGCCCTACCCTATGTGAATGTGGGTATCATTCTGGCCATGGCGGGGCTCGATTACTCCGGCATCAGAGAACCAGACTACGATCCGAACGCCTTGCGCCAGTCGCCGGAGATTACGGCTTATATCGAGACGCTGGCTGAGGCCGTCTATAGAAAGTGGGAAGAGAGGCGGAGTATTAAGGATAGGGGCCATATCGTGAACGGTTACATAAAACGGCGCAAACGTATCTACTACGATACGGACGGTATCGTAGAGTTTCAGGAGGAGTCCGTTCGCGTCTGCGACGATTGCGGTGGGCTTGTCTTGATAGATTCGAGGGCCGATACGGGCCACCATATTTACGCCATCTGTGTGCCTGGGCGGAGCTGTGCCGCCTGCCGTGCCGAAGGAGAGTATATTTTCGAATCTACGCCTAAATACAAGTACAACTATGTTTACTTTCAGGACCGGGAGAGGGATGTGTTTCTCGTAAAATAGGTCCTTCTAAAGCGAAAGAAAATCCGTTCAGGAATAGCATATGAAATACTTTCTTTGCGTCATAGGTATGGTATTCGTGCTGGAGGGGATCCCTTACTTCGCCTTCCCAGAAAAGGTAAAGGAGCTGCTCGTAAAGATGAGTGACATGCCGGCCCGGAGCCTGCGCCTTATGGGGTTTATCTCCATGCTTTTAGGCCTCATCTTGGTCTATCTGGGAAGGACGGGATGAAGTTATCGGATTTCGATTATTTTCTGCCGCGCTCGGCTATTGCCCAGTATCCCCTCGAAGAGCGTGATGCCTCGAGGATGATGGTGATAAAAAGGGCGGAGAAGTCCATCTCCCATCATCTGTTCGGGGAAATAGACACCTTTGTCATGCCCGGTGATGTGTTGGTGGTGAACGATTCCCGGGTTATTCCCGCACGGCTCTATGGTTGGAAGGAAACGGGGGGGAAGGTGGAGCTCTTGCTCCTAAAAAAGCACAGGGAAGAGAGGCTGGCCGAAATTTGGGATGTCCTCGTAAGGCCCGCCCGCCGCGTGAAGGTGGGGACGCTGATTCAATTGGGAGAAAAGGCGGTTGCCAAGGTTATCGAGCGGGTTGATGGGAAAAAGTGGCGCCTCGCCTTTTCGGTGGAGGGACCCTTCGATAAGTTTCTCGAGGCGATGGGAAATGTGCCCCTTCCCCCTTATATTAAAAGAAAGGATACACCCGATGATCGGGCACGTTATCAAACCATCTTTGCCGCCCGCCCGGGTTCAGTGGCTGCTCCCACGGCAGGATTTCACTTTTCTTCTCGCATATTGGAAAAAATCGAAGCGCGGGGGGCTAAAGTAGTGCCCATTACCCTCCACGTTGGATACGGCACCTTTCTTCCCATCGAGACGGAGGAAGTGGAAGATCATCGGATGGAGGAGGAATGGTACGCCGTGAGCGAAAGGGCAGCCGCAGAAATCAATAAGGCAAGAAGGGTGATCGCCATCGGAACGACCTCGGCGCGGGTCATCGAAACCGTATCCGATGAGAAAGGTGTGGTAAGGGCCGGTGAGGGCACTACTTCCCTTTTCATCTATCCGGGCTATCGGTTCAAACGGGTGGATGCCATGCTCACGAACTTCCATCTGCCCCGTTCCTCCCTTCTCCTCATGGCTGCGGCCTTCATTGGCCGGGATTTGCTTCTTACGGCTTATCGCTTGGCCGTGGAAACGGGTTACCGTTTTTACAGTTACGGAGATTGCACTTTACTTTTACCTTGATGAGCGATTTTTCCTTTACCCTCATGGCCGTGGATGGAGAAACTAAAGCCCGGCGCGGGAAGATGCTGACCCCCCGGGGTGAGATTTCCACCCCGGCCTTTATGCCCGTGGGAACCCAGGGTACCGTAAAGGCCCTGACGCCGGAAACCCTTTTGTCATTAGGCGCAGAAATCATTCTCGCCAATACCTATCACCTGTACCTCCGCCCCGGTCATGTCCTCATCCACAATTTAGGTGGATTGCACCGATTCATGAATTGGCCCCGCCCCATTCTGACCGATAGCGGTGGCTTTCAGATTTATAGCTTAGGCGCGCTTAGGTCCGTCCGTGAGGAAGGGGTGTATTTCCGCTCACATATTGACGGATCCAGCCATTTCCTTTCGCCGGAGAAGGCGGTTGAAATTCAGATGGCTCTGGGGGCGGAAATCATGATGGTCCTCGATGAGTGTACCCCTTATCCTATGGAAAGGACCAAGACAGAGGCTTCCTTAGAGCGGACGTTAAGATGGGCCAAGAGATGCAAGGAGGTACATCAGGAGTTAAGTGGCGCCCTCTTCGGCATCGTTCAAGGAGGCATGTACGTGGATTTAAGGAAAAGAGGGGTGGAGGAGCTGGTGGAAATCGGCTTTGACGGCTATGCCTTGGGGGGGTTAAGTGTAGGGGAGCCGAGGGAGGTAAGAGAGGAAGTAATTGCCGAGACGGCTCCGCTGCTTCCGGTGGAAAGGCCTCGGTATCTCATGGGGGTGGGCACACCCACCGACCTCGTCTGGGCCGTTGCGATGGGGATAGATATGTTCGACTGCGTCATACCTACCCGGTGTGCCAGGAACGGATTGTTGTTTACAAATAGGGGAAAGCTTGTTATAAAGCACGCCCGTTATCGTGAAGATCCCCGGCCTATTGATGAGACCTGCGATTGCTATACTTGCAGGCATTACAGCCGGGCTTATTTGCGGCACTTGTTCATGGCGAAGGAAATACTCGCCATGACGTTGAATACGGTGCACAATTTACGATTTTACCTGCGACTCATGGAATCCATAAGAGAGGCCATAAGCGAGGGTACCTTCGGGGCATTCAAGAGGGATTTTCTTTCACGATACGGGGAAGAAAGCAAGGAATGAAAGGAGACAAGAATGATGAACATGGCTTACGCTATGGGTAATGCAGGGGGAGGGGCTGGCGGTCAGGGCGATTTTGGATTTCTCATCGTCATGGCCATTTTGTTTGCCATCTTTTACTTCCTCCTCATCAGACCGCAGCAGCAAAAGCAGAAGGAATTAAAGGAAATGCTGGCCAACCTCACTCATGGAGACATCGTCATCACCCAGGGAGGACTCCACGGCAAAATCGTAGCCCTCACGGATACGGTCGTTACCCTGGAGATCGCCGACAAGGTGAGGGTCAAAGTGGGGCGGAATTTTATCAGCGGGGTTATACAAAAGGCAGGTAAGGAACAAACCACGTAGAAGAGGTTTATCCCATGAAGAAGAGCTTGATTGTAAGATCGTGCGTCGCTGCTATAGTGTTTTTCGCTTCCGTTTTTTACCTCATCCCATCCCTTGCACCCGAGTTGCCGGATTTCTGGAAGAAGTACCTGCCCGTAGAAAAGATACCCTTAGGGCTTGACCTCCAGGGGGGTACCCATCTCGTCCTCGAGGTGGATACGGACAAAGCCGTGGAGCTCACGGTGCAGAGGATGGCAGAAAATCTGAAAGACTCTCTCATGGAAAACCGTGTAAGATTCAGATGGCAGGAAAAGGCTGCCAACCCTCAAACGATAGCCCTTGAATTCCCGGACGTTTCATCTCGTACAGCCTGCGAGAAGGTCGTGCGCGATAATTTTCCGGATCTGGAGATCGCCTCTACAGAGACTCGGGAAGGGCGTGAGTTGATGATTCTGAAAATGAAGGACAAAAGGGCAGAAGAATTGAAGAGACACGCCGTAGAGCAGAGCGTGGAGACGATAAGAAACCGCGTGGACCAGTTCGGCGTCACAGAACCGGAGATAATTCCGGAAGGGAAGAATCGCATCGTAGTCCAGCTACCCGGCATAAAGGACACGGCCCGGGCGAAGAATCTCATCGGGAAAACAGCCCTTTTGGAGTTCAAGCTCGTAGACGAAGAACATTCGTTGGAAGAGGCCTTGAGGGGTAAAGTACCGGAGGGTTCTTACATTGCATATGAAAGCCGCCTGGATCGGGAATCCGGACGAAGGACTTCGGTCCCCATCCTGCTCAAGAACAGGGCCGTTCTCACGGGTAGCGCGATCGAAAGTGCCAAGGTAGCCATAAGTGACCGCTTCGGGGAACCTTACGTGTCCATTAAGTTTAACGCCCAGGGGGCGCAGGAATTCGAGAGGATTACGGCCGAAAATGTGAAGCGCAGGCTCGCTATCGTCCTGGACGGCGTCGTCTATTCCGCTCCTGTCATCCAGGAAAGGATTGCCGGCGGTAATGCCCAAATTACAGGTTCTTTCACCATGGAAGAGGCGAAAGACTTGGCCATTGTCTTGCGTGCCGGTTCGTTGCCGGCTCCCGTCACCATTCTCGAAGAGAGGACCGTAGGTCCTTCTCTGGGGCAGGATTCCATCGATAAGGGGACTTGGGCGGCCATTATCGGCCTTGTGGCCGTGGCCCTCTTCATGATTTTCTACTATAAACTCTCTGGGATCGTCGCCACCTTGGCCCTCGTTTTCAACATGATCATCATCCTCGCCTTCCTGGCCGCCTTTCGGG
>ERZ795045.1167-NODE-1167-length-30669-cov-5.487163_pt1 | contig 30669 bp, 27 predicted proteins | sample MGYA00375129_ERZ795045 | MGnify/ENA primary metagenome ERZ795045 (study PRJEB30174, sample SAMN05720166) | activated sludge metagenome | isolation source: anaerobic digester from wastewater treatment plant | place: Japan | collected 2015-05-15 ...
TATGGTAAATGAAGCATTGAAAAAAGCAGAAATAATAAAAGAAAAAACATATCTTGATGGATTTGCTTTATGTAGTGATTATTGTTTCAATTCAGGTCCATTTTTAAGTCCTAATATGTTTTCTGAATTTGTTACTCCATACCTTGCAAAATTAATAAAGGGATATAGAGATATGGGATTTTATACAATTAAACATACAGATGGTAATATAATGCCTATAATTGACCAACTTGTAGAAACAAATCCTCATGCTTTACATTCACTTGACCCTCAGGCAGGAGTTGATATAAAAGTTGTAAAAGAAAAATATGGTAATAGAATTTGCCTTATTGGAAATGTCAATTGTGGATTACTTCAAACAGGAACAGACCAGGAAGTAATTGAATCTTGTTTATATGCTCTTAAATACGGAATGCCAGGATATGGATATATTTTTTCAACATCAAACTGTATATATACAGGAATGCCACTTGAAAGATACCTTTTAATGCTTGGTATTTGGAAAGAATATGGAAACTATAAATAAAGTTAGAATAATTTTAGGTGGTTCAGGTGGACAGGGAATTTTAACATTAGGAAAATTACTTGCTTATGCAGGTATTAAAAAAAATTATGAAGTGAGTTGTCTACCAACATATGGTGCAGAAATGAGAGGTGGATATATATATTGTTTTGTAATAATTTCAAAAGAAAAAGATATTTTTTCTCCATTAACAGAAAGTTGTGATATAGGTGTTTTTTTAAATGAGATGTCTTATAAAATGCTTAAAAAATTTCTGAAAAAAGATGCTTATTCCATATTAAATTATTCTCTTATAAAAAATTTTAAAAAAAACGAAAAAGTAATTGAAATACCCGCAACTGAAATTGCTGAAAAAACAGGAGATATTAGAATTACAAATATGGTTATGGCAGGTGTTGTTTCTAAATTAATTTCACAAAAATTTTTTGATTATGAAAAAGAAATATTAATAAACGAAATAAATAAAATAATGGAGAAGGAAGAAATTATAAAGTTATGTGAAAAGGGTATAAAGGAAGGTTGGCAGTATTTAACTTTTAAAGAAAAAAATAAAAAGGACTGCCACCAGATTTAATTAATACAGAAAATTAAAGATACTTATTTTTTGGGTTTTTCTGTTGTAGGTTTTTCTTTATACTCAGAAATTTTAATTAAAGTATATTCTCCAGTTTTTGTCTCTTTATAAAGAGCAGTTACTTTTTTACCGGTTGCAAGTTTATTTATTTCTTCCTGCATCTTTGGAGTTGTGGCTTTCAAAGTAATTTCTGTACCATCTTCTTTTTTAATCTTAATTGTATTTGCTGTTGTATCTATATTTGTAATTTCACCTACAACTTTCTGAATCTTTACTTTTGCTTCACTCGCAGGGGCTCCTGGTTGTGCAGGAGTTGCTGGAGTGGCAGGAGTTGCTGGTTGTGCAGGTGTTGCTGATGATTTTGGTTTTTCAGTTGTACTTTTTTCAGCGGCAAAAAGTGAAATTCCGAAAGACGTTATAAACATTATACAGGTTAAACCTGTTATAATTTTTTTCATGTTTTTTCACCTCCTTTCTTTTTTATTTATTTTGTTCTGGTGGCAGTCCTTTAATATAAAGATAATTGTAAATTTAAAAAAGTTTACATGTTCTCAAAAATTTCATTATATATCTTTCTCAGAGTTTCTCTTTTTTCTTTATCATATTTTAAAAATTCAACATAACTCTGAAGTAATGAACTTTTTTCTTCTTCATCCAGTTGTAAAAAGTTGTAAAAATTCTCCCATATTTTATTTTTTTCTTTTTCAGAAATTGAAAAATAAATCTTATAATTATGCAAAAAATTTTCCATTTCGTATATTGTCTTTAACTCCTCTGGATAGAGATAACTTTTAATTGGATGTTCTTTTTTATAAAAATATGAGTAAGCAGTAAAAATAAATAGAAAAGTAGTTATTACTAAAAAAACATTTAAAATTCTATCTCTTTTATTCATTTTCCTCCTCCATTGCAATTATTTCTTTCAAAGTATCAAGATTCTTTATAATATGATAATCTTTGAAAAGGTGTAGATGTCTTATAAGATTAATCTGTTCCTGAAAAATATTAAAAAAAGTAGTTGCTAAAATAAATACAATCATAAAAGAAAGAGTAATTTTTTTTATTCTAATTATTCTTGAAAAACGAGTTTCTTTATAATCTTCAATTCTTTTCAAAATTTTTTCTTTCAAGATAATCCAGTAATTGTCTTCTGTATTTTCCTCAGAAGAAGGTAGAAGTTTTTTTACATATTCAACATAAGACCTGCATCTTTCACAGATTTTAATATGCTCTTCTATTTCTTTTTTTTCTTTATCATTCAGTTTCCCTTCAATATAAAGAATTAGGTTTTCTTCAAGATTTTCACTACTTTTCATTCTTTAAAACCTCCTTTAATGCCCTAATTCCTCTAAAAAGATGTACTTTCACTGTCCCTTCTTTGCAATTCATGATTTTTGAAATTTCTTTTATTTTTAAATCTTTCAAATATTTAAGTTCAATTGCTTCTTTTTGCTGGGATGAAAGTTTTTCAAGTGAAGATTTTATTTTTTCTTTAAGGATTTCTTTCAAGTAATTTGAGTCATTATTCTCATTTTTTATGTTTAAAGTACTTTCAAGAATATGATAAAGATTTTTCTTACTATAGTTTTTCCTCATATATTCTCTCGTTAAATTTAAGGCAATAGTATATATCCAGTTTGTAAGTGAATTGTATTTTTTTAAATCTTTTATTTTTTTGTAAATAATCAAAAATGTTTCCTGTGTTATATCTTCTGCATCCTGTTTATTATTTAAAGACCTATATGCAATTCCATAAACCATCTTTTCATATTTTTTTACAAGTTCCTCAAAATTCTCAATCCCATTTTCGTTTAAAATTTTTTTTGTAATCTCTTCCATGGAAGTTTTATTATAATAGAGTTTATTTTTTAACAAAAAGTTTACATTATTTCATTTAACTTATTTATTTAAGGTATAATATTAGAAAATGATAAAGGAGTCAAAAATGGCTGAAGAGTTAAAAATAGAAAAGATTAATGAATATAAGTGGATGATACCCAAAGTGGGTGAAATGCGTGTTCCCGGTATTATTTTTATTTCTGAAAAATTACTTAAAAAAGCAATTGAAGATAAAGCAATTGAACAGGTTGCAAATGTGGCAAAACTTCCAGGTATAGTTAAATATAGTTTGGCAATGCCTGATGTTCACTGGGGTTATGGTGCTCCAATTGGTGGAGTTGGTGCTTTTAATGAAGAGACAGGTGTAATAGTCCCTGGATTCGTCGGCTACGATATAAACTGCGGAGTTAGATTAATAAGAACAGATTTAACAAGAAAAGATATAGAGAATAAACTTAAAGAACTGGATGATGGATTATTTTATAATGTCCCTTCCGGTGTTGGTTCTACAGGAAAATTGAGATTGAAAAGAAAAGAACTTGAAGAACTCGTTGTAAAAGGAGCAAAATGGGCTATTGAAAAAGGATTTGGTAAAAGGGAAGACCTTGAAAATATAGAAGAATATGGCTGTCTTGAAGGAGCAAACCCTGATGTTATAAGTGATAGAGCATATGAAAGAGGGCTTGAACAATCAGGAACCCTTGGTTCAGGAAACCATTTTCTTGAGATTCAGGAAGTTATACATATTTATGATGGTAAGATAGCAGAGAAATTCGGTCTTTTTAATGGACAGATTACAATAATGGTTCATACTGGAAGTCGTGGATTTGGCTATCAGATATGTGACGATTATCTTGATATGTTTGGAAAAGTTGTTCATAAATATGGAATTAAATTACCAGATAGACAACTTGCCTGTGCTCCAGCAAGTTCTCCGGAGGGGCAGAAATACTTTAAGGCAATGAAAGCAGCCGCAAATTATGCTTTTGCAAACAGACAGATGATTTATTACTGGATATGCGAGACATTTGAAAAAATTTTAAAAATCCCTGCAGAAAAATTATATATTGAAACAGTTTATGATGTTGCACATAATATCTGTAAATTTGAAACGCATACTGTAAACGGAAATAAAAAGAGAGTTTATGTTCACAGAAAAGGAGCAACAAGGGCATTTCCAAAAAACCATCCAGAAATTCCTGAAAAATATAAAGATGTTGGTCAACCTGTTATAATTCCGGGGACAATGGGAACCGCTTCTTATGTTCTTATTGGAACTGAAAAAGCAATGGAGGAGACATTTGGAAGTACCTGTCATGGAGCGGGAAGAATGATGTCAAGAAGTCAAGCAATTAAGGAAGCAAAAGGAAGAAGTATATCAAAGGAATTATTGGAAAAAGGTATTATTCCAAAAGCAGTGAGCGAAAAAGGACTTGCAGAAGAAATGCCGGGTGCTTATAAGGATGTTGATGAGGTGATAAAAGTTGTTGAAGGTGTTGGAATTTCAAAAAAAGTTGCAAAAATGATTCCGCTTGCTGTTATAAAAGGATAAGAATGTTTTTAGTTTTCAGAAAAATATTTAAGAATTTCGGTAAAATTATTACAATTTTAATTTTTCTATTTATTTCTATCACAAATTCTCAAATTGACCTAAAACTTGAAGCACTCAAACTATCAAGAGAAACCTTAATAACTTATTTAAAAACAAACCGAATACCCGAAGTCAATTCTATATTAAATTCAATACCTTCAAAATCAATCTTCATAACATTGACTAAAAACGGAAAAACAAGAGGATGTGCTGGAAGTTTCATCCCGATTTACAATTCCCTTGGAGAGAGTGTTATTAATTTTACCATAATTGCTGCAACACAGGATATAAGATACAATCCTGTAAAAATAGAAGAAATTGATGAAATTATTATAACAATAACTTTTCCAGAAAGAACAGTTTGTATAGAAAATCCATATATGATAAAACCATTGAAAGAGGGGCTTATAATCAGAAAAGATGGTAAAGAAGGGGTTGTATTACCAGGAGAAGCAAAAACAGTTGAGTATGCAATAAAAATAGGTTTAAGAAATGCAAATTTAAACAATTTAAATGGAGCAATTTTTTATAAATTTAATGGAAGCAGTTTTTCTGAAAAAGATTTAAAGTATGAAAAAAACTAAAAATGGGGTAAGAAATGAAAAAATTGTTTATTTTTATCTTATTGAGCAGTACACTTCTTTTTGGAGATACTATTAAAGGAATTGTTGTTGATTTAAAAGATAATCCTGTGAAAAATGCTGAAATTAAAGTTGAAGCAATAGCACCTCTTACAGAAAAAGATACAAAAACAGCAAAAACAGACAAAAAAGGAGAATTTATAATTGAAAATTTAAAGACGGGTTATTACTATTTAAGATGCAATGCTTCCGAATTTTTAACCTGTAATATGGGAAGAATTGAAGTAAATCAGGCAAAATATGGAATTAAGAGTTATAAAATTGTTATGCAAAAACCAGGTTCAATAAGTGGTTATGTTTACGATGAAAATTCAAAACCAATAGAAAGAGCAAAAGTTGGTAATTATTCAGTCAGTGTTTTTACAGATAAAAATGGATTTTATAGAATTACAAATCTTTATCCAGGAAAAATATATCTTTACTGTGAAAAAGAAGAATATATCAGGGCAGAAAAACAAAATATAATTGTGGAAGAAAATAAGGAAACTGGAGGAATTAATTTTACTTTGCAAATAGGAGGAAGTATTTCGGGTGAAATTTTAGATGATGAAAATAAATCCATAAAAAATTCCAGTGTTTATACTGAAGGTAATATGTATAAGTGGACTAGAACAGATGAAAAAGGACACTTTATTATTAAAGGTCTTCTTCCCGGTATATATAAAATTTCAGTTTATGCTCAGGGATATGAATATGGATATGCTGGTAATATTGAAGTTAAAAAAGGAGAAACTACTAAAATTGCACCTGTTCATTTAAAATTAAGACCAAAAAACTTTTATTTATTTACAAGAACAAGTACTTTTCTGCCTACTGAAAATGTAACTTTATTTTACAATTCATTTAGAATTACCAAGGTAAAAGTTGATGTTTATAAAGTTGACATTTTTTCTGAAATAAACAAAATCAGATGGAGAGAAGCACCAAATCTTTACAATCTTCAAAATAACATAAAGACAGATGGTTATGAACCTTTATTTTCAAAAGAGTTTAAAATTGAGTATCCTTCACCATTAAGTGACCTTTACCATAAAACAATTGAAATAAGTAAATTGCCAGCAGGTGTTTACATAATAGTTGCCAAGCCAGAAGATTTTTCAGAACAGAGAAAGTTAATAATTGTTACTGATATTGGAATTATCTGTAAAAGTGCAGAGAAGCAAAGTTATCTATATTTAGTTGATTTAATTACAGGGAAAAAATTACCGGAAGTTAAAGTTTATTTTTCTTATTATGACAGTAAACTTGGAGAATATAAATTTAAAACAAAAACAACAGATGAAAATGGAATAATTGAATTTGAAAATTTTTCAGGAACTCTTTTTGCATCAAAAGAAAACAGTTTTGCTTATATAGATTATGGATATGAAAGGTCATTTCCTAAAGAAAAAATTTATGTTTATACAGATAGACCGGTATACAGACCTGAACAGACAGTTTATTTTAAAGGAATTTTAAGAAAAGATGAGGGAGACCATTATTTACTGAAAAATATTAATTCTGTAATAGTTAATATAACTGACCCGATGGGAAATAATGTCTATTCAACAAATGCAGAAGTTAAAAATGGTTCTTTTTCCGGTTCATTTACAATTCCCGATGAGGCACCTCTTAGTTTATATTATTTAAATGTTTACAATCCTGAATATGATTATCAGGGAAGTGTCTCCTTCAAAGTACTTGAATACAGAAAACCGGAATTTTTTGTAGAAGTTAAAAGTGATAAGGAAAGATATCTGCCCAATGAAAAAGTAAAGATACTTATAAATTCAAAATATTATTTTGGAGCACCTGTAAAAAATGCAGATGTAAGTTATGCAGTATATGAAACACCTTTACTGGAATATGATGATTATTATGAAGGAAAATATGAAGGTGAATACTATGGTTACAGAAAATATCTTACTTCTGGTGAAACAAAAACTGACGAAAAGGGAGAAGTACTTATTGAATTTATGACGAAGAGTTCATATGAAAATGAAACAATATATACTGTTGAAGTTAGAGTAACAGACATAAGTAAAAGAGAAGTTAAATCAGATTGTTCCTTTAAAGTTGTACCTGGAAATTTTAGAATAAATATAACAACTACAAAATATCTTTATACACATTCAGAAAATATACCTGTAAAAATAGAAGTTATGAATTATGATGGAATTCCTGTAAAAAATCAAAAAATAAATTTGAAAGTTGACCTTGAAAAATATAAGAACAAAAAGTTTTATTATAAAACAATCCTTGCAGATACTATAAAAACAGACGAAAAAGGTAAAATTGAAATAAATATAAAACCTGATGTATGCGGATATATAAGAATTTCTGCTTCTTCTATTGACGAATTCAATAACCTTATTACATCAAATAAATTCATCTGGATTGCTTCTGAGAACTATTACTTTAACTATGGCAAAAAAGAACTTGAAATAATAACTGATAAAAAAAATTACAGAACTGGAGAAAATGCAAAAATACTGATAAACTCTTCAATTCCTGATTTAACATTATTCTTGACTATTGAAAGTTACAGAATTCATGAGACAAAAATTTTTGAGATGAAAGGAAATTCTGTTTTAATAGAAATACCAATAAAAAAAGAATATCTGCCAAATGTTTATCTTTCAGTTTTCAGTGTTAGAAATAAAAAGTTTTATGAAATTACAAAAAATATAAAAATTGCACCTGATGAGAAATTTTTAAAGGTTGATATAATTACGGATAAAGATAATTATACTCCTGGTGAAAAAGCAATTTACAGAATAAAAACAACAGATTTTAAAGGAAATCCAGTTTCTGCTGAATTATCCTTTCAGGTTGTGGATGAAGCAATTTACGCAATATCACCTGAATTACAGAGCAAAATTGAGGACTTTTTCTATGGTAACAAACCAAATTTTGTTTCAACAACTTACTCTTTTATTAAACATTCATACGGTGGTACTTCAAAAGATATTAAGGATATTGACATAAGAAGAAAATTTAAGGATACCGCTTACTGGAATCCATACATATTTACTGATAGAAATGGAAATGCAACTGTTGAGGTAGAACTTCCTGATAATCTTACAACATGGAGAGCAAAAGCAGTTGCTGTAACACATGATACACTTGTTGGAACAGGAATAAATAAAATAAAAACATCCAAACCACTTATTGCAAGATTAATATTACCGAGATTTCTCGTTGAAGACGATATTCTTTTTGTTTCAGGAATTATTCATAACTATACAAAAAAAGCACAGGATTTAAAAGTTGTTTTGAAAGGAGATGGATTTGAAATGCTTGATAAAAATGAAGTTATTATTTCTGTTGAACCTGATAGTGAAAAAAGAGTTCAGTGGCAGATAAAAGTTAAAGATATAGATAAAGCAAAGTTTACACTTATTGCATGGAATTCAGAAGTAAATGATGGAATGGAACTTGAAATACCTGTTTATCTATACGGAAATGAAATAAGAGAGGTTAAAAGCGGGAAATGTGATAAGGAAATAACAGAAAAATTTGATATACCGGTAAACTCATATAAAGTAAATTTGATTTCAATAATATATCCCTCAATTGCATCAGGTATGTATCATGCACTTGAATATCTTGTTAATTATCCATATGGTTGTACAGAACAGACAATGAACACATTTTTACCTGCAATTTATGTAAATCTTGCTTTAAAAAATCTTGGAGTTGAGGATTTATCTTTTCTTGCTGACAATATTTTCTATTTTCAAAATATGCTTCAGAAATTACCAAAAATTATGAATAAAGGACTTTCAAAATTATACAGATATCAGCATGACGATGGTGGCTGGGGATGGTGGGAAAGTGACCCATCTCATCCTTATTTAAGTTCATATGTTATGTATGGACTCTCACAGATAAAAAAAGTAGGATATATTGTTAATGAAAATGTATATTCAAAAGGTAAAAATTATCTGAAAAATATATTACCGGACATTAAAGAAAATGACACTCTCATTTATGTCCTATATTCATTATTTGAGAGTTGTTCAGAAAATATGACAGATGGAGAAGATAAAATAATAAGGGAATACTCTGAAAAACTTTACAATAATTTAATTTCACAAAAAACAATCCATCCATATACAGGAGCACAACTTTCTCTTATTCTGAATAAATTTGATAAAAACAAAGCAAAAGCAATTCTTGATAAGATTTATAAAGATATAAAACTTTTAACTCCTTATTCTGCATTTTTCATCTGTGAAAAAGAAAATTCTTACAGGTGGATTGATAACAACATTGAAGGAACTGCATGGGTTTTAAAAGCAACACTTCAAATTGAACCTGAAAGAGAAGAAATTTATAAAATAATAAGATATCTTGTTGAAACAAGAAGATTGGGTTACTGGAGGTCAACTAAAGAAACAGCAGTTTGTATAAATGCTTTGACAGATTTCCTTTTGAAAAATCCTTCAGAACTTCACCCAGATTACTCTTTCCTCTTATATCTTAACAATGAAAAAATTGAAGAAATGAAGGTCACAAAAGATACCCTTAAAAAATTCAGTACAAAAATTAAAATATCTGAAGAAAAGATAAATAAGGGAAGCGAAAATATAATAAAATTTCAAAAAGAAGGACCCGGAAATTTATACTATTCAAATCTTTTAAGTTATTATCAGAAAGGTTTTATTAAAGAAAGAAATTCTGGTTTTAAAATTGAAAGGTTTTATGAAAAAGTTGTAATTGAGAAAAAAGGGGAAGAAATTTATGAAAAATATGAACCTGTGAGAGAACCGGTAAAAGTTGGAGATAAAATTCGGGTAAAACTGAGAATAACAGGAGAAGATTTTTATGAATTTATCATAATTGAAGACCCTTTACCAAGTGGTTTTGAAGTGATTGAGGATGAGAAAAATTATTATTTTTATAATGAAAAACAAGTGAGGGATGAAAAAGTTGTATTCTTCTGGACAGAATGGTATGGAGAAAAAGTAAAGGAAATTACATATTATATAAGACCTGAAATAGTTGGTTCTTTTCATGTTTTACCTGCAAAAGTATATTTAATGTATTTTCCTGATGTATATGGAAATTCTGATGAAAACTATATAAAGGTAGTTGAAAAATGAGAAGTTTGAAATTATATTTATTTTTTTTATTTTTTTCAAAACTGATTTTCTGTGAAGATTTTAATTATCTCTGGGCTGAATATTCTACCTATTTTAAAGATGGAATAGATGCAAGAAAGAAGAATATTGAGAGTGCAGTAAAAATACTTGATGGATACATTCTCTATCCTAATATTGAATTTTCTTTTATTGAAGAAGTTATAAATAAAATTCCTGAAGATGAAATGGGACCTGCTTCTACAATTGTTGGTGAAAAAAGAGTTCCTGGAATTGGTGGAGGATTATGTCAGGTGGCAACAACCTTATACAATTTAGCATTACTTTCAGGAATTTCAATAAGAGAAAGAAAAAATCATTCATCCCCTGTTAGTTATGTTTCCCCTGGACTTGATGCTACAGTTTCAAAAGAAGAAGATGTAGATTTAAAAATTCAAAATCCTTATAAATATCCATTGATGATTAAGGTAAAAGTTATAAATAATAAACTTCAAATGGAACTTTATGGAAAAGTACCCAAAAAGAGAAATATTAAAATTGTTGTTGAAAATTTTAGAAAAACAGACAATTATTTTGAAACAATTACAAAGAGATATATATACGATGAGGGAAAATTGTTGTTTTATGAAATAATTTCAAAGGATAAATATAAAATTGACTTTTAAACTAAATGAAAGTTATAATTTATTAACTATGAGAAAAATATTTATTCTTGGATGTTTAATCACATTTTTTTTAATTCTTACAGGATGCCAGAATATAGAAAAAAAAGAAGAAAAAGTTAAAGAGGAATCAATAAAAGAAAAAATAAGTGATTTAATTACAAAAGAAGAACCTGAAAAAAAGATTGATTTTGGAATTTCAGAAATACCAAAAGTCACTCCGGGAATAAAAGAAAAAAAGAATAGCGAGGTGGAAAAAAAAGAGTATTCAGAAGAAATAGTAAGTGAAAATTTATATCCAATACCGGAAAATATTAAATTTGTATCTCCATCTGAAATAAATCAGGAAATGGCAGAAATCTTTCAGAATATATATTTTGATTATGACAGTTATGATATAAAAAAAGAAGAAATTGAAATTTTAAAAAAAATTGGAGATTATCTTATAAAAAATCCAGAAATAATGGTTTTAATAGAGGGGCACTGTGATGAAAGAGGAACAAGAGAATATAATCTTGTTCTTGGAGAACAGAGAGCATTAAGTGTAAGAAATTTTCTGATAAATCTTGGAGTATCTTCAAAAAGATTGTTCACAGTAAGTTATGGTGAAGATAAACCCGCTGTTTTAGGAAGTAATGAGTCAGCATGGGCAAAAAATAGAAGATGTGAATTCAAAATAGGAATAGAAAAGTGAAGAGAAAAAATATTTGCTTATTTTTTCTAATTTTTATAACTGGATGTACCAATTTAACAACAAAAAAAGAAGAAGTATCCAAAGAAAAAATAAAAGATATTGAAGATGCTTTATTTTTAAGTGCAGAAAATTTTGATAAAAGAATAAAAAAATTAGAGGAAAATCAGTCCGCAATACTAAATGTTCTGAATAAAAATACAAACCAAATTTCAGAAGCCATTAATTCTTTAAATGACTATATATCAAAGGAAAAAGATTTTTCCGGAGAAATCAGAAAAACAAAAATTGAAATTACAACTCTTAAAGAAGATATAAAGTCATTAAACAATAAAATAAGTGAAATGAAGGGTAAAATTGATGAAGTAATGGTGATGACCGAGGAAAAAAATAAAAAAATTGAAGAGGGACTAAATAAAAAAATTGTAGATATAGAAAAAGAAACATCTCTAATAAAAAAGAACTATACAGATATCCTTTCACTTCCTCTAATCTTACAGAAATCCATGAATGAATTCCAAACCTCACTTACAAAAGTAATAAATGATTTTCAAAGTAATCTTTTAGAACTAAAAAATTCACAGATAAAACTGTCAAATATTATTGAGGATACCTCAAAACAAATAAAAGATTTAAAAACTAAAGTTGAAATACTTGAAAATTCTTTAAAATTACAGAATAAAACAATGATTGATGAATTAACAAGACAGGAAAGCGAAATATTTTCGGTCAAAAGAGAAGTTTTCTATATAACAAGAGATGTTAAAGAAATATCAGACAAAACCTTCACAAAAAATGATGAATTATTTGAAGATGTTAACACTCTAAAAAAAACATATAATGACTTAATCTCATCCACTTCAACACTTGTTAAATCTCTGAGCAATTTACAGGATGAAATTTTAAATCTAAAAAATAGTGTTGCAAAAATCAATCAAAATATTGAAAATTTAAATAAGGAAATATCCGATTTAAAAACCGAATTTGATTCAACTAAAAAAACGATAAATGAAAATAATAAAATTTTTATTGATGAATTTGCAAGACATGAAAATGAAATTTTGAAATTAAAAGAAGTTATACTTTCAGATACGCATATTTCAACAAAAATGAATAATGAAAAAATAAAGATTTTGGAAAGAGATGAAACAAAAAAAATTTATACAGTCCAAAAAGGTGATTATCTTTCAAAAATTGCAGAGAAATTTAAAGTTAATATAGATGAACTGAAAAGGGTTAATAATTTGAAAAATGATATAATCTATCCAGGACAAAAACTTATTATACCTGTAAAAATTAATATAATTTCTGAATAACGAAAGTAGGAAAGAATGAAGAAATATTTTTTCTCATTTTTTATTCTATTTCCAACTTTTTTATGGTCTGAAAGAGAACTATACATTGCTGAAAAAGTTAAAAAAGAAATTATAATTGATGGAAACATAACTGAGGAAGAATGGGGTAAAAAACCAACAATAAAGAGATTTTATATTCCTGGTAATTTTAATAAAAAACCATATTCAAATACAACTGTCTGGATTAAATATGATGACAACTACTTATATATTGCAGGAAAAATGGAGGATAAATGTCTTATAGGATATGTCACAAAAAGGGATGGACCTGTCTGGAATGATGATGTTTTTGAAATTTTCATAAAACCAGAATTTAACTCAAACTATTATTATGAGATAAATTCAAACATTCTTGGAACTTTATTTGATGCTTTCTTTCATAGAAAGGGTGTTTATTACATGAATAATGTTGAAAAATTTTCTTCAGAAACAAAAGTTGCTGTTAAAATAAATGGGACTCTGAATGACGAAAATATTGATGAAGGATGGGAAATTGAAATGGCAATACCTTTTTCTGCTTTTTCAAAAACAACAAAACCTCCAAAGAAGGGAGATATCTGGTATTTTGCAGTAAATAGATATGATTATTCAATTTATATACCATATGGAAGAGAACTTTCAAGTTCAGCAAAATTAAGAAGAACTGATTTTCATCTATATTATGACTATGACAAATTACTATTCAAATGAATTATAAAACTTTAACAGGTTTTTCAAAATATTTCCTTAAAAAGTAACCTGTATATGACCTTGAGTTTTTGGCAATTTCTTCGGGACTCCCAGTTCCAACTACATAACCACCCTTATCTCCTCCTTCAGGACCAAGGTCAATTATCCAGTCAGCATATTTAATAACCTCAAGATTATGTTCAATAACAATAACTGTTGAACCCTTATCCACAAGTCTTTTTAAAACATCAAGTAATTTTGCTATATCTGCCATATGAAGCCCAACTGTTGGTTCATCTAGTATATATAATGTTTTTTCATTTCCTTTTCTTGATAATTCTGCAGCGAGTTTTACTCTCTGTGCTTCTCCCCCTGATAGAGTTGTTGCAGGTTGACCGAGAGAAAGATATCCAAGTCCAACATCATAAAGTGTTTTCAATTTTTCTACAAGTTTGGGATGAACTTTAAAAAATTCAAGTGCTTCCTCTATTTTCATCTCAAGAACTTCAGATATATCCTTCCCTTTATATTTAATTTCAAGCGTTTCTCTATTATATCTTTTCCCTTTACACACATCACAGGGTATATAAACATCAGGTAAAAAGTGCATTTCTATTTTCATAATTCCCTCTCCCATACATGCTTCACATCTTCCGCCTTTAACATTAAAACTGAATCTCCCTGGTGTATAACCTCTTATTTTTGCTTCATAAGTATTTGCAAATATTTCTCTAATATAGGTAAATGCACCTGTATATGTCGCAGGATTTGAACGGGGTGTTCTACCAATAGGCGACTGGTCAATTACAACTACTTTATTTATATATTCTGTTCCTAAAATTGCATCATGCTTACCTGGTTCTTCTTTTGAATCATATAAAATTTTCTTCAACCCTTTATATAAAACATCTTCAATTAAACTGCTTTTTCCAGAACCAGAAACTCCGGTAACACAAACAAATAAACCAAGTGGAATTTCAACATCAATATTTTTTAAATTATTATGACTTGCTTTTAAAATTTTTATTTTTTTTTCTCCCGGTTTTCTTCTTTTGGTCGGTATTTCAATTTTTAATTTACCACTTAGATATTTTCCAGTTATTGAATTTTCATTTTTTATAATGTCTTCAAGTGTCCCCTTTGCAACAACTTCTCCTCCATGAATACCTGCTCCAGGTCCAAGATCAACTATAAAATCTGCATTTTTAATTGTCTCCTCATCATGCTCAATAACCACAACAGTATTGCCGATATCCCTTAAATGTTTCAATGTATTTATAAGTTTCAAATTATCCCTCTGATGAAGCCCTATTGTTGGTTCATCAAGAATATATAAAACACCTACAAGCCCTGAACCAATCTGAGTAGCCAGTCTTATCCTTTCTGCTTCACCACCCGATAAGGTATGTGTCATTCTATCAAGTGTCAGATAGTCAAGTCCTACTTCTTCAAGAAAATTAAGTCGTGACAGAATCTCTTTTAAAATCTGTTTTGCAATAATCTGTTCTTTTTCACTCAATTTTAAATTTTCAAAGAATTCTTTTGCTTTAACAACACTCATTTTACATATATCCATAATTGATTTACCCGCTATTTTAACAGCAAGGGATTCAGGTCTCAATCTACCACCTTTACAGGATGGACAGGTAACCTCTCTTATATATTTCAAAATTTCCTCTCTTCTGTATTCACTTTCTGTTTGATGAAAAAGTCGTTCAAGATTTGGTATAACTCCCTCAAAATTATATTCTTCTGAACCATAAATTACTATATCCAGTTCCCTTTTTGAAAGGTCACAAACTCTATCGTCTATGCTCCTGCCAAGAGAATCAAGAATATCGTTTAAAAGAGACCTGTAATACCAGAAAAGTCCTCTCCCTCCAACATCATGCCATGGTTTAATCGCTCCTTCTCTGAATGTTTTTGTTTTATCAGGAATAACGAGGTCGGGGTCGACTTTCATCAAAAAACCAAGTCCCTTACATTCAGGACATGCACCATAAGGACTGTTAAATGAAAACATTCTTGGAGATATTTCTTCAAAACTTATTCCACAGATCGGACAACTGTAATTTTCATTAAATATTATATCCTTGCCATCTTTCTCAACTATAACAATCCCCTTCCCTATTTTCAAAGCCATTTCAACACTTTCTGCAATCCTTGTTTTATCTTCATCTTTTACCCTATAATTATCAATTAAAACCTCTATATTATGAATTTTATATCTATCAAGTTTTATTTCTTCATCAACATCATAATATTTTTTATCAACCCTTACTTTTAAAAATCCCATTGTCTTTATCTGGTCAAAAATTTTCCTGTATTCACCCTTTCTTCCTCTTATAACAGGAGCGAGAACTTTAATTTCAGAAGTATTCTCAAAATTCATAATCCTGTCTATAATTTCTGATGAGGACTGTCTTGAAATGACCCTTCCACAATTTGGACAGTGAGGAATTCCAACTCTTGCAAAAAGGACCCTTAAATAATCATAAATTTCAGTTGTTGTTGCCACTGTAGACCTTGGATTTGCCGCTGCTTTTCTTTGTTCTATTGCTATTGCTGGAGGAAGTCCTGTTATCTGTTCAACATCTGGCTTTTTCATCTGCTCTAAAAATTGCCTTGCATAAGCGGATAAACTTTCTATATATCTCCTCTGTCCTTCAGCATATAAAGTATCAAAAGCAAGAGATGATTTACCTGAACCAGAAATTCCAGTAATAACAATAAGTTTGTTTCTTGGCAAATCAAGGTCTATATTTTTAAGATTATGTTCTCTTGCACCTTTAATACTTATATATTTTGGTTCCATTTGTAATAAATAAATATTTTACCTTTTCTTTTTTTAATTGACAACCTAATGCTTATGTATAAAATAATATTATAAAAAATAGGAAAGAAGATGTTAAAGGATATAAAGCAACTTATTGATATTGCTTGTTATTATCCTGAAGAAATTGAAAGAGTTTTAAAAGGAGATTCGTTTTTAAAGTTTGACCCTGAACTTGGATATATTCAAATTAATTATATTTTCAGAGATGGAATCTATAATACACTTTCTGAATATACATACGATAACAAATATAATTATAGAAAAATTGTAAATTATCCTGAAAAACCTTGTAGAATAAACACATATGGAAATAGTTATACTCAATGTGCTCAGGTTTCAGATGGTGAAACATGGCAGGAAATATTAGCCGCACATTTCAGAGAGCCGATAAGAAATCTTGGTGTTGGCGGATATGGTGTTTATCAGGCATATCTGAGGATGATGAGAATTGAAAAAACTGATATTGGAACTGAATACATAATTTTAAATATATGGGATGATGACCATTTAAGAAATATTGACTCTTCTAGATGGATAAGAGTTGCATGGATGCACAGAGATTTACCAAGAGGTGGTGGAGAAAATACATATCCTGTTCATGGATTTCCATGGGCACACTTAAGATTTGATATTGAAAAAGAAAGATTTATTGAAATACCTGGAAGATGTAAAAATGAAGATGATTTAATGAAACTAACTGATAGAGAATATTATTATAATTTTTTCAAAGACGACCATGTTGTACATTTATTTGCTCTTACTCAGGGATTAGATGCACCTATTGATTATCTTGAAAAACTTGGAGAATCCTTTGGATTAAAGATTGATTTAAGAAATAAAAAGAAAAGAATTAAAGATGCCCAGAAACTACATATAACTTATGGCATAAAATCAACAATATATATACTTGAAAAACTCAAAAAATGGATTGCAGATAACAAGAAAAAACTTATGGTAATTTTAAGTTATGATGCCCCTACCTGTAAAAAATACATTAAAAAGGGAGAAAGATTTGATGAGGAATTGCTTGAATATTTAAAAACAAACAATTTTTGTTTTATTGATACTCTTGAAAAAACAAAGGAAGAATATAAAATTTATAAATTAAGTGTTGATGATTTTCTTTCAAGATTATATATTGCAAGAGCAGGAGCACAAGTATTTGGTCATTATTCTCCCTCTGGAAATTTCTGGTTTGCATGGACAATAAGAGAAGAACTTGTTAAATTTTTAGACCCCAAACCTCCTGCATATAGATAATTTAGCGAAATTTTAAAATCTTATATTCAAAACTGTCAAGAAGTGCTTTCCATGATGCTTCAATTATGTTTTCTGAGACGCCAACTGTTCCCCATGTATCTTTCTCATCTGTTGATTCTATTAAAACTCTTGTAACAGCAGCAGTTGCTTTCTCAGGTTTCAGTATTCTTACCTTATAATCAGTCAGTTTCATTTCTTTAATTTCTGGATAGAATTTTTCAAGTGCTTTTCTCAAGGCATTATCAAGTGCATTTACAGGTCCATTTCCTTCACTTGCTGTATGTTCAATAAGTTTACCAACTTTAACTTTAACAGTTGCTTCAGAAATTACTTTTTTACCTTTTTTCTCAACAATAACTCTAAAACCTTCCACCTCAAAAAGTTTCTTATATTTGCCGAGTGCTTTTCTTACCATAAGTTCAAAAGTCCCTTCACCTGCTTCAAACTGATAACCTTCATTTTCAAGTTCTCCAACCATATCAACAAGTTTCTTTATAATTTCAGGTTTTTCTTCAAGTTTGTAGTCCTTAAATTTCTGTAAAATTGTGCTTTTACCGGAAAGTTCAGATATTAAAATTCTTCTTTCATTCCCAACAACTTTTGGGTCAATATGTTCATAAGTCAAAGGATTTTTACTAACTGCATCAATGTGAACCCCTCCTTTATGGGCAAAAGCGCTTAAACCAACAAAAGGTTGATTATTTGGAGGAACAATATTTGCGACTTCATAAATAAATCTTGAAAGTTCCGTTAGATGAATTAAGTTTTCATCAGGAATACATTTATAACCCATTTTAATCTGTAAAATTGGAATTATTGCGGTCAAGTCAGCATTTCCACACCTTTCTCCAAAACCATTTATTGTCCCCTGAATATGAACTGCTCCACTTTTAACAGCACTTACAGTATTTGCAACTCCAAGAGAAGAATCGTTATGAGTATGAATTCCAAGAGGTATTTTAATTTTCTCTTTAATTTTTTTAACAATTTCTTCAACTTCAAATGGTAAACTTCCTCCATTTGTATCACATAAAACAATTCTTTCTACTCCATAATTTTCAGCAACAAGAAGTGTTTTTAATGCATATTCAGGATTTCTTTTATATCCATCAAAAAAATGCTCAGCATCAAAAAATACTTTTCTGCCATGTTTAGTTAAAAAATCTACTGTTTCTTCAATAAGTTTTAAATTTTCATCAAGTGTAATTTTTAAAACATCAGCAACATGTAAATCCCACGATTTTCCGAAAATTGTTATATATTCTGTTTCACTTTCAAGTAATTTCTTTATAAAAGGGTCTTTTTCAACAGGATAATTTTTTCTTCTTGTACTTCCAAAGGCAACAATTTTACTATTTTTAAATTTTTTATTTTTTATTTTTTTGAAAAAAGCAATGTCTTTAGGATTTGAACCAGGCCAGCCACCCTCTATAAAATCAATACCAAATTCATCAAGTTTTTCTGCAATCTTAATTTTATCATTAAGAGTAAAAAAAACGTTTTCTCCCTGTGCTCCATCCCTTAGTGTAGTATCATAAACCTCTATCTTATTTTTTTCCATTTTGTTTTTCTCTCCTAATAATAATATTATACAGAAGTTTGAAATAAAAGTCAAAAAATTGAAAAGAAAATTATCTTAATAAGATTTTATTCATACTAAATTTTCAAATAAAAGTTATTGATACATTGACAACTGTTTTTTTGTTTCATAAAGAGAAATGATTTTCTGGACAACTTCATCAATTGTAAGATTTGTGGTATCTATGTAAAAATAATCATCCTGTTTGACAAGAGGAGCAATTTTTCTGTTTTTATCTTTTTCATCTCTTTCAATTATTTCCTTTTTTATCTTTTCAATATCCTCTTCAATTCCCATCTGTTTTAATTGTAAATATCTTCTTTTTGCCCTTTCATCAACTGAGGCATCCAGATATATTTTTAACTGTGCATCTGGAAACACTTTACTTCCTATATCTCTCCCTTCCATAACAATATTATTTTTTTCTCTGTATTTTCTTTGCATATCCCATAAAATCTCTCTTATTTTCAGCATTGAAGCAATATAAGAAGTATTTTTACTCACATCTTCTTTTCTTATTTCATCACTTACATCTTCACCATCAACAAAAACTTTATATCTATCAGAATCATTATAAAGTTCAATTTTTGTATTTTTTGCCATTTCAACAATTTTTTCTGTATCTTCCCACGGTATTTTTTCTTTCATTGCTTTTAAAGTAAGTGCTCTATACATTGCACCTGTATCAACATAAAGAAAATTCAATTTTTTAGCAATAATTTTTGCAACAGTACTTTTCCCTGCTCCTGCTGGACCATCAATTGCTATAACAAAGTTTTTCATTTATTCTTCCATTATTTCTTTTTCTTTATCTTTTATTTTTTTGTCTACTTCCTCTATATATTTATCTGTCAACTTTTGAATTTCTTCAGTTCCTTTAAACATATCATCTTCAGAAATCTGTTTATCCTCTTTTGCTTTTTTTAACTGTTCATTTGCCTTTCTTCTTAATTCTCTTATTTCAACTTTTGCCTCTTCTCCCATATTATGTAAAATTTTTACAAGTTCTTTTCTTCTCTCTTCGCTTAAAGGAGGGATCGGAACTCTGATTATATTTCCATCTGATATAGGTGTAAGTCCAAGATTATTTGTCTGTATTGCTTTTAAAATATTTCCATAAATACTTTTATCCCATGGTTGAATGACTATCATCTGTGGCTGTGGTATTGTAATTGTAGCAACCTGATTGATTGGCATTTTTGAACCATAACATTCAACTAAAACTCCTTCAAGTAGAGATATTGAAGCCCTGCCTGCTCTCATCTTTGAAATTTCTTTAGTAAAAAAATCCACTACCCCTTTCATTTTTTGTTCTGTTTCATTATAAATCTTACTTCTCATTTAGTCCTCCTTTCTCTGAAATAATTGTTTTTACTCCTTTTCCAAGAACAATCTTCTTCAAATTTCCCTTTTTAAAAAGATTGAAAACAATTATTGGAATTTTATTTTCCATACACATGGATATTGCTGCAGCATCCATTATTTTCAGTTGTTTCTGTATTATTTCCAGATAACTTAAGTTTTTATATCTTTTTGCATCAGGGTATTTAAAAGGGTCTGCAGAATAAACACCATCAACTTTAGTCGCTTTTAAAACAACATCTGCTTTTATCTCTACTGCTTTTAGTGCTGCCGCAGTATCAGTGGTAAAATATGGATTTCCTGTGCCACCAACAAATATTACAATTCTTCCCTTTTCAAGATGTCTTATTGCTCTTCTTCTTATATATGGTTCACAGAATTGACGCATTTCAAAAGCACTCTGAACCCTTGTATCAAGACCGAGTTTTTCAAGTGCATTCTGTAAAGCAAGCCCATTTATAACAGTTGCAAGCATTCCCATATAATCAGCAGTAACAGACTCAATAACTTCTTTATCTCTTTGACTGCCTCTATAAATATTACCTCCTCCGACAACAAGCCCAATTTCACATCCCAGTTCCCAGACATCTTTTATTTCTTTAGAAATTGAAATCAGTGCTTCTGAACTAATACCACCTTTGTTATTTTCCTGCAGTGCTTCACCTGAAAGTTTTAATAAAATTCTTTTAAAAACTGGTTTCATTTTTTTCTATAAAAGACTATTTCTCTTTTCCCAATTTTAACTCGCCCTTGATATTTAATTTTTAAATTGTCAAATTTTTCAATTTCCTTTTTATTCAAACCAAGCATTTCTATCATTTTTTCACATGTTTGTGGTATAAAAGGATATAAAAAGATTAAAAGATTTCTTATGCCATAAAAAATTGAAATAATCGTCTTTTCACTATCAGAACTATCTCTCCAAGGTGCTTTTTCATCAAGATACTTATTTAAAAATACAACAAGTTTCCAAATTTCTTCAATACCTTCTGAAAAAGAAATATTTTCAAGTTTTTCAGAAAAATTTTTATAAGTTATTTCTGAAATTTCCATAATCTCCCTGTCAGGTTCTCCCTCAGGAATATAATTTCCAAATTTTTTTTCAATAAGATTTAAACTCCTGTTCAGTAAATTTCCAAAGTCATTAACAAGGTCGCTATTATATCTTTTTTTAAAATTTTCTTCCGAAAACTCTCCATCAAGACCAAAAGGAACCTCTCTTAAAAGAAAAAATCTAAAGGGGTCAACACCATATTCTTTAATAAAATATTCAGGAGAAATAATATTACCCTTTGACTTTGAAATTTTTTCTTTTCCAGAAATCCACCATCCGTGAGCAAATATTTTTTTTGGTTGGGGTAATTCAAGAGCAAACAAAATGGCAGGCCATATGATATGATGAAATCTCATAATATCTTTACCAATTAACTGGACATCCGCTGGCCAGTATTTTTTGAATGTTGTCTCATCATAGAGATATCCAATTCCGCTTAAATAGTTTAAAAGAGCATCAAACCATACATAAATTGTATATTTTTCTTCAGTTGGTGATTCTATACCCCATAAAACATTTTTTCTTGTTATACTTATATCTGATAGTCCATTTTTTATGAAGTTAAGAACTTCATTTTTTCTGAAATCAGGTTTAACAAATTCGGTGGTCTCAATCATATTTTCAAGCAATTTCTGATATTTTGAAAGTTTAAAAAAATAAGAAGATTCAGAAATTTCAGATACGGGTCTTTTACAATCAGGACATAAAGGCTGGTTTTCATTTTCAACATTAACATAACTTTCACAGTGAATACAGTAATACCCTCTGTATTCACCTTTATAAAGGTCTCCCTTTTCTAAAAGTTTTTTAAAAACTTTTTTTACAACTTCTTCATGTTGCTTTTCCGTGGTTCTTATAAATCTATCATAAGAAATGTTCATTTTTTTCCACATATTTTTAAATGTTTCTGAAACTCTATCAGCAAGTTCAATAGGTGTCAATCCTTCTTTTTTTGAAGTTTCATAAATTTTCTGTCCGTGTTCATCCGTTCCTGTAAGAAAAAAAACATCAAATCCCTTCATTCTATAAAACCTTGCAAGACAATCTGCCGCTACTGTTGTATAGGTATGTCCTATGTGTGGTTCTGCATTAACATAGTATAATGGAGTTGTTATATAAAATTTCATTTTTTTTCTACCTTTTCCTTTTTATAAAATTCATCTTCGTAATTTAAACAGCATAACAATCTTCCACACAACCCTGTTATTTTATTCATATCAAGTGGTAGTTTTTGATTTTTAACCATTCTCATCGTAATTGATTCAAACTGTTTTAAAAAAGTAATACAACACAATTCTCTTCCACAAATTCCATATCCTCCTTTAATTTTTGCTTCATCTCTTAAACCAATCTGTCTCATTTCAATTCTGCAATTAAAAATTTTAGCAAGGTCTCTTACAAGTTTCCTGAAATCAATTCTTCCATCTGCCCAGTAATAAAAAGTAACTTTAGTTTTATCATAAGAAAAATCAGCATCAATCAATCGCATTGGCAGATTATAACTTTTTACTTTTTCCAGACATATATTAAATGCTTCTTTTCTTTTTTCATTATTTTCCTGAATTATAATAAAATCTTTCTCATTTAATTTTCTCAATACTTTGCCTGAAATTGTTGGTGAAAAAATTGTTTTAGGTTCAAAAATCTTATAAATTTTACCGTAATCTACTGTTCCCTGAGTATACTCCACCAGAACAAAATCCTTTACTTTAACATCCACTTCACTATGCAACTTAAAATACAGATTTTTTTCCACCTTTCTGATTTCTACTTCTGCAATTCTATCCATTTTTCAACCTCTTCAATTATAAGTTTTTCTTCAATTGTAACTTCTTTTAGTTGTTTTGCTTTTTGAAAGTAATATTTAAACTTATCTTCATTACCTATTTTTTTATAAAATTTTGCGATTTCAAGATTATATAATTTTTTATTCGGATATTTTTCCAAAACTTTCAGATACATTTCTTCTGCTTTCTCATAATTTCCTTTAGATTCATAAATATAAGCAAGACGTCTATAACTTTTTACTAAATACGGATTTAGATGAATTGATTTTTCATAATTTAATATTGCTTGTTCAAAAAATTCATCTTTTTCTGTTAACCGCCACATATATGTGTATAAATTTCCCTTTTCAAAGTAAACTTCAAAGTTTTTATTATACTGATTTTCTGCATAATCAAGTAAATATAACTTTACATCCAGATTTTCTTCTATTTCACTATATCTTCTATATCTCTCTGAATTTTCAAATTTTGAGAGTTCAAAAATGTTAAATGCATATAAAATAATAATAAAACATAATAAAGGTTTTGTCAATCCTTTAATTTTAAATTTATCTTTATATTCATAAAAACCACCAAAAATGAAAAATAAAATTGCAACTGATGGGTCAGAAAAATCAAAATCAATTAAATTATGAAGAAAAAAAGTAAGTAGAAGATAAAAAACTCCGTTGCTTAAAAAATCCTTTTTTCTCTCTTTTAAAGGATTTAATATTATAATAAACAAGAATGACATTAAAAAAATCACTCCTATAAATCCATTTTCAGCAAATGTTTCTATTAAAAAATTATGAGCATGTGCTGCTTCAAGACCCTCAGGTGATTTATATTTTAAAAAATAATATCTGAAATTCTCAGGACCTACTCCCATAAAAATATTTTTTTGAATAATTTTCATACTACCCTTCCAGTAAGTTATTCTATCAAGTAAAGAATGTATATGAGGAAGAACTTTAAAATGATATCCAAGATATAAAAATAAAAATTCAAAAAATATAAGAAAAGTTAGTATTCTTTTAAACTTTTTTTCGTTAAGTAAAAGTTGTAATAAAATGATATGGGAAATAAAAAGGAAAATTAAAAGGCCACCCATAGATTCTGTAAAAATTAAATTTATAAAACACAGAAGAAAAAGAAGAACAGAAAAAATTTTAAAGTATTTTTTATCCTCATTTAGAAAAAGAAAGAACAGAAATGGCATAATTGAAATAAGAAAAGAAGCGTAAATATTAGGATAAACAAATGTTGAATAAATTCTATTACTCTCCATTCTATCAAAAAAAGTTGGAGAGAGATATTTTAAAATTTCAGGATTTTGTTCTAAACTTTCCTGACTTTGAAGATATTTTCTTGTTGCTTCAATACCCCAGAATCTTTGATAAATTCCGTATAAAGTTAAAGTAAAAACAGTAAACAAAATAATATAAATTAAAACGCTCTTTTCTTTATCCCTAAATATATTTCGCACCAGAAAAAATAGACACAGATATGAGACAATATATGAATTATATCTTATACCTGTTCCTTTTATTTCTGAAAGGAAAGACGAAATTATTGAAAAAAATGAAAAAAGTAAAATTAAAACTTCAACATAAGTAAATTCAAGTTTTTGAAAATTTAGTAAAGTGAAGACAATAAATAAAAGAAAAATTGAAATTGTAAAGAAAAGATTGAATTTTGGATAAGTAATACCATCAAAAAGGAACCTACAAAATATAAGAGAAGATAGAATATAACAGTATATTTTATTTATGATTTCCTTTTTTTTCATTTAATAAACCTGTAATTTCTTTTAAGTTTTCTTTCCCTGTTTTCTTTAAGAATTCTCTCAAACTTTCAATAACTTCATCTATAATCTTTGTATTTGTGAACAAACCGCTTCCAATACCAACGGCTGATGCTCCTGACAGAAAATATTCAACTGCATCCCTCCCTTCTGTAATTCCACCAATACCAATAATTGGAATGTCAACAACTTTATAAACTTCGTAAACACATTTTAATCCAATTGGTTTTATAGATGAACCTGATAACCCTCCATTAATTACTCTCATTTTTTTAATATCAACACCTAAACCCCTTACAGTGTTAATAAGAGCAAGTATGTCAACTCCTCCTTCTTGGGCAGCAATTGCAATTTCTGTAATGTCAGTAACATTAGGTGAAAGTTTTGCTATAAGAGGAATATCTGTTTCATTTTTTATTTTTTTTATAAGTTTATGGGTTAAATTCGCATCCTGAGAAATCATTTTCTGATTTTTTTCAAAATTTGGACAGGAAAGATTTAATTCTATTGCATCAATATTTTCTTTATTTAAAATTTTAATAATATCAATGAATTCTTTCTCACTTCTTCCTGTAATACTCACAAAAACTCTTTTAAATTTTTTTCTTATAAAAGGAAGAATGTTTTTGGTAAAATAAAAAACTCCTGGATTTTGAAGCCCTATATTATTTATCATCCCTGAATATGTTTCATATATTCTGGGTTGAGGATTTCCACTCCATGGTTGATAAGTAATTGTTTTTGTTGTAATGGCACCTATCTTTTCAAAATCAATAAAGTCAAGTTTTTCAGTACCGTATCCAAATGTTCCACTTGCCATTATAATTGGAGAATCAAGTTTTATCTTTCCAAGTTCTACTTTTAATTTTTTTATTCCCATATTATTTTTTTACCATCAAAAACAGGACCATCTTTACACACCCTTTTGTATTCCCATTCTTTATTTTCTTTAACTTTTACAACACAACCATAGCATAAACCCATTCCACAAGCCATATAATTCTCCAGAGAAATGAAAACAGGTAATCTATCAGAATATAATGAAATTTTTTTTAAAAGAGGTTCAGGTCCTGCTCCATATAAAATTTCAAAACTATTGTATTTTTTAAATACTGTAAAAATATTTCCTTTCTCACCAAAACTTCCATCATCTGTAGAAAAAATATAATTTATACCCGCAGGTAGTAAATCAAAAAATATCTGATTTTTATTTCTTGCTCCGTAAAAAAAATATACCTCATTAATTTTTTTCAATTCCTCTGATAGAAAGATCAAAGGAGCAACTCCTGTTCCACCTCCTATAAGAGCAACTTTTTTATTTTTAAAAACAGGAAAAGAATTACCAAGAGGTCCTAAAACATCAAGAAAATCATTCTTTCTTTTCTTGCTCAACTTCTCCGTTCCTATCCCTACAACTTTATAAATTATACTTATTGAGTTTTTTGTATATTTAGCAACTGAAAAGGGTCTTCTTAAAAAATTATTTTCTATTTTTATATGAATAAAATTTCCCGGCAAAAACACATCTTGGAATTTATTTTCAATTTCAAGTAAATAAAAATTTTCAGTCAATTCTATATTTTTTATAATTTTACAGATTTCACTTTTCATTTATTTTATGATAACATTTTTCAAAGATTTTTACTAACTTAAAAAAGGAGGAAAAAATATGGATATTAAAATAGGATTTATTGGATGTGGTGGAATTGCAAGAGCCCATATGTTGCGATTATCTAAAATTGAAGGAGTGAAATTTTCCGGTATGTGTGATACAGATGAAAATGCTGCAAGAGAATGTGCAAAAATATATGGAGGAAATGTATACACTGATTTTAAAAATATGTTTGAAAATGAAAAAATAGATGCCTGTTTTATATGCGTTCCTCCTTATGCTCATACAGGACAGGAAGAAGAATGTATTGAAAGAAGTATACCTTTTTTTGTAGAAAAACCCATACATTTGAATTTGGAAAAAGCAGAGGAAATTGCTAAAAAAATAGAAAATAAAAAATTAATAACATCTGTAGGATATGTACTGAGATATTTTGATATTATTGAAAAAATGAAAAAATTGACTGAAACAGAAAAAATTGGGATTGTCAGGGGTAGATATTACGGAGAGGTCCCTGGAGCAGGAAGAAAAAGATGGTTAATAAAAAAAGATATGTCAGGCGGTCAGTTAATTGAACAGGCAACTCATACGGTTGATTTGATGAGATATTTCTGTGGAGATGTAGAAGAAATTTATGCATACAAATTTGAAGGAATTAATAATAAAATTTTTAAAGAATATGATGTTGAAGATGGTTTAACAATGATTTTGAAATTTAAAAATGGAATTATCGGAAATCTTACATGCACATGGTTATGGAAAGGTTTTGAAAGTGATATTGAAATTATTGGAAAAGATGTGATTTTCTTTTATAAGGGTAATACTATTGAAATAAATAAGGGAGATAGAAGCGAAAAGTATATATCAAATGTTGACCCGATGTATCAAGAGGACTTTGCATTTATAAAAAGCGTTTGGGAGAAAAATCCTGAACTTATAAAATCAGATTATAAAGATGCATTAAAAACATTAAAAATAACTTTAAAAGCACATGATAGTATATTAAAAAATCAACCTGTTAAACTGTAAGATTAAAATTTCCATTTAACTAAATTAATAAAAACATTAGGTAAATAAAATTCAAAAACATAATTGACTAATCCTTCAAGAAAATATTAAAATACAATTGATGAAAGTGATAATTTTTGTTATTTTCAGTTATTTTGTAGGTAGTATTTCTTTTGCATATCTATTCACTTATTTCCTCACAGGACAGGATATAAGAACTATTGGAACAGGAAATCCCGGGGCAGCTAATGTTGCAAGAACCTTAGGGAAAAAATGGGGCATTATTGTCTGGTTGGCTGATACAATAAAAGGTGTATTTCCAATGTTTCTTGCGAACAAATATGGAATTACAAATTTTATACTTCTTACTTTAATTGGTTCTTCTGCTGTAATAGGACACTGTTATTCAATTTTCTTAAAATTTAAAGGTGGAAAAGGAGCTGCTACAAGTGGTGGTATTATTTTGTATTTAATGCCTAAACTTTTTCCTCTTGTAATTGCTTTATGGTTTTTTGCTCAGAAAATAAATCCTCGTTCTCCTAAAATTTTAACTTCTTGTATTCTGATATTTTTTATATTCCTTTTTATTTTTTACAAAACTTACTTTTTTCAACTTTTTATTTCTACCCTGATCCTTATTTTAGTTGGTGCTATTATCAATAAAGATGTAATTCAGGAAATAAAAAATACAAAAAGGATTAAAAATGGTAATCTGGAAAAGAAAAATGTATAGAATTTTTATGGGTTCAATTATTCCTTCAGTTTATTTATTCACAAATTCGTTATTCTTCTCTCTGATAATATGTTCTTTTTTTTTAACCCTACTTTTTTCTCTTGAATTTGAAAGATGGAAAAATCCAGGTGTATGGGATTATGTTTTAAGAAAGTATGGTAGAATTTTTAAAACACCCCCTGGAAAATTAACTGGTGATACCTATTTTATGCTTGCCACTTTCATAATTTTACTTTTTTTCAAAAAAGATATTGCAATATCTTCTTTATTTTTCCTTATTTTTGGTGATGCAGGAAGTGGAATTCTTGGAAGTAAATATGGTAAAACAAAAATTTTTCCAGGTAAAACTCTTGAGGGGTTCATAGGAGGAATTATTTTTAATTTGATAATTGCTTTTTTTCTTCATAATTTTTTGAATTTACCATTTTATATTTTATTATCAGGAGTTTTAATATCTTCAATTGTTGAAATTTTGCCTCTTAAAATAGATGATAATCTAACAGTAGGAATTATAACTGCTTTTTTTATGAATATATTAAATAACTTAATATGAAAAAAGGAATTGCTCTTTGTGGTGGAGGGGCAAAGAGTTTTTGTCAAATCGGTGTTCTTAAAGTTTTTGAAAAAGAAGGTTTTGATTTTGAAGTTATTACAGGAACTAGTATGGGAGCTTTAATAGGAACAATTTATTCGTTTACAAAAAGTGCAGAGAAACTTGAAGAAATTATTTTTAAAATATTTTCAATAAGGGAATTACAAAAAATAGAAAAACTTTTTTCAAGAAAAAGAAAAAGAAGTTATCTTTACAGATTTATTGATGGAATAAAAGATTTTTCTTTACTCCTTTTTGATAGTTTTAAATCAGGACTTATTGAGTCTGAAATAATTAAGGAAAAAATTTATAAATATGTTGGAAAAGAAATTTATTTTGAAGAGCAGAAAAATACACTTGGTATAATTGCCACTGAATATTTTACAGGGAGACCCGTTATATTTAATAGTGGAAAAATCATTCCATCTCTAATCGCTTCCTGTGCAATTCCTGGACTTGTAACACCTGTCAAAATAAGTGATAATTATTATGTTGATGGAGGGGTAACAAGTAATCTTCCGGTTATTGCAAATCATATACTTGGAGGCGAAGTAATTATTGGGATAGAAAATAACTCTCTACTGAAAAACCATAAACCATTGAATGCTTTTGAAGTATTTGTTCAGATAGAAAAAATAAAAAACCATTATTCAAACATTTTAGAAAGTTCTCTCTCTGATTTTGTTTTAAAAATAGAATTATCTTCTGTAGAATGGTTTAATTTCTCAAAATTAAAAGAATGTATAAAAATTGGTCAAGATTATGCTCTAAAAAATTTAAAAAAAATAGAAAAAATAATCAATAATCCAGAAAGAATAAATTTGAAAAAGGAAATAGTTGAAAATTTAAAAGATTTTTTTTTAATCAGGGAATCTACCGGGATTTAACCAGGATGACCACTGTTCCGGATACTTTTCAACCCAGTTCTGAACCCTTTTAATGAAAAAGGCGGTATTTTCCTTTACATCTTCAGACACATTTCTGGATTCTTTAAGTTTATAAGGACCTTCAATTACTATCTTGTGTTTCATTGGACCTGTTCTCACTGTATATAATCCAATTACATTTGTTTTATATTTTCTTGCAAAAACAGCAGCACCTGCAGGAACATAAACTTCTTTCCCAAAAAATTCGCATTTTATTCCGTTTGGAGCATGCTGGTCAAGATATATACATAAAATTCCACCATTTTTAATCCATCTCTGAGAATCTTCAATCGCTTTTTTCAGGTCTTTTCTTGAAATTGAGGGGACACCAAATTTTTCTCTCAGTTTTCTCAAATCTCTATCTGTATACACATTTACTGACCTTGCTACAATCATATTAACCGGATATCCTTTTTTAGTAAGAATAACAAGAGCAAATGGGAAATTTCCCATATGTGGACATACTGCAATAACTCCTTTTTTTTCTTTTACCACCTGCTTTAAAATT
>ERZ795045.1174-NODE-1174-length-30542-cov-5.863712_pt1 | contig 30542 bp, 28 predicted proteins | sample MGYA00375129_ERZ795045 | MGnify/ENA primary metagenome ERZ795045 (study PRJEB30174, sample SAMN05720166) | activated sludge metagenome | isolation source: anaerobic digester from wastewater treatment plant | place: Japan | collected 2015-05-15 ...
CGACCCAGGACAGGTGCTGGCGGGGGCGCTCGACGGGGCCGACACGCAGACCCTCGAGGCCGTGCTCGACGTCCTGTTCAACTCCGACGGCGACTTCACCGAGATCTTCTCCGGCATGACCAGGCACGAGGACGCCTCCATACGCGCCAAGGCGATCAGGTACCTGTTCAGGAAGGGCGCGTTCACCCCGGCCGACGCCGTGGCCTGGCTCGAGGACGCGGACCCGTACGTGAGGAGGAGGGCCATCAGCTACCTCTTCTGGATGAACGACGCCCCGTCGCTGGCCTCGGTCTCGAGGATGTGCACCACCGACCCGGACGAGTCGGTGAGGAAAGACTGCCTGCGCCTGTTGTCGATCTGGGGAGGCGAGAAGGACCTGGAACACGTGATCAAGGCGCTCGAGGACGAGTCCTTCGAGGTGAGGCTCCAGGCGGTGCAGACCCTCAGGAGGCTCACCGGCGAGGACTTCGGCGACCCTGCCGGGGCCGCCCCCGACGAGTTCGAGTGGATCGTGGCCAAGTGGCAGGGCTGGTGGGAGCTGACGAGGAAGCAGCAGTAGACGCATGGAACAGCCGGTATACACAGCAAAGGATTTCGCGACGCTCCTCGGGATAACCAAGCCGCAGCTCCTCAAGATGGAGAACGAGGGGATCCTGCCCGCGCCCAGGACGGAAAACGGGGTGCGCGTGTACTACCCGCACGACATCCCGCTCTACCTCAGGCTCCTGGGTAAGCCGCAGCTGGTCTCGTCGAAAAGGAGGCAGATCTTCCTCAACTTCAAGGGCGGCACGGGCAAGACGAGCATCTCGGCGTTCTACGCCTACAGGCTCGCCTGCCTGGGCATGAAGGTCCTCCTCGTCGATCTCGACCCGCAGGGCCACCTCACCCAGTGCCTGGGCATCGACCACGAATCCTTCGAGGCCACCCTCTACAACGTGCTCATCGAGCGCACGGACATCCGCGACGTGATCATGCCCACCCGCATGGAAAACCTGAAGCTCGTCCCCGCGAACCTGGACCTGTCGCCGGTGGAGCTCGCGCTCACGTCGATGAACGCCAGGGAGCAGCGCTTGAGAAAGGCGCTCGCCCCCATCCAGGACGAGTACGACGTCATCGTGATGGACGCCTCCCCGTCGATCGGGCTCTTGAACCTGAACGGCATCCTCGCGAGCAACGACCTCTTCGTGCCCGTGCTGGCCGACTTCCTGTCCTACCACGGGCTCAAGATCCTCTTCGAGACCCTGGCCACCATCGAGGAGGACTTCGATTTCATCTTCGAGAACATCTACATCTTCCTGAACAACTACAACGCGTCGCACAACATCTGCCAGCGTGCCAAGGAGGCCCTCCAGACCCACTACGACGGCTACCTCATGAAGACGATCATCCGCCAGGACATCAAGATCGCAGAGGCGGCGAGCGTGGGCATGCCCATCCACCAGTACGCGCCCAAGAACAGGGGCTCGGTGGACCTCAACGAGTTCATCAAGGAAGTCTTCCCCAATCTCCCGATTGTGTTTTGACCGGTTTTGTGCTTAATGGAGGTGGTGCCTCCTGGGGAGGTCCCTTGTATTCAATGACCCCGGAAATTGACATGAGGAGCAACTACCCATGAAAGACGGTTTCGACAGGAGCATCGCCGAGCGGATGCCCAAGATGCAGAAACGCAGGCCTTCCAGGCCCTGGAACGTCGATCCGGTACTCATACGGGAACAAACCGACGAGGAACGGGCCGAGACCCAGACCCCCGTCGCCGCAGCCGAGGCGCAGCCGAACCCCGAGGCCTTCCAGGAGGTCGAGGGCGCAAAGGCGCAGGCCGCAGCGGCGACGGCGGACGCCCGGCCCGCACCGGCGCCACAGGCCTCGGTTTCCACGCAGGTGGGCACAACCTCGGTCGACATGGTCTCCATGGCCGTGGAGACCATCGAGGACATCAACGCCGAGTTCTCCCAGATCCTCTTCGAGAGGAGGGATATCAAGCGCAGGCTCGAGGAACACGACCGTATCGTGGAGGAGTACGAGCGCGAGAACGAGAGGCTCAGGGAGAACATCGCCAGGCTCGAGCGCACCGCCGGGGAGCATCCCCACCTGAGCCGGGAGATCACCTTCCTCAACGAGCAGATCGAGGACGCCGACCACTACATCAGGCGCGTCATGACCATGCTCGGCACCGTCAACGCCAGCTACGACTCTGAACTCGCCAAGAGCAGGGCCCTCGAGGAGCGCCTCGAGCGCATGAGCAGGGACCTCAAGGAAAAGGCCAGGCTGGACGTGAAGGTCTCGATCCTCGAGAAGGACCTGAGCTTCTCCACGGCCCGCATCCGCGAGCTGGAGAGCAGGCTCGAGGAGGAGGCCATGAAGAGGAGACCCCTCGAGGAAGAGATCGCAGAGCTCAAGAGCGCACTCGACAAGGTCTACTCCTCCCTCTCGCACATCCGCCTCAAGGCGAAACGCGAGGTGTATGGATCCTGACACCACCAAGAAGGTCGACGACCTGCTCGGAATGGTAGAGGGGATCTCTTCCGAGATCGACGTCAAGGCGGAGCTGGACAGGATCGTGGAGCGTCTGGGAGCGATCGAGCAGAAGGTCGAGAGGCTCGCCAGGCGCGTGGAGGCCCTGGAGCGCGACCAGCGGGAGCGGAAGAAGGCCGCCCAGAAGCTGAAGGAGGAGCTCGAGGACCTCGCCAGGTGAACAGCCCCGCTCGCCGTGGGAGCGGGCGGGGCGTCAAAAGTCCGTGGCGCCAACGATGGGCGCGGGCAAGTCCTTTGCGATGTGGGCGTCACAGCGGGCGAGACGCCGGTCGTTCGTGGCGCCGGGGCTGCACCGCGTGTCGTGCCGGTGAAGTTCCCGCCTGTTGAAAACCGAGGCCGTGTCCCCTAGGCCGCCCCATGCTCGACTGCCGGGCCCGGTGCCCGGTGAGAAAGGGTGCCGAGGGCCGTGGCGTATCCATGGCGCCCGCGGCTTCCGTGTTTCTGGAGACCTCGACAGCCGGGAGGCCTGACCACCCTCTAGGGGGCGAAGAGGCGATCCTTCACCTCGTCACCGCTATGCCGTGCTTCTTGATGAGGTCGTGCAGGGTGGGCCTGCTCACGTCAAGGTCGAGGGCCGCCTTCGAGATGTTCCCGCCGTGGCGCACCAGCGCCTCCCTGATGGCCGCGATCTCCGCCTCGTCCCTTGCCTCGCGGAGGGTCCTCACGGGCCCGGCCCGGGCACCCACCTCCTCGCCGAGGTCGAGGTCGGCGCTCTGGATGTAGTCGCCCTCGGCCATGACGACGGCGCGCCTGATCCTGTTCTGCATCTCCCTCACGTTCCCCTGCCAGGCGTGCCTCGCCATGGCGTCGAGGGCGGAGCTGGAAAACCCCTTGAAACGCGGGCCTATCTCCCTGCTGTACACCTCCAGGAAGTGGCGAGCCAACACGGGGATGTCCTCGGGCCGCTGCCTGAGCGCGGGCATGTGGAGCGGCACCACGTTGAGCCTGTAGTAGAGGTCCTCCCGGAACCTCTTCTCCTCGACCGCCTTCTTCAGGTCCACGTTCGTGACGGCGATCACCCTGGCGTCCACCCGGATGGTCTCGCGGCCGCCGATGCGCTCGATGGTGCCCTCCTGGATGAACCTGAGGAGCTTCACCTGGAGGGGCAGGGGGAGTTCGCCCACCTCGTCGAGGACCACCGTGCCGCCCTGGGCGCGCTCGATCTTCCCGATCTGGCGCGCGTGCGCGCCGGTGAACGACCCCTTCTCGTGGCCGAAGAGCTCGCTCTCGATGAGGGTCTCGGGTATGGCCCCGCAGTCGATGATCACCAGCGGCCGTTCGCTGCGGTCGCTGAGCGCATGGATCGCCCTGGCAAGCCGCTCCTTGCCCGTGCCGCTCTCTCCCTGTATGAGCACGGGGTAGTCGGTGCGCGCCACCTTCCTGACCCTCTCGAAGAGCTCGAGCATGCAGGGGGACGTTGCCACCATGCCGAAGAACTGCGCCTTGTCCTCGACCAGCCTCTCGAGCTCGCTCACCTGGCGCTCGAGCCTCGTCAGGTACAGTGCCCGCTTGATCACTATCCTGAGCTCCTCGAGGTCCACGGGCTTGGTATGGTAGTCGTACGCGCCCAGGGAAACCGCCTTGACCGCGTTCTCCCTCTGGGTGTTGCCCGTGACCACCACTACCTTGAGGCCCGGCTTCCTGCTCACGATCTCCTCGAGGAGCCTGAGCCCCTCTTCCGAGGAGTCAGGGGTGGGCGGCAATCCCAGGTCGAGGATGACGGCCTGCGGATCCCGGCCGTTGATCACGTCCATGGCGGTCGGGGCGTCCCCGGCCACCTCCACCTCGTACAGGTCGCCGAGCCCCCACTTGAGCTGCTTGGCCATGCTGGTCTCGTCTTCCACGATCAGGATCAGGTCTCTCATGTCTTGGGCGTCTCCTCATGGCGTACGGGGTTTCGAGTCCCCCTGCTGCTGCGTCTTGAGCCTCACCGTGAACGTCACTCCCCTGTCCGGGTTGGGCCTGACGGCCACCTGTGCGCCGATCTTCTCGGCCAGGTTCTTCACCTGCCACAGGCCGAGCCCGGTCCCGCGCTTCTTGGTCGTCTGGAAAGGCCTGAACAGCCTTTCCTGGAGGAACTCCTCGCTCATGCCGCACCCGTTGTCCGAGACCCACAGGCAGACCCCTTCCCCCTCCCTGCGGGCGCCGACGACGATCCTCCCCCCCTCGTCCACCGCCTCGACCGCGTTGACCAGGATGTTCTCGAGGATCCTCTCCAGGATCTCCGGGTCCGTGCCGATCTCGAGGCCGTCATCGATCCTGGAGGCGAGCTCTATGCCCCTCATGCGCGGGCTTATCCTCTCCAGCAGGCGCTCCAGGAACCCCCCGAGCGATACCTGGCAGAAGGAGGGCTCCTCCGGCCTGTCCGCCGCGCAGAGCTTCGAGATGACCTTGTCGATCCGGGTCAGGGCCTGGCCGATGGTCTCGAGCATGTCGCTCCTGAACTCGGGGCTGTCCATGTGGCGGGGGGCGTTCTGGAGGACGAGGGAGAGGTGGCCGGCCGCGTTCTTGAGATCGTGGAGCAGGGTGGCGGACATGCGGTTGTAGGTGTCGATCTCCTTGTTCTCCGCCAGCCTCTGTGCGAACCATGCCTTGGCGAGGGCCGAGCTCGCCTGGGAGGCGATGGCCGTGAGGAGGTCCACGTCGTCCCGGCCGTATGCGGTGCCCGGCCTCTCCCTGCCCACGGCCATGAAACCCACGAGGTCGTTGCCCACGAACATGCCGACGGCCAGTTCTATCCTGTTGGCGTCGAGGAAGCGGGCGTGGTCCTTGACGAGGACTCCCCACAGCTCGTCCGCGCCTGCCGGCGGCGTCCTCCTGAGGAAATACCTCCGCGAGGAGAGGAAGACGACCAACGGGTGCGTGCCCTCTACGGTAGAGTCCCCGGTTTCCGAGGGGAACGAAAGCACCCGCAGGTAGTCGCCCTCCCTGTGCAGCCAGATGGAGAGGTCCGAGGTGTACATGCTGTCGAGCACCACCTGGGCGGTGACGTGCAGGATCTGGCGCTGGGTGTTCGCCACCGTGAGGGCCCCGCTGAGCTCCATCCACTCCTTCCGGTAGTCGTACTTGTTGGCGAAGAAGTGGGTGTCTATGAAGAAGCGGAGGCGGGCCCTCGCCTCGGGCGAGAGCGAGAGCACGAAGAACACCACCAGCGCGAGAAAGGCGATGAAACCCGTGACCACCACCGGCGACTTCAGCCCCAGCCGCTGGACACCGAGGATCGCCGCCCCGGTGAGCACGAGGTAGAGCCCCATGCTGAGGAGGGTGAGGGAGTGGTACACCACGTAGCGGGAGACGAACACGTCCAGCTCGAAGAGCCGGTGACGGATGGAAAAGAAGACGAGCAGCGAGGACCCGACGAGGACCATGAGCGAGCCCAGGGCGGTCACCTCCACGCTCAGCGTGCTCGTGGCGAGCCTGTGTATGGCGAGCAGGCAGGATGCGCCGAGGATCGAGACGAGACCGACGGCCGGGAACCTGAACACGGTCCTCGTCCGGCCCGTGGAAGACCTCAGGATGTTCTCGACGAGCCAGACCCCGCTGGTCGACACGAGGAGCAGCGCCACGGCATGCGCCCTGCCCAGCCTGTCCAGGGCGATGGCGCCCTCCGGCGAGAACAGCGCGAAAGAGGCTCTCGTGAACACGAGGATGCACGCGTAGCCCGCGCAGAGCGCCGTGACGCCGACGGATGCGGCCCTCATGAGCCGGCCGCGCGACGCGAGACCCCGCTCCATCCCGATCATGGCGCAGACGAGACAGCCCGCGCCCACGAGCTCGAAGACGGAGGCGGCCTGGGCCGCAAGGATCTGGTTTCTCCCGAGCAGGAACACCGAGTCGCACGCCTGCACGGCGGAGACGGCGAGGAGGCCGCAGGCGAGGGCCCTGCCGGACCTCGCTCCGCTGCGCACGAGGATGATCGCGCCCCCGAGCAGGCACACCGCGGCTGCAGGCAAGCTGAAGAAGAAGTACATGGTACTCGCCTCTCGACCCCTTCCTACCAGATATCGTCAACGGTGTCGAAATAATTTACAGGTTTCCCCCGGGGTGTCGGGATCGGCCGGAACCTCGCACGGCCGATCACTGCACGCAGCTTGCCGCCTACAGGAGACCGCCCGTCGATAGACCTCGAGAAGGCCGCCCGCCCTCAAGGCGGCGCGCACCCTCGATCCAGGCCCGAAGGCGATCCCTGCCCCATGCACCCAGGACCAGACGGGGCGGTGCTGTCGGCGGATTTTACAGTCACCCATTCCCGGCAGCCCGTCATATCTCATAACCATTTGATTTTTATGATTTTCCTGCCATGGCATGATCATTGCTTTCCCCGGGGGACTGAATACTTTTTTCACATGGAGGCTTGCATCATGGCACGAAACGTTCGACTTGTTGTGTTGGCCCTGGCGGTGCTTGCAACGGCATCTTCCGCCTTCGCCATTCCCCTGGGCACGAACATCACGATCAACGACCTCGTCAACGGCAGCTCGAGCTGGTACGGCAGCGCCGCCAACACGAGCGTGGGCCGAGAGGACCAGGAGGTCGAGGTGAATTGCTTGACAGGGCAGTCGTGGGACCTCGAGGCCTTCTTCCTCGACGGCTACATCCTGAGCCTCGTGGGCGGGTTCGACTTCGTGAACGGCTATGGGGGCTACCGCGCGGGTGATATCTTCATCGACATCAACGGCGACGCGAAATACGGCACGGCCAACACCAGCAGCGGATCTGGCAACAGCGTCGTTAACAACACCTTCGGCTATGACTTCGTGATCGCCTGCGACTTCTCCCAGATGAGGTACGATGTCTACCAGCTCTTCGACGGCGTCTCGACGGTCACGGTCTTCTACTCCCAGAACGACGAGTCGAACCCGTGGGTGTACAACGATGGCGGAACGCTCGTGGCCTTCGGCGACATCACCTACTCTAGCGGACTTTCCGATGCGGATGCCGGCTACCTCTTGGGCGGCTCCCACAACGTGGCCCGGTTCGACCTGGGGTTCCTCCAGTATTTCGAGGGCTTCAACGGCAGCTTCCTCGCCCACACGACGCTCGAGTGCGGCAACGACAACCTCATCGGCACAGGCACGGCGCCCGTGCCCGAGCCGGCGACACTGCTCCTTCTGGGCTCCGGCCTGATCGGGCTTGCGAGCATCGGGAGGAGGAAGAGGACACGGTAACAAGGCTCATCTCTTCAAGGACGGCACCTGCGGGGCCCGGCACTCAGCCGGGCCCCTGTTTTTTTCCGGCGGGAAGGATGCCGCCTGCGTGCGGGGGAACGTCACGAGACGAGTGCAGCTGCCGCCTCGTGCCCGGACATCCCTCAGAGAGCCATGGCGCTCATTACGACCATACTGCCGCCGCCTTGTGCCCGGACATCACGCCTGCGGGCGGGGGAACGTCACCGGTCGGGTCGGGCAACCGGGTCCCCCTTGATGTAGACCGTGCCCTGGAACAGGCAGAGGACCTCGCCCGGTTCGTCCATGACCTCCACGAGGTAGGTGGCGAGCCTGCGGTTCCTCGAGACCTCCCGTGCCCTTGCGTAGAGCACGTCGCCGTAGGCCGCCTTCATGAAGGTCATGGTGGTGTTGACGGCCACCGCCGAGAGCCCGCGGGTGTGCGAGGCCACGGCGAAGGCCATGTCCGCGAGCGTGAAGAGGGCGCCGCCGTGGGCCATGCCGAGGCTGTTTCTGTGCCGTTGGTCCACCCGGAGCCTCACGAGGGCGGTACCGGGGCCGGTATCCACGATCTCCACCCCCACGAACGCGGCGAAGTAGTCCTTCTCGAAGTATGCCCTGAGGGCCTCGATCCCGATCGCATCGTGCGCCACGGCCGCTCACCCCCGGGACGCGCCCAGGCCCCGGATGCGCTCCGGGTGGGCGTACACGTTGAAGGCACCGTCCTTGGCGCGGCACACGAGCGTGACCCCGTGCGCCCTCGCCAGGCGCACGCCCTCGTCGGTGGTAGCCGCCTTGCTCACGATCACCGGGATGCCGGCGTTCACGGCCTTGACGACCATGCCGGCCGGCTGCCTCCCCGTGCAGCCGAGCACGCACCCGGACAGGTCCACCCCGGCCAGCACACCGCTGCCGATGACCTTGTCGACGGTGTTGTGCCTCCCCACGTCGCTGCTCTTGGCCACCACCTCCCCGTCCTTGTACAGCACCGAGCAGTGGGCGCCTCCTGTCCGTTCCCACAGCGGGGAGACGATCGACGCCATGACCCGGGCTATGTCTTCCACGTCGATACGTACCCGGGATGCGACCGCGCCCACGATGCGGCCCGTTGACAACCCGCCGCTCGTACCCGTCACCCCTGCGCCCGGCGCCTCGACGGCCGTGCCTCTCACCATGATCCTGGAACCGTCCACCTCCACGTCCTCCACCGAGCGGGCGAGCCCCTCGCTTATCGCGAAGCCAGCCCCCAGCTCCCTCAGCATGCCGGGGCTCGCAACCAGCGCCCCCACCGCAGCGCCGTTGAAAGAGAGGGTGTAGGTCCGCTCCAGGCAGACCTCGTCCACGAAAGCAGAGACCCCTTTCTCGTCCCTGCGCACCGCATCCACGCGGACTAGCAGCGAACCCGTGTCTTCCACGTCACGTCACCCCTTTCCTTGCGGCGAGTTCGAAGAGGGCTATCGATGCGGCCTGCGACACGTTGAGCGAGTTGAACGCGCCCTGCATGGGGATCCTCGCGAGCGCGTCCAGCCCGTGCGCGATCACGGGCCTTATGCCCCTGTCCTCGCCGCCCACGACGATGGCCGCCTTCCCGAAGGAAGGCAACGTCCTGATATCCGCGCCTAAGGTCGCGTCGAGCCCGACGAGCCAGAAGCCTTCGTCCCTGAGGGCCTCGAGCGCCTGCCTGAGGTTCGTTACCCGCGCGATGCGGGTGTGCTCGGAGGCGCCCGCAGAAGCCCTGACCACGGCCGGGGTGACCGGGCACGCCCGGTGTCTCGGTATCACTACCCCGGCGCCTGCCAGCGCGTGCGCCGCCCTGATCGCGGCCCCGAGGTTCTGCGGGTCCTCGACGGAGTCGAGCACGAGGACGACGTCGAGCCCGAAGAGGTCTTCCAGGGCCGCGTACGGATAGTCCGAGACCCTGGCCGCCACCCCCTGGTGTTCCCTCGTCCCGGCTATCCTGTCGAGCTCGCGCCTGTCCACGACCCTCAACGCCTGGTGCCACGGCGTGTCCCGCCATCTCGGGGCGCTTTCCTCCAGTGCGAAGACCTCGTAGACCGTCCTCCTGCCGGAGCGGAACACCTCCTCGAGCGCGTTTCTGCCCGAGACGACCTCTCCCCTGTGACGGTGCTCGGGACCCGAGCGTTGCACGGCGGGCTCCGGGCGCCGCCACGGTTTCTTCGGGGGCCTCGGTTTCATGGCACGAAGCTCGCGACGTACTCCATGGCCCCGGCGCGGACGTCCCCCGACGGGGCGGCGGTGCGCCAGGAGCCCTGGACCCCCTGTTCGCACAGGGTCTGCTCGAGGTGGAACATGGCGATCCCCATGTCCAGCCGCTGGAGGTCCACCTTGGGGAACAGGAGCGAGTACAGGGGCGTCCTCCTGAGGTAGAAGTGGTATGCCCCGTCCTTCACGAGCACCCTCCACGGCTGCCGGTTCGACGAGGAGGGCGCGAGGCGGACCATCTCGAGGGCCGCGAGGTGGGACCCGGCCGAGCGCTCGTTCATGGGGCTTTCGAAATCGTCCATGAAGAAGAGTTCCGCGAAGGGCTTCCTCGTGTGCGACCCGGCCGTGGCCGCAAACAGCCTGTCGATGGTCGAGCGGGCCTTGGCCGGCACCCCCACCGGGCTGACGGCGCAGACCGTCTCTCTCCCGGCAAGGCCCACGGCGTCGGCGAAGGCCGACCTGTCGAAGGTCCCGCCGACCCAGCACGTTCCGTACCCCAGGGAGGTCGCGCACAAAATCACCGACTCGAAGAGGTACCCGAAGTCTTCGGGCCTGGACTCGGACTGGTCCATCGCGCCCACAAGAAAGCTCCTTGCGCCCGAGATCACGCCGTAGGTGCCCTTTACCCTGTCGCCGACTGTATGACCGAGCTCGGCGAGCACGATCCTCACCCTCGAGCCGAACGGCGGCCTGCCGAGCCCGGCGATGAAAGAACGGATCTGCTCGGCGTCCTCGGGCCTGGGCCGGGAGGCCTGGTAGGTCCTCCACGAGCGCCGCGCGCGGATGAGCTCCGTCACCGGCCGTACGTACGACACCATCTCCCCGGCGCACCTCCTCTTGCCATCGGCTTGGACACTCAGAGCAGGGTGACGATCACCCGCCTCGACCTGCGGGGTCCGTCGAACTCACAGAAGAAGATGTTCTGCCACGTCCCGAGCATGAGCCTCCCGTCTTCCACGGGGATGACCTCGGAAGGCCCCACGATGCCCGCCTTGATGTGGGCGTCGCCGTTCCCGTCCTCCTCGTCGTGGAGCCAGGCGCCCCTCGGCACGAGGTTCCTCAGGCAGCCGAGCACGTCTTTCGGGATGTTCGGGTCCCAGTTTTCCTGGATCATCAGCGCCGCGGTTGCGCCCTGGGCGAAGAGCGCGCACAGCGAACACCGCTCGCCGTGCCTGGCGACGAGATCCCTCACCCGAGCGGTGATGTCCACGAGTTCCTCACGGGCGCTCGTGGAGAACTCTATCACGTGACGCATGGTGGGGATATACCACGCGGCCATCCCTGCTTCAAGGAATCCCTTCCTGCGCGACGCCCGCGCGACTCAGGGTACCCGGAGCAGGGCCCGGGACTCGAGCATGCGGTACACCCTCTCCGCCTGGGCGCGGGTGCTCTCGAGCGGCCCGCTGTTGTCGATGACGAGCGTGGCGATCCGCCTCTTCTCCTCGATGGGGATCTGCGCCCTCACGCGCGCAAGGGCCTCCTCCACGCTCAACGAGTCCCTCAGCACGAGGCGGCGGACCTGCTCGTCCTCGGGGCAGTACACCACGATGACCTCGTCCAGGCCCTCGTGCATGCCCGTCTCGAAGAGCAGGGGGACATCCAGGATGACCACGGCGTCGGGCCTGGACGAGGCGACGCCCGCCACCTGCTCGCTCATCCGCTTCATGACCTCTGGGTGCACGAGGGCCTCCAGGGCCCTGCGCATGCCCTCGTCCCTGAACACGATGCGGGCGAGCCGCGCGCGGTCTATGGCGCCGTCGGGACCGAGGATCTTTTCCCCGAACAAGGACACGATCTCCTCGAACGCCCTGCTGCCCGGGAGCACCACCTCCCGGGCGGCCCGGTCCGCGTCCACGATGAAGGCGCCCAGGTCTTCGAGGATGGAGCTGACCGTGGACTTGCCGGTGGCTATAGAGCCGGTAAGCCCGGCAACGAACATGCGTCACCCCCTATCAGCGAGAGGTTCCTCCCCGCAGCCGGGCCGTCCCTCCGGTAGGAAAAGTACGACGCCGTGCAGCAGGTGCACGAGCGAAGGACGTGTATCCGCGAGGGGTCAACCCCGAAGGCCGTCACCTGCCTGAGCGCCACGGCGTGGAGGTCCACCGAGAGGGAGCCCGTGCTCGACGTGGAGGGCTCTGTCCCGAGCGCCCTCACCACCTCGGGGCCGACCGTGTAGCAGCATGGGCCTATGGCGGGGCCGAGACCCACGTGGATGTCTCGGCACCCCATGGACCGCATCAGGTCCAGGCCCTTGGCGACGATGCCCAGGGCGAGGCCACGCCAGCCGGCATGGAGGGCGCCCGATACCTGGAGGACCTCGTCCCAGAGGCGGACGGGAACGCAGTCCGCGGTCCTGATGCACAGCACGGTCGAGGGGTCTGCACTGACCACGCCGTCGGCCTCGGGGAAACCCTCAAAGGGTGCGTCGTCCACCGTCACGATACGGTCCGAGTGCACCTGTCTCAGGCAGACGATGCGGTTGTCGGGGAGGAGCTCGCCGAGCCTCGCCCGTACGCTCTCGGGGCCGCCGTCGATCCCCTCGGTGAGCTCTCGGGAACAGAAAATCCCTGGCATGAAGCCCCTATACCCCACCGAACCCACACGTGACAAGTGAAAGCCCTTGAAATCGAGCGATTCAGGGCCCTTTTCTTTCTTGACATCCATTCTCCCGCATGTAAATACTTACCGCTCAAAATCACTCGATCTCGGAGTACGTCATGAAGCGGACATTTCAGCCTCACAACACCAGGCGCAAGCGCACGCACGGGTTTCTCGTCCGCATGCGCACCAAGGGGGGAAGGCTCGTCATAAACCGGAGGAGGGCGAAGGGCAGGAAGCGCCTGTCTGTCTGATGCCGGACGAGAGGTTTCCCAGCCGGGAGCGACTGCGGAAGAGGGCCGAGTTCAAGCGGGTGGAACAGTACAAGACGGCAAGGATCAACACCAGGCACCTCGTCATCGTCGCCGCACCCAACGACCTGGAACACACGCGTATCGGGATAACGGCAAGCAGAAAGATAGGGGGCGCAGTCTCGCGGAACAGGGTGAAGAGGCTCTTGAGGGAGGTCTACAGGAGGAACAAGCCGTCCTTCCCGCGTGGACACGACGTCGTCCTCATCGCAAAGAACGACATGTCGGACATCACCTACCACGACCTCGCAGGCGAGGTCACAGCCGCGCTCGGTTCTCTCCCATGGGAAAGAAAGCCCTCATCGCACTGATCAGGATCTACCAGGCGATCGTCTCACCCATGCTCGGCCCGGCCTGCAGGTTTCACCCCTCGTGCTCGGCTTACGCGATCGAGGCCATAGACACCCACGGCCCGTTGCGCGGAACGATCCTGGCCGCCTGGAGGATTCTACGCTGCAACCCCTTCTGCAAGGGGGGGTTCGACCCGGTTCCCGGCACGAAGACACCCGGAGAATGCACATGATGGATGAAAACCAGAGGACGATGCTCGCGCTGGCAATCAGCGCCCTGATCCTTGTCGCTTGGTTCGCCTTGTTCGACTCCCTGAACATCGGCCGGAAGGAAGCCCCCGAGACGGCTCCCCAGGAAAAGAAGGCGACCTCGGCCCCACAGACCCTCCAGGGGAAACCCGGCCAGGCGCCGGGCAACCTGCCGGCCGGCCCGGCGCCCGTGCAGGCCGCTGCACCCCAACAGGAAACGGAGCGCACCATCGTCGTTGACACCGACCTCTACCGGGCAACCTTCTCCACGAGGGGGGCCAGGCTCACCTCCTTCAAGCTCAAGAAGTACCCCATCACCATGGAAAAGGGCTCCGACCCCGTCGAGATGATCAAGGCCCCCGTCCCCGGGCTCGACATCGAGGGGATAGGGAGCGATGCGGGGCTCGTCTTCACGACCCCGGCGCGAGACAGGGTGACGCTCAACGGGTCCGGCGGGTCGATCGAGTTCAGGAGGGAGGTCGCTGCCGGCGTCACCCTCGTGAAGACGTTCACCTTCCAGCCGGGGTCCTACCTGGTCGGCTTCCGCGTGGGCCTTTCCAACGCGACCGGTTCCCCCGTGCGGCTCTCGGGAAGGCTCGTCTTCGACAGCGTCTACCCCTTGAGCGAGAAGATCAAGGGCTATGCCTTCCAGGGCCCGGTCCTCCTGAACGACAACCGCCTGGAGGAGTTCAAGATCGACAAGGTCAAGAAGCCGGGGGCGTACCGGGAATTCACCGGGAGCATCGGGTGGTTCGGGGTCGAGGACAAGTACTTCCTCCACACACTGGTCATCCCGAGGCCCTACCAGACGACGGTCACCGTGAGGCGCCTCGATGACCGCGTGGTGGAACTCTCCTGCGCGCTGCCCACCCTCACGGTGAAACAGGCCACGGCCGTCGCGATCGACCATTCCCTGTTCATAGGCCCGAAGGAACTCAACACCCTCAAGGCGGCGGGGAACGAGCTGGCAAGGGCGCTCGACTTCGGGTTCTTCGACTTCATAGCGAAACCCCTGCTCGTGGCGATGAACTGGATCAACCGCTACACCCTGAGCTACGGCATCAGCATCATCGTGCTCACCGTGATCATCAAGATCCTGCTCTACCCGCTCACCCTCAAGAGCTTCAAGTCCATGAAGGAGCTGCAGAAGATCCAGCCGCTCATGAAGGAGATCCAGAACCAGTACAAGGACGACAAGCAGAAGATGAACCAGGAGCTCATGCGCCTCTACCAGGAGCACAAGATCAACCCCATGGGAGGCTGTCTCCCCATGCTCCTGCAGATCCCCATCCTCTTCGCGCTCTACAGGGTGTTCTACCAGGCCATCGAGCTGAGGCACACGCCCTTCCACATCGTGGGCACCTGGCTGCCGGACCTCTCCGAGAAGGACCCCTACTACATCACGCCCATCCTGATGGGTCTCACCCAGTTCGTCCTCCAGAAGATGACGCCTGCGACCGGGGACCCGACCCAGCAGAAGGTCATGCTGATGATGCCGATCGTCTTCACGTTCCTGTTCTTGAACTTCCCGTCCGGCCTGGTCATATACTGGCTCGTGAGCAACCTCCTGTCCATCGTGCAGCAGGCGTACATCAACCGGAAACACGCATAGGAGCTGTGTTATGGAAGACCACGCACAGGAATTCGAGGCCAAGACCGTGGACGAGGCCATCATCCTGGCCATGAAAACGCTCCACGCGGATTTCGAAGACCTCGACATAACGGTCGTCTCGGAGGGATCGAAGGGCCTCTTCGGCATCGTGGGCTCGAAGAACGCGAAGATCCTCGCGCGCAAGAAGGGCCCGGGCTCAAGGCCGGGAACCGACAGGGTCGTCCCGCCGCCGGAGGCCCCGGCCCCGCGGCAGCCGGTGGACACAGGCCGCCCCGGCTCACCCGACACCCAGGCGGCCCCGGCGCAAGACGTCCTCGAGCAGGCAAAGGAGGTCGTCTCGAGGATACTCGGGCTCATCGGGCTGAGAGCGGAGGTCAGGCCTCGAGACGACGGGATGCTGGAGATCGTCGGCGACGGGTCCGGCATCATCATCGGCAAGCACGGCCAGACCCTGGACGCCCTGCAGTTCATCGTGAACCGCATTGTCAACAAGTCGAGGCAGGACCAGGTCCACGTCACCATCGACACCGAAGGGTACCGCAAGAGGCACATCGACCACCTGAAGGCCCTGGCGATCAAGATGGGCCAGAAGGCGAAGAAGACCGGGCACCCGGTAACCCTAGAGAAGATGAACCCTTACGAGCGGAGGATCATCCACCTCGCCCTCAAGGATGAGCGCTTCCTGGACACCAAGAGCATCGGCGAGGGGGTGTACAAGAGGGTCATGATCGTCCCCAAGAGGGCCTCGAGGCGATAAGGATCGAAGACACCATCTATGCCGAGTCCACACCGCACGGCACGGGCGGCATAAGCCTCGTGCGCATCAGCGGACCCAACACGTCCGCCGTCCTCTCGAGGATCTGCTCGAGGCGCTCCTTCGCCCCCCACGTGCAGCACCTCACCGTCTTGCGGGACGAGGCGGGCGCCACCGTGGACCAGGTCACCGTCGTGTTCAACCCACAACCACGCTCGTACACGGGCGAAGATCTCGCGGAGATCGGCTGCCACGCCAACCCCATCGTGGTGGAACGCATCCTGGGGGTCATAGCATCCACGGGGCTCGCCAGGCGGGCCGCCCCCGGCGAGTTCACCATGCGGGCGTTTCTGAACGGGAAGATGGACCTCGTCCAGGCCGAGGCGGTGAGGGCCTTCATCGAGTCGACGACCGACGCGGGGTGCGACATGGCGCGCAGGCTCCTAGAGGGCGGGCTCTCCTCGAGGATCAAGAAACTGAGGGCCTCGATCTCGGAGATCCTCGCGGACATCGAGGCGTCCTTCATCTCCGAGGACGAGGTCGTCGCGGCGGAGGAGCTCGCGGCGAGGATCGAGCCCCTGGCGGCAGAGCTTGCGGGGATGTCGGGAGACGCATGCCGCGGCCTCAAGGTCTACGGCGGGGTCACCACGACCATCGCGGGGCTCCCCAATGTGGGGAAGTCGTCCCTCTTCAACGCCATCGTGGGCAGCGACCGGGCCATCGTCCACCACGAGGAGGGGACGACCAGGGACGTGATCAGGGAGCGCGTCACCATCGACGGGATGGACTTCCTCTTCCACGACACGGCCGGCATCAGGACCACGCCCTCGGGGCCGGAACAGGCCGGGGTGGAACGGGCGATCGCGGCGGTGAAGGCATCTGACCTCCTCCTCTACGTCGTGGACGCGCGCGTGGGGCTCCAGCCGCACGAGTCACAGTGGCTGGGGCTCGGCGGGACCACGATCCTGGTGGTGAACAAGATCGACCTCGTGAAGGAGCCGGCGATCACCGAGACAGGGTATCGCACGGTGATGGTATCTGCCAAGCATTCCACCGGGATCGACGCGCTCAAGTCGGCCATGGTGGAGACGTTCAGGCCGGCGAACCCGGAGGTGTTCCTGGACAGGCACGCCCACCTCCTCTCGGAGGCATCCCGGCACCTCGACTCGTGCCTCTCGGCCCTGTCCCAGGGGATGACCCTGGACGTGGCGTCGATCGAGCTGTCGGGCGCGCTGCGCGCGCTCGGCGCGATCACGGGCGAGTCGGCGGACATGGACATCCTGGAGCAGGTCTTCTCGAGGTTCTGCATAGGAAAGTGACATGGATGACCGTCTCGCCAAGTGGATGGGGGAACTCAGGAGATTCAACCCCAGGCTGCACCTGGTTGGCCCCTCCATGCTCGAGCACCTCGAGGAGGAGGTCGAGGTCACGTCCCGTCTTCTCGAGGGCATCACCGAGCCGGCGATCGCGGATCTCGGTTCCGGTTCGGGGCTCATGGCCTTCGTGTACAAGGCGCTCCACCCCGACTCCATCGTGACGTGCGTCGAGAGGAGCGTGAAGAAGTGCGACTTCTTGAGGCACACCGCGGAGGTCCTCGGCCTCGAGGGTTTCTGTGTCCTGTGCGAGGACCTGCTCGCGAGCGGGCGCCGGTTCAAGGCGGCCATGGCCCGCTCGTTCTCGCCGGTTGCGACCCTCGGGAAGATATGCTCGAGGGTGCTTGTCGAGGGGGGGAGGCTCTACTACCTCTCCTCGTCGAACCCGCAGGAGATGGGAAGCGGCTTCAGGCTCGACGGCATCCAGACGGCCCGGTCGGGCACCGGGCTGACCCTCAACCTTTGGAGATTCACCCGGCTTCGCCCGTGACGGGTATCTTCCTGGACACCCTGGTTTCCAGCCTGGGCAGCGATATCTCGAGGACACCTGCGTTGAAGCTGGCCTCCACCCGGTCGAGGTCGATCGACTCGGGCAGGCTGAACGACCTCCTGAACAGACCGTACTGGCGCTCCACCAGGTGGAAGTTCTCCGCTGCGTCCACGTGATCGCACGGCTTGGTGCCGCTGATGGTGAGCACCCCGTCCGTGATGTCCAGCGCGATGTCCTCCCGCCTGACCCCCGGCAACTCGATCTTGACGTAGAGGGTCGAGTCGTCCTCGTATATGTCCACGCAGGGCACGAACCTCCCAGGCCCTGCCACCATGACGCTGTCCTGCATGCTCTCCTCGAACGCCCTGCTCATCCTCTCCCTCAGAAAGAGGAGGTCGCCCCTGAGCGAGTGTGACGACGCCATGGCCCGTACCGCCTCACTGCAGCATGAGCTCGAGGTTCCCGGCGAGCGCCTTCTTGAGCTTCCCCTTGGCTGCGTTCTCGATCTGCCTCACGCGCTCCTTGGAGATCGAGAAGCGCCTGCCGAGATCCTCGAGGGTCATGGGCTGCTCGGCCATGAGCCTGTGCCTCGCGATCTCCCGCTCACGCTCTGTGAGCTTGGCGAGGGCGGACTCTATCTGCCTTTTCACGAACGCAGACCTCTGCGACTCGATCACCCTGTCCTCGGGGCCCGGCCTCGTGTCGGCGAGAAAGTCGAGGAAGCTCGAATCGCTGTCTTCCGCCATGGGCGTGTCGAGGGACTGGTCTCTCCCCGTGAGCCTGGAGATGATCTCCTCGATCCTCCTCGGGTCGGCGTCGAGCCGCGCGGAGAGCGCCCTTGACTGCTCCCCGATAGGTTCGTGGTTCACCTCCTCCTCGCTGGACATGCGGTTCAGGCCGTAGAAGAGCTTCTTCTGCAGCTTGGTCGTCCCGAGCTTGACCTGCGAGAAGAACCTCAGGATGTAGTCGTGGATCATCGCCTTGATCCACCACACCGCGTACGTCATGAGCCTGTAACCCTTGTGGGGGTCATACTTCTTGACCGCGATCATGAGCCCGATGGTGCCTTCCTGGATGATGTCCTCGAGGGGCAGGCCGTACCCCGCGTAATCCATCGCGATCCGGACCACGTTGCGGAGGTTCGCGGTGATGAGCCTGTGGGCCGCGTCCACGTCCCCCTGTTCCCTGAGCCTCACGGCGAGCTCGAACTCCTCCTCCTTGGTGAGCGCTGGGATCTGGTCGAACTTGGCGACCAGGGCAGCCACTTCATGATGGTAAGGTACTGGAAGATGCATGTCTCCACTCCTTTGTTTTCTGAACCGCCCATGAAAAATCTCAATGAAAATCTATCGGTTCAGCCGGTCCGTAATTTTAGATGAAAAAAAGGGTTGAAGGTTTCACCCGATCCGGGGTATAGGTCTGCCCATTCGGGGAGACATGCTATGATGTCATTCAGGGCAGTGATCATCTCCGGTGTCGTATTCGCTGTCATGGGGTGCTCATCGGGGCTCCACTACACCTACCCCCCGCCACACCACCCGAGTCCTGTACTGGACCTGGCCAAGGTACAGGACATGCAGGAAACGAAACCCAGGGACCATCACCAACCACCCCACCAATCACCAGCAATCCCCACCACGGAAGAGACCAAGGCCATCCCCAGGGGGAACCTCGCCTCTCTCGGCGTGGCACCGGACCAATCGGTTTCCCGACACCCGGCCTCATCCAGCCCGGAGGACGAGCACGATCGAGCCCCGGCGGGCAGGGGCGAGATTCGGGACACGACCACGGCCGGTGAGGCCTTGCCGGACGGGACGTGGCTTCCCGCAGGCGGCCTGAGGCCCAGGGTGAACGCCTGGATCGAGCGGCTCACGGGCAAGGAAAAAGACACGTTCTCCAGCCAGCTGGCGAGGCTCGAGAGGATCCGGCCGACCATCGAGCGCATCTTCTCCGAACAGGGGGTGCCCGCCGAACTCTCCTACCTCTGCCTCGTGGAGAGCGGCGCCAGGCCGGACGCCATGTCGCCCTCAGGCGCTGTGGGCTACTGGCAGTTCATGCCGGACACCGCCCGGAGGTTCGGGCTCCAGGTGAACAGGTACGTGGACGAACGAAAGAACCTCGAGAAGTCGACCCTGGCTGCCGCGTCGTACCTCAAGCACCTCTACGCCATGTTCGGGGACTGGTACCTGGCCATAGCGGCCTACAATGCCGGCGAAGGGACCGTCATGCGCCTCATGCAGGCCCACCGGTTACGCTCCTACTGGGACATCGACGCCGGGATGGCCATCAAGTACGAGACCATCGACTTCGTACCCAAGTACATCGCCACGGTCATCATCGCGCACACCTATGAGCGGTACGGGCTGAAACCACCCTCTTCGCCCTTGAGCCGCGGTCTCGGGATCGCCTCTGGGGGGTATCTCCCGGGGTCCGAGCCGTACGGGCAGTCCTCGCGGTCCCGCATGGCCCTGGCACCGCCTCTGGCCGTCACCGACGCACCCCTGGGAACCAGGACCTCATCGGAGCGCGACGCCCCCCAGGCGGGCGACACAACGGCGGACGCTGGGGGACGGGATTGCTTGCGGCCCCTGACCCACACCGTGAAAAAGGGCGATACCCTCTACTCGCTCGCGAAGAGGTACGATACCACGGTGAAGTCCTTGTGCGAGGCCAACCACCTGAAATCCTCCAGGCACATCCACCCGGGCATGAGACTCGAGATCCCCGCGGCCGGAAAGACCCCTCCCCGGGGGACACCTGACCGGGAACCCCGGGTGAGCGGCGCCGCACAGATGAAGGCGAAAGGCGGGCCGGCCCGCGAAGGAAAGAACACCCCGACCTACACCGTGAAGAAGGGCGACACCCTCTGGTCCGTGGCCCGCCGCTACGAAGTGAGGCCTGCCGACCTGGCGGCATGGAACGACATCGGGCCCGACGGCGTCATCAAGCCTGGAGAACGGCTGGTGATCCGCCCCAGGTGAACCCGGGCGGAAAGGCCTCACGGCGATCCAGAAACCTCGACGGGTCTCCCCGGTGCGGTCGGGACCGCCCGGTAGGCTCGCTTTGAAGATGCAGAGGGCGGACGTTTCCCTGTCCCCGCCCAGGAAAGCAGGATACCCCGATGCAAAGGCCGCTGGAGCCGGTGTCCTGCCGATCCCTCGTGAACAGGGGGGAACCGCGTTCGTGAATCCGTAAGCGCGGAATGGGAGGCGCCGGACCTGCTCGCAGGCGAGCGCCCCCCTGTGCGGGAGCTGCGGGCACACTCCCGGTCTCAGGCGAAGCCGGTCGAGAACCCTCACGGTCTCCTGCAGGATCGATCGCCCCGGCGTTGGCGTCGTCGTCTCCGGTTTTCTTTCGATGCGGGCTTCGGATACTTCGAGCCAGTTCTTCCTCCCGTCGTCCTCATTCACGTTCTCGGCTTTCTCTCCCTTTGCGGTGAACTCTTCCCGCCTTTGGACGCCCGGCCATCAGCCGCACGCCTCACCCCCTTCCCGCCGGGACCGGGATCGGGACGCAACCACACCGCAAAGCCTTTTCTTTTCACCCTTCAGGATGTATTACAACCATGGGAAGGGCCGGAAGGTCCGGGTACGCCCGTCTCGGACCCAGGAAGGCCCGGGGAGGACCAGATGAAGAAGTTGTCTTTCGCCCTCGCATGCATGTGCACCCTCGCCCTGACGATCGGCGCCCCGCGGCACCTCCAGGGGGAAGCCACGTGGTCGCAGGCCTCGTATGTGACCGACGAGGACCTGTTCTGTGTGACCGGGTGGTCGGACGGCGAGATCTATGCCTGCGGGGAGGACGGGGAGCTCGTCGGTTTCGACGGGGTGTCCTGGGACGAGTACCCTGTCCCCAGGGCCTTCGATCTCAGGGCGATCGCCCTGCTCGCAACGGGCGACCTCCTCGTCACGGGCGACATGGGGATCGTGCTCACGGGTTCCCCCGGGGGGGTCCTGGCCGAGGCGTACCCCGTGCTGACGGATCTCAACGCCCTGTGGCTCTCTTCTGACGACGCCGTGATCACCTGCGGTGATCTCGGGAAGGTGCTCGTCTCGGACGGCGACTCGTGGAGCGACATGAGCCCCGAAAACGCCCAGGCGTTCGACCTCTACTGCGCGTGGGGCACCGGGGAGGAGGACTTCTGGGTCGGCGGCTCCTTCGGACGTCTCTGGCACTACCGTTCGGGGAGATGGGCGTCATATCCCATGACCGACCTCACCACGCAGACCTTCAGGGCCCTGTGGGGCGCATCCGAGGACGCCGTGTTCGCTGCGGGGACGCTCGGCCACATCCTCGCCTACGACGGATCGTCGTGGTCCATCGTGCACACGACCGACGGGCTCGCCGTCTACGCCCTCTGGGGCACCTCGGACGACGACATCTTCGCATCCGGGGAGATGGGGTTCGTGTACCACTACGACGGCGGCACCTGGAGCCGTATCCGCAGCCCCGGCACCCTGGACATCTACGCGATCTGGGGCGGGACCTCTGGCAGGGTGTATTTCGTGGGTGAGAATGGCCTGTTCCTCGTGTACTCCAGGGAAGACACGTACGCCCCGTCCGTGGTGCACACAAGCCCCACAGGGGGGTCCACCGGCGTACCGAGGGATACGTCCGTGGTCTTCGTGCTGAGCGAGGAAGTCGATCCCTCGACCGTCGACAACGCCTCGGTCAGGCTCACTGACGGGAACCAAGAAGTGCAGGCGAGGGTCTCGAGCTCGGCGAACAGGGTGACCCTGACACCGGAGGAGGCCCTCGAGCCATCCACCCGCTACACCGCGACGTTGTCCCAGCAGGTGGCGGACCCGAGCGGGAACCGCCTCGGGCAGGCCTACACCATCAGCTTCACCACCGCTGCAACCACCGGGGAAGACGATGGGGGCGGGGGCTCTGGCTGCTTCGTGGCGTGCTGCTCGGCGTACTGACCGAAGCGGGGAAAGACCACGTGTAAAAAATCATGCGGAGCGCTTCTCCCCGACAAGGGGAATCCCCGCAAACCCGGCCTCTGGGCGCCAAGACCGCGGGCAGCCTTTTGCAGCCGTCTTCGGGTTCGTGCGGCCGGCATCCCGGGCGGCCTGCCGTTCGCGCGCAACGCCTGGACAAGCAGGAGAAGGCCTCCTCGGGCTTCCTTCGCACCCGGGGGCTCGTTCGGCCCTAAGCCACGGCGCCGGGCTGAATCGCCGGAGCACCTCGAACGTCCGGGAGAAGGCCGAGGCAGGTTCCTCAACGTCTCACGGAAGGCTTGGCCTGCCCACCGCTCACCACACGATCAGCCTGTAGCCGAGCGATGCGATATACTGCTGGATCACCTGGTCGATCCTGCTCAATAGGATCATGGTGGCGCCGGTCTTGACAGCCGGGATCTCGAGCTCGGCCTTTCCCTGGGCCACCTTGAGCCTGACGGGCGGCCCCTCGAGGGTGAAGCCGAGGCCCGCCAGGACCTCCTGGGGGCTCGCGCGAGACCCGTCGAACACCTGGAACGACCGCTTCGAGAGCAAGGACGCGGTCTGGGCATCCGGTGACCCATCGGCCACGATCACCCTGCCGGACACCACAGGGGCCTTGTACACGATGCGCACGGGTCCGCCGGAGACGAGCTCGATCTCCTTGTCCCTCTCGAAGGGTATGGACAGGGCCTTGAACAGCTCCCTGTAGGAACCGCTCACGCTCACCGGCGCCATGGGCCTGTCCGTACGCACCCTCGGCTCGACGCCCCCGATCTCGACGATGTCGATGCCGAAAGCCTGGACGTAGCGCCTGATGGGCTGTGGGATCTTGCTGTCCCTCTCGCCGAGGAGGTTGATCACGTACACGTTCCTCCGCGAAAAGTCCTTGTATACAAGCCACTTGCCGAACAGGGAGACCTTCTCCTCCGAGCCGACCATCAAGGGGGCCGGGTCCTTGTTGACCGAGAAGAACCCGGACACGCTCAGGACCCTGTCAATGAGACTCTCCATGTCCGCCTCGGGCCCGCTGACAACGGAGATCGACGGGAAGGCCTTCTCTATGTACGATCTCACCTCGGGGGTGATCTTCCCCTCCAGGTCGAGGATGATCTTCTTGCCGGTGTCGAGTTCCATCACGGGGATCTCCCGGGTGTCTATGGCCATGCCGGCCCCACCCGTGACCGGGACGTAGTACGTGCCCGTGCCCTGACTGGACCCCCCCATTGCCTCCAGGGCGGGAAGGAGTTTCCCCTTCACGTCTTTGGCCCGCGCGACCCTGCCTGTTTCGTTTGTGGCCCCTGTCGCCTGGTCCGCACCCGCTCGCGGCCCTGCGTCTTGCCCGCCGTTTTCCCGATCGACCGCAAGGGCCTCGTCCCCTGCAGGACCCGCCTTCCGGCCGTTCTTTCCCTGGCCCTGCTTCGAATCCGCGAGGATCTGTCTCACGCTCGGGATCCGTATCTTCTGGCCCGCGAGGATCCTGTTGGGGTCGGTGATCTGGGGATTGAGCCTCTTCACCATCTCGATGTACCTGCTGAACACGAGATCGTCGGGCACCCCGTAGATCTCCTTCAGGATCTTGGAGAGGTACTCCCCCTGCCTCACCACGTACTCCTCGGCGGAGACCTCTTCCACCCCCAGCCGCCCGCTCGGCGTGCCTGCAGGCGCGCGCTCCCTCCCTGCCACCGAGTTTACGGGTATCTTTATGGACTTGCCCACCATGAGGGAATCGAGGTCCGCTATGTCCGGGTTCAACTGCCTGAATCGGGCGTAGAGGTCTGGAAGATCGTTTTCCCGAGCCCGGTATACCTCCATGAGGATCCTTCGCAGGGTGTCACCCTGCTTGACGACGTAGGTGTCGCCGGGCGGGGGTGCGATACGCCTCGCGTGTTTGACCAGGGTGATGTCCTGTGCATGGGGAGACACAGGGGACAGCAGGACCGCCGCGAGGAAGGCCGCAATGCCCCACCGCATTCAGCAGATCCCCGCAAGCGGTATCATGAGACGACCCTTTCGGGGCAACCAGACCGCAAGACTTCCCTGCATTCAGAAGACCTCCTTGAGGAGCTGATCCGAACTGCTCTGCTCGTCCTGCACGGGCACGGAATCCTCCTTGAAGACCTCGAACCGCGACTGGTCGTCCATGGATTGCTGTACCTTTCCCGTCCGTGGATCCACCCGCGCGAACACCACCCCCTCCGGGACGTTGAAATCCTTCGCCTGCCTGTCCCTGAGGGCGCTCACCATGAAGTCCACGAACACGGGGCACGCCGTCCTGCCCCCTGTCTCGCTGGCACCCAGCGACCTCATGTCGTCGTACCCTATCCACACACCGCACAGGACGTCTGGCGTGTACCCCACGAACCACGTGTCGCGGCTGTCGTCGCTGGTCCCCGTCTTCCCTGCCACCGGCCTCCCCAGAGCCTTCGCCCTCCACCCGGTACCCTCCCTCACCACGTCCTTGAGGATGTCGGTGACGATGTAGGCCGTCTGGGGCGATATGACCTGCTCGTACACGGGGCCCCCCGGCTCGCCTGTTTGGGCCACTTGCCTGATGGGCGGGGGGGCCTGCAGGATCGTCCCCTTGCCGGACTGGACGACGCTCTCGATGAGGTGGGGCTCGAATCTCCGCCCATAGAGCGCGAATACCGCGTACCCCTTGAAGAGGTTGTACGGGGTGACGTCCGCTGAGCCGAGGGCTATGGAGAGGTTGCGGGGGAGCTTCGTCTTCATGTCGAAGCGGTCGATGTATTCCCTCGCGTAGTCGATGCCGATCTCCCCGAGGATCTTGATGGTCACCACGTTCCTCGACAGCACGAGGCCTGTCCTGAGCGACGTGGCGCCGAAGAACTTGTTCTCGAAGTTCTTCGGCTGCCATGGCTCCTCGTCAGCACCGGCGTTGTAGCTCACCGGCGCGTCGAAGACGATGGTCGCGGGTGTCATCCCCTTGTCGATGGCCGCGGCGTAGATGAAGGGCTTGATCGCGCTGCCGCTCTGCCTCTTCGCGAACACCGCCCTGTTGAACTGGCTCTGGGAATAGTCCACCCCGCCCACCATCGCAAGTATGCCGCCCGTGTTCAGGTCGAACGCGAGGAGCACCCCTTGGACCGTCGGCTTCTGGGATATCACGAACCCCTGCGGGGTGTAGCACACCATGATGAGGTCACCCGGTCTCAGGTGCTTCGCCGGGGACCACCTGCCCTTCGGGTTTATCCACTCGTAACTCGCGGGCCCCAGCTCGACCCTCCTGGTCCCGAGCTTCACGACCAGGGGTTCCACCGACACGACCTCCGCCCAGTACAGCTCGTAGGGCTCGTACCCCTTCCACTCGATCTGGTTGGTCTGGAACGAGAACAACCTCTCCTTGTCCTCTATCGTGAAGGGCTTCATGGAACCGTCCGGCTGGATGACGCCCCGGACGGGACCGGCGTACTTCCCCTGCCTCATCTCGAGCTCCATGACGCCCTTGCGGACCGCCCGGTACGCCGCCCGTTGGAGCGAGGGGACGATGGACGTCCGCACGACTATGCCCCTGTCGAAGATCTCCTCCCCCAGCTGCTGGACCACGAGCGTCCGGGCGTATTCCGTGACGTACGGCTCCTCCGTGAACAGCGCCGATTCCTTGGCCACTATCCTCAGCGGTTCTCCGTACGCCGCCCTCGCCTCTTCCTCGGTGATGTAGCCCTCCTCAACCATGCGGTTCAGGACGTACCACTGCCTCCTCTTGCACGCGGTGAAATCGTTCAGGGGCGAGTAACGCGCAGGGGCCGGCGCGAGACCCGCGATCATGGCCATCTCCGAGAGCTCGAGCTCCCGGCACTCCTTGCCGAAATAGCGCAGGCTCGCCGCCTGCACGCCGTAGGCCCCGCTGCCGAGATAGACCCTGTCGAGGTAGAGGTTCAGGATCTGGGGTTTGGTCAGCGCCCGCTCGATCCTGAGGGCGAGCACGATCTCCTTGATCTTCCTGGTCAGGGTCTTCTCCCTGGTGAGGAGGTACGACCTGACGACCTGCTGGGTGATGGTGGAAGCCCCCTGCACGAACGAGTTGGCCCGGATGTCCGCGACGAGGGCGCTCAGGATCCTGCGCGGCTCGAGGCCTATGTGGTCGTAGAACGTCGAGTCCTCGGCCGCGATGATGGCCTGCTTCAAGGTGAGGGGGATGCCGTGGCCGTTCATCACGACCCTGCCCTCGGGTATGAAGTAGCCCAGGACCGTTCCATCCTCGGCCGTCACCTTGCTCACCCTCGTCGACTCGGGGGCCTTGAGGTCCTCTATGGAGGGGAGGTCCCGGAAGATAATGAGGTACGTCCACAGCGAGACGAAGCATACCGTGATGAGGAGAGCCAGCAGGACGAACTTGAGCCATCTCATAGTGATTCCTTTTCTATCAGCCCATGCACGAAATGCAAGCGCCAATACCCCCTTCAAGGGTTCGAGCGCTCTGGACTCGCAAGACCCCGATATGGTAATGATGCGGCAACCATCGCACAGGAGGCGCCAGGATGTCCCGCGAGTACAGTCCGCAGGCCGTTGAGACCAAGTGGCAGAAGATATGGGAAGAGAACAACCTCTTCAGGGTCACCGAGGACCCCTCCCGCAGGAAGTACTACCTCCTCGAGATGTTCCCGTATCCCTCCGGCCGCATCCACATGGGTCACGTGCGCAATTACACGATAGGCGACGTGGTCGCCCGTTACAAGAAGATGCAGGGTTTCAACGTGCTCCACCCCATGGGCTGGGACGCCTTCGGCATGCCGGCCGAGAACGCCGCCATCGCGAGCGGGGTCCACCCCAAGAAGTGGACGTACGAGAACATCGCCTACATGAAGGCTCAGCTCAAGCGCATGGGGTTCAGCTACGACTGGGAACGCGAGATCTCCACCTGCGACCCGGACTACTACAGGTGGGAACAGCTCTTCTTCATCCAGATGTTCGAGAGGGGGCTCGTCTACAGGGACAGGACCTTCCTCAACTGGTGCGACAGCTGCAAGACGGTCCTCGCGAACGAGCAGGTGGAGGACGGCCTGTGCTGGCGCTGCGGCACCCAGGTCTTCCTGAAGGAGCACGACCAGTGGTTCTTCAAGATCACGAGGTACGCCCAGAAGCTGCTCGACAACATCGAGCGGCTGAAGGAAGGCTGGCCGGAACGCGTGCTGACCATGCAGCGCAACTGGATCGGGAGGAGCACGGGGTCTCTCGTCAGGTTCGCCATCGAGGGGACGGGGCAGGACATCGAGGTCTTCACCACCCGTCCCGACACCCTCTACGGAGCGACCTTCATGAGCATAGCGCCCGAACATCCCCTGGCCAAGACCCTCCCGGAAGGCACCGGCCAGGAGAAGGCGGTAAGGGCCTTCGTGGAGAAGACCCTCAAGGAGGACAAGATCACCCGCACCTCGGAGACGTACGAGAAGGAAGGCGTGTTCACGGGGAGGTACTGCATCAACCCGCTGACGGGGTTCAGGATGCCCATATACGTGGCCAACTTCGTCCTCTACGATTACGGCACCGGCGCGGTCATGGCGGTGCCGTCGCATGACCAGAGGGACTTCGAGTTCGCCAAGAAGTACGGCCTGAAGATCATCGTGGTCATCCAGCCGGAGGGAGAGCCTCCCCTCGAGGCGGACACCATGGAATGCGCGTACGAGGGGGAAGGTGTCCTCGTGAATTCCGGCACGTTCACGGGCATGAAGAACACCCTCGCCATGAAGGCCATAACCGACCATCTCCAGTCCATGGGACGGGGCGAGGCCACCGTGAACTTCAAGCTTCGCGACTGGGGGATCTCGCGCCAGAGGTACTGGGGGGCTCCGATCCCGGTCGTCCACTGCGCCCGGTGCGGGGTGGTCCCCGTGAGGGTGGAGGACCTGCCGGTGACCCTGCCCGAGGCGGTCACCATCACCGGGACCGGCGAGTCGCCCATCGCCCAGGTATCGTCGTTCGTGGAGACCGCCTGCCCGAGGTGCTCCGGGCCGGCGCGCCGCGAGACCGACACCATGGACACCTTCGTGGAGTCTTCATGGTATTTCATCAGGTACTGCAGCCCCAACCACAAGGACAGGCCCTTCGACAAAGGCGAGGTGGCCTACTGGATGCCCGTTGACCAGTACATAGGGGGCATCGAGCACGCGATCCTGCACCTCATGTACGCCAGGTTCTACACCATGGTCCTCAAGGACCTCGGTTACGTCGATTTCGAGGAGCCGTTCCTGCGCCTGCTGACGCAGGGCATGGTCATCAAGGACGGGGCCAAGATGTCGAAGTCCAAGGGCAACGTGGTGGACCCCGAGGACATGATACAACGCTACGGCGCGGACGCCACGAGGCTCTTCACCCTGTTCGCCGCCCCGCCCGAGAAGGACATGGACTGGACCGACCAGGGCATCGAGGGGACATTCAGGTTCCTCTCGAGGCTCTGGAGGCTCGTGATGGAGATCAAGGACATGCCCGGCACTCCCTCGGCCTCGTCGGTGCCCGCATCCATGGCCCCCCTCATGCAGAAGACGCACCAGACGATCAAGAAGGTCACCGACGACATAGAGAAGCGGTTCAGGTTCAACACCGCGATCGCGGCCATGATGGAACTCGTCAACGACCTGTACCGGTTCAAGGAGAAGGCGGGCTCGGGTGAGGAGATCTCCGTGCTCAAGCACTCGGTGGAGCAGCTCTTGGTCATGCTCTCCCCCTTCGTCCCCCACATCGCCGACGAGCTCTGGGAAGCCATCGGCAACCAGGGCATGCTCTTCGACCACCCCTGGCCGAAGGAAGACCCCGCATGGGCGAAGTCGAAGACCTCGACGGTCGCGGTGCAGGTCTCCGGAAAGCTCAGGGCGACCATCGAGGTCCCCGAGGGCTCACCCAAGGAAGCGGTGGAGCAGAGGGCCCTGGAGGAGCAGAACGTCAGGCGCTTCACCGAGGGCATGAAGGTCGTGAAGGTCATCTATGTCCCGGACAAGATCATTAATTTCATTGTTGCTCCTTCTTGAGCTGGCCGGGTGCGCCTATAGCTTCTCTCCCGGGGTGAACCAGGCGACCATGTCCGTCGACCTGGCCCCAAGCGCCAACACAACCCAGCTCGTCGAGGCGGGCATAGCCCTCGACAGGCAGCTCGAGCTCTCCCTCAGGCAGCTCGGACTCCTGTCCAACCCCCATGCCGACCGCGTCCTCCGATGCACCGTCGTGGAGGCACGGACATCGAGGATATCAACGGCATCGCTCGCAGCGACCGACCGATACCGTCTCGCCCTCACGGTCAACGCCTCCCTCATGACCAGGGGCGGGTCCGTCCTCTGGGAAAGGACCTTCACGGACTGGGGCACGTACTCCGAGGGCCAGGCCGCGGAGGCGGCCCTCCATGAAACGTGCGCCAGGATATCCAGGCAGGTCGCAAGCTCCATTGCCTCCCTGAGCCCATGAAGAAGAAGCCGACCTCGTCCGGGCGGGGCCCGAACTACGTGTTCGTGGGCATCGAGGAGTTCCTCCTCGAGGAGGAGCTCTCGAGGATCAAGCAGTCCATAGACGGCGACGAGCTCATGAACTGGAACGTGTTCAACGCCGACGAGCCTTCGAGGATCAATGCCGACGAGATCGTGGCACTGTGCAACACCCTCCCCTTCCTCGCATCGAGACGCGCGGTGGTGATCCGCAACGCGCAGAACCTCAAGGCGGACCAGGCGGGAAGGATCGCCTCGTACATGGACGACCCGTGCGACGCCACGACCCTCGTTTTGTGCCTCGACATGGTGGATTCCGAGCGCGGCGTGGAGGGTGTACTGAGGGCGTTCAAAGGCAGGGCGGACATCGTGAGGTTCGAGCCCATGAAGGACAAGAACGAGCGCATACGGTGGATCCTCGAGAGGGCGAGGGGCCTGGGCAAGACCATGGAGAGGGATGCCGCGGCGATGTTGGCCGAAACGGCAGGCACCTCCCTCTGGCAGCTCAAGGGCGAGATAGAGAAACTCTGCCTGTACGTGGGTCACAATCCCACGGTCACCATACAGGA
>ERZ795045.1181-NODE-1181-length-30426-cov-61.487175_pt1 | contig 30426 bp, 21 predicted proteins | sample MGYA00375129_ERZ795045 | MGnify/ENA primary metagenome ERZ795045 (study PRJEB30174, sample SAMN05720166) | activated sludge metagenome | isolation source: anaerobic digester from wastewater treatment plant | place: Japan | collected 2015-05-15 ...
GGGAAGGCGAACCTCCCAATTTCTTTCTGGCGGAATGTGGTCAGACAGATAGCGAAGTGGAGATCATGCCGCCGCTCGTTCTTTATGGCCAGGACGGAAAATACACCGAGGAAGCTGAAGCTATATTTTCGGGACCATTTAAGAAGTAGATGGAGGTAGAAAAGCCGTCGTCTCCGATTTTGGTGATCTACCTTTTTAGCTGCTATTGACAATCTGAGGGCAAGAGTCCTTTAATAAAAGGAAAAATGATATAAGGGAGAAGGAACGAAAATGGAAAAGAGTCTGACCCTGAGTAGCCCATGGCTCAGATTCTGGAGCTTTATTACCGGCCTGGGCATGGCGGTAGCTTCCTATCTAACCATAGACCATTTTTTTAGAGCTAATTTCCCCGAGACAATCTTTACCGGTTCGTTTTGCGATCTTAGCAGTTTTTTTAATTGCGATAGCTCAGCTTATTCTTCGATTGCCCATTTTCAGGGAGTTCCCCTCGGCTATTGGGGACTGGTTCTGGGCATTCTGGTCATGCTGGGGGCCTTTTTGCCTTCTCCTCGTTTTGAAAAAGTAAATAAACTCTTATCTCTCCCCAACGCTTTGGGGGTTCTGGCCCTTTTCTTTTATTCAGTTTTTTATCTTAAAAGCCTTTGCCTGCTCTGTTCTGGCTATTACCTTTTTTCTCTTATAAATTTTTATTTATTCTGGAAATTCGGGTTGCCCTCTGAACCTCGGGGCCTGGTTGGTTTTTTCCGTGACTTTCTTTTTGGCTCCATCAAGCCCCTGGTGGCTATTGGTGTTTTAACAGTCATGGGTGCCTTTGGTTTTCATCTTTTTTATGAGGCTAAAAAGGACGCTCAATCGGGAGGTGTGGCTTTGAAAATTGTTAAGGAGTTTTACAGTCTACAACCGGTCAAAGAGCCGAGTTTGATTTCCCCTTATTGGACAGCCAAAGCAACTGAGGAATTTGATCAGGCACCGATCCGCATTATTGAATATGCTGATTTTCTTTGTCCTGACTGTCTTTTCCTCTATCATCAGCTGGAGAGGATCAAAAAGGAATATGAAGGAAAGATAAATATCGCCTTTCAGTTCTTCCCGTTGGAAGCCAAATGTAATGATGTGGTTGACAAAGACAAGCATCCAGGAGCCTGCGACCTGGCTTATATAGCTGCTTACGATCCATCTAAATTCCTTCAAATCCATAATGAGCTATTCAGGAATTTTGATAAGGCTAAAGACCCCGAGTGGCGGCTGCAGCTGGCCAGAAAATATGGAGTAGAGAAAGCCCTGACGGATGAAAAAACCAAAGAACTGGTCAAAAAGATTATTGACACCGGCAAGGAATATGAAAAAACCTCTGAACGATTCCCCTATGGGATAAGGTCGACGCCGACTATGATTATTAACAACCGGATGATTATCGGCACACTGCCCTATGCCCACCTGAAAGCTATCATTGATTCCTTGTTGACTGAGCAGGAACAACCGGCTTCAGGTGAAACTAAGTTTCTGGAAAACTGGGTCGATACAAGCAACTTAACGAAAAAGAAATAACAGCAATAAAAATTATCCGGTTGCCTGATTTAGAGCTTAATCCTTCCTCTTTAAGCGGGGGAGTCTTAATTCTGGCCTGCTCAGAAATCAAGGGTGACGTCAGGTCTTTAAATTTTCAGTCTGAAGTCAAGACTGTCAGCCAGCTTCCTTTTTTTCCTTGATAACTATTTCTCGGTTTAGAAGCTCTTTCCGGATGAAATTGAATACTTCTGGTTCCAGGCCTAAGAATTCTGGAGCAATTATTCCAGTTTTCTTAATCAGACCTCGAGCTACTGCCCTGGCGACGGCCGTAGCTGTATAGCCGGTAGTCCTGGCCATACTGTGAATCCCACTTTTCCGATCAAAACGATCAAAAAGATCATAGGTTAATCTGAGTGGCTGACCATCCTTTTCTCCGCTGACGACAACTCTTAAAATGGTCAGGTCTTCTTCCCCAGCTTCGATATTTAGCCGAGGGAAAAGAATTTTAGCTGACAGGTCAACTGGCCGGACTTTCTGGCCGGCTATTTCTACCGGCTGCTCAGAAAAAAAACCAGCCTGTCTTAAAGCCAGCATCTTTTCGCGGTGGCCAGGATAGCGAAGCGTCTTTTCGACCATCTCGGGGACAGTCAGGGTTTCGATCATGGTTCGCAGACCATCAGTGATAAAGGCCTCGAGGGTTCCCAGTTTTTCAAACTCCAGAAACTCAGGTTCAGACAGAGCCGGTTTGATTACGAGCTGCCCATTTTCCAGGCATCTGGCCGGCCTTAGATATTCCTCTATGACATCAACCGGAGAGAATACTGCATTGTATTCAAAAGGCCATTTTCTGATAACCGGCAGGCCGCCCACATAAATCGTAACTGAGGAAGCTTTATCCAGCTGACTGAGTCCGTAACCAGCCAGCATATTACTCAAGCCCGGTGCGACACCACAGTCAACTGCTGCCGTTAACTTTTGTTCCTTAGCAAGAGAGTCAAGTTCAAAAGGATTTTCCGGGAAAAAAGAAATATCCACTACCTTTCGGCCAGCTTCGAGACAGGCTTTAAGACTTTTGAAGCCGAGGTAACCAGGCACAGCATTTATGACCAGGTCATAACCACTGACTAGGTCTTTAGTAGCTTCAGACTGGCTTATATCCTGGCCTATAACCTTGATACCGGCGGCGGCCAGCTCAGCCAGAGCCTCCTGCTTCAAATCAACAGAGGTCAGATCGAATTCCGGCTCAGAGGCCAGATCCAACGCCATAGCTTTCCCCACCAAACCGGCTCCTAAAACAACAATTTTCATGATTTATCTCCTTTTTTGAATCTGTTTTTAGTCAGAGTAAAGGTCAAAGAGAAGATAGCAGCAGAGGCTCGAGATTATAAACCACTAAAACGGTTAAGATAACAAATTAATGTCCTGAGACTCACAGTTAGAGATATCTTTTTATTTTTGCCTAACATAGAGGAGGTGCCTCTCGTCTCCTTTTTTCCAGCCCGCTATCTACTCCACCCTGGCTAACAGTTCAAACTCGGGCGGGCCAGAACACCTTACTTCTGGCTGAAGGCCTGCTTGATTTCTTCCAGGCTGACCCCCAGGATTTTCCTGGCTATAGGATCCAGGTCTTTCTCTTCGCCCTGAAGGTGAATAGTGGTGTGGACGTGGGAAAGTGACTCACCCGGGTTGAGGGCAGCGGCTGGTGAGGAAGTTTCCAGCTCATAAAAAGGTCCCAGGGGTTTAGCTCCTGGAGAGACCGGCCCATCATTATAAGCATTGACCACATCTCCAGCATAAGGATCTTTCTGGAATTCCCAGAGAGAGTTGATGTATTCGGCCGGATTTTCAGGCAGGGTATAGTGAACAATGGTCAACACCTGATGAGTGGCGTCATAACTGCCGGCGAAAGGTAAAGCCCGCCGGGGAGGAATCCCGATTTTGCTCCGATACTGGCCGTCTCCTTTAAAATAAATAACATTGTCGGAAATTTTTAGCCGATCTGGTGGTATAGGTCCAAAATAGGTGTCGTGAACTATCGGACCAAGCTCGGCTTCCGGTCCTGGTTTATAAGGAACAACCATGGTGGTGGTAGGAGAAGGATTGAACATGCCCAGAATCCAGATAGAGACCAGGCCGGTTTCTTTCTTCCAGGGTAAATCGCCTGTGTTGGTAATCTGGTTATCCGATTCAAAAGCTACCCAGCTCAAGCGGTCGGATAGAGGTACCCCCAGCGATTCGACCTGGTTTTTATCCAGTATCCTGATTGTCCGGTCAACTTTTATTTTAAATTCAAAATTAGCATAATTGATCAGGTCCATTTCCTTTTTTAATACAACTTGAGTCTCGTCCTTAGCTACGAGGTCAAAACTGCCTTCATTGAGCGGTGGTGGGGTGAACCAGTGATCAAAGTCAAAAGGAGAACCGGCCTTAAAGAAAAGGGCAAACTGACCTCCTTCCGGTCCCAGCCAGAAACGGTCTTCACCGCCAAAAGCGTTCATATGGGGATCACCCTGACCGGAAGCAATTAGCTCTTGATTTATCCAGCCGAAGCTCAGGCCGGCTGGGCCCTTAGCTGTGCTGGTCATCACCCGGCCCTGAATATCAGGATTGACAGCTACCATGGCCTGGCCGTCACGGGCAGAGAGAACAATTACTCCCGTCCTGGCCTGAAGGAACTCCAGATCCTCTTTAAAAAGGCGAGCTTGATCTTTAACCGCTGGCCGGCTACAGGCTGCCAGCCAGAAAAAAGACATCGCGGTCATGATTACCAGCAGGTTAGAAAAAGTCTTTTTCATGTCATACCTCCTGATGGGAGTAAAATTAAGATATCAATTTGAATCTGATTTCTCAAGATATAAATAAAAAGAAAAATTCAATGAGTTCCAGGGTGATTGCTTTTTTCCATCATCCGGGTGAACCACTGCCAGATTTTCTGATGGAATTTAAGACTGGGTGGATTGTTTTTAAGAATGTTCCAGTAACTATCTGGTTTATCGTCGGGCCTCAGACCAATTTTTAAATTTTCATCCCACAGGCGATAGCTTTCCGGATGAAATTGAATGCCGAGAACATTGACATACCTTGTATGCTGTATAGCTTCGATTATTTTGCCATCGGAAGAAAGGGCCACGACTTTAAAACCCTGTCCGAGTTGATCTATGGCCTGATGATGCGAGCTTAAAATCCGAGGGTGATCTTTTTCTGAAAAACCGAGAACTTTGACAAAAAATGCTCCGGGCAGAAGATTTAACCGGTGGAAATAATAGCTGGAAATATTTAAATCGGGCCTTAATTTCTTATAAGGGTTGTTGTGCCAGCACTCCGCATCGAGAGCGACAATATCTTCCAGCTGGTTCAGACCATAGACCTCTGACCAGATATCCTGAATAAGTGTTCCTCCAGTTCCGACATTCAGACTCTGCGCTCCCAGACAGATGCCGAGGATCGGCAGCTCTGGCTTTGAGTCCAGCAAAGGTTTAAAACCAGGGTCCTGGTAGCCTCCCAGAAAATGGAAAATAGCGGAAAGCTCAAAATAATGGCGATAAGGATCTTCAATGACCGTCAGAAGATTAGTCTTTTCTTTAAAGATTGACGGTGGTATATCGGGGCCACCAAAGAAAATCAGGCCGTCAGAATTTTTTATGATCTCAACAAATTCAGGTGTGCAGGCGTTTTGATGGAAAATATCCTGCTCGCTGAGCTCAGCCGAGACCGGATGGAAACTAAACCAGTTAAGATTGCTGGCTCTGGCATATTTAATGGCTTCTTCATAATCAGTTAATTCTTTTGTATGATAAACGCCGACCACCTCGAGCTGAGGAATCTTGATAAACCCTTTTTCCCTCAGAGCCTGGAGATTCTTAATTGTACCAATAGAGGGATAAAAAACAGTTAACCTGACTGTCTTGGCTGAAGCCACTCCATCGAGCAACCCGGCTAGAAGTACAAAAGTTAGAATCAGAACGATTAAAGTCTTGTGCTTTTTCATAAAAGTCTCCTTCCATTCATCGAGATATATTTTGAACATTTAGCCCGGCTTGTGCAATCAAAAATTATCGGCTGCTCCCGGCGTCGAAAAAAAAGATTGACAATTGATATTGAAATGGCTTATACATTTCATATAGCATTAAATATATCAGATTAGATAGGAGGTGATAATTTTTTAAGATAAAAATAAAACTTTCATAAAAATCTCAATTTAATCTAATCCAATTTGCTCTTATTAAATTCCGTTTTATCCTTAAAAAAGAGCTCGTTCATTAAGAAAATTCAGGAGGTAAAATTCAATGGCTAAACTCAAAATGAAGAACCTATTTATGGTGATAGCAATTTTGCTGACCATAGGTTCTGGCTTATCACTTTTCGGACAAATTTCGAGCCGGGAGACAGGTTCGATTCGTGGTGTCATTACCGATGAAGAGGGTGCCCCTCTGCCTGGTGTCAGCATTATCGTTAGCGGCCCCAGCTTGATGGGGAAGGCGACTGATGTGACCAGGGCTGACGGTACCTTCAGGATTCTATTACTGCCGCCTGGTGTATATACCATGACTGTCGAGCTTCCCGGTTTTCAGACTTACGTTGAGGAAGGGATTGAAGTCAGGGTTGGTTCGACGATTACCAGAAATATCAAATTGGGCCTAAAGAAGATGGAAGAACAGGTAACCGTCGTAGGGGCAGCGCCGGTCGTCGATGTTAAAGCCTCGAAAACCCAGCAAGTATATAAAGCTGACCTGATTCAGAATCTCCCTATCAGCCGCAATCTTAACTCTATTATTACTCTTACACCAGGAACAGTTGATGCGAGTAATATCAAGGGAGCAACTGCTGCCGGTAATACCTATCAAATTGATGGCCTTAATGCCAATGATCCAACTAACCAGCAGCTCAGTATTCCAATTGATTTTAACGTCCTGGAAGAGGTAGAAGTCCTGACTGGTGGCGCACCGGCTGAAGTCGGCTGGACCCTGGGTGGTTTTGTCAATGCTGTTACGAAATCTGGTGGCAATAATTTTTCGGGCATGGTCCAGGGTTACTACACCAATGACGATCTGACCAAATCTGTCTTACCGGATGAACAGTTAAAAGCTATGGGGCTGTCCAAGCCATCTTCGGCTATTTATGATTATGATCTTTCTGGCGGATTTGGTGGACCCATCATCAAAGATAAGATCTGGTTTTATCTGGACGGACGCTATGCCAGAAATGCCTATCATTCCAGCTTTATTCCTTTTGTTTCTCCTTATGATGGAACCTATTATGATAACTTTGATCGAAAGAGCGAAACCTGGGCAGCTTTTGGCAAGTTCACCTTTCAGCTGGCCAGAAATGTTAAGCTGGCGGTGATGGGCAATGCTCAGCAATCTACTGATAATACTGCTGCTTCCGGCTGGAATATACCCTTTGATTGCCTGTATAAAACTGATCCGTGGGCCAATTATGCTTTTACCGGCGTCCTGACCTGGATGGTCAATAGCAACACCTTACTTGAAGCTCGAGCCGGTTATGCCACTGTCGATGCCACGCTACCGCTTATTCGTCCGGAGCAAACCAATATTCCTTATATGTGGGACGGCTATACAGGCTATTATTTTGGGACCGGTTATTATGCCGAACAGTGGAATGGCCGTCCATCCGTTCAGGCTTCAGCTCATCTAACCCGATTTGTTGATAATTTCCTTGGAGCTGATCACGAATTCAAAGTGGGAGTTGAGATTCAGCGGGGAGCAGCCAAATGGGCCAACTGGAAGACTAATACGATGGAATGGCCCTGGTATAATAACAGCCCCTATTACTGGACAACTCAAGGCTATCCACGGGATTCATATGGAGATGGCTATATCGGATTCTGGGCTCTCGGGCAGACAAAAGATGAAAGTATGGTCGAAGGTGACTTCTTGCGTTATGGTGGCTACCTTCAGGATTCTCTGACCATTAAGAACCGCCTGACCATTAACCTTGGCTTGCGTTTCGATGGCACCAAGGGCTGGATCCCGGACATTCACAAAGGGGCTACTGGCAGCTTTGCCAGTGAACTCGGTGCTTTATTGATCGAGCCAGAAATTGGCTTTAACCCCTATGATGAATTTACTATGGAGGGAGTTGATAATCTGGTTGATTGGTTTAATGTTTCACCCAGAATTGGTATTACCTATGATCTTTTTGGCAATGGCAAGACGGCTCTGAAGTTCAACTACGGCTTATATCGTGAATCAGTTTGGGGTTCGATCATTTACAAATGCCATCCGCTTTATTACAAGGAATACTTCTTCAACTGGTGGGATAATAATGGCAATGGCCAGCCAGATTCTCCCAGCCTGGGTGACTACTATGAAATGCTGTGGTCCTGGTCGAATCCAACCGAAATGCTGAGAGAGAGCTGGATTACCGGTATCTCCACTGATACTAAGGCACCTTATGACGAGCAAATTGTGGTCGGGCTTGATCATGAGCTATTTAAGAATTTTAAGGTCGGCCTGAACTACATGTATAAAGTTAAAAAGAATATTCTTGATGATGCTCTGTATGATCTGGAAACAGGCGAAACCTGGTATAACCCCGAAACTGCGCCTGGCAATGAATACTGGGTACCATTCACCACGACCGTTCCCGCCGTTGGCAACTATCCAGCTCAGGAAGTGACCATGTACTTTATGAGCAATGATGCTCCTCAGAACTGGATTCTTCAGATCAGAAATATTCCTGAGGCCTATCGCAAATATTCTGCTTTTGAACTGTCCTTCGAGAAACGCTATGCTAATGGCTGGCAGCTGGGTGGTTCGATTAATTATTCAAAGACCTGGGGCAACATAAATGGTAGCTACACTGATATTCACGGCTACACTTCAGCCGCTAATGATGCTAACTGGTTTGTTAATACAGATGGCCGAACCTATGAAGATCGTCCACTGGTTATCAAACTATTTGGTTCATTTAATATTCCCTATGGTTTCGTGGCTTCCTTTAACTATCGCTTCAGCAGTGGTACTCCCTGGGCTCGCGGGGTAAATGTTGTTCCACCTGAAGATTGGGCAGCTCAAAACAACGTCAATATCTATAATTCTTACTATGTTAATCTTGAGCCGGTTGGTACCAGACGAAATTATGCCTGGAATCTACTTGATGTTCGACTGGAAAAAGTTTTCAGCCTGAAAAAATATGGACGGCTGGGTCTGTTTGTTGATGTCTTTAATGTACTTGGCCAGCACTATGTCAACATCAATCAGAATCCGAGTGGAACCTGGATGCCGGTTGATAATAACTCGACTCAAGGTACCTATAACCTGAGCGGAACCTATAAGAAGATAACCAGTATTTCCAATCTGACCAGAACTCTCCGCTTCTCTGCTCGCTACAGCTTCTAATCGTCCTTTACAGTTAAATTTAAAAGGGAGGAATCAGCCGATTCCTCCCTTTTTTTATTGGTTTCGAGGGCTTGGTAGCAGGCAGTAAAGAAACCTTTCCAGCCTTAAAACAAAAAGGAAAAGGTCACAATTACCGGCTCTTTGCTATTTATAAACCGGGCAGCTAATCTGCCGTATTTGCTTTTCTTTTGAAATCTGGGAGGGAAGAAGTCTATAATGAAAACAGCAGGATATTAGCCATGGGAGCGGTAACGGTTAAAGGGACAAAGTTTGAGCAGGTAGAATATTATGCCGGAGGCTCTGGTCAGGAAAGGCCTCTGGCTGTTTACAGGGACGGCAAACGCCAATTAATTGAAAAATTGATATCAAAAAAGCGGATTATGGACAGCCGAACCGGCCGCCTCAAGGAAGTTTTTAGGTGTCAGCTGGCTGGTGGTGAAAAAATTGAGATAGAAAGAGAACTCGGACAGGATCAAAAATAAGCCAGAAGGATAGACCTGCCGGTTTTTCTCGTCTAAAATATTGTTGTGAGTCTTGAGTTTCTTCTGGATCTACCAGAGTTCAGGACCCTGGTAGAAAAGCTAAAAAAGGGGGAGGACTGCCTTCATTTATCGGGTTTGATTCCCGAAGCCAGAGCTTATTTTTATGCTCTGCTGGCGGGCCAGATTGACAGGCCGTTAGTTATTGTAGAACCACAGGCCTGGGCTCTGGAGGAAATAAAACAGGAAATCGAAAATTTACTGGGTTTTTTCTCAATAAAAAGACAGGTTGAATCACTGCCAGCGCTCAGCGCTGACCCCTATCTCGAGGTGCCTGTGCCTCTGGAGATGGTAGCTTCCAGATTAAAGGTCTTATATGGGCTTAATCAAGGGCATCAACCGCTGATCCTGACTAATCTTCCTGGCCTTCTCAAGAAGGTTCCGCGGCCGGAGGATCTGGCCCGGTCAGTGGTCAGAATAAATCGAGGGCAAACCTTAGACCGGGATCTTTTGCTTCAGCAGCTAGCCGATTATGGTTACACTCAGGAAGATCTCGTGTCTTCAGCCGGAGAATATGCTTTCCGGGGTGGCATTGTTGACATTTATTCAGTCTGGTCAAAAAATCCAGTCCGCCTGGAATTTATTGAAAACCAGGTGGCCTCCATCAGAGAATTTGATCCATCGACTCAGAGGTCTATAGGGAGGCTGGAATCTGTGGTGATTCCTTCCCTCAAGGAATACCCGGGAGGGAAGGAATTTCGGGAAGAGTTTAAGCGCCAGGCCAGGAAAAGGGAAATCGGGCTGGCTGATCTCGAGAGAAAGATCCAGCTGTGGGAAGAAGGAGAAATTCTGCCTTCTTTTGATTACTATGCGCTGGCGGCCAGCGAGCACTTCTGCCCGCTGAGTTCCTACCTATCCAATCCGCTCTTTATTCTGGAAGAAAAAGATTTAATCGAAAAGGAATGGGAAGAACAGTTCAGAGACTGGGAAAAAACATATGATAACCTGGTCAACCAGCGGAATTTCGCCCTGTCGCCGGCTGAAATTTTTTCCCTCGATTTGAGGCAAGAAATAAAAAGCAAGGCAATCTACATTCAGGACCTGTCAGAAGAAAGCGAGCAGCCTGCTATTCAGCTTGGTTTTCAATCAGTGCCCCGATTTGATAACCGGATTCCATTTTTTCTTCAATATCTTAAAAAGCGCCAGGAAGAAAGAGACATCTGTTATATTTTCCTTTCGAATCCCGGTAAAAAAGACAGGCTGGCTCATCTCCTCAGAGAGAATGATTTAACAGTTAGAGCGGTCTCGAATGTGACGGAAAAGCCAAGAGGTGAGGAAATCAACCTGGTCGAAGGACGGCTAGAAAAAGGTTTCAGCTATCCCCGCCAGAAGATCTACATATTTGCTGAGAAAGATATTTTTACCGAAGAAAAGGTTCTTACCAGTCGCCCTTCGAGAAAAGTCTTCTTTTCTCAATTTCAGGATCTAAAGCAGGGCGATTATGTAGTTCATACAGAATATGGGGTTGGGCTGTTTAATGGTCTAAAAAAAATTGACCTGGATGGTCAACCTCATGATTTTATTGAATTGATTTATCGTGACGATGATCGCTTACTGGTTCCGGTTGAGGATCTGAATCTTGTTCAGAAGTTTGCCAGTTCAGCTGGAGCCAGCCCTCAGCTGGATAAACTGGGCAGTCAGAGCTGGGTGAAAACCAGAGCCAGGGTGAAAAAGGCGGCCGAAGAAATCGCCCAGGAGCTACTCGAACTTTATGCCAGGCGGAAAACTGCCCGGGGCTTTGCCTTCAGTCCAGAAGGTCAGTGGGAGGGAGAATTTGATCAAATTTTTGCCTACGAAGAAACTGAAGATCAGCTGCGGGCTATTCAAGAAGTCAGAAGGGATATGGAGGCTGACCAGCCAATGGACAGGTTGTTGTGCGGCGATGTTGGCTATGGGAAAACAGAAGTGGCCATGAGAGCGGCGTTCAAGGCCGCTATGGATGGAAAGCAGGTAGCTGTTCTCTGCCCGACAACCGTTCTGGCCAACCAGCATTTGACCACCTTTAGACAGCGGATGCTGCTTTTTCCAGTCAGAATCGAAGGGCTGACCAGACTGCAGAGCAAGAAAGAGCAGCAAAAAATCCTGGAGGATCTAAAAAAAGGCTTTGTGGATATTATCATTGGAACTCATCGTTTGCTTTCAGCTGATGTCGAGTTCAAGGATCTTGGTCTGTTGATTATAGATGAGGAGCAGCGGTTTGGAGTCAGTCATAAGGAAAAAATTAAGCAATTAAAGGCCAATGTTGATGTGCTGACCTTAACGGCTACGCCAATTCCCAGGACGCTGAATATGGCCCTGAGCGGCTTAAGGGATATAAGTCTGATCGAGACACCGCCCCGGGACAGGTTAGCTGTCCACACAGTGGTTGCTCCTTTCAGCAGCCGACTGATAGCCTCGGCTATAAAGCAGGAATTGGAACGGTCGGGACAGGTCTATTATATTCATAACCGCATTGAAGACATCGATCGGATGGCCCGTCTGGTGGAGAAGCTTGTTCCTCAAGCCAGGGTTATAACCATCCATGGACAGATGCCGGGCAGGGAACTGGAAAAAAGAATGTCAGCTTTCATCGACCAAAAATATAACGTGCTGGTCTCCACCACCATCATTGAAAATGGCATAGATATCCCTCTGGTCAACACGCTGATTGTTGATGGGGCAGACCTTTATGGCCTGGCCCAATTATACCAGCTGAGAGGCCGGGTAGGACGATCTTCTCGCCAGGCTTATGCCTATTTTCTGGTACCTCCACTGTCAGAACTAACGTTCGAAGCCAGGGAAAGGCTCAAGGCCTTAAAGGAGTTCAGTGAACTGGGCTCCGGTTTTCGTCTGGCGGCCAGAGATCTTGAAATCCGCGGGGCAGGGAACATTCTGGGACACCGCCAGCATGGATTTATTGAAGCAGTCGGTTATGAGTATTTCTTGCAGTTGCTGGATAAGGCTATCAGGGAACAAAAGGGTGAGAAGATAGAAGAGGTGAAATGCCAGATTAACCTCAAAATTGATTTCAGGATCCCGGAGGATTATTTGCCTCAGGTCAATTTAAGGCTGAACCTCTATAAGAGACTATCTTCTCTGGAGCAGGCAGATGAGGCCTTAAGGATTAGAGAAGAAGTTGAAGATCGTTTCGGTCCTGTTCCACCGAGTGTGGAGAATCTTTTCTATTACGCCAGAATCAGGTTTTATGCCCAGAAGATCAGACTCAGTGCCCTGGACCGCAGTGGCCAGCGATTGGTGATTAAGTTCCCTCCAGAAACGAATTTTATCTGGAATAAAGTCCAGGGACTGCTGCGCCGTTATGCAGGTAATGTTTCTCCACTGGGGCTAATGTCATTCAATATCAGGGCTGAAAATGAGCAGGGTTTCCTGCAGGAGGTGCTGTTTATCTTGCAGGAACTAAGTGGCTATACTATAATTAATTGAGCAATTTATGAAAAAAACCCGTCTTTTAATTATAATCCCGGCAATTATCGTCATGGCAGGCGGCGGTTTCTTTGGTTACAGATACATTGAACAGCGGCAGAAAGAAAAAGCCGAAGCAAAAAAGGGCCAGCTGCCGGTTTTAAAAATAGAAGAGATAACCTATTCGCTGTCTGATTTTGAAAATTACGTCAGGCAGATTATTCCTCGTGGGCAAGATCTAGATAATGAGACTCTAAGCCAGCTGGTTGACCAGTTTGTTGAGGATAAGTTGATACTGTACTCAGCCAAAATGAGGAAAATGGAACTGAGCGATTCTGAAAAACAGGCTTTCTGGCAACGGTTGATCCGTGATTACCCTCCTCAAGAGGGACTTAAGGAGCAACTGGCCAGTGATCAGGGACTGGAAGACAGTTTGCTGGTGGCTAAATACAAATACGAAAAAATTAAAGAAGTCGTGGTAACTGAAGACGAAATTAAAGCCTATTATCAGGAGCATAAGAAGGATTTTTTAGTCCCGGAACGGGTCATGGTCAGTCACATTCTGGTCAGTTCGAGCGATCTGGCAGTTGAACTACAGCAAAAACTAAGTAAGGCCGATGAGACCGCTTTTCGGCAGGCAGCTCGCAATTATTCAGAAGCACCTGATGCTTATAAGGGTGGTTTAATGGGAGTTTTTAAACCTGGAGACCTTCCTTATGACATGGAAAAGGTGGTCTTTGGGCTGGAAGAGGGCAAGATCTCCCAGGTTTTTCAATCGCCTTATGGCTATCATATTTTCCGACTGGATAAAAGATATGCACCAGCTTTGCTGGAAGAGGAAGAAGTTTCACGAAAAATTAGAAACATTTTAATGGAAAATAAAGTTAAAGATATAATTGAGAAAGAAGTTGAAGAACTTAAAGCTACTTACCACTGGCAGGTTTTCACTGAAAATTTGCCTTTTAAGAATGAAGGGAAAGAAAATGCTTAAGAAGCGAATCATTCTGGGAGCTCTAGTCCTGATGGCCTTTTTCAGTCTGGTCTCAGCTGATATCGTGGAAGAAATCGTAGCCATTGTTAACGGAGATGTCATTACCCTGTCAGATTATAAAGAACAGTTTGATATGACGGTTCAGATGCTTCGTCAACAGTTGAGCGGTGAAAGCTATTTCAAGGAATACGAACGCTTGAAGGATAACCTACTGGACATGATGATAACTGATCTGCTGCTTCTACAGAAAGCCAGGGAGCAAGGACTCAACGTCAAAGAACAGGTGAAGGCTACCATCGCTCAGATCAAAACTCAGAATAATATTGAATCGGACGCTGATCTTATTCGGGCGATGAATGCCCAGGGAATTGACTACGATCAATGGGTCAAGCAGCTTGAAGAGAATATGTTAAGGCAGGCAGTTATTTATACTGAAGTTGATCGGACGATTGCCCTTGATGATGCTGAAATCGTCAAATATTATAAGCAGCATCAATCTGAATTTATCCTGCCGCCCGAATACCGGATCAAGGCCATCTACCTGTCGAGTGTCACTCACGCTGCCTCTGAACTGGCTACCAAGAGAACAGAGATCAGCGAAAAGCTTAAAAGCGGGCAGTCTTTTGAAGATCTGGTGACGGCCTATTCGGAAGGGCCTAAAGACAATGGCGGGGATCTGGGCTTTTTCAAAAAAGGCGAACTGGAAAAAGCGATTGAGGCCGGTGTAGAAAAATTAAAGCCGGGTGAAATCAGTGATTGGATTGAAGCCAAGAATGGCTGGTATTTGATTAAACTGGAAGAGAAAAAGGAGAGCCATCAGCAGACCTTTGAGGAAGCCAGAAAGGATATCGAAGATAAGCTATTTAATGAAATCAGGTCAAAAAAGATAGAGGAATTTGTTAAAAAGCTAAAAGAGGAAAGCTTTATCAAGATTGTTAAGCCCAATCCTTTGAATATTTAAGGCCAGTGGTTGATTTCTATTTGTTCATAAGTCCGATAGGCTTATATTTATCGGTTCAGGTAACCAGGACAGCGGCCGCCACAGTTGTTGTCCAGAGACCTTTGGAGCCAGTGGCGATCTGAGATAGACTCCTGGTTTGAACTGTCAGGCGATCGTTTAAACTATAGTAATTGTTTTTCCCTCGTTTAAAATTTTTAGGCGAATAGTCCTGTCCGAGTTTGGTGGCCAGCATTTCAGCTGCCAGTTCTTCTGCCCGGAGGCTGGCTTCCTTTTCGGTTTCTCCAAAGCCCTCATGTTCGGCCAGGTAGCCATACTGGTCAGGATCTTCCGGAATAGCGAGACCAATAGCTGAAGAAATCAGCCGATGAGCTTCATCGGTTGAATTCTCACTCATGACCAGGAAAACGATCTGGCCAGCCCGTAGCTGCTTCAAACCACTGGCCCGACTGATCAGCTGACAGTGCGGGGGGAAGATGCTTGAAACCCGTACCAGATTAAAGGGCGAGATGCCGGCTTCTCTCAAGGCCAGTTCGAAGCTCACCAGTTTTTCGCGGTGCTGGCCGTGACCCCTGGTTAAAAAGACCTGCTTCGGCAGAATAACATCCATGAACTTTGTCCTTTCCAGCAACTAATCTTATCGGATAACTACAATCATTTCTTGGTTTGTTCGCTCGGTTCGGTGACCGGAGTTACTGCCTCGTCAGGCTTAAAATCTATAACCTTCGAGACTTCGTATTCCCCCAGAAGCACATAATCTGAACCTTTGGAGCGAGCAAAGAGCTTGACAACAACCGTTTTCCAATAAGGGTTGTTTTCAAATGATTGAATGGTTTTACCTTCGACTCCGTAATTGCTTTTAAGGGTAATGACCTGACTGGTCTGTCCGGGCATAATTGGCTCTTTCCTGATAGCAGCCAGGAAGCTGCTGCCCAGATCTTTGCTCTCGCCCTGAAATCTGAAAATCGCATTAAAATTTATGTAATTCAGGGGCTTATCACTGATGTTTTTAACCCGAAAAGATATGACCGGAACGATTACCAGCTTGGGGGGCCAGGCTCGATATTCCTTGCTAACCCATTTGGTCTCGACATCAACCACTTCCAACGATTTTTTGAGTTCTTCTGTTGACATGGATTGGCAGGCTGGAAGAAACAGAAGAGTGGCTACTGTAGCCAGCATTAGTACTGATATTGTTATCTTTTTCATTTATTTATCCTCCAGATCAGAATCATTTTCTCTTTATAGTATAGCAAAAAAGGCCAGACTATAAGTAATTTTATAAATGGCCCGAGGAACCAATCAATCGGTCTCAGGGTTTTTTTGACGGATTTCTTGCTGCCTTTTGATGAGTTGAGAGCAAGTAGCCAGCTCGACACCGTAATTTTTAGCCTCGGGTAAATAGGTTTTGAGGACGCGGAGAGTATCTTCAAAGGGATGACCGATACCCAGGGCCTGACCATTTTTTCTGGCCAGGGTGAATAGCTCGAACAACCGCTGCTTGATTTTGCCCCGATCTTCATCGGCATCTAAAAAGACCTGCCGGGAAGCAGCCGGTACCTGCCTTTTCAGAGCTAAATCATAAGCGATTGATTTCGAGCTGGTTTTACTGTCTATGAAAAACAGGTTTTTCTGCTTCAAAAACTCCATGATTATTTCCATCACGTACTGGCTGGCAGTGCCTTTAGAGCCCATATGGTTATTGAGCCCTCTGGCTACCGGCAGCCGCTCCAAGCTGGCCTCGAGCCGCGCCCAGATTTCTTCCTGACTCATGGTGGTGGTAATCAAACCGTCGGCTCCGCTGCCTGCTGTCTGGCCGTTGAAAGCCTCAAGAGGCAGGTGAATTATAACCTCAAGCTGATGGCTGACGGCCATTTGAGCCGTGTCCACGGCCTGCCCAGCATCAGGGAGAATGGCAATGGTCAGAGGAACCTGAAGATCCACCAGTTCCTTCATAAAATTTAGGTCCTGTCCCATATCATCAATAATGATCGCCACCAGAGGAAGAATTGTACTACCTGGTCTATCCGAGGGCGAGTTTGGAGTTGGCCCTGCCCGCTTTACTGCTTCCTTCTGGCTGGCCCGGGAGGTCTTTTTTTCTTCTTTTCTGGCCGGAGGGGCTGAGGCTTGGTGTTCGGTTAATGTCGCCCAGGGTAGATAAGCAGCCTTCTGCTGCTTGAAGCTAAGATAGTCGAGTAAAAGCCCAGATAGGAGAGCCAGAAAAGCTAAAATCAGGCTTATTTTTAAGAAAAAACGTCGGGAATCAAAAGTTGTTCTTTTCGGATCGCTTTTTGCCGGCATCAATGTAGAGAGGTGAGCTTTTCCCTGGTTCTGTCGAGGTAGTCACTGTCAATTTTGTCAGAGTAGGTAAGTTTGACATCCACGGGCAGACTCTTGTCCAGCAATCTCTGCCCTGATTTTAGATTAAAGACTGAAGTCACCAGTATAACCAGACTGCCATCGTCCAGAGGGAAATTCTCTCTTTGAGCAACCAGACCAGGAGTTTCAATTCCGATGACGGTTGCTCCTTTTAGTTCGTGCAAACAGCCCGCTACCAGTTCAGCCGGACCCATGGTGGCCATGTTTACCCAGATTATCAGGTTAAGTTTTGCAAATAAAGGTTCTTCTTTTAGAACCAGATTTTCTTTCTGGCCTCGTTTTTCGAAATAGCCAGCCTGCTCTGATTTGACGAACAGGTTGACCAGGCTGCTGGCTTCGTTGTAATCGCCTTCAGAACAATTTCTTAGGTCAAGGATTAAAGCCCGGTATTTTAGCTTATTCTTGTTCAAGGAAGTAGCCAGTATTTTTTTTATGTCATTGACTACTCCGGGATAAATCATCGTAGGGTGAAGGCGCAGGCCACCTTCGAGGTCAGTGAAGGTCTGAACTACCTGAACAGGCATATAGTCTCGCTTGAGCTCAAAGGATAAGGTGTCAGTTCCTCTCACTACCCTTAATCTCAAAGGTTCTTCAGTGGGGCGATCGCTCGACAGCCAGAGTTCTGTTTCAATCAAGCTCATGAGCAGAGTATTATTATCGTTTATCGAGCTGATGTTATCGCCAACTTTTAATCCGGCCCTGGCTGCCGCTGAATTTTCGGCTACAGCTACCACCACTGGAAACAGGCCATATTTCTTATAGACTGTCAGGCCAGTTTGATAACTGCCAATTTTCTGATTTTGATACCGGGCAGCCAGATCCTTATCAAGATAAGCACTGAGTGGATCAAGTGAATTAACTATTCCGCGGAACGCTCCACTGGTTGTTCTTTGGGGATTTGGTTCTTCTAAATAATCGGTCTTAATCAGCTGCATGACCATACCCACCAGCTCGGTGCTGCTTCTGGAATACTGAGGCGTGCGACTCTTACCGGGCAAAAATCTCTCGTCGAGCAGCAGAAAGACCACCAGGGCTATGAGAAGAATAATCAGATACAGGTTAATTTTGTCTTTTTTCATTGATTTCAAGAGAATTTTATCATCTTCTGCTTAGCCAAGGCAAGGGGTCAAGCGCCCTGGTTTTATATCGAAGTTCAAAATAAAGGCACTCTCCCTTCAGGGAATCTGAATCTCCGACCAGAGCAATGGCCTGGCCAGGCTGGATCACGTCCCCTGGTTTAACTAAAAAAGTGGAGCAATGACCATAGAGAGTGTAATAAGAGAGGCCGTGATCAATAATTAAAAGATTTCCGTAGCCCTGAAAATAATCGGCATAAACGACTCGGCCACCATGAACGGCTTTAATAGTCCTGTCCTTACCGCTGGGAGCAATTTCCAGACCATTGTTGATTACCGTGGTCTTAAACCTCGGGTTTTGTTCCGGTCCGAATTTGGTAATGACTTTACCGGAAATCGGCCAGGGCAACTTCCCCTTACGTTCGTTCAAGGGAATAAAAGGGGAAGGCAGCGCAATTTCTTGATTCTGCAAACGTTTAAGCAAGCGTTGAAGCTCATCCGAACTGCTCTTCAATTCGGCCACCATCTGTTCATGTGCCTTTTTATCTTTTTTTATCTGGGCCAGGAGCTGCTGGCTCATGGTTTCTTGCTGGAGAAGGTCCTGTTGTTTACTGGCTGCTTCCCGGAGTAAGCCGTCAATTTCTGCCTGTTTGGCTTTGACTTCCTGCTGCAATTTTTCCAGCTCTTTGATCGTATTCAAATAAGCGCTGATGGCTTCACCCTGGTATCTGGCCAGAAAAGTCAAATTCTTGCTCTCCTGCAGGAAAACCTCAAGGTCGTTGGCTTTAAGAAAAAAGTGCATAAAATCCAGCCGACCGAACTTATATAAAGTGACCAGTGTCTTTTCCACTGCCTCCTTTTCTTTTTGCAGGCTGATCCTGGTGGCTTCAATTTTTTTATTGAGGTCAGATAGCTCTCGCCTGGCCATATTCTGCCTGAGATTCAGGGCGTCAATTTCAGTCTGCAGGACCCGGCGTTTCAGCCTGATGGTTTCCAGGGTTGAGAGTAGAGATTTTTCTTTTCTGGTTTCTTCTTCCAGCCTGGCTTTAAGCTGAGAAATCTGCTGATCAATTAGATTCAGTCTTTTTTGAATATCAGAAGCAGCCGAGTTTTCCTGTTGAGAATAAAGGGACAACTGGACTAAAATAAGAAGAGCTAGCTGAAAGACGGCCAGCTGCCAGCCCCTTTTAAGAGTTGATCTTAAAGACGATGACGTTTGATTTGGTTGATCAAAAGAAGTCGTTGATAAGAGCATTTCGATTCCTTTATTATTTTTACCATAGACCCGCTCAAAGTGAAAGATTTTAAAGGTTAAGGGAATAAGGATGGAGACAGCTATGGATTTAAAGACAATGGCCAGGCGAGCTGCCCGAGCGGCACTCGATTCAGTTCAGCCAGAAAGATTGGTGGCTGAAAACGTTACCAGGGATGGCTCAAGGCTCATTATTAATGGCGAAATATTTGAGCTCGAGGCTTCCTCAACCATCAGGCTGATCAGCTGTGGAAAAGCCGGGTTTCCCCTGGCTGCCAGTCTTCTTCCCATGATCGAGGATAAGCTGGCGGCCGGGGTGGTGACCGGGGTAAAAGAATACGAGGAAAAGGATAGAATTGTCTATTTCCCGGCTGCTCATCCCCTCCCTGACGAATGGAGCCTTCGGGCCGGAGAAAAGGCATTAGAGATGGCTCTCGTCACCAGCCACAGGGATCTTCTGCTCTTGTTGATTTCGGGCGGTGGGTCGGCGCATCTTTGTTTGCCGGCTGATGGGGTTAGCCTGGAAGATAAGCGAACGGTTACCCAGCTTCTCCTGCAGGCCGGGGCCGATATTCATCAACTTAACACGGTAAGAAAGCATATTTCAAAAATAAAGGGAGGCCGGCTTCTGGAAGCCACCTGGCCAGGCAAAGTGATAAACGTTATCATTTCTGATGTGATAGATAACAATATATCTGATATTGCCTCTGGCCCAGCCTGGTATGATCCTTCCACTTATAGAGAGGCTCTCGAGGCCCTGAACAAATTGGGCTTGATATCAGTTGTCCCTGTCTCGGTAAGAAATGCTCTGGAAGAGGGGATGGCCGGGTTGAGAAGGGAAACACTAAAAGAAGATAATAAAATCCTCAACAATAGCCGGGCCTTTATCATAGGGGATAATCTTAAAGCCTTGTATGCCGCCAAAGCTGAAGTTAGGGCCAGCGGCCTCCAAACTGTCATTTTAACTTCTTCTGATGCTGGTGAAGCCAGGCAGGTGGCCAGCTCCTATCTGGAAAAGATCAGGAGTCTGAGCCATAAGGTGAAAAAGGAGGGCCGGGCCTTTTGCTTTCTGGCCGGCGGAGAATTGACAGTGACAGTCAAGGGGAGCGGTCGTGGCGGGAGGAATACTGAATTTGCCCTGGCCTGTCTTTTAGAAATGGAGAAGATACGAGACGAGCTTTCCGGTTGTGAGTGGTTGATTGTCAGCCTGGCCAGCGATGGGCGAGATGGGCCTACCGATTCGGCTGGTGCCTGGATAAACGGCGAGAGTAGCCAGCTGGCAGCCAGGGCCGGTCTTAACCCCCAAAATTTTCTGGATAACAACGATTCTTATAGCTTTTTTGAAAAGATTGGCGGGCTGATTTTTACCGGCCCAACCGGAACCAACATCATGGATCTGAGGTTTTTTTTCATTGTTCCAGCTGAGAGGTGAGAGGGAGGGCCAGGTTGAATGGCATAAGTGACAGGTAGCAGTCAGGTGGCCAGGCCTTTATAATTTATAAAAAGGCAGGGATATCGGCGGCTGGTAATAAGTTTAGCCTTAATGCTATAATAAAATTCGGGTGAAAAGATGAAAGAAGAAAAATGGCAGGAAGAACTGGAACGCTATTTTCAGGGCCTGAGAATTATTGATAAGTCTCAGGAGGAAGCCAGAGAACATTTTGATCAGTTCTGTGAATTTATTGTTGAGCCGGCGGTTGAGGCTCTGGAAGATAAATTAAAGCTGCACGGTATAAAAATAAAATACTGGCGTCAAAAATATAGCTGTTTCCATCTTCAGATAAATTTTCCGGGTAGTAAAGTTGACAACTTTCATTATTTTATTATATTGCCGAAAAATTCACTTGATTTAAAATTAACTTTAAAGACTTCTGGCCGAAAAGATAAAAAATCACCGGTTTCAGGAGCCAAAGAGGGCCCTTTTTTGCCCGGCGTGAAACCGGACGCCATTCTTAAACTCAGCAAAGAAGATATAATCCTGGATATCATCAATCATCTAAAGGAATTTAATTACACTGCCCGGACTTCTCCTGATTAAATGGGAAACGGGTGATAATAGCCAGATGGGGGGCGAGAAAATTAATTTTAAATCGACCTGATCTTCCTAAATCTTTTTGCGTTCAGATGAGAAAAAATTAGCAGAGATACGTCATTAAAAAGTAATTGACTTAAGATCTGATAAATATTATTAAAATTCAAAGCGGGAAATGGTCAGGAAAGAGCCAGCCTTTTCTTTTGGGGTCAGGCCCATACTGAATTTATTCATCTTGATTTTCTTTTTCTCGACTGCCTTAATGGCCGCCAACGAGACCAGGACAGCAACGTCCAGGAGATTGGAAGAAGCCAGGCAGTTGAGATTGTCCGGGAAATTTGTTGAATCACTTAAAGTTCTGGAAAATGAAGTTAGCCAGAAGCCCGGCAGAAAAAACTCATCAGAACTGGCCGAAGGCTGGCTGAATATAGCCCTTAATTACTGGAACCTGGGCGAGGTGTCAAGGGCTGAGAATGCCTTCATTTTCGTTCAGGCCCTGGCTGATGAAAAAAACGATCAGGCCATTAAAAACTACGCTCGGACCAGTCTGGAAATTATCAGGCTTTACCAGGAAGCAAAAAGAAAGCGGCGGGAGAAAAGTTATCAGGAGGCAGAGGCTATATTTCTTTCAGGTATAAATTTAGCCAGAAAAAATGGCATGAAGGAAATGGAGCTTAAGTGCCTGCGGCAGTTAAACCTTCTTTACTGGGAAATAGGTGAAATGGAGAAGTTTGCCTCGTGCTCAGAAAGCCTGCTGAGTATTGCCCGTCTTTTAAATAACAGACATGAAGAGGTCCGTTCGTTGGGTTCAATCGGTTTCTATTATTCAAAAAAGAACAATTTATCCCTGAGCTTTCTTTATTTTAGCCGGGCCATAGCTCTGGCTGAGAAAGAAAATCTGCTGGAAATGGTGCCGGAAAGCCTGACCAACATGGCTGATGTCTGTTATCAACTCGGCTTGTATTCACTGGCGGTCTATTATTTTGAAAAGGCCTTAAAAATTTATGAAAAACAGGATGACCTGGATTCCACTATTTCGGTTCTTTATGCTCTTGCCCTTTCGATTTACAGGCAAAAGGAGAACAACCCTGCCTATTTTGCCAGGGAACAGCCGGAAGCTTTATTGACTACTGCCCTGGAACTAAGCCGCCAGGTCAGAAACGAAACCCTGGAGGCCCGCATTCTCAATAACCTCGGCTATATTTCTATCAACGACAATCTTGACGGCTCGGAACAATATCTTAATCTGTCCCTGGCTAAAGGACTTAAACTCAAAGATAAAGAAGTTATCAGCTCCGCTCTAAATAACCTTGCCACAATCAATTTGAAGAGGAAAAAAGTACAGCAGGCGATCAGACTGTATGAGCAGGCCCTGCAGACAGCCAGGGAGATAAACAACTGGGAGGAGGTCTGGGAAGATTATGCCGGTCTGGCTGGCTGTTATGAACAGCTGGGCAACTTCTCTCAAGCCTTTAAAAATTATCAACAGGCCCTGGCTACTTTTGAGAAAATCAGAGACAACATCAATTTTGATTTTTATAAAATAGGTTTTGATCGCGGCAAAAGGAAAGTCTATGAGGGCTTGATCAGGGTTCTGGTCAGGATTAAAGACAGCCAGGGAGACCCTAAGGTTGATGAGCAGCTTTTTAACACTATAAACCAGCTCCAGGCCAGAGTCTTTCTGGAGGAGATGGATAACCTTAAGAGAGGTCGAACTCCAAACGCCTCCTCCAGCGAACTGGCTGAAATGGAGGGCGTCATTAACGATTTTTTTAATCATGATGAGAATCTGGGTGAGGAGGATTCCTTCGGGGAACTGCTGGAGCTTGAGCACCGCTATTTGCAGCTCTGGATAACAGAAGTAGCTGAGGGAAATAAGAAAGAAAGAAAAGAAATGTCGCCTCAGCCATCACTGCTCAACCTTCAGGAAAATTTTTTAACCGATGGTCAAGCAATTCTTGATTACCTGTTAGGTCAGAATGAATCATACTGCTTTCTTTTCAGCCGGACCGAATTTCAGGTTTTCCACCTGCCGCCAGAAAAGGAAATTGAAAAAGCGGTCAAACTTTATATCAAGCTGCTGGCTGATCCAGTCAGTGAGGAAGAAGACTTAAAGAAAGTTGGGGCGGAGCTTGGGCGTTGGCTGCTGCCCTCTCAGCTTGTTTTATCTGATTTCGTAACCAGTTTAACTATTATCCCCGATGGGATCTTAAATTATCTCCCCTTCGAGACTCTGCGTTTGAGCTTCCAGGAATCAGGTGACAGGCAGGTTTATTTAATAGAAAAGTTTCCGGTTTCTTACGGTCTGTCTCTGGCCTCACTTTACAGGTCAACTCAAGAGGCAGGTTGGGCCGACTACAAAAAAGAGTTTCTGGGCTTTGGCAATCCTCTCTGCCGGCAAAAAGAAAAAGATCAGATGCTGGCCAGGCTTTATTTCGCCGATAACCGTAGTCTGAGTTTAAGACCCCGCTTATCTGAACTTCCTTATTCACAGCAGGAAATTAAAAGGATTGCCGCCCTCTTCCCGGCCGAGGCAGGGGATCTGTTTTATCAAAAAAAAGCGACTGAAGATCAGTTTAAAGCTCTGGACCACACTCAGTACCGAATTATTCACTTAGCTTGCCATGGATTGGTCAGCGAACAATTTCCGCTGAGATCTTCTCTAATTCTGGCTAGCCGAAAAGGTAGCTCGGAAGATGGCTTCTTGACTGTCAGGGAAATATACCAGCTGCGATTGAGAACCGAATTAATTGTTCTGTCGGCCTGTGAGAGCAGTCGCGGTCTGGTGGAAAGAATAGAAGGTGTGATCGGCCTTCCCAGGATTTTCCTTCTGATTGGTAGCCGGTCGGTTATCTCTTCGCTCTGGGCTGTCAATGATCTGGCCACTCAGGAACTTATGCTTGAATTTTATCGCGGCCTTCTGGCTGGAAAAGCCAAACATGAGGCTTTAAGGCTGGCCAAGTTAAAAATGATAGACTCTTCAAAATCGCATCCCTACTATTGGGCGGCTTTTGTTCTGATGGGGGAGCCCGGAAGGATTTATTGAGGACTGAGCCTGACTTTTCTGACGGGTGAATCTACAATTCTTTCGTCTGGACAATAAATCAATATCTGCCAGAAAAAGTAGCTACTACTTTTCAGATCAGCGGTTACCTTTTCTGGCAGGGAAAGGCTGCTCTCAGTGGTAGGTGGACTTTGCCAGACAAGATACATATTCTGATTAAAGACCTCTACCTGATAAAAAAGCGCCTCTTCAGCCGGCTGCCAGCTCAAAGTAATATGAAGTGGTTCGAACTCGATAATTTCTTCAGACATCATCAAATTCTGGATCTCTTGTACCTTTCTTTCGATCTGCTGGCCTTTCCTGGCTGTATCATTCAAATAATAGAAGAAACAAAAAACAATCAACAGAGTGGTAACCAGGGCTCCGGCCCATTTCAGAAATAAAGACGAAGAAAAAACCGAACCTGGCTTCAACTGGAAAGACTTTCGAGGCTTCAATAATTGTTTGTTTATTTCCGCTGCCAGCCTCTCGCCATGGCGAAGTAGCTCAAATTCCTGTCTGCAGGCTGGACATTCAAACAGATGGTCAACGATTTTTGACTTAAACTCCAGACTGGCCTGAGGATCAAAAAATTTAGCCAGCTCTTCAGGAGCAGGACAATTGGCTCGAGAAACCATCTCGTTGGGTTCCAGGCCTGAGATAAATAAATTTTTAAGATTTTGGTCTTTCTCTTTCATTGGTAAGACCCATTTCTATTAAAATTGTTTTTAAGTCCTCCAGGCCCCGGTAGAGAAGATTTCTGGTTTTAGCCTGGCTATAGTTTAAATAATCGGAAATCTCCGGCAGGCTCATGTTCAGAAGATAAAGCTTGACTACTGTTTTCCTGGAATCCAGTAAGCGATCAGCAGCTTTGATCATAAGTTCTTTTAGTGAGCCAAATTGTTCGTTATAAGAACTCCCTCTCGGTTCTATCTCGGAAATTAATTTTTGCCTTTCTGAGTAGAAAACCTCTTCTTCTTTTCTGATCCTTCTTATTTGATCTATCACAGCAGACTCTATTACCTTCTTTAGATAAGACGGAGGACAGTTGATAGTTTTCTCATCATCGATTATTTTCCAGACTTTTAATTTTATTTCTTGAACCAGGTCTTCCGCATCGAGGCCAAAGCGTTGAAGATTGTATTTAAGGATATGAGAACGAATGAAGCTGGAGAAGCTCTCCATCAGCTGATTAAAAATTTCTTCTTTTTTCTCCCTGTCTATCATCTTGAGTTTTTTCAGCCTTTATCAATTCTATATAGATGAAAAAAACTGCCCTTTTTTCTCATTATAGAAAACTTTTCTTCCAGATCTTAACTTAAAGGAGTGAAAAGCTCATTTTATAAAATGCCGTTTCTTTCTGCCAGAAAGATTTTTTTGCATTTTTCAAAATCTATTTCTTGACTGTCAATCTTCCTTTTATTATTATCAAAAGAAAGCCTGATTGATCAGACCTCTTTTCTATCTGAAGGAAGGATGAGAAATATAAGGAAATCCAAGCCAGGTCAGCGGTGGAAAAGTTTCCTTTTCGGTCTGGCCAGTTTGGGCCTGGTGGCTTTGACCACGTATCAGCTGCAAATAATACCTTTTTGGGTAAGTTTTATTGATAGCTCCAGTTTGATCAAAATTATTTCGTATCCTTTTCTGGCTTGTTTAATAGTGCTTTTTCTCGGGTTGGCTTTCAGGCTAAGCCTGTGGCTAAAATATCGCCCCGAGACTCTAAAAACAGTGGAGCCTGTTGATTTTCCACCGGTGTCGGTCATTATGCCCGCCTATAACGAGGAAAAGTGGATCGGCCGGGCAGTGGAGTCCATTCTGGCCAGTGATTATCCTCAGGATAAACTGGAGCTTATCTGCATCAACGATGGATCAACTGATAGTACCCTATCTGTGCTGGAAAACCTGCGGCGGCGTGACCCGAGCCGGATAAAAGTTATCAGTTTTGACCAAAACCGTGGGAAGAAAGAAGCCCTGTTTAGAGGAATCAAGGAAGCCAGCGGCCAGATTATAATTACCACTGATGCTGATAGCCAGCTCCAGCGGCGGGCTATTAAAAATTTGATTTTACCTTTGCTGGTCGATGAACGGGTCGGAGCAGTGGCCGGTAAAGTGGCTGTACTCAATGAAAATAAGAACTTGATGACTCGAATGCTGGCCATTCGCTATGCTCTGGCCTTTGATTTTGGGCGAGCTTATCAAAGTGTTTATGGTGGTGTTCTGTGCTGCCCTGGAGCCCTCAGTGCTTTCAGAAAAAGAATTCTGTTAAAAGTTATTCACGGTTGGAAAAGGCAAAAGTTTTTAAAGGCTGCCTGCCAGCATGGTGAAGACCGCTCTCTGACCAATCTGATTCTAAAAAAGGGCTACCTGGTAAAATATCAATCGAATGCCGTAGTTAATACCAGAGTGCCGGAAAAGATGTCCGAAGCTAACAGGATGTATTTGCGCTGGACCAGGAGTGCTGTCCGTGAGTCCTGGTTTTTTGCCAGGTTTATTTTGCTTCGCGGCCGGCGGAAGTATTATCTCCTGCCAGCCATTGACTTCTTTTTCCAGTCAATGCTTCATCCTCTGCACCTGACGGCCCTGGCTCTTTTGACCTGTTCTATTTTTATCCGTCCCGATTTCTTTTTTAATCAACTAATTTTTCTGATTGTCCTGGCTATGGCTCTAAATTTGAATAACTATCGGGTTCAAAAGAATATAAAGTGGCTTTATTATGGCGTTCTACAGGGTCTCTTTGCCTTCTTTTTTCAGTGGTGGCTTGTTCCTTACTCGATTATTACAGTCAGAGATCAGAACTGGTTAACCAAGTAGAAAGCGCGGCCGGCGCATTGGTTATTTTGGTGGTTTGTTCAGATTAAAAAGCTTTTTCCTGAAAATGAAAGCGGTTAGAGCGAGACCTGTGAAGGCCGTGGCCAGCCCGATCAAAGCTTTATTGAAGACTGGTTGGAAAACTCGGGTCGAGCCGTCGCCACTGAGGATAAAACCAGCCCAATAATAGGGATGAGAAACAATTCCTGATTCGATCATTTCCAGTTTTACCTGTCTTAAAGCTTCGGCCAGGTTTTCAGTACTTTTCAAATGATAATAAAACCTCTCCATAAACTGGGCAGAAACCTGGTCATTGATCGTCCAGAGACTCATCACGACTGAAGAAGAGCCAGCATAAAAGAAAGCGCGGCTAATGCCTTCAATGCCTTCGCCTTTGATAAACTGCCCCAGACCGGTTTGACAGGAGGATAAAACCACGAGATCGGCATTAAGCTTTAGATTGAAGACTTCTCGCATCTGTAAAAAACCGTCCTCGGCGGGATCATTATCCAGAGTCAGAATAATAGCTGAACGAGCTGGCTTTTGATCATCGATCAGACCATGGGCAGCAAAATGGATAATCTTATAATCTGTCAGATTGGCACTTTTGACCAGATCTTCGGAAGCTTTCTCCCGCTCCAAAACTGTACTTCTGGGAATGAGGCTTGAAATCCGCCTTATTTCCTCATGGGAATATCTCAATCGATAAAATTTGAGGTCAGTTAAGGAATAGAAATCCTGGAAAATAGCTTTTGTCGAAAGTTCCGGATATTTTTCCTCAAGATCTCCATAATAAGGGTCGCCAACAGCCAGTAAATTGTGCTGTGGCTTGGGGCGATTGTTTCTATTCTGGTGATGGGCCAGTTCCCTAAGTGAGGAAAGAGAGGGGGCATAGTAGACTGTATATTTTTTGATCAGCCAATCGCCGTTCTGGTCAGCAGTAAGAAGTGTTTCAAATGGCAAAAGATTAAGAATATCATCGGGGATAATGATCAGGTTTTTTATTCCGTCGGTCAGGCCCGGTTTGAGCAGCAGCTCATAAAGTTCCTGGCCTGCCCGAAAATCATTATTGTCTGTATCAGAAATGTCCCGGCGGTGGTTTGTAACCTTTGATCTTAATTCGCGGCGGGTAGGGACAGGATAAACCTTAAGACCGCGATTGGTCAAAGCGAAACCATAGGCACTGTCATCTCCGATGACGAAAGTAAAAATAGCTGTCTTACCCTTAATAAACTCTTTGCTGGCCTGCTCATAGGTGATGATTTCGGGAAAAGTTAGATTGGCATAAGCTGGATTCTCGGAGCGAATTTGCCTTTTTATATTGTCAAGTTTAGCCTCCAGATTCTTTACTTCCTGGAGAAGATCTCCCCTTTCTTTCTCACTGAGATCAGGAACGATCAGCCTGGTATAAAGCCTGGACATATCGCTCATGACTTCTTTTTCCTGATTGACCAGCTTGATATCAACCGGCATTTCTTTTTCCAGGCTGGAGCTGTCTATGCTGTCGAGAAAAGCTCTCGATTTAGCCCTTTCCATAAAGTTAAAAGCTTGAGCCAGGTAAGCTGGCTCGCCCTTCTCCTTATTTAAATTAACCAATAAGTCTATCAGGTTATGATAGGCATTAAGTCTTTTGTCTGAGCCCAGAAAACTGGCTTTATCCTCTTCCATGGTCAGTTTTGATCTCAGGGTCTCTATGATGTTAATTGAATTAAGATAGTAGAATTGAGCTTCAGCCAGTTTCCCCTGTTTTTTGAGCAAATTGCCCTTTTCCAGATAGCTCTCCCACAGGGTCTGGTTTTCATTTTCGCTCAGGGCAAGATTTATGGCTTTATCATAATAGAGAGACGAGTTCTGATAATCACCCTGTCGGGCATAGATAATGCCAATATTCGTATAGATAGATACCAGATAATTATTGAGTTTAATCTTTTCAGCCAGATTTCGGGCTTTGTTAAGATAATAAAGGGCATCTAAATTTTCTTCCAGATGGGCCTTGAGTGATCCTATATTATTAAGCACGGCCACTTCAAAGGCTTCATTTCCCGCTTGTTCGGCGGCCGCTAAGGCCTGATTAAAATATTCCAGAGCGCGGTCATAATCTTCGCTATCCCCGCCAGTCAGAGCCCTTTTTACGTATGCATAACCAAGGTTTATGAGACAGGCCGTATAATTTTGGTCAGATTTATCAGCTGAGATTAATCCCATGGCAGTGTTAAGATACTCAATAGCCTTATCATATTGACCGATATCTATTCTCATTACCCCCACATTATAATAGGAAACAAATATAACGTCTGGCGGAAGATCTTCCCTATTTGAAAGAAGAACAGCATTATCGAAATTTTCTATAGCGAGATTAATATTGTCGATAAGTGAATAATAATGTCCTATGTTATTAAAGGTTATCACAATTTCGGCCACATTATTGAGCTTTTTCGCAATTTCATTAGCTTTCATGTTGTTTTCTAAAAATTCATTCAACTTATTAAGGGTAAGGTAAGCATAACTCTGCTGTCTTAATGCCTTGCATTTAAGAATATCGTTTTTGACTTCATCACAATAAGAAATTGTCTTATTAAAGATATCTATCGCTTCTTCAGAGTGATTTTCCTGTCTTAGCTTTTTGGCTTCATTATATAAATTAATAATTTCCATAGATTTCTGGCAGAAATCAGCTAACCTTTTATCTCCGGTCTCCAGGGCTAATTTTAAGCTTTGATTAAAATAATCATAGGCTCTCGATAGATTGCCCAAATTTGCTTCAACTTCTGCCAGGTTAAAGGCGGCGGTCATCCTTTCTTGAGGTGTTCTGGCCAGCTTATAGACTTGAGTCAGGCTATTTTGAGCCTGCTCGTAGAGACCTTCTCTAATATAATTCTGACTTTCTATTAAAAGTTGATCAAAATTAGCCTGAATTTTAGCTTTGCCCAGATTATTCTGAGCAAAAACCGGGCAGACTAATAGGCTCGCCAAGAAAAAAGCTGACACTACCCGAATAGAGCTTTTCACTATAGAAATCATCTCGATAATAGAAATTAGCCTTATCTTTGTTCTTGTCAATCATTTAATGAGGGGA
>ERZ795045.1192-NODE-1192-length-30319-cov-74.431866_pt1 | contig 30319 bp, 32 predicted proteins | sample MGYA00375129_ERZ795045 | MGnify/ENA primary metagenome ERZ795045 (study PRJEB30174, sample SAMN05720166) | activated sludge metagenome | isolation source: anaerobic digester from wastewater treatment plant | place: Japan | collected 2015-05-15 ...
GCGGCGGGTGCGGGGGTCGGCCCGCCGGTGACGGTCTCGAGGGGGGCTCCCTCAGACGCCGCGGGGGACAGCGGGCCTCCCTGAAGAGGGAAAACCGCCAGGGGCGGAGCCGTTGACGGGAGGTTGCCGTCCGTGACCTGTACCTCGTTTTCCACGGCGCCGTCTTGGGCGGAGACGCCCTGCCCCCCTTGCCCTGCGATGGTCGTGGGGGTCAGGCAGGCCGCGAGGAGGATGGCGAAATCAGGGAGGAGACCCCCGGGGACCTGGGGTCCCGCCGCGGTCGTTCCCAAGAAGAGATCCGCCCCGCCTGGGGGGGTGGCGATGCCGGTCTGGATCGATATATCTTGCATGAAATGCCCGTTCGCTTTCGTTTGCCCAATATTGTGCAACGCCCATGCCAGGCGTTATTTTTCGATAACGCCGAGTAATTTCAATAACTTATTATCATCGCGGAACACGGCGCCGGCGGAAATTTTTTCCGCCGCCCCATCAAGCCGACGGGCCGATTTGATTCCATGTAACCGGGCTGTTTCTCCTCTTGTCTCCACAACCGGCCCGGCGCCGGGGACGGGCGTTTTTTGGGGGGGCGTCAACGGCGTCCTGGGGGATGATTGATGATCGCCGTGATTAGTAATGATGAGCACGCAACTTATCGAAATCATAGCATATTCGGCGAATAATCGAAAAAATTGAATGATTACCGCAGCGTAGCATTTCGCCCAATGATTACAATAACTTAAGTTTGATTAGCGACTAATTTTTTTCCGGGGGGCCCTATCCACCTCCTCCCGCCGTCCGCGGGCCGGAAAAAACGTTTTCATCCCAAGGGGTTACAGTGGGGGCAACCGTCGGCCTGGGAAAATAACCGAGGTGCGGCGGGGCTGAAGGCAAGCGGGCCGTCGCGGGGATAGAAAAACCCCGGGTCGAGGGGTCTCGCCCGGGGGTGGGGAGGGGTGAAGCTACGGTGTCTCAATACCTGAAAAGTTCCGGGACAAGGCCCGGGGACTTCACTCCTTGGCGGGGGCCGCGGGGGAGACCCGGACGATCTCCCGGGTGATCTCCACGGCCTTGGCGACGGGCACGTGGGAGAGGACCGTCCCCGCCTTGTCCTTCTTCATGTTCATGGCGATGCCCGCCGCCGTCTTCGTGTCGAGCTTCTCCATCATGGCCCCGGCCTTGGCGGGGGCGGCGTTTTCGTAGATCTTCGCCAAATCCTTGTAACGCTTAAGGTCTTCGGCCTTTTCCGCCGCCAGCTTGGCGTCGAGGCGCTTCTCGAGTTCCGTGAGGGCGTCGATGCGGTCCTGGATCTCCTTCTTGATCGCGGCGAGACGGCCCTCCTCCTCCCGCAGGGCCGCCTCCTTCGCGTTGACCTCCCCCATCTTCTTCTCGAGGAGGCTGTAGAGGTCCCGCTCCTTGGCGAGGTCGTCGGCTGCGGTGTCACGGACGGCGTCCGCGGAGGCGCCGGGGGTCGGGGGGGCGGTGATGGTCTTGCCGAAGAGCTGCCCCGTCGCGACGACCTTGAGGCAGACGAGGGCGACGCACACAATCTGGATGATGATGAGGGTCTTTTTCATGGTTCCTTCCTCCCGTGTCTCAGGACGGCGGTCTCGTCCGCCGCCAGCCTCTCCAGGGACGCCCGGAGCTGCTTGTATTCCTCGAAGTGCCTCTCCTTGAGGTTCTCGAGGATCTTGCGGTCCTTCATGACCTCCATGAGGGCCCGGCGCTTCCCCTCCACCTCCTCGCGGAGACGGGCGACCAGGGCCCCCTGGGTGTCCATCTTTGCGTTCCACACCTTGAGATAGGTCACCTCCATCTCCAGTTCCTGGGCGGGCTGGGGTTCAGGATGTTTGGCCCGGAGACGGTTAAGCATCCGCTCCTTTTCCCTTCCCATGGCGGCGAGTCTGTCCTTTTCCGCCTCCAGGGCCCGGGCGAGTTCCCTGTATTCCCCCAGGAGCTGGTCCTCCTTGGCCTTGCGGGCGTCGAGGACGGACTGGAGCTTGAAGACGAACATGCTTACCTACCCCGGAAGAGGTCCTGCATCAATCTCTTCGTCCGGGCGAGATCGACCTTCTCGTTGATCCCCTGGCGGAGGAACTCGTTGACCCCGTCGATCATGCTGACGGCGTAGTCGATCTCGGCGTTGGACCCCTTGACGTAGGCCCCGATGTTGATGAGGTCCTCGGCCTTCTTGTAGGTGGCGATGATGTTCTGGATCCGCCCGGCCATCTGGAGCTGCTCCTTGTCCACCACGTCGATCATGACCCGGCTGATGCTCTGGAGGACGTCCACGGCGGGGTAGTGGCCGGCGTTGGCCAACTCCCGCGTGAGGGTCACGTGACCGTCGAGGATGGAACGGGCGGCGTCGGCGATGGGCTCGTTGAAATCGTCCCCCTCGACGAGGATGGTGTAGAGACCCGTGATGCTCCCCTTGCCCTCCAGCTTGCCCGACCGCTCCAGGAGCTTCGGCAGGAGGCTGAAGACGGAGGGGGTGTAGCCCTTCGTGGTGGGAGGTTCGCCCACGGAGAGGCCGATCTCCCGCTGGGCCATGGCGAAGCGGGTCAGGGAGTCCACCATGAGGAGGACGTCCTTCCCCTGATCGCGGAAGTACTCGGCGATGGTCGTGGCCACGTAGGCGGCCCTCATGCGGATGAGGGGGTGCCTGTCCGAGGCAGCCACGACGACGACGGAGCGCTCCAGGCCCTCCCGGCCGAGACTTTTTTCGAGGAACTCCCTCACCTCCCGGCCCCTCTCCCCGATGAGGCCGATGACGTTCACGTCCGCCTGGGTGTTGCGGGCGATCATGCCGAGAAGGACGCTCTTGCCCACCCCCGACCCGGCGAAGATGCCCATCCTCTGACCCTTGCCGCAGGTGAGGACCCCGTTGATGGCCTTGATGCCCAGGTCGATGGGTTCCGTGATCCGGCCCCTCTTGAGGGGGTTGATGGGGTCGGCGTAGATGGGGTAGGTGACCTCGGGGGTCACGGGGCCCTGGTCGTCGATGGGCTGGCCGAGGCCGTCCAGGACCCGGCCGAGACACTGGGGGCCGATCCCCACGGAGGCCTGTCTGCCCAGGGAGACGATGCGGCAGCCGGGGCTGAGGCCCTGGATGGTGTCCAGGGGCATGAGGAGGACCTTGCCCTTGCGGAAACCGACCACCTCGGCCGTGACGGGTTTTTCCCTGCCGGCGGTGTAGATGGCGCAGACCTCCCCGAGTGACACGGCGGGCCCGTGGCCCTCGACGATGAGCCCCACGATCTCGCTCACCTTGCCGTGGATCTGGATGAAGTTCCCCGTATCGAGGATCCGGTGGTACCGGCTTAGGTCGATCTTCAGGGCGGCGTCAAGACCGGAGGGCATCCCTCATGACCTCGAACTGCTCTTCGACCCGGGCGTCCACCTCGCCGAAGCGGGTCTCGACGACGGCGCCCCCTCGCCCGACGGCGGGGTCCGACTGGAGGATGACGTTCTTCATCCCGTCGATGCCCCTGAGGAAATCCTCCTTGATCTCCATGAGATAGCGGTGGTCCTCCGGGTGGAGGCGGATGACCATGTCCTCCCTGTCCAGGAGCTGCTCGATGGCGCCGTGGAGGACGTGGCGGATCACCTCGGGGTTTGTCGTCACCTCGTGGTGGATGATCTTCCGGGCCATGGCGAGACATAGTTCCAGGATGTCCCTCTCCGCCCCGGCGACGAGGTCCCGGCGGCAGGCGGCGAGGGCGGCGACGATCTCCCCCAGGGCCTCCACCTGCCGCTGCAACTCCCGGCGGTAGCCCTCCCGGGCCTCCCGGAGGCCCTCTTCCTTTCCCCGGGCGAAGGCCGCCGCCTCCCGGGCCTGGGCCTCCTTGAGGAGGGTCTCCTTCAGGGCCAGGAGCTCGTCGTTCTTCGGGGTGGTGGTCGAAGAAGGTTTCTCGCCGCCGTCGAAGCTCGTCCTCTGGAATCCCCCCCCTCTCACCGGGGCGGGGCCGACGACGGTGACCTGCTCCCTCTTGATGACCTTCATCTCACACGAGCTCGTCTTCTTCGCCGCCCCGGGAGATGACGATGCGGCCCTCGGCCTCGAGGCGTTTGGCGATCTCGAGGATGGCCCGCTGGCAGGCCTCGACCTCGGAGACGCGGATGGGCGGCATCATCTCCAGGTCTTCCTTGAGCATCTCGGCCCCCCGGCGGGACATGTTCCGGTAGATCTTCTGACGCATCGTCTCGTCCGTGAGTTTGAGGGCCTTGGCCAGCTCCTCGCCGCTCACCTCCTTGAGGATCTCCTGGAGGCTCCGGTCGTCGAGTTTCAGGACGTCGTCGAAGGTGAACATGAGACTCCTGATGGTGTTGGCCAGCTCGGGGTCCCTCTCCTCGAGGGCGTCCATGATGGCCGTCTCGACGGTTCGGCCCAGGCGGTTGAGGATCTCGGAGGTCACCTTCACGCCCCCCACCTGGAGGTCGCTCACCCCCCCCGAGGCGATCTCCTTCTCCAGGGTCTTGGCGATCTCCTCGATGAACTCGTGGGGGACGCTCTTGAGGGTCGCCATGCGGCGGACGATCTCGCACTGCATCTCGATGCCGAAGTTCTCCAGGATCTCCGCCGCCTGGTCCGGCTTGAGGTGGACGAGGATGAGGGCGATGGTCTGGGGGTGCTCCGACTTGGTGAACTCCATCAGGACCTTGGGGTCGATGTCCCGGAGCTTGTCGACGATGGGGTTGTCGCCCCCCCGCACCTTGTCCACGTCGTCGAGGATCTGCTGGGCGTTCTTCTCCCCGAGGGCCTTCATGACGATGTGCTTGGCCACGCCGTCCTGGACGGCGATGGTCCCCCCCGCCTCCTTGGCGAGGGTGAGGAAGTCCCGGGCGACGGACTTGATGACGTCGTCGGGGATGGTGGTGATGCGGTTCATGTACTTCCCGACGCGCCTGATCTCCTGGGGGCGGAGGTTCTTCATCACCTCCGCCGCCACGTCCACGTCGAGGGTCAGGAGCATGATGGCCGCCTTCTCTTCGTTCGTCATCCCCGACCTCCTAACGCACCCAGTTCCTCAGGATCTCGGCGAACCTCTTGGCGTCCGCGGCGGCGAGCTGGCGCACGATCTCCGCCTCCGTCTGGGGGGCCTTCTCGGCGGGGGCGCCCACGAGGGGCACGCCCTCTCCTCCGGGCAAGGAGGGGGCGGTCATGGACGCCGTCCCCATCCCGGCCGCCGGGGCGACATAGGTCGTCGGGACGGCGGCGACGGCCCTCACGAGGGGCCTCACGACCCAGAGGAGGACGACGACGAAGGCGGCGACGATGAAGACGTACTTGACGAGGGGCAGGGCGCTGCGCAGGGCCTCCTGCCAACCGCCGCCGGTCAGGGCGGCGTCGGCCTCCATCTTGGTGAAGGGCATGCTCGTCACGACGACCTGGTCACCCCGGGCGGCGTTGAAACCCGCCGACTTCCTCACGAGCTCCTCGAGGGACTCGAGTTCCTTCTTGGACCGCTCCTGATAGACCTCCTTGCCCTTGTCGTCCTTCGTGTAGATCCCGTCCACGAGGACGGCGATGGAGAGCTTCCGGATCTCCCCCACGGGCATGACGGTCTTGTTGACGACACGGTTGATCTCGTAGTTCACCACCTCGTCCACCTTCTCCCGCTCCTGCCCCCCCGCCGGTCCCTTGGCGCCGGGGGCGCTGCTGGACGTTTTCTCCGTCTGGCGCTGGGAACTCCGCACGACGGGGGACTCGGGGTCGTAGGTCTCCTCCGTCTTCTCCGTCACCCGGAAGTCGAGGTCCGCCGCCACGCGGACGACGGCCTTGCCCTTGCCGACGACGTTCTCCAGGAGGCTCTGGACCTGGGCGGCCGTCTCCCGCTCGATGTTGCGCCGGTACTCCGCCTGGGTGTTGGAGAGGTGGGCCGTCTTGGCGTCGCCGGGGTTGCGGGAGAGGATGTTGCCCTTCGTGTCCACGACGATGACGTCGTCGGGGCTGAGGCCCTCCACGCTCTTGGCGACGAGCTGGGTGATACCGTCGACCTGCCCCTCCCTGAGGGTCCGCCCCCCCTTGAGTTTGATGGTCACCGAGGCCGTCACCTTCTTCTGCTGGTCCGCGAACAGGGTGTCCCGGGGGAAGGCGATGTGGACCCGGCTCTGCTCCACCTCGTCCATGCCGTTGATGGTCCGGGCCAGTTCTCCCTGGAGGGCCCGGCGCAGGTTGACCTGCTGCTCGAACTCCGTGGCGCCGAGGCTCTTGTTGTCGAAGATCTCGTAGCCCACGATGCCGCCCCGGATGACGCCGGAGGCGGCCATCTCCATCCTCAACTCCGGGATGCGGTCGGCGGGGGCATAGACGGCGTCGCCGCGGGGCGAGACCTTGTAGGGGACCTTCTTTTCCTGGAGCTTCGCCACCACGGCGGAGGCGTCCTCGTTCGTGAGGCCCGAGAAGAGGACCTGGTAGTCCGCCTGGTTGGTCAGGTAGGCGAAGACGCCGACGAGGAGGAGGGAGACGAGGCCCGCCGCGGCGATCCCAATCCTCGTTTTCGCAGGTAACTTATTGAAATTATTGATAAATCCGGTTATGGTATCCAAGGGGTTCATGGCGGCGCCTGCTTCCTTACACGGTCATGCGCATGATCTCCTGGTAGGCGTCGAGGACCTTGTTGCGGACCTGGAGCATGGTCCGGAAGGTGATGTCCGCCTTCTCGAGGGCGATGATGGCCTCGTGGATACTGCCCTGGTTTTGGAGCTGGAGCCTCTCCACGGCCTCGTCGGCCCGGTTCTGGAGGTCGTTCACCTCCCTGACGGCCGCCTTCAGGGTCTCCCCGAAGGAGCCGGCGGCGCCCGACGGCGCCCCCCCCTTGGCGCCCCCGGCGGCGGGGGTGATCATGGCCGGTTTGATGGACATGGTCTTCATTGTTCCCTACCTCTCATTGGTGTCCGGCTCTTACGCAAACAAATCATTTCCCGATGTCGAGGGCCTTGAGGGTCATGCTCTTGGTGGCGTCGAAGGCGGAGACGCAGGCCTCGAAGGACCGGCTCGCCGAGATCATGTCGGCCATCTCCGTCACGACGTTGACGTTCGGCAGGGTCACCATCCCCCGGGCGTCCGCGTCGGGATGGGACGGATCGTAAACCTGACGCCCCCCACCGGCGTCTTCCACGACCGTCTCCTTTTTGACGGTCTTGAGGGCCTCCTCCATGGCGCCGGCAAAGGGGGAGGCCACCTTCTCGGAGGAGAGGACGAGGCTCCGGCGGCGGTAGGGTCCCCCCTCGGGGGTCCGGGTCGTGTCGATGTTCGCCAGGTTGCTCGCCACGACGTCGAGGCGGGCGCGCTGGGCCGACATGCCGTCGGCGCAGATCTTGAAGGTCGTGGAAAGGTCCATACTACTTGCCCTCCTTCAAAACGGCGTTGATGGTGCGAAACTTCCTCGCCAGCATCTCGATGGCGGCGTTGTACATGAGGTGGTTTTCCGACAGGCGGGCCATCTGCTCGTCCAGAACGGGACGATCCGGGGAGACCTCGACCTCCGTGGCTACGGCCTCTTCCCCCTTCACGCCGGTGAAGGGCAGGTGACGGGGGTGGGTCGTCCGCGGGGAGAGGGGGGCGGCCTTGCCCGACCCCTCGCCCCGGAGGGCGACGTCGGCGGCGCGGTAATCGGCCACGTCGAGGTTGGCGATGTTGGACGTCAGGACCTGGTGTCGTTTCGCCCGGTAATCGAGCATCCCCGAAAGGACGGCCACGGTCTTGTTGAAGAGGGACGGCACGGTCGGACCTCCTGTTTACCCCTTCGATTGCAAGGGACGTACCATGTCACAGGTCCTCGAGGCGGTACTCGTGGAGTTTGTTCCTCATGGTCCGGACGGAGATCCCGAGGATCTGGGAGGCCTTGGTCCTGTTTCCCCCCACCCGGTTCAGGGTGTCGATGATGACGGCCTTCTCCAGGTCCCGGAGGGTCATGTTGCCCCCCGCCGTCAGGGCCTCGGGGAGGCGGGACGGGGTATCCTCCGTTTCTGAGGTGTCGAGGGGGGGGGCAAAGGTGCCGTCGAGGCCCAGGTGCTCGGGACGGATCACGGGGCCTTCGCAGACGAGGACGGCCCTCTCCATGACGTTCTCCAGCTCCCGGACGTTCCCCGGCCAGTCGTAGGCCTTCATGAACTCCAGGGTCTCCCGGGAGAGGGACGGCCGGTCCTTCCCGGAGAAGAAGGAGAATTTCTTGACGAAGTGCTCCGCCAGGACGGGGATGTCCCCTTTGCGCTCCCTCAGGGGGGGGATGACGACGGGGATCACGTTGAGGCGGTAATAGAGGTCCTGGCGGAACCGCTTCTCCTCCACGGCGGCCTTCAGATCGACGTTCGTCGTCGCGATGACCCTCACGTCGACCGGGATGGGGCCCTTGCCCCCGAGGCGGTCGATTTCCCCCTCCTGGAGGACCCTCAGGAGCTTGGCCTGGAGCTGGACATCCATTTCGCTCACCTCGTCGAGGAGGAGGGTCCCGCCGTCGGCCATCTCGAACTTGCCGATCTTCCTCTGGACGGCCCCCGTGAAGGCCCCTTTCTCGTAGCCGAACATCTCGCTCTCGAGGAGGTTCTGGGGGATGGCGGCGCAGTTGACGGCGACGAAGGGGCGATGGCGCCGGTCGCTGTGGAGGTAGATGTACCGGGCCGCGAGTTCCTTCCCCGTGCCGCTCTCCCCCTGGATGAGGACCGTGGCCCGGCTCTTGGCCACGGCCCGCAGGCGCTTCAGGAGGGCCTCCATGGAGGCTTCGACGGTGATGATCTCCTTCGTGGGCGACGATTTCCCCTCCATGGGGTGGGGCGCCTCCTTCCCCGGCCCCGTCTGGGAGGCGAGGCAGTTGTTCACGGTGAACTCCAGGTCGTCCAGGGAGAAGGGTTTCATGAGGAACTCCGCCGCCCCTTCCTTCATGGCCTCCACGGCCGTCTTGACGGTGCCGTAGGCCGTGATGATGATGACGGGTGTCTGGGGGGAGATCTTCTTGATCCTCCTGAGGACCTCCATCCCCCCCATCTTGGGCATCCGCATATCCGTCACGACGACGGCGTAGTCGTCCTGTTCGAAGAGTTCGACGGCCTCCTGGCCGTTGCGGGCCGCCGTGACCTCGTAGCCCGCCGCGGCCAGGGATTCCGCCAGGGCCGCCCTCATGGTGTCTTCGTCATCGACGATCAGGACCCTTCTCATGGGTGATCCACCCCCTCCATGAATTGTCTCCGCCCCGGGAAGAACGGGGCGTCACCGGGCGGGAAGGCCACGGTCATGGACACCCCCCCCTCTGGTTCCGCCGCGAAGGTGAAGGCGCCGCCGTGAAAGGCGACGATGCTGTGGAGGACGGCGAAGCCCAGACCCGCCCCCCGGTCCGATCCGGAGAGGAAGACCTCGATGGGCGAGGGGCCGAAGACGCCCTCTCCGGTAGGGCTTTCTGAGACCTTCAACGTCACGTGGGACGACGGGCCCGGTCCCGAAACCCCCGTCTCGATCCCGAGACGGCCGCCCTCGGGGAGGGAGTTCAGGCAGTTGAAGATCAGGTTGATGAAGAGGTGCTTGAGCATCTCCCGGTTCCCCCGGACGACGGCCCCCCCCTCGCCGTAGCGGACCGTGAGGAAGGGGATGGAATCCCCGGCCGTCGGTCCCGCCGCGCCGAGGATCTCCTTGAGGAGGCCGTTGAGGTCCACCTCCTCCCGGCTGAGGCCGAGGAGCTTGCTGGCCGCCATGAACTCCGTGATCCGCCGGTCGATGAGGCGGACGGCCTCGATGATCTGGGACAGGCGCTGGCGGTCCGTCTCGTTCCGTTGGCCCTTGAGGAGGAGGGAGGCCATGAGCTCGATGCTCCCCAGGGGGTTGCGGATCCCGTGGGCGACCTCCTGGGCGAACTCGTGGAGGATCCGGATGGTCTCCTCGGCGGCCATGTCCCCTCTGCCCCTCATAGATCCGGGTGAGCCCGGCGCCACCTGACCTCGGCCAGACAGTGGTCGCCGAGCTTCGTCCAGAACGGGTCGGCGGTGCCTTCTTTCAGGCGGGAAAAGACCTTTTCGGCCCCCTCCCAATCCCCCTTCTTCGCCAGGCTCCGCCCCATGCGGTAGATGATCCACCGCCGCCCCTCCCCCTGGGTCTTCTGGAGGGCCTCCTCGAAGGCCGCCGGGTCCCCCGGGACCTCCTCATTGTTCTCGAAGTCGCCGCCGGGGGTCTTTTCCGGCCCCTTGACGGCCTCGGCGAGGCGGGCCAGGATCTTCTTGTCCTTGACGGCCGTCCGGAGATAGTTCAGGAGTCGGTCCCTCTCCTCCCTAAGGGAAAGAACGCCGAGGCTGTCGGCGACCTCGAGGAGGGTCTCGGCCTCGTCGCGGCCGAAGATCCCCAGGGGGGCCGTCCGGAAGTAGAGGGCCGCCACGGCGAGGTGGTCTTGGGCGGCGTGCTTTTCCTTCAGGAGCCCGACGGCCGTCTCCCGGAGACGTCCCCGCACCTCCTTTGCGTATGGTCCCTCGGGGAAGCGGCGGAGGAAGGCCATATCCGCCGCCAGGGCCTCGGCGGACCGTCCTTTTTGGAGGAAGGCCCCGCCGATGTGGTAGCGGACCTCCTCCTCCAGGTCCCGCGGCAGAAAAGACGACGACAGGAGGCCCTCACAGGCCCCCAGGGGATCGGTGTAGGGGGCGTGACCCGTCAGGTAGAGGGGGACACGTACCTGGGGGTGCCTCATCCCCAGGGCGGCCAGGTAAACGACGGCCCGGCGGGCTTCCTCGCCGTTCGGGTGGCGGTCCAGAAGGAGGGAGAGGACAGCGGCGGCCGCCTTGACCCGCCCCGTCTCCGCCAGGGACCGCCCGAGGAGGTAGAGGGCCTTCCCGGCCCGGGGCTCCTGGGGGTAGAGGCTCACAAATGAACTGAGGAACTCGACGGCCTCGGGGAACTCCTTCACCTGGAAGGCCGTCACACCCATCTGGAAGAGGGCCTCCTGGGGCACCTCCTGGTACGCCGGCCATTGCTTGAGATAGGAGCGGAAAATCTCGGCGGCCTTGTCGTAACGCCCCAGATTGAAGGACGCGGAGGCCAGGCCCAGGAGGGCCGCCTTGACGAAGGTCCCGTCTTTATGCCCCTTGAGGTACTCCTCGTACCTCTCGGCGGCCTGTTCGTACCGACCGATCAGGGCGAGGTCCGAGGCGAGGCGGAAGAGGGCCTCCGGGCCATGGGCCGAAGTGGGGTAGAACTTGAGGAGGTTCTGGGAGGCGGCCACGGCCTCGTGGTAGAATTTAAGGGTCTCGTAACTGACGACGAGACGGAGGTAGACCTCGTCGTTGCCCTCCCGGGGGTCGGGGTACTGCCTCAATATGTATTTGTAATGATCGACGGCGGCGAGGTGTTGGCCGAGGCGGTGGTAACAGTCCGCCGCCTTTCTCGCGGCCCTCTCGTACAGGGCGGGATCGACGTTCCCCTGACGCATGGTCTCCTGGAAGAGGGCGGCGGCGTTATTGTAGTCCCCTTTGTCGAACAGGGCCGTGGCCCGTTCGAAGGCCGTCCCAACGGCGTCAATATTCTGACGTGACTCCATCCCCGGGGCGACGGCTTCCCCCTGCCCGGGAGGGGAGGGGAGGGCTTTATCACCCCCGGCGATCAAGACAACCGCCGCCAAGGCGCACAGGATGAAAAGGAAAGGGTTGCGCATCTCCATGGGTCTCTTGAGGTTTTACCCGCTCGGGGCCTGGTCTCGCTGAGAAATTTGCAATACCTATACCAACGTGGGGCCGCCGACGGTGTGGCACCCCCTTTGCTTAAAAGTTGTGCGATGATCCCAAGAGGAGGACTTGCCCGTGTCGCCGTCGGAATCGGAGCTGGAGAACCGTAGGGAGTATTCCCGGGTTTATGCCTATGTCCCCCTGGCCGTGAGGGTGGTGCCGCCGGAGGAGAGACCCCTGGTCCACAGCCGTTTCTTCGGCGAGACCTCCGTCCCCAACGTCCATGTCTATCCGGACATGGAGGACACCATGCTCGACGAGTGGCTGCGGATCCTCAACGCCAAGCTGGACACGATCATCCGTTTGCTGACGATCCAGGGGGAGGGGTTCCACACCCTCCCCTACCGGGCGGTGAACATCAGCGGCAGCGGCATCCGCCTGACCGTCCACGAGGATGTCAGGTTGGGGGACATAATCGAACTGAAGATGATCATCACCGGCTCGAGGCTCACCAACCTCTATCTCTACGTCTACGCCGAGGTCCTCAAGGTGGAGGAGCAGACGTCGGGGAGGATCGTCGCCGCCCGCTTCATCAGGATGGACGACGCCATCAGGGACGAGATCGTCCGTTTCGTCTTCGAGCGGGAGCGGGAGATCCTGAGGGAAAAACGAAAGTAAGGGGACCGGGTTTCCATGTTCATCATCGTAGGTTTCGCCGTCGTCGCCCTTTCCGTCATCGGCGGCTACCTCCTCGAAGGGGGCAACCTCTCCGTCCTCGTCCAGCCGGCGGAGATCCTGATCATCGGTGGTGCCGCCATTGGGGCCTTCATCATCTCCAACCCCATGAAGATCCTCAAGGCCGCCGTCCAGGGTATCGCAGGCCTCCTGAAGAACAAGGTCTACACCAAGGGGGACTACCTCGAGGCCCTCGCCCTCCTCAACGGGATCTTCTACAAGATCAGACAGCAGGGCCTCGTGGCCGTGGAGGCCGATGTGGACGAGCCGCAGAAGAGCCCCCTCTTCAACCGCTATGAGAGCGTCATGAAGAACCACCGGGCCCTGGGCCTCATCACCGACACCCTGAGGATGGTCATGACCACCACCATCGCCCCCCACGAGCTGGAGGCCCTCCTGGAAAACGAGATCGAGGGCCATTTCGAGGAGTTGCTCTCCCCCTCCAAGAGCATCGGCTTCGTCGCCGACGGTCTGCCCGGCCTCGGTATCGTCGCCGCCGTCCTCGGCGTCGTCCTCACCATGGGGAAGATCGGTTCACCCCCCGAGGTCCTCGGGCACAGCATCGGCGCCGCCCTGGTGGGCACCTTTTTGGGTGTCCTCCTCTGCTACGGTTTCGTCGGCCCCCTGGGGCGTCACCTGGAACACGTCGCCCACGAGGAGACCCAGTACCTCACCGTCTTCAAAACGGCCCTCGTCGCCTTCGTCGGGGGGGCCGCCCCGAAGGTGGCCGTGGAGTTCGGGCGCCGCGTCATCCCCCACGACGTCAAGCCCCCCTTCGAGGAGGTCGAGGCGGTCCTCAAACAGATGAAGAAGTGAGGGTCCTGAAGGGTCATGGAGCAGCAACCCATCATCAGGAGGGTCAAGAAGCGCCGCAGCCACGACGCCCACGGCGGCTCCTGGAAGGTCGCCTACGCCGACTTCGTCACGGCCATGATGGCCTTCTTTCTTCTCCTGTGGCTCATCACCATGGTCTCACCGGAGAAGCGCCTCGCCCTCTCGGAGTATTTCCGGAACTTCAACCTCTTCAAGGAACAGACCGTTGCCGCCGGCCGGGGGATAACGGCGCAGCAGCAGGGACTGGTGGGGGACCGCCCGCCCAAGGTGGCCATGGCGGGGGCTACGGAATTGAGACAAAAGGCGAGACAGGAGAAACAGCTCCTCGCCGAGCGTCTCAAAGGGGTCGTGGACGAGAAGCTGGGGTCCTACAAGGACCAGATCTACATCGATATCGTGGAGGGGGGGGTGCGGATCCAGGTGGTGGACACGGAGGGGAGCGTCATGTTCCCCCTCGGCAGCGCCGAGCCGACGCCGCGGGCCCGGCAGATCATCGCCGTCATCGCGGATCAGCTCAAGGACCTCCCCCACCGGGTGGCCGTGGAGGGTCACACGGACTCGGCGCCCTTCCGGTCCTCCCAGATCACCAACTGGGAACTCTCTTCCGCCCGGGCCTCCGCCGCCCGGCGGGAATTGGAGAAGAACGGCTTCGACCCCGCCAAGATCGCCCGGGTCGTGGGTTTCGCCGACCAGGAACCCTTCGTGAAGGACAACCCCCGGGATCCCCGGAACCGGCGCATCAGTATCATCGTCCTCTCCCATCAGGGGGAGTTGACGAAACCCTCGAGTTGATCTGACTCAAACCCCCTAACCCCTGTTAAGGCAGACGTCGACGACGAAGGAACCCGCCTCGGTCTCGAAGGGGATGATGATGCTCGGTCCCCCCAGGACGTGGAGGATGGAGTGGTTCTTCCCGGACACCACCGTGGGGATGGCGGCGGTGATATTGTAGCCCGCCGCCTCGAGCTTCTTCCTCGCCACCCCCGAGACCATGTTGGTCAACTCGCCCACGGCGTCCTTGATGTCCCCGTTGATATCCTGAATCTCTTCCCCCAGCATGTTGCCCACGATCTGGAGGATGGCGCCGGCGCTGAAGCTCAGGGCCAGGGAGCCCCGGGCGTCCCCCGTCATGCCGATGATGCCCGAGATGTCCCCCTTGGCGAGGTTGTCCTTCTTCAGGTAGGGTTTGCCCGCCACGGGCTCGACGAAGGCCATCGTCTTCAACACCTCGACGGTGGCCTCCAGGAAGGGATTGATGAATGCCACGTTCATGATGAATCTTTCCTTTCCTCCCCCGGCCGTCAACCGAGTATTTTGCTGATCTTTTCGTTGAGGGTCTCCGGCGTGAAGGGCTTGACGATGTAGTTGCTCACCCCGGCCTTCACGGCGGCGATGACGTTCTCCTGGAGGGCCTCCGCCGTGACCATGAGAAAGGGGGTCTTGGAGAGGGCGGCGTCGGCCCGGACCTCCTTGAGGAGTTCGAGGCCCGTCATGTTGGGCATGTTCCAGTCGGCGATGATGAAGTCGATGTGCTGGGATCTCAATATCCTCAGGGCGGCGACGCCGTCCTCGGCCTCGACGATGTTCTCGAAGCCGATCTGCTTGAGGATGTTCCTGATGACCTTGCGCATCGTCGCGAAGTCGTCCACGACGAGGATCTTGATGTTCTTGTCCATGTCACCTCCTCTGATGTTCGTCAACCGCTCTTTATACGGACTATGGCCTCCAGATAGGCCCGGCCTTCCACGTCGTAGGCGAGGGTGATCGCCGTCTCGTCCGCCGCCGTCTGGCCCTCGATCTCTTCCGGGGCGCGGCGGGCGGGGAGGGAGAGACGGTAGTACCGCTCGGGATCCAGGTGCTGGAGGAAGGCGCCGCCGAGGATGTTCAGGCATTCCTTGAGGCAGTCCTCCCGGACCTGTTCGGCCGTGGCCGTCGGGTCGAGGCCGAGGGAATTGTCGATCATGAGATCGATGAGGTCCCGGGAGAAGAGGGCGGCGACCTCTCCGGAGAGGGGGCCGGAGAAGGAGATGGAGGCCCCGTAATCTCGCCTCGTCTTATCCACCATCTCCCGCCGTTCCAGAAAGGCGAAGTACATCTTCTCGAAGACCTCGTGGACGGCCGTGACGAAGATCCGCTCCAGTTCCTCCTTTACCATCTCCACCCCCATCGGCCTCAGGCGATCTCGAGGAGCTCCTGGGCCCGCTCGATCTCCTCCTTGAGCCTCAATATGCTCTCTTCGATGTCCCCTTCCTTGATGTGATACCTCTTCATCACCTCCTCGAGACCTCGATGGGCCAGCTGGTCGCAGCCGCCGTCGATCCCCATGAGGAGGCAGAACTGATCGGCCAGGTAAACGAGGTTCGCCAGGGTGGTCTCCCCCGCCGCCATCAGGTCCGGACGGTGATGAAAGGCGATGGCGTCGTGGATCTCCGCGGGGAAATTCCAGTAAACGGCGATCCTCCCCCCCAGCTCGGCGTGATTGATCCCCAGGACCTCCTCTTCCGCCTCGAGGAAGGAGCAGGCCCGCTCGGCCATGACCTCCGTGATTCGGCGGTAGGACCCCTCGACGAAGGTGCCCAGGATCAGCTTGCCCACGTCGTGGAGGAGGGCGGCGGTGTAGAGGACCGGGTTCTCCTTGTTGGCGATGCGCCGGCTCAGGATCTGGGACATGAGGGCCACGGCCACGGAGTGGCGCCACAGATCCTTGGGCTTGATGCCGTAGCCGGGGTTCCCCCGGGCGAAGATCCGGCCCGCGCTGGCCGTCTCCACGGCCCGCAGGAGCTGTTTCTGACCCAGGTAGATGACGGCCTCGGGGATGGAGGAGATCCGCTGGCGGGCGCCGAAGTAGGCGGAATTGCAGATCTTGAGGATGTTGGCGGCGATGGCCTGGTCGTACTTGATGACGTTGGCCACCTCTCCGACGCTGTAGTCGTCGTTTCTCAGGAGCTCGGCGACCTTCCTGGCGGCGGCGGGAAAGGGGGGGAGCTTCTTTATGGACAGGAGCATCTTCTCGATCATGCCTCAAATCTCCTTCATCATCCCCCCCGAGGTCCTCACGAAGCACCTCCCGTCCGACAACTGGATGCGGACGGTGCGGTTGTGGGTTCCCCCCGTGTCCTCCGTCGTGATGAGGACGTTGTTTTTCCAGAAGATCCTCCTTGCCGCCGTGATGTTCTTCTGGCCGATACGGAAATAGTCCCCGTCGTTCAGGATACTGGCCCCCCCGGCGATCTTGACGACGATCCGCCTCTTTTCGGCCCCCAGGGCGTAACAGGACTTGAACAGGAGGGGGATCCCCGTGTCGGCGAACATGGCCGGGCATTCCCGGGCCTTCTCGATATTGAGGTTGGAGTCGGGGAGCATGTAGTGGAGGAGGCCGCCTACGGCTGAGACGGGGTCATAGACGGCCACGGCGATGCAGGAACCGAGGGCGTAGGTGATGAGGGCGTCCTTCGGGTTGTTGCTGCACTTCATCTCTGATATGCCGACAATGATATCGCCCATCGGTGTTCGACCCGTCCGTTGCACCCGGGGTGAGGACGAGAATACTCCCCTTCATTCTTTCTCCCTGCAATGCAAATCGAATACCAAAGGACGGCTAATGGGCCGAAGAGGCGTAAGGCAGCTCGAGGCGTTTGAGCTTTTCCACGAGGGTCGTCCTCTTCATCCCCAGCATCCGGGCCGCCTTGTTTTTGACGCCCCCGCAGCGCTCCAGGGCCTTCATGATCAGTTCCCGTTCGTAGGCCGTGACCATGTCCTGAAGGTCGATCCCCTCCTCCGGAAAGTCCCACGGCGCCGCCCATCCCTTCGTCGCCTCCGCCCTGGGGGGCCTGAATTTTTCCGGCAGGTCCTCCGCCGTGATGACGCCCCCCTCCTTCATGACCACCAGCATCTCCACGAGGTTCTCCAGCTCCCGGACGTTTCCCGGCCAGGGATAGGCCAAAAGGAACTTGACGGCCTCCGGATCGAACCGCTGGACGCTTTTCCCCTTCTCCTCGTTGAATTTCTTCAGGAAGTGGTTCGCCAGGATGGCGATGTCGAAGCCCCTCTCCCTCAGGGGAGGAAGGTAGATGGGGATGACGTTGATCCGGTAGTACAGGTCCTCCCGGAACCTCTTCTCCCGGACCAGCTGCTCCAGGTCCTGGTTGGTGGCGGCGATGATGCGGACGTCGGCGTTCTGGGTCTTGACGCCCCCGATCCGCTCGTACTGACGCTCCTGGATCACCCTCAGGACCTTTACCTGGAGGGCGGGGCTCATGTCGCCGATCTCGTCGAGGAAGATCGTCCCCCCCTCGGCGAGTTCGAACCTGCCGGGCCGGGAGCGGATGGCCCCCGTGAAGGCCCCCTTCTCGTGACCGAAGAGCTCGCTCTCCAGGAGTTCCTCCGGGATGGCCCCGCAGTTGACGGCGACGAGGGGGCGTGACCGCCGTTCGCTGTTGAAATGGATCGCCCGCGCCACGAGCTCCTTGCCCGTGCCGCTCTCGCCGTGGATGAGGACGGTGCTGTTGGTGGCGGCCACCTTCTCGATCTTCTCGAAGACCTTCTTCATCGCCTCGCTGTAGCCGATCATCTTCCCGAAATCGAACTTGTCCCGGAGCTGGTTTCTCAGGACGATGTTCTCCTCCTTCAGGTGGGCGAAGGAGGCCGCCCGGGCGAGGACGATCCGCACCATGTCGTCCTTGAGGGGTTTGGTGAGGTAGTCGAAGGCCCCCATCTTCATGGCATCCACGGCGCTCTGGACGCTCCCGTAACCCGTCATGATGATGACGATCTGCTCGGGCCTCATCTCCTTGACGAGGCGCAGGAGTTCCAGGCCGTCCATGTGGGGCATACGCAGATCCGTCAACACCACGTCGTAGGTGTCACGGACGAAGGCCTCCATGGCCTCCTTCCCGTCGGCGCAGGTCGTGACCTCGTAACCCGAGGCCGACAGCACCTCCGCGAGGTTTTGCCGAATCAGTTCCTCGTCTTCCGCAATCAGGATCCTGCAGTTGCCCATGGCCGTCCTGGGCGGGGTGATGGGGCACCCCCTCCCGTCAATTTGGTGACATGATTCGTCAAGATACGGCCGTTGTCAAGGGGAAATTGCCCGTCCTGGCCGGCCCGTCGTCCCATGATGACCCGTGGGCCGGGCGGTGAATGACCCATGAGCCGTGGCCCGACAATTGCAAACAGATCCCGCAGGATCTCCCCGTCTAATGGTGCGGAAAGGAGGTGACACGGAAGAATAGGGGCGGATCCTTGGTCTTACTTGCCGGAGGATTGATAAAAAATTCTATTCTGTGCGTATCCCTCGAATTCCTTTGGAACTGGCTCTCTAGGTAGAGACGGCGCACAGGGACAGGAGGATAATTAATGAAAAGGGTTTCTCTGGGTCTGAAGATGATGGTGGGCGGTCTGTTGATCGTCCTGGTGCCCCTGTTGATCGTAGGTGTCTTCGCCATCTACAAGTCCTCTCAAGCCATCGAGAATTATGCCGGGACGGCCTTGGTGAACGTCGCCAAGAGCACGGCGGAGATGGTCAATACGGCCCTGAAGGGTGAGCAGAAATTGATCGCCGGTCTGGCCGCCGACGAGGTCATGGCGGAGGCCGCCCTGGGCAGGACGGAGGGGGCGAGCCGCAAGCTCGAGGCCATGATGAAGAAGATCGGTCAGGAGTACGAGTCCATCATTGTGACCGACGCCTCGGGGGTCGTCCAGGCGGACAGCGTGGGGGGCTCCAACCGGGGGATAAACGTGGCCGAGCGGGACTACTTCCAGGCCGCCAAGGCGGGGAAGGTCGTTGTGGGCACGCCCATCAAGTCCAAGAAGACGGGTCTGCCCGTCACCGTCGTGGCCGCCCCGATCCAGGACGCCTCGGGTTCCTTCGTCGGTGCCGTCTTAGGCGTCGTGAAGATCGACTTCCTCGTGGACCGCATCGCGGCCACGAAGGTGGGCAAGACGGGGTACGCCTACATGGTGGACAAGAAGGGCCTCCTCATCGCCCACCCCAAGAAGGAGAACGTCCTGGAACTGAACCTGACCACGGTCAAGGGCATGGAGGGGGCCATGGCCCAGGTCCTCTCCGGGAAGACGGGCATGGTTTCCTATGACTTCGAGAACGTCAAGAGGGTCGTCGGTTTCGCCCCCGTGGAGACCACGGGCTGGGTCGTGGGGGCCGCCCAGAACGAGGCGGAGCTCCTCGAGGTATCGAGGCTGATCCGTAACACCATCGCCGTCGTGACCTTGATCTTTCTCGCCCTGACGGCCCTGGCGGTCTTCTATTTCGCCCGTTCCATCACCGGTCCCATCTCCAAGGCCACCTACCGGATCTCCGAGGCGGCCTCCCAGGTCGCCGCCGCCTCCGGCGAGGTGGCGTCGTCCAGCCAGGCCCTCGCCGAGGGGGCCTCGGAACAGGCCTCGGCCCTGGAGGAGACCTCTTCCTCCCTCGAGGAGATGGCCTCCATGACCAAGCAGAACGCCGACAACGCCTCCCAGGCGGACAGCCTGATGAAGCAGGCCAACGTGATCGTCAAGAGGGCCAACGAGTCCATGGACTCCCTCACCAGATCCATGAGGGAGATCTCCGCCGCCTCCGAGGAGACCTCCAAGATCATCAAGACCATCGACGAGATCGCCTTCCAGACGAATCTCCTGGCCCTGAACGCCGCCGTGGAGGCCGCCCGGGCGGGCGAGGCGGGGGCCGGTTTCGCCGTCGTGGCGGAGGAGGTGCGTAACCTGGCCATGCGGGCCGCCGAGGCGGCGAAGAACACCTCCGTCCTCATCGAGGACACGGTGAACAAGATCCGCGAGGGTTCCGAGGCGGTGACCAAGACCGGCGAGGCCTTCGCCGAGGTCTCGGCCAACGCCGCCAAGGTGGGAGAGCTGGTGGGCGAGATCTCCGCCGCCTCGGCCGAGCAGGCCCAGGGCATCGACCAGGTGAACCGGGCCGTGGCGGAGATGGACAAGGTGACCCAGCAGACGGCGGCCCACGCCGAGGAATCGGCCTCGGCGGCGGAGGAGATGAACGCCCAGGCCATGCAGATGCATCAAGTGGCCCAGGAGCTCTTGACGATCATCGGCGGTCAGGGAGAGGGGGAAGTCAGGGAGGCCCTGGTTGCGAAGGGTCCCGCCGTCCGGACCGCAAAGGTGAGCGCGAAGGTCTCCGGCGGGAAACCCGCCCGGGCCCTGCCCGACAAGTCAGGGGAATTCAAGGATTTCTAAAGAAGGATAGAGATAAGGGGCACGATGTACCCGGAGCTGCGGGAGCGTGATTTCGAGAAGATCAGCAGGCTCGTCTACGACCTCTGCGGGATCAACCTCCACGACGGGAAGAAGGAACTGGTGAAGGCCCGCTTGGGGAAACGGATCAGGGAGGGGAACTTCAAGTCCTTCGCCGATTACTACCGCCACGTGACGACGCCGGAGGGTCAGGACGAGCTGATCGTCATGATCGACTCCCTCTCCACGAACCTCACCTATTTCTTCCGGGAGGACAAACACTTCCAAAAGCTCCGGTACCTCGTGCCCCCCATCCTCAATGGGGGCGGCAGGGGACGACGTGAGACCCTCAGGGTCTGGAGCGCCGGCTGCTCTACCGGCGAGGAGCCTTACTCCCTCGCCATCGCCCTAAGGGAGACGCCGGAATTGGCGGGGGGCGACTTCAGGATCCTGGCCACGGACATCTCCACCCGGGTCCTCAAGACGGCCGTGGCGGGCATCTATCCCGCCGAGAAGGTCGAGAGGATCCCCCGGGACATCCTCTACCGCTATTTCCAGTACGGCACGGGGCAGTCCGCGGGGTATTACCGGGTCAAGAAAGAGGTCCGCGACCTGGTGGAGTTCCGCCGTTTCAACCTCATGGAGGAGCCGCCGGCGGATTTTCGGTTCCATGTCGTCTTCTGCCGGAACGTGATGATCTATTTCGACAAGGAGACCCAGAACGCCGTGGTGGAGCGGTTTTACCGGTGCCTTGTCAAGGGGGGGTACCTCTTCGTAGGTCACTCCGAGAGCCTGACGGGTCTCAGACACCCGTTTCGATACGTGGAGCCGAGTATTTACAGAAAGATGGAGTGAATATAAAGAGGTGGGGACACCCTTTTGAGGGGGGAGGAAAAACATGTCCTGCAACGTCATGATCGTCGACGACTCCCTTTCCATGAGGGCCGTGATCAAGAAGATCCTCAAGCTCTCGGGATTCGACGTCGATGTCTGCTACGAGGCCCAGAACGGCAGGGAGGCCCTCGCCGTCCTGGCGGAAAGCTGGGTGGACGTGATCATCACGGATCTCAACATGCCCGAGATGGACGGGATCGAGATGATCAAGACCCTCCAGGCCGACGATCTCTACCGCCGGATCCCCGTCGTCGTCGTCTCCACCGAGGCCAGCCGCGAGCGGATGGACGAGGTCTTACGCCTGGGGGCCCGGGCCTTCATGAAGAAACCATTCCTCCCCGAGGAACTGCGCAACACCCTCCAGACGGTCCTGGGTTTCAAAGACGGTGTCTACGGGGGAGGGGGCGAGGGAGAAGAAGGGGATTTCTAAAAAAAGCGGAGAGAGGGGAAGGAATGGCGAACCGGATCAAGGTGCTCATCGTCGATGATTCCGCCATCGTGCGCAAGATCTTCACGGAGGAATTGGCGAAATACCCCGATATCGAGGTCGTGGGTTCCGCCCCCGATCCCTTCGTGGCGCGGGACAAGATCGTCAACCTAAATCCCCACGTCATCACCCTCGACATCGAGATGCCCCGGATGGACGGTCTCACCTTCCTCAGGAAGCTCATGAAGTACCACCCCGTCCCCACCGTCGTCGTCAGCTCCCTCACCAAGGAGGGGAGTTCCCTGACCCTCGAGGCCTTGGAGATCGGGGCGGTGGACGTCATTGCCAAGCCGGGGGGGTCGTACAGCGTGGGGGACATGAGCGCCCAGCTCGTGGAAAAGATCCGCGCCGCCGCCCGGGCCAGGTTTATCGTCCCCCACCAGAGAAACGTCGGCAGTGCCGCCGCGGCGGTGGAGGCGCCCCAGGCCCTGAGCCAGACCACGAACAAGATCATCGCCATCGGGGCCTCCACGGGGGGGACGGAGGCCATCAAGGCCGTCTTGACCAAACTCCCCCACAACTCCCCGGGGGTGGTGATCGTCCAGCACATGCCCGCCAATTTCACCGCCGCCTTCGCCGAGCGTCTCAACAACCTCTGTCGGATCAATGTCCGGGAGGCCCGGGACAACGATACCGTCGTCCCCGGCACGGCCCTCCTCGCCCCGGGGAATTACCACATGCTCCTGAGGCGCAGCGGGGCCCGTTACTACGTCGAGGTGAAGACGGGGCCCATGGTCCATCACCAGCGCCCCGCCGTGGATGTCCTCTTCAAGTCCGTGGCCAAGTACGCGGGGGCCAACGCCGTCGGTGTCATCCTCACGGGCATGGGGGCCGACGGGGCCGAGGGGCTCAAGGAGATGAAGAATATGGGGGCCGCCACCATCGCCCAGGACGAGAAGTCCTGCGTGGTTTTCGGGATGCCCAAGGAGGCGATCAAGTTGGGGGCGGCGGATCGGGTGGTACCCTTGGACAACATCGCCGCGGAGATTTTAAGGATGGTGTAACGTATGGAAGGACAAAAGATTTCCACCCTGATCGAGGCCATGGCCGCGGATTTTCTCCTCCTGGACAGGCGGGAGATCGACATCCCCGCCGCCGGCTCGTTTCTGAATATCCTGGAGAAGATCGGTACGGAAGCCCAGGCCCTCTCCCTGGAGGCTGCCGTAAGGGTTGTCCGGGGTCTCGTCCACCTCCTCGAAAAGACCGTCATGGACGAGGTCCGGGACAAGGAGAAAGGATTTGCCGTCTTCGAGAGGGGCCTCTCCCTCCTCCAGGAGATCGTGGGCGAAGGGGCCCGCGGCGGCGTATGGGGAAACGAGGCCGCCATCGCCGCCTTCGAGGGGGAACTGGGGGAACTGACGGGTTACCGTCCCCCTTCTGCAGACGCCGCAGACGCGGCGGATGGTGGCGAGGGAGGGGAGACCCCCGTCGCGGAGGGTCGGATATTGCCGGATCATCACGACGAGGGGTTGCTCAGGGACTTCATCACCGAATCCCTGGAATACATCGAACAGATCGAGGTCAACATCCTCAACCTCGAACAGAGCCCCGAGGACAAGGATTACATCAATGCCGTCTTTCGGCCCTTCCACTCCATCAAGGGGGTGGCCGGATTCCTGAACCTGGATATCGTCAGGAATCTCGCCCATTCGTTGGAAAACCTCCTCGACGGGGCCCGCAACGACCGCATCAAGGTCACACCCCCCGTCATCGACGTCATCCTGGACGGGGCCGACGCCCTGAAGACCTTGATCGGCCGGGTGAGGGAGGAGATGGAGGGCCGGGCCGAACCTTCCCCCCTCCCGGAACTCGGGGAACTCCTGGAGCGTATCGGCCAGTTGTTGAGGGGCGAGGTCGTCGAACCGCCGGCCAAGCTCATCGGGGAGATCCTCGTCGATGACGGACTCATCAGCAAGGAGGCCTTGAAGAAGGGTCTCAAGGTCGTCGAAGAGGAACCGGGAAAGAAGATCGGCGAGGCCCTCATCGGCCAGAAGCTGGCGACGCCCAAGCAGGTGTCTCGGGCCCTGAGGAAACAGGCCGAGCAGGTCACGGACGTCTCCACCATCCGCGTGGATACGAGGAAACTGGACGACATGATCGACATGGTGGGGGAGCTGGTGATCACCCAGGCCATGATCCAGCAGGACATCAGCAACCAGTTGGCGGCGGACCGCAACCTCATGAGGGACATCAGCCAGCTCTTCCGGATCACCTCCGCCCTCCAGCGCATCTCCATGAGCCTGAGGATGATCCCCATCAAGCAGTCTTTCCAACGCATGGCCCGCCTGGTCAGGGACCTGGCGAGGGAGAAGGGCAAGGTCGTCTCCGTGGAACTCATCGGCGAGGAGACGGAGATCGACCGGAACATGGTGGACGAGATCTACAACCCCCTCGTCCATCTCGTCCGCAACGCCGTGGATCATGGCCTGGAGACCCCCGAGGAGCGCCTCCGGGCCGGCAAGACGGAAGGGGGTCTCATTCAGCTCAAGGCTTACCATCGGGGGGGCAACATCGTCATCGAGATCGCCGACGACGGCCGGGGCCTGGATAGGGAAAAGATCATCAAAAAGGCCCGTTCCCAGGGACTCGTCGGGGAGAACGAGGCCCTCACGGACCAGGAGGTCTATCGCCTGATCTTCTCGCCCGGTCTCTCCACGGCCGAGAAGATCACCGATGTCTCGGGGCGGGGGGTCGGTATGGACGTGGTCAAACAGGCCGTGGACAAGCTGCGGGGGAAGATCGAGATCGAGACCCTCCCCGGGAAGGGTACGACCTTCATCACGAGTTTTCCCCTCACCATGGCTATCATCGACGGCATGATCGTCCGGGTGGCGGGACAGCGTTACATCCTCCCCACGACGGCCATCCGCCAGGCCCTCCGCCCGGCCCGCGAGGCCTGTTCCCATGTCGTCGGCAAGGGGGAGATGATCAACGTCATGGGCAGATTGCTACCCCTCATCCGTCTCGACGAGCTCTTCGCCGCCGCGACGCATCGCAAGGACCCTTGGGAGTCCATCGTCGTCGTCATGGAGGGGGATGGACGCACCAAGGCCGTCATGGTGGACGAGATCCTGGGCAAGGCGGAGGTGGTCATCAAGAGCCTGGGGGAGGGATTCAAGAATATCAAGGGTATCGCCGGCGGCGCCATCCTCGGGGATGGTCAGGTCGGTCTCATCATCGACGCCGAGGGCCTCTTCAACCTCAGCGAGGGGTGGCACTGAGGCGTGACGGGAAAAGGGAAAAGGAACAACGGACCGAAAGGAGGTTCTGAATCATGGAGGCAAGTGAAAAAACGGTCATGGAGCAGACAGGCGGCGTTAAGGAGCGGGAGGGCAAGTACCTGACCTTCACCCTGGCGGGGGAGGAATACGGCATCGGGATCTTGAAGGTCCGGGAGATCATCGGCATGATGGTCATCACCGCCGTACCCCAGACCCCCGGTTACGTGAAGGGGGTGATCAACCTCCGGGGCAAGGTGATACCCGTCGTTGACCTCCGCCTGAAATTCGGGATGGAGCCCATGGAATACACGGAGCGGACGTGTATCATCGTGGTGGAGATCGCCGGGGCGGGCAAGAAGATCCCCATGGGGATCGTCGTGGATTCCGTCTCCGAGGTCCTCAACATCCGGGGGGGAGACATCGAGGACACCCCCAACTTCGGCAGCCGTCTCCAGACGGAGTATATCCTCGGGATGGCCAAGACGGGGGGAGGGGTCAAGATCCTCCTGGATATCGACAAGGTCTTGAACAGCGAGGAGCTCGCCGCCCTCGGCAAGGCGGCGTAACGACGGCGGGCGATAATCCTTTTCCGCCCCCGGAATCCACCCCGGTTTGACGCCGCCACTGGGGCTGCGGCCGGGTATGTCCGCCGGGAGGGCGTTCCCGGGGGCTCATTCGAAATGGGGAGAGAGGAAATGACGATCAAACAGAAGATCTTGGGGAACTGTATCCTGAGCACCGCCCTGATCGTTCTGGGCGGCGCCCTGGGCTATATGTCCACGGCCGGTTATCTCAAGGACGTGATGGGCGAAGGTGCCATCCTGACGGTGCTGCTCTTGGGGACCGTGACGGGCGCCATCCTCGTCATGGGAAGCGGCTTTCTTATCTTCAGGGCCTTGAGTTCGTCCCTGGAGAGCGTCGTAGGGGGCCTCGGGGACAGCACGGAACAGGTGGCCGCCGCCTCGTCCCAGGTGGCCTCGGCCAGCCAGAGCCTCGCCGAGGGCGCCTCCGTGGCCGCCTCGGCCATCGAGGAGACCTCCTCGTCCCTCGAGGAGATGTCCTCCATGACGAAGAAGGCCCTGGAGAACTCCGCCCTCATGACCCAGTCGGGCGACAAGACCTGGCAGGCCATGAGGAACTCCCACAAGTCCCTGAAGGAGACGGACGCCTGTATGAAGCGCATCGGCGAGTCGGGGGCCAAGGCGGCCAAGATCGTCAAGGCCAGTGACGAGATCGCCTTCCAGATCAACCTCCTGGCCCTCAACGCCGCCGTGGAGGCGGCCAGGGCCGGTGAGGCCGGGGCGGGTTTCGCCGTCGTCGCCGAGGAGGTCCGGAATCTCGCCATGAGGTCCGCCGAGGCGGCCCGGAACACGGAACAGATCATCGGCGAGATGGTCAGGGAGATCAAGGAGGGTATGACCCTCATCGCCAAGACCCTGGAAGAGTTCTATGCCATGGGCGAGGAGGGAAAGAAGACCAACACCTTCATCAAGGACATCGATGCGGCCATGCAGGAGCAGGCCCAGGGGATCGAGCAGATCAACAAGGCCGTCGCCGAGATGGACAAGGTGATACAACAGGCGGCGGCCAACGCCGAGGAGACGGCGAGCGCCGCCGAGGAGCTCTCGGCCCAGGCGGCCCAGATGCGTGTCTTCGTCGGTGATCTGAGGAACCTCATGGGCGTCGAGGCAGAGCGTCATGGGATAACGGCGCCCCCGGAGGTTCGCCCCCGCCGCCGTATCGAGGGAGTCGGGGGGGAAGGAGGACGTCCGACGAGGCGTCCCTTGGCCCTTGCCGCTACGTCGTCGGAAAAGGGGCGTCTCCGCCCCGAACAGATCATCCCCCTGGCAGAAGAGGAGGAAAAATCCTTCTGACGAGACGTGGGGTCTCGAAGCCGGGGGGCCTATTGAAGGCTGAACCATGCGCCTTCCCGTAGAGGACTTGAAGGTGGGGATGTTCGTGAAGATGCCCCTGTCGTGGCACGAACATCCCTTCTTGAAAAACGCCTTCCTCGTGGAGTCGGAGCGGGAGATCGCCCTCATCAGGGAGACGGGCCTCCAGGAGGTGGAGGTCGACCTGACGAGGAGCCGCCTCCCTTCCCGGACCCCCGAAGCCGCCATGCACCCTCCCGGGGGTGAGGGTCAGGGCGAGCGGGGGCCCGTCGTACCGGCGGAATTGCTGGCGACGATCAAAGAACGGGGGGTGCCGGCGGAGAAACGGGCCGTCAGGGTATGGGAGAATTCGTTGGTGATGATGAAAAACCTCCTGGACGAACCGACGGGGCCGCGGATCAAGGAGGCCAAGGAAGGGATCGCCGCCGTGATCAACCTCATCCTCAACGATGAGGACACCACCCACTATCTCATCAACATCACCGAGCACGACTTCAACACCTATACCCATTGCGTCAATGTGGGGGTTTTGGGGGTGGCCCTGGCGAAGGCCTTTTTCGGTTTGTCCTCGGAGCACGACCTGATGGCCCTGGGGGTCGGCTTTTTCCTCCATGACCTGGGGAAGGTGAAGGTCGACCCGGCCATCATCAACAAGCCCTCCCGTTTGACGGAGGAGGAGATGAGGGAGATGAGACGCCATCCGGCCCATGGTTACCGGATCCTTCTGGAGACGAGGCAGCTGACGGAGGAGTCCCGTCTCATCGTCCTCCAACATCACGAACGCCGTGACGGCACCGGTTACCCCCGGGGTTTGAGGGGCGATGAGATCCACATCTACGGGCGCCTCTGTTCCCTCGTGGACGTCTATGACGCCCTGACGGCCGACAGACCCTACAAGAGCAAACTCGATCCCTTCTCCGCCCTGAAACTGATGAGGGAGGAGATGATCGGCCATTTTCAGCGGGACCTGTTCGAGAGGTTCGTCCTCATGTTCAGGGCCCCGTGAGATCACCCGGAGGGGAGGGACATTTCCCTGGCCAGTGCGGCCAGGAAGGCCGAGAGGATCTCGTCGGCACGGTTCTGGTCCTCGTCGGCGGGGGTCAGGAAACGCAACCCCAATCGCGTTTCCTGACCGTCCGTGTGGAGGGAGCGGACCTCGGCGGCGAGGATGCAGGTATCGCCAGCCGGAGGGAGGTTGAGGGACAGGGATACGGATTGGCCTACCTTCAAGCCCCCCCATCCGTTCCCCTCGGGGGATTCGAACCGGCATCCGCCCCTGCTGATGTCCGTCACGGTGCCGCGGCGGTCGTCCTTCGCGTGGCGGGTGGGGTTGGCGTTTAAGACGCCTTCGATGAGGCAGGGGAAACGTCTCTCCCTGCGGAGGTTTATGACCTCCAGGGCCTCGGGATAGGAAAAGACGGAAAGCCTTACGACCTCTCTGATCTGCCCCAGGAGGGTGGAGCGGAAGCCGAAGAGATGTCCGCCGTGGACATAGCTGAGGAGGAAGCGGTTTTTCTCGAACATGTCGCGACCGATGGCGGCCGGGGGCGGCACCTTGACGAGGAGGTAGCGGCCGTACTCCATGCCGACGAAGAGACAGCGCACCGGCCGCCTCCCTTCGTGGCTCAGGTGCAACATGGAACCGACGACGAGTCCTGTCAGGACCGGCGGTTTTTCTTCCCTTTCGTTCGTCTCGCGAGGGGCTGTGGTCATGTCGTGCTCCGTCAACGGTGATGGTTGAAAAAATATGACCCCCCATATAAGAATGTCAAGGGTTAGTAACCGCCCGGCGGCCTTGCCTTGGGAATAGGGGGAAAAGGGACGGGGTGATGAAGGGAGCCATTCTCATCGTCGATGACGAAAGACCCATGAGGGAGATGATGCGGGATCTCCTGGAGGACGGCGAGCGGGAGATCCTCCTGGCGGAGGGTTCCGAGGAGGCCCTCCGTCATGTGAACGAGAGGGATGTGACCGTCGTCATCCTGGACCTGAAGCTCTTCGGGATGAACGGGATCGACCTCTGCCGCGAGATCCGCCGCCTGAGACCGTTGACGATCCTGTATGCCATGACGGGATGGACGGGTCTCTTTGAGGTCGAGGAGTGTCGGGAGGCGGGGTTCGACGACTATTTCACCAAGCCGGTGAATCCGGGGCTCCTGCTGAAGGCCGTGGATGAGGCCTTCGAGAAGAGGAGACGCTGGCGCCGGGACCTTTACTGAGGGAATTTTTATGGATGTGGCCTACATCAATCCCTTCATCGTCGGGGCCCTCGAGGTCCTCAAGAAGATGGCCCGTGTAGAGGCGGTAGCGGGGAAACCGTTTGTCAACAAGACCGACGCGGCCCAAGGCGATGTATCGGGGATCATCGGCATAACGGGAGACGCCGTCGGTTCCCTCGCCATCAGTTTCACCAACGGCTGCATCTGTGCCGTCGTCGGCCGGATGTTGGGCGAGGTTTACACGGAACCCACCCGCGACGTCCTTGACGCCGTGGGCGAGATCACCAACATGATCTCCGGCGTGGCGAGGACGAGAATGGAGAAGGAGGGCCTGAACGTCTATGCCGCCATCCCCTCCGTGGTCTTCGGCAGCAACCACACGATCAACCACATCCTCAAGAGTCCCAGTATCGTCGTCCCCTTTTCCACCGTGGGGGGTACTTTTTTCATCGACGTCTGCATCAGGAAGACGAAGGAACACGAGAGAGAGAAAACGGCCTACGGGGTGCAGAACGTCCGTACCCCGGCGGCGGCACCTACTCCGACCCCGCCGTCTGCCGGTCCTCCGGAACGGCCGGCGATGGAACAGGCGCCCCCCTTGACGAGGGCGGAAAAACTCGCACAGATGAAGAAGACCCTCGTCGACCTCATCGCCAAGCGGGACGCCATGCGGCAGCAACTGACGGACAAGCCCTTCCTCGATCCCGAGAAGAGGAGGCTCTACAAAAAGAACATCCCCCTCTTCGACGCCCGGATCAAGAAGCTGAAACTCGATATCTCCGCTTTGGAGATGCTGGAAAAGATGAGTCCCGAAGAGCTGGAAAAGCCGAAGCTCGTCACCCATTATCAGCACTATACAAAAAAAGGACCCAGGTAAAATGAGATTCCTTTGGGGGTGTCTTTCTATTGCGGCGGCCGCCGTGCTGACGGCCTGCCCGGCGTGGTCCCTTACCTCTGAGGAAGTCCTGGCCTTGAAAAAGGCCGGTGTCGGCGACGAGACGATCCGTTTGATGATCCTTCAGGAGGAGGCGGCAAGGAGGAGGGATACGTCGGACATGGGGGTGAAGGAGGTCAAGGACGCCGAGGGGCGGACGGTGATCGTCTATTCCACGGGCCCCTCGGGGCCTCCGATTGATGCGTCCCAGCGGGAGGAACTGGAGCGGGCGTGGGATATGCTGCGCCGGATCATCATCGACGGGAGGA
>ERZ795045.1197-NODE-1197-length-30268-cov-9.327607_pt1 | contig 30268 bp, 33 predicted proteins | sample MGYA00375129_ERZ795045 | MGnify/ENA primary metagenome ERZ795045 (study PRJEB30174, sample SAMN05720166) | activated sludge metagenome | isolation source: anaerobic digester from wastewater treatment plant | place: Japan | collected 2015-05-15 ...
TTCTATGAGTTTAATGGATATAGACCACAGCATGATGATATAACTCTTCTGTGTATCAAAAAAATTTAATTATTTCTTTTAAAAGCCTTCAATCTAAAATCTTCAATTATGGAAGAAACTTGTTCTTTGACCTTGAGTATGGCACCATATCCTGTCATAGCTTTAAAATTGTCTGTAATTTTTTTTCGTCTTTCTTCTTCGATGAACAGTTTTCTAAATTGAATAGGATAATTCCATTCTTCGTTTTTCATCTCAATCATTGAATCACAGAGATCTATAATATCGTGAAGGAGGAACCCTCCCTCTTTGAGATAATCGTTTTTATCTTTTTCTATTTCTATAGGTCTAACTCCAGGTCTCTTTAAGAGTAAGATGTGATCTTCAATGCGTCTTGGATGCTTGTCGCCTTTTTTTAGGGCAAAGCTTGATAGCTGCTCTTCAAGAATATTTATTGTGTTTTTTAATTGATTGTCTGTTGCCAGAATCCAGAAAATTGGGAAATAGTATGAGATGAACTCGTTTAAAGATCCATAAAAATGAGATAACTCCATGTCACAATTGTGATGGAAAATTATTTCAGGATATTTTTTTATTCTTGCGTTGTTTTCTTCTATAATTTTTTCAACCTCTTTTGAGAAGGAATTTTCTTTTTCTTTTTTTTTCTTTTCATATTTTTCTTTTAGCTTTTCAAAATTCGAGATCTCTGCAAGAATAAATCCTTCCAGATTCATTTTGTTTTTTATTGCCATGGAAAGTCTTTCTTCAAATGAAGAGGGATCAAACCACTTCTTGTTGTGCTTCTGGGAATATTCTGTATATTTAGCACGAAGCTTCCGTATGAGTTCATCAATTTCTTCTTTTTTTAAGGACATATTTACTCCTCATGAGTTAGACTTAAGTAATTTTTTATTTTAAAAAGCAAGCCTGTCAAGAATAATAACGTGAAGGAAACTCTGGAAGTAAATTTTAATCTTGACTTTGTCTGAATTTTTTGTTATCTAAATTTTGTTCTTGTTTAGTATTGTTGCAGAGGGGGGTTTATGACACCGTTTTTGTGGTTAGCTCTTGGTGTTATTTTAATGGCAGTGGAGATTTTAGCTCCAGGCTTTATTGTATTCTGGTTTGGTCTTGGAGGAGTTTTTACAGCACTTTTGGTTTTTTTAGAGATTATTAAAGCAGAGGAGATGCAGTGGCTGTTTTTCTTTTCTTCCTCTTTGCTTTTTATTCTTTTATGGTTTGGGTATTTTAGAAAGAAATATTTTAAGAGTGAAATAGCTGATAGGGATCCAACTCTTACAGAACTGCGTGGGGTTTGCATTGAGAAAATTGAGCCAAAAAAGCCAGGAACTGTAGAGCTTTTTGAAAGTTATCACGGCCTCAGGAACTGGAAGGCTGAGTCATTGGAGGTTATTCTCCCAGAAGAAGAGATTCAGGTAGTTGAAGCCAGGGGCATAAGGCTTATAGTAAAAAAAGTGGGTTGATTATTTTTAAAATAAAATATAAGGGGGTCTTAATGAATATTTTTGTATTGGCTGTTGCCATTCTTGTTCTTTTCCTCATCATGAAGGGAGTGAGAATAGTTCCTCAGGCAGAGAATTGGCTTGTGGAGAGATTTGGTAAGTATGCAACAACTCTCACTCCAGGGCTTAATCTCATCAATCCAATATTTTCAAGGGTTGTGAAAAAGCTCGATATAAGGGAGCAGGTTCTTGATCTTCCTCCGCAGGGAATTATCACAGAGGATAATGCTACAGTAAAGGTTGATGGGGTTGTTTTCTATAAGATACTTGATCCTTATAAAGCATACTATGGTATAGAGAATCTTCAGTGGGCAATTACAAATCTTGCCCTTACTACCTTGCGTTCAATTATGGGTAAGATGACCCTTGATCAGTCCCTGTCCTCAAGGGATAAGATTAATATGGAGCTTCTCCATATACTCGATGACGCAACTGATTCATGGGGAACAAAAATCACTCGTGTTGAAATAAAGGATATTGTGCCTCCAGAGGAACTACAGCATGCAATGTCATTGCAAATGAAGGCTGAACGTGAAAGACGTGCTACAGTTCTTGAGGCTGAGGCTCAGAAAGAGGCTCAAGAAAAAAAGGCAGAGGGATTTAAAAGAGCTCAAATACTTGAAGCTGAGGCAAGAAAGGAGGCAGCTTTGCGCGATGCAGAGGCAAGGGAAAGACTTGCTCAGGCAGAGGCAAATGCTATAAACTCAGTGGCATCAGCACTTAAGTCAACCGGAGGGGATCCTCTTATCTATCTTCTTGGACAGGAGTATGTTAAGGGCCTTATGAAGATAAGCAACTCTGAATCAAGCAAGGTCGTTGTTCTTCCTGCAGATTTTATGAATACAGTTCAAAATCTTTTTAAGGTAAAGGATAAATAAAAACTTGACATCTTGCAAGTGTTAATTTAGATAGGTTTCCAAATTTCAAAGAGAGATTCACATGATGCAGAGATTGGCCACATATATTTCTAATTTAAGCCTCGTCAGCGTGGTCGTGGTCTCTGTATGCACATATAGGTTTGCACCGTAGGGTTGTAATAATATCTTATTTGTAAAAGCCCCTGTCGGTGCAAACCTTCAGGGGCTTTTTTATTGCAAAAATTTTAATAATAAAGGAGCCCTTTATGAAACTTTCTGGAGCTGAGATTATCATCAAAAGCCTTAAAAAGCACTCCGTGGATACAGTTGTTGGCATTCCCGGAGGATCTAATCTCCCAATCTACGATAAACTGGCAAAAAGTGGCATCACTCACATCTTAGCCCGTCATGAACAGGGAGCTGGTTTTATTGCTCAGGGTATGGCAAGATCAACAGGCTCTCCTGCTGTTGTCTTTGCAACCTCAGGGCCTGGGGTTATGAATCTCCTTACTGCTGTTGCTGATGCAAAAATGGATTCAGTGCCTCTTATTGCAATAACGGGTCAGGTCCCGACATCGTTACTTGGCACAGAGGCCTTCCAGGAGGTAGATACCTATGGCCTTACATTTCCTATTACAAAGCATTCTTTTCTTGTAAAAAAGGCTGATGAACTGGAAAATACAATTCACAGAGCATTCCAGGTGGCAACCTCTGGCAGGCCGGGTCCGGTTGTTATTGATGTCCCAAAAGATGTTCAACTTCAGGAAGGTGTATATCGCGATGGTGTTTTTGATCGTCAGGTGATGGATTATATACCGGAGCACCTCGATATTGCCATTGACAGGATAAATAAAGCACAAAGGCCAATTATTTATGCTGGAGGAGGAGTTGTTGCTTCAGGGGCTTTTAATCAATTACTGCAATTTTCGGAAAAGGCAGGAATACCTGTTGCAGTGTCGCTCATGGGTCTTGGCAGCTATCCATCTGATTCGCCACTTTACCTTGGACTTATAGGGATGCATGGTAATGCCAGCAGTAATATTCTCATGGAAGAAGCGGATCTCATTATCTGTATAGGTGCCCGTTTTGGAGACAGAACAACAGGGAAAATCTCTAAGTTCGGGAGAAACAGCTATATCATTCATATAGATATAGAAAATTCTGATGCAGAGAAAATAAGGAGGGACCGCCTTTCTATAAAAGGAGATGCAGCAAGGATGCTCTCTTTTATGCTTCCACTGGTCAAGGAAAAAAGGGAAAGACCATGGCTTGATTATGTGAAAAAGATGAAAGAAAAATACGATACGGTTACAGAATATCTCCCATCTCATCCAGTAAGCATTATCAAGAGGATAGCCTCAAGTGCTCCTAAGGATGCTATAATTACAACAGATGTTGGCCAGCATCAAATGTGGGTTGCTCGCACTTATCCCTTTGCTGTCGGTAGGACTTTTTTAACCTCAGGAGGTCTTGGCACAATGGGCTTTGGACTCCCTGCTGCTATAGGTGCAGCTTATGCTAATCCAGACAAAGAGGTAATATGCTTTAGTGGTGATGGCTCTTTGCTCATGAATATTCAAGAACTGGCAACTCTTGCAGAGCTTAATCTTAATGTAAAAATAGTTTTGTTTGACAATGGAGGATATGGACTTGTGCGACAGCAACAGGAGTTGTTTTATAATAAAAACTATTTTGCATCAAGATTTAATCATTTTGCTGATTTTGAAACTATTGCAAGAGGTTTTGGCATAAAAAGTTTTTCCTGCAATAGATGGGATGGCTTTTCCTTTGCTCCAGAGGATTATTTTAACTCCGAAGGACCCCTTATTGTTTCAATAAAGATGGATAAAGAATACAATGTCTATCCTATGGTGCCGCCAGGGGATGAAAACATAAACATGTTACTGGAAAGCAATGCCTGATAAATTTTAAAATGTTCTTGCATTTTACCAGTAAATACTTACATTATAAATTATAATGAGTTTGCCATTATTTATAGGCAAACTCCATTTGCTAAGTTCTGTCTTTTTTATTTTTTTTATTGAGAGGGTTAATGCGCTGGGAAAAAAAACATATACAAAAAACTATTCTCCTGGATGAGTCTTTATCCCAATTATTTCATCCTGATTGCAGTGACTCTGAGAAACTTATCATTACAGATAATTCTGAGAAAACCATAGATTATATACTGAATGAGTATGATGAGGTAATTCTTTTTGCAGTGATTATCATTCCATTGGAAAAATATCAATCGCTTGAAAGGCGCTTGAATTTGATAGATTACTCAAGAATTTTTTATCAGCTTGTGATTGTTGGAGATGAGGAGGATATAGGAGCTGTCTCTGAAAGACTTTATCATATCAATGACTATATAACTAAAGATATTTCAGATAGAAAACTCAATTTTATCATAAAAAAGTCTTTTTCTATAATAGAAAAGTATTTTCAGACAGAACAGAAAAAAAGTTGGTATTATAATAAGTTAATAGATGCTCAGAGAGATCAAAGCGATTTGATTGATATAGGTCGCGCTCTTTCGGCTGAAAAGGATATGGATAAGCTTCTTCGACTTATACTTTATCTAAGCAAAAAGATCACAGGTGCTGATGGAGGCAGTATTTATCTTGTTGAGGAGGATCCCTCAGGGAAAAGGAGATTGCGCTTTAAGTATTCCCATACCTTTTCTCAGGAGATACCACTGGAAGAATTCGTTATGGATATGAACACAAAGTCAATCTCCGGTTATGTCGCAGTAACAGGGGAGGTTCTTAATATTCCTGATGCCTATAAGATTGATCCCCTTGCGCCATATTCTTTTAATCCCTATTTTGATAGGCAACATAATTATATAAGCAGATCAATGCTTGTTGTGCCGATGAAAAATCACTTAGATGAAATAATAGGGGTTATACAGCTTATAAATAGCAAAGAGGATCACTCAGGAGTACGCAAATATGAGAATGAGGCTTATGAAATTAAGCTTGAACGCCAGTCAGATTTTGATAAATATGTGGTACCCTTCGATGATCGATACAATTCCCTCATGGAGGCAATTGCAGGTCAGGCAGCCATTGCAATAGAAAATAACAGGCTCATAAATCAGATACAGAAACAATTCGAAGAATTTGTAAAGGCCTCTGTGACAGCAATTGAATCACGGGATCCTGCAACCTCAGGCCATTCCTTTAGAGTCGCTGCAATATGCAAAGAAATGGCCAATGCTATAAACAATGTCCAATCGGGATATCTATCTTCGTTTAAATTTACAGATACAGATATCAAAGAACTGGAGTTTGCTGCTCTCTTACATGATTTTGGTAAGGTTTATATAGATCTCAATATATTTAAAAAGGCAAAAAAGCTCTATCCTAAGGATCTGGAAAATTTAAAGCTACGTATGGATTATCTCTATCGCTACATTGAGCTTTTATATTATTCAAAAGAGATGGAGGTAATAAGAGAAGGAATAAATTACAATAAGGCGGTTGATAATATTGTTACCCTAATTCATGAAGAAAAGATAGAAAAGCTTAAGCGCATAATAGAGATAAAAGAAACTATCATCAAGCTAAATGAGCCTACTGTTACAGAGTTTGAGCCAGATGAGGTTTTGAGAGGAATTTTGAATGAAATTGAGACTATTGAATGCACAGATATATCTGGAAGGCGCTTTGAGGTCATTACGGATCTTGATAAGAAAAATTTATCAATAAAAAGGGGAAGCCTTAACGAGGAGGAGCGTCAGGAAATCGAAAGCCATGTTATTGAGACATATAAGTTTGTAAGTAAGATTCCATGGCCTCCAGAATATAAAAAGATCCCAGAGATAGCTTTGCGTCATCACGAAAAGCTTGATGGTACAGGTTATCCTGATGGGCTTGCTGGGCGTGAATCTGTGAGTTTGCAATCCAGGATGATGGCGATAGCAGATATTTTTGATGCACTTACAGCTCAGGATAGGCCCTATAAAAGGGCAGTGCCTATTGAAAAGGTTGTAGACATATTGAGGGAAGAAGCAAGATCTAACAAGTTAGATGCAGATCTTGTGGAATTATTTATAACCGAAAAAATTTACGAAAAAATCCCATCTCTGAATTGATTGAGTCAGATCTTGCTTTAGAAATTATTCCTTTTGCGGATCTATAGAAAGTTTACCACTCATAGATTCTATGGTTATTTTTATTATGTTTACACGGGAAATATCTTCATCTGTCGGGTCACTGTATTCAAATCTTCTGGCGTATTTATCCATAAGAGCCTTAAGAGCAAGTCTTTTCTCTTCAATATCATTGATAAATTCGGCTTTTCCAGAGATTAATATACACCAGAATCGCATTGTAAATCCACAGGCTTTTTCAGCAATATAGAGATTGCCAGGTGCGCTTATTTCAAAGCATACATCGGCTTTGTGTTTAATATTTCGGATTTTTCTACCATCAAACCCTGTATGAAAATATATCGCCTCATTGAGATAGACGTAGTTGATTGGAGTGATATAGGGTGTGCCCTCTGGATCAACAGTGGCAAGGCGACCATAGGTCTGCATTGGTAGCATTTTTTTGCATTTTTCTTCGCTGAGCCATTCTATTGGCATAAAATTCTCCTTTTTATGTTTAGTTGATCTTTGTTATGCCCAGTGGGTTTTGCAAAAGATCATACCCTTGTTTGATATCTGAAAACCCTCTGGATGTTCCACAATGAGTAAATCTTCTTTTAAATCCTCAACAAAGGGCCTTATTTTAGATGAACTAAGCCCTGTTGTTGCTATGAGTTCTTCCATTGTTACAAATTTATTTTTTTCAAATTTTATGTAAATTTCAGAGAGGATATCTAATTTATTCAATGAGTTTTTTCTTTTCATAAATAAAAACCTCTTTATTTTTTCAATTTTAAGATTAAGATATTGAAATTATGAAGTGGCATCAATAAATTCAAATTTATTTTAGTAAAAATTCCTAAGGATATTTTCTATGTGATAAATAATACTTTCAATATCACGGGAGTATTGGGGAATTTTGTTCCCTATCAAGATTAAGGGAACAAAATTGAATCTATCTTATTAAAGAGAATTACTCTTAATTTTTTTTTAGATGGGATATGATTGTTACTGTCAGACCATTGGTGGAGGTATATAATTTATACTTTACAGTAAAAGTATTTTTAGGAATTATTAGTGTTTAGAAAATCAAAATTTATATAATCTTAGGGGGGAGTATGGTGTATAACCTAAAGGATAAGAGAGTTAAATTCAAAAGTGAAAATCATTATATAGCACCTGGAGCTCATGTTATGGGTAATGTGGAAATAGGAGATGGAGCTACTGTGTGGTTTAATGCTGTCCTCAGGGGGGATACGGGTCTTATAGTAATTGGTGATGAGTCCAATATCCAGGATGGCTGCGTTTTACATGCAGAGGCATGGAATAAGCTTGTAATAGGTAGAGGGGTGACAGTTGGCCACAAGGCTATGCTCCATGGCTGCACTGTGGGAGATTATTCACTCATTGGAATAAATTCTGTCATCTTAGACGATGCTGTCATAGGTAAAAATTGTATAGTTGGAGCAAATTCTCTTGTAAAATCAAAGATGGTTGTGCCAGATGGCACAGTAGTAATGGGGAGCCCTGCAAAGGTTGTAAGAGAGGTGACAGAGGTGGATATTAAGATTATAGAGGCAAGCGCAAAACATTATTCCGAAAATGGGAAATATTTTAGGGAAAATTTAGTCCTTGTTGATTAAATTTTTTGAAAAATAGAAAAATTTTTAAAAAAATCACTTGAAAAATAAAGAGGTTTTTGTAAATTTGAATTGTTAGCACTCGATGGATTGAGTGCTAACAATTCTTCAATTTGTGTATAATCTCTAAAATAATTGATAAATTTAAGGAGGCTAACGTGGCTATTAGACCTATTGGAGACAGAATTTTAGTAGAACCGATCGAAGAAGATCTTAACAAAGTGGGTTCTCTCTACGTACCGGATACTGCAAAGGAAAGGCCTCAGAGAGGTAAAGTCGTTGCTGTTGGTGAAGGCAGACTTGACGGCAAGGATTTAGTTCCAATGAGAGTCAAGGTGGGCGATAAGGTTCTTTTCGGTAAGTATGCCGGTACAGAACTTAAATATGATGATAAAGAATATCTCATTCTTAGCGAACATGATGTGCTTGCTGTAATTGACTAAGAATCTAAAAAGGAAGAGGTGAAAAATGGCAAAGATAATGAAGTATAGTGATGAAGCCAGAAAGGCAGTGCTTGATGGTGTTGTCAAGCTTGCAGATGCTGTGCAGGTGACACTTGGACCAAGGGGTCGCAATGTCGCAATTGATAAAAAATTTGGGGCACCAACAGTTACAAAAGATGGTGTAACTGTTGCAAGAGAAATTGAGCTTGAGGACGCTTTTGAAAATATGGGCGCCCAGATGGTTAAAGAGGTTGCTATCAAAACAAATGATGTTGCAGGTGATGGTACAACAACTGCTACTATACTGGCAGCAGCAATTTATAAAGAAAGCCTCAAGAATGTTACAGCAGGTGCTAATCCAATGGACCTCAAAAGAGGTATAGATAAGGCTGTGGAGGCTGCTGTAAACTATATTGCATCAGTTGCAAGGGAAATCAAAGATAAGAAAGAAATTGCTCAGGTAGCAGCTATTTCTGCTAATAATGATATGGAAATTGGTAACCTCATTGCTGACGCTATGGACAAGGTTGGCAAGGATGGCGTTATTACAGTAGAAGAGGCTAAATCTATCGAAACAACACTTGATGTTGTTGAGGGTATGCAGTTTGATAGAGGTTATATCTCTCCATATATGGCCAATGATCCTGAGTCAATGCAGGCAGTTCTTGAGAATGCCTTCATACTTATACATGACAAAAAGATCTCAACAATGAAGGATCTCCTCCCTGTTCTTGAAAAGGTAGCTCAGTCTGGAAGACCATTGCTTATAATAGCAGAAGAGGTTGAGGGAGAGGCTCTTGCAACTATAGTTGTAAATACACTGAGAAAAACCATAAGCTGTGTTGCTGTTAAGGCTCCTGGCTTTGGTGACAGACGTAAGGCTATGCTTGAGGATATTGCGATCCTTACAAAAGGACAGGTTATATCTGAAGAGCTTGGAATGAAACTTGAAAATACAACTCTTGATATGCTGGGAAAAGCTAAGAAGATAATTGTTGATAAAGAAAATACAACAATTATAGAAGGGGCTGGTTCTCAGAAAGAAGTTCAGGCAAGAATTGCTCAGATTCAAAAACAGATTGAAGAGTCAAGCTCTGAATATGATATAGAAAAACTCCAGGAAAGAAAGGCTAAACTTGCTGGTGGCGTTGCTGTAATCAATGTTGGTGCTGCTACAGAAGTTGAGCTTAAAGAGAAGAAGGCAAGAGTTGAGGATGCCCTTTCTGCTACAAGATCTGCTGTAGAAGAGGGTATTGTTCCAGGTGGTGGCCTTACTCTCCTCCATGCTCAGAAGGCTGTTAGAGAGCTTGCTGCTAAGCTTTCTGGTGATGAAAAAATCGGTGCAGAGATCATAGCAAAGGCTATTGAAGCTCCTATGAAGCAAATTGCATATAATGCTGGCCTTGAGGGATCTGTTGTTGTTGAAAAGGCCAAGGATGAAAAACCAGGTGTTGGATTCAATGCCTATACCTTGACATGGGTTGATATGATGGAAGCTGGAATTATTGACCCTGCTAAGGTTGTTCGTTCTGCTCTTCAAAATGCAGCTTCTGTTGCAGGAATGCTCTGCACAACTGAAGTCCTTATTTCAGAAAAACCTGAAGAGAAGCCTGCAATGCCAGGTGCTGGAATGGGCGGAATGCCAGGAATGTATTAAAATAGGATTTTATATAGATCTACAAAGGGCTGCCTACGGGCGGCCCTTTGTGTTATTTATTTTCAATAGTTGTTCTGTATTTTTCTATGGGCTCTGATTCTGTTTTGGAAATCTTTCCATAATAAAAGTCTGAAAAAACTGAAGAGCTATATCCATAGTTCATTTTATATCTAAAGGATTGCTTGCTTGTTATTCCATAAAGCGATGTGCTCTGGTTAGATGTAAAATTATTGTCAAAGAATGTGCTAAATATGGTATCACTGTAGCCTGCTGTCTGGTTGTTTTCAATTTTAAAAAATTTTGAAAAGAAAGTGCTTGTGGCGTTAGGTATTTTGTAATGATTTTGACTTAAAATTCCCCATTGCCAGTTTTCCATCAAAGGCCCAAATCTTCGGTTCAGTAACCTCATGGTATTTATAAAGGCTCGATCAAATATTAATTCCTTTGTTTCTGTTGGTATAGTTGATTTATCGTCAAAGAGAATTTGTGAATTTTGATTCATTGCATAGTAAAAATCTTCATATATCATTGGGGAGTTTTCAAGGATTGTTTGAATCTCATCATCGAGATTATCCTCAAGGGAGGTCTTTATAAATTCCTGCAAGAGTGTGAAAAATATTACTGGAGCCTGAAGTTTTTGTCTTACTGTCATGTCCCAGTCGTTAAAATATATCCTGCTCATCTTTGCAGATGTCAAAGGATTAGAAGATAATGAATTCTTAAAGAAAGGAAGATAAAGACTTGCTGTTGGGGAGTATGTATTTCCCAGAATATTTTGCAGAGTTTCTTCATTTATATTTGCTGATTCATCAAGTAGATCTGCCATATACCTTGAGGCTGTTTCATTTGAGAAAACTTCAGGCTTATACACAATAGATGAATCTGCAACAGTATACATTGATGATGATATTAATCCATATTTCTTTATTGTTCGCGCTATTGTAATTTTTGATGGATTTGCTCTAACTGCCTTACTTCCATCGATCAGTATGCTTTTTTCTGGATTTTTTGATAGAGCATAACCAGATATTATTGTCATAGAATCCTTTGGGGTTTTTAAGATGAATGATTTTAGTGAGGCATCACAGGAAAGAATATTCCTATAGATTTTTGAGCCATCCTGTTCAAAAGGTGCTGTGAGTAGAAGCCTGACGTAGTTGACTCCAGGATAAACTGAGCTTATGGATAGAGTATTTTCAGTTTCCTTCCCTGAGGTAATTAAATCGCTAAATATTGGTCCCTTTTCACTTGCCATTGTAATATAGCTAAGTGAAGGATTTGATGTCAGAGGAATGCGAAGAGTCTTAAAATCCTTCCATAGCCCATTGATGCTGTATTGTAGCGTCCCATTGTTGTGGCGAGTTTTGAACTTGTAAAAGTCCTGTGTGTCTGCCCTAAGATTAAAATGGCTAAATAAGCAATTATCGTTTTTAAAGGTGAAGAAAAAGGGGAGCCCATGCCATGTAGTTCCTTCTATTCTGGTTCCATTTAAATTTACTTTAAGTGGATACCAGCCAGGATATGAGTTATAACTACTGATATAAGAAAAGCCAATGGCGGATGAATCTTTTGAAACTCCCACAATAGCAAATCCCTGATTATAGGGGCAGTAATATTTTTCAAGTATGCCTTTAATCCTTTTTAAAATATAAACCTGCTGAATATCCTCTTTTTCAAAGAAAAAGAATTTTTCACTTTCTTTAAAAATTTCATATATCGGGAGTTTTGACTTTTCACTGAAAAGCAGATATAATTCAGGATTTGACAGAAATGAATCTACCCATTCCCTCATAACAAGGATCGCAAGGACATCTATTGGTTCCCACTCCTTTTTGGTAGTTAAAGCTAAGTGCCTTTTCTGGCGAATAAGGTTTATTCCTTCGGTATATTTTTTTAGAAGTGTGATCTCATCAGGGGAAAGCTTTGACAGAATATTTTCGCTTTCTCTTTTGAATCCAGCAATATAGGCCAGTTGAGTTATTATATGTGAATCCTCAAAATTTTCAAACTCATCAATTGTTCCCATAGCAAGAGCTCTTTCGTATTCCATGAGATTTAGTCTATCCTGACCATGAACATATCCAAGCCCAAAGAATAAATCCTCTATGTTTTGAGCAGAAATAAGAGGTTCTCCATTTTCAGTTCTGGTGATAATTATTTTTGATTTTATAGGGTATAAAACTTCAGCATCATATTTTATCTTTTCTACTGAGTATGTAATATATAGAATAGCAAAAGCTATTGCCACAAGTGAAAGGATGCAAATTACAATAGCCAGGAACCATTTTTTACCTTTGGAAGACATGAGAGAACCATCCATTTTTGATATATGACTTCAAGATATAAACTCTGTTTGAAAATATCAAATCAATTTCAATAATAATTCTTAAAGATGTTTTTGTAATAAATGCTATTAGAGCATTTATTACATATAAATATAAAGATTAAGAAATTAACATTGAATCAATTTTAATTTTTAACTGCTATTGCAGCTTTTATAATCTCTATCTTTGTATAATAGTTGTCTAACATAGAGAAGAATCTGGAAAATTCTCCCTGAACAGTTATAAGGGATTGGCCCTTTTTGAGCTGAGATATGCGTCTCAGATTTTTTGTATAGATATAAAACTCTATAGGTCCCTTTTCCGATTGATAATCCGATATAACACAAAAGTCATAATCCACATTTGTTGATGGGATTATATCTTTAACAAGAAGTTCGTTTATTACGATAACTTTATTAGCTAAGTCATTTTTCAGCAGAAGAGCCTGAGCTGGATTTTCTGCTGTGTCTATCTGTTCCTTTGTTGCAAGCAACTCATCAATGGTGATTTTATCCTTGAAAAAAAATTGATAGCTGGTGCAGGATAAGTTTATAATAGTTGTTAAAAGCAAAAGGGGCAATATAAATTTTTTCATCACTTTTCTCCATAAGAGTATAAGATATTTGTTTTTTATTATTGCCAGAAATAAATTGTCAAGATTTAATGAAAGTAATTATTTTCTTTTGAGAAAATTTTTCTATTAAGAATTTTTTATATAAAAGAGGATTTATGACTTCTAAATTATTCTGGATTTTTTTAGCTCTTTTGGTTCTGGGCCTCTCTTGCGGAAAGAAATACCCTCAAAACTCCCCTGAAAATATCCCAGAGATGATTAAAAAATGCAAGAATCTCTCTGACATATCATCTTTTTATACAAAGGGCACAATGGATGCTGTTTACAAATATCAGCAGTATTTTTCGCAGGAGGAGTTTTTTGCTTTTAAAATGTTGCAATTTATGGAAGAGTCAAGCTCATACAAAGTCCTTGGAAAAAAGGAAGAGCATGATTTTGTGATTATGGATATAAGGCTTGAAGATCCAAAACGAGAAAATATCAATGGTATTGTTTTGAGTTTAAAGCTAATACAGGAAAATGGCCAGTGGAAAATCGACAAAGAGGATGACATCAAAAGGCTTTTAAACTCTGCATCGCAGAGAAGTGCTGAAGGGTATCTCAATAAACTGCATTAGTATATTATATAAAGGAAATCCCAAGATTTAATATAATATCATCTCTTAGAAGAAGAGCCTCTTCGTCCTCTGGGAATTTCTGTATATATTCATTGCATGTGGCAAGAGCCATAAAGAGCATACCAGCTTCCATATAGAGATTTATAAGATTAAAATATATCTCTTCAATGTCAGGATCCAGTTCTAAGGATTTTGAGTAATAGTATATGGCGCTGTGGTAATCCCCTTGTTCCCACAAAACCCCAGCCATATTAGCATAAATAAGTGCATCATCAGGATTTACTGCAATGGCATATTCAAGGATTTTTCTTGCCTCATCAAAAAATCCCATTTCGCATAGGGCTATTCCCATACCGCTTAATATATCTGGATCTTCTTTGTCTATTTCTGCACCAATTTTGAATACATCAAAGGCTTTTTTAAACTCCCCCCTGTCTAAATATTCATAGCCAAGGTCAATAAGCTTGATGGGATTTTCTCTTAGTTTGAGTAAATCATCAATCTCACGGAGATTATCAAGGAGAAATATATCCTTGAGGTTATATTTTGATTTTTCTGTCATAATACTACTCTGAATTTAACAATATCAGAGTAGTATTATTTGTCAAGTATATGATGCAAATTTTTAAAATTTAAATTTTATTTTACAAGCATCATTGAACTTTGAATAAGCTCCGGGTTAAATCCAAGCACTACTCTATCGCCTATCACAAAAATAGGAGTAGGGAAGGGGTCATCCTTTCTGGAATACTTATCTTCTTTTTTGAAATAAGGTAGACCTTTGTTTATATAAAATTCATATACATCACGCCTAAAATATACAAAATTATTAGTTTTTGTCCGAGTTTTAATCTCAGTGCACATTTTGTTGAGTTTGTTTATATTGACTCTGACAATTTGATTCTTTTCATCAGCAATTCTATATGCAATAAAGGTCCATCCATTGAAATTCCATGAACCCCCATCTTTAAGGTTTGATGGTTTTTGATAAAAGCTTTGAGCCTCTTTACAGGCAGAGCAGTTTTCTGCATAGAAATAATAAATGTTTTTAGATTTTCCCTCTGCATGTAGGGAAAGAGAAAGTGCAAGTGAAATGATAATAAAGGTCAAGTGTTTCATAGAATTACTTCTCCTTAATGATTTCTTTTCCAGGAACCCATCCAGCAGGGCAATATCCTCCGCCTCCTTTGCGGATCGCTATTGCAGCATCCAATTTGCGAAGGAGTTCCCCAGCATTTCTACCTATTGATTCATGGGAATATTCAGCAGCAATAACATACCCCTCAGGATCAATTATAAAAGTAGCCCTTATGGCAATACCCTGTCTACTTTCATATACCCCCATATATTTACTAAAAGCTCCTCCTCTGTCAGAGAGCATTGGGAAGCGAACATCCTTAAGGAGGGAGTTATCTTTTTTCCATGCCCTGTGAACATATGGGGAGTCTGTGCTTATGGAAAAGATTTCTGCGTCAGATGCTGCAAAGTCTTTATAGTAATCAGCAAGCTCCTTTAGCTCTGTGGGACATACAAAAGTAAAATCAGCAGGATAAAAAAATAGAATTATCCATTTGCCTTTGTAGCTATTGAGATCAATTTCTGTTATTTCATCTTTATAGTAGCCTTCAAGCACAGGGAGAGCTATTTTTTTTCCGATAATAGTATCTGTTGTAATAGCCATCTTTTTAGCAGAGTCGCTTCTTGACTCTGAATAGGAAAATTGGGTAAGTAAAAGTAAAATTGTAGAGACAAGTATTATTTTTTTCATAGTCACCTCTTTTGTTTATTTTGCCAATATTTATTTTTATTTTCAAGTAAAATTATTTCATTTGACATAAGATAATCAATAATAGTTATATTCATTTTTTAGATAGTTTAGCACCGTAAGGATTGCCCTATCATTTTTTATAAAAACTTAAATTTTTTCTGGATGGTTATTATGGCAAAAAAAGAAACTTCAAATTCAAAAAAAATACCTCTACCTCAAAGCTATACCATAACATCGATGGCTGGATATCTTGCAGAAGTCAGAGGCATTTCAAAAAAGGACGCAAAGGAAATTCTTGACATAGTTTTTGACATGATCGAATCAGGGGTGCTTCAGGGTGAAAGAGTCCCTGTTGGGAAAATGGGTAAAGTCTATGCAAAAGTTAAGCCTGCAACAAAGGCACGAAAGGGAAGAAACCCGATCACAGGGGAGGAGATTACAATCCCTGCAAAAAAGGCAACAAAGGTTCCAAAATTTACCTTTTCTAAAAATTTTAAGGAAGAAGTATTAAAGGCTAAGATTAAGAAATGATTAAAGAAGGGACTTTAACTTTATCTGAAATTAGAAAGGCTGCATTAAATCCTGTTATTATTTACATTGAAGGCGATGGCATTGGCCCTGAGATTTCCAATGTCACAATTAAGGTTGTTGATAAATCTGTCGAAAGGGCCTATGGTCAGTCACGGAAGATTACATGGCAAGAGGCTCTGGCAGGGGAAAAGGCCTATAGGCTTAAAGGAGATTATCTTCCTCAAGAGACTATTGACCTTATAGATAAATATAGAATAGCTATCAAAGGGCCTCTTGCCACACCAGTTGGCGGAGGCATAAGAAGCATAAATGTTGCTCTTAGAAAGATTTTTGAACTCTATTCCTGCATAAGACCTGTGAGGTATTTTTCTGGAGTGCCAAGCCCTCTTAAAAATCCTCAAAAGGTCGATATGGTAATCTTCCGTGAAAACATGGAGGATGTTTATTCTGGCATAGAGTGGAAATCAGGTTCAGGTGATGCTTTAAAAGTTATTGGCTTTTTGAAAGAGGAGATGAATATAGCTGTTGATGAAACCTCTGGTGTCGGTATAAAGCCCATAAGCCCTGCAAAGACAAAGCAGCTTGTGCGCAGTGCAATAAGATATGCTATTGAAAATAAACGTAGCTCTGTTACTCTTATGCACAAAGGCAACATAATGAAGTTTACAGAAGGGGCTTTTCGTGATTGGGGATATGAGCTTGCCCGTGAGGAGTTTTCAGATGTAACAATTACAGAAAAGGAGCTACGGGAGAAATATAGTGGTATAGCTCCTGCTGGAAAAATAATTATCAAGGATAGAATAGCAGATGCGATGTTTCAGGAGATAATACTAAGACCTGAAAATTATGATATAATTGCAGCTCCTAATCTAAATGGTGATTATATATCTGATGCTTTAGCTGCTTTAGTAGGAGGTCTTGGAGTTGCTCCAGGGGCCAATATTGGAGATAATCATGCTATATTTGAGGCCACTCATGGGACAGCCCCAGATATTGCTGGCAGGGATATTGCCAATCCATCATCCCTGATATTATCAGCAGAGATGATGTTGCGATTCCTGGGATGGAAAGAAGCTGCTGATATTCTTTCATCCGCTTTCGCTAAAACTATAAATGATGGAAAACTGACAGGGGATCTGGCATCTCAAGTTGAAGGAACAAAGCCTTTAAGCTGTTCTGAATTTGCTACTGCCCTCTTGGGCAATATTTAATTTTAATTTTTAATGCAGAGAGTGAATTTTCTCTCTGCTATTTAATTTTTTTAAGAGCTTTCGGAGAGAACAAAAAAGCTAAAGAACCCAGCAATACACATAAAACTTCTGAAGGCTACTATAAAATAATCACTTTGCATTTTTGGTAAATCAGAAATTATGCTATTTATTACAAAAACCATAGAGTATGGGATGTATAGATCCATCAAAAAGAGTTGAATAGCTATATTTAATTTGCTGCCAGCTATTATTTTGACAATATGAATGGTAAATAAAATTGTAACAATTCCACCTGTGATTATTGCTGCAGTTTTTCCAAAAAGAAAGTTTACAAGGGATATGAGATAGATTATCTCAATGTAATATAATGGCAAAAGATATTGAATGATCTTAGACTTGTTAAGAGATATTTTTTTTAATGTGTATAAATTTTTAAACTTCAACATGTATTCTTTGCAGCAATTGTTTTTTAACACTATTATTTTATAATATAAGTCAGTCAATGAAGAAAAGTTACAGAAGGAATAAAATTTTTGCAGTATTTACTCCTTAATTTTTAAGAGATAATAAGTATCCCTGGGGATTATTACTTTATAAAGAAGAAATTTTAAGATTTTACAATATTCTTATGAGGAAAAGATGTATAATAAAAAGAAGGTTTTTGTGCCAGAGGATTATGATGGAGAGAGAATTGACAGATTCCTTGCTTCTTATATTGAAGATTCGATCTCCAGAAGTATGATCCAAAAGCTTATTAAATCAGGGAATATTGAGATTAATGGTAAAGCCATAAAGCCAAGTCATTGTGTATCCACCGATGATGAGATAGATATAACTTTTCCTGAAGAGGATATAAAACTTCCATTTCCTGAGAATCTGGAGATTGATATTATATATCAGGATGATGATATTGCAGTCATAAATAAAGCACCAGGGATGGTTGTTCACATAGGACCAGGGAATTATGACAAAACACTTGTAAATGCCTTACTCTTTCATGTCAAAAATTTATCAAGTGTGGGCGACCAAACAAGGCCTGGCATTGTCCATAGACTTGATAGAGATACAGCAGGTCTTATGGTTGTGGCAAAAAGTGATAGAGCCTATTATAGCCTTGTTGAACAGTTTTCTCATAGACAGGTGATTAAAATTTATAAGGCAGTGGTTACAGGTAAACCCCCCAGAGAAGAGGATCTTATAGATAAGCCAATTGCAAGGCATAAAAAATACAGGGAAAAGATGTGTATATCGGAAGATGGCAGGGAAGCCTTAACTCAATACAAAGTGGAAAAGGTATGGCACAAGTCCACTGGCGTGTTTTCTCTTTTGACTTTGCGTATTTTAACTGGAAGAACTCATCAAATAAGGGTTCATCTATCTTCCATAGGAAATCCTGTGGTGGGAGATCCTGTTTATTCAAAAAAGTGGAGTAAGTTTAATGTTCCCTATTTACTCCTTGGGGCGACCTATCTTTCTTTTAAACATCCTGTGCAGGAGAGGCTTATGGAATTTGAAGTGCCTCTCCCATCGCACATTGTGGATTTTATTGAAAAACTTGAAAGCAGAGATTAATACTTTATGCCAGTTGCCTCACGGACTTTTTCCAGGGTCTCCATGGCAATAAGGCGTGTTTTTTCTGCACCTTTTTTAAGAATTCTTCTTACCTCTTCAGGATCGCTTTCGTAGAGCTTTCTTTTTTCTCTATAGGGTTTAAAGTATTCAGAAACAAGCTCTACCAGTTCCTTCTTAAACTGACCATATCCTGTGCCACCTTTTAGGTATCTCTCTTTTGTGTATTCCAGCTTATCTGCAGGAGCAAAAAGCTTATAAAGGGCAAAAACATTGCACTTATCTGGATCCTTTGGATCCTCCACTGGAGTAGAATCAGTTACTATTTTCATTATCTTCTTTTTAAGAACATCTTCGCTGTCAAAGATGTCTATTGTATTGCCATAGCTTTTTGACATTTTCTGCCCATCTATTCCAGGTATAACAGCCAATTCTTCGGATATATATGGCTCTGGCAAAACAAAAACTTCTCCATAGGTATTATTGAATCTTTCTGCAATGTCCCTTGTAATCTCAAGGTGCTGCTTTTGATCCTTTCCAACTGGGACTAAGTCTGCATTAAAAAGTAGAATGTCGGCTGCCATCAAAACAGGATAGGTAAATAAACCTGCAGTTGGAACTATTCCTTTTGATGTTTTATCTTTATAGCTGTGACTTCGCTCAAGTAATCCCATGGAGGTGTGGCATGAGAGAATCCATGAAAGCTCAGCAACCTCTGGAATATCAGATTGCACCCAGAAATAGCATTTATCAGGATCAAGCCCAAGGGTAAGAAAATCAATTGCTGCATTTATTGTATTCTTTTTGAGTTCATCTCTTTCATGAAGAGAGGTCATTGCGTGATAGTTTACAATAAAGCAAAAGAGATCACTTTTATCTTGAAATTCTATCATTGGCTTCATCATACCAAAGTAGTTGCCAATGTGAAGTGTCCCTGAGGGTTGAATACCAGAAAGAACTCTTGCCATAAATCACCTCGTGAAACTTAAATATAAACAGTGAGTAACTCTGCCCAAAATAGTGTCAAGTAAGAAAAATTTTCCTTTACTTTTCAATATAATTTTGTATATTATAACCAAATTTTGTTGCCTATAGCCGGTGAGGCATTTTTATAATAATTAATATGGAGGATTTAAATGGAACAAACGGAACAGGCAAAAAAAATTCAACCAAATATGGGAAGTGCTGATAAGTTTATAAGAACTCTTGTTGGCATTGCCTTTTTGCTCAACATTATTATCCTTGAACCGGGTGTTGTTGGAACAGTTATTTTATTAGTTCTTGGTCTTGTTATGCTGGGATCAGCGTGGATTGGATATTGTCCGGCTTACGCCCCCTTTGGAATTACAACATGCGGTGAATCTTCAAGTTGTGAAGTAGAGAGTAAGTAATTTTTAATTTTCAGCCAGGCTTTTTTAAAGCCTGGCTGAAAATTAATTTAGCTGCAACAGGCTCCTTTTATTCCTTTGCAAAAATCATCAATCTCGATCTGAAGAGTCGTATGTTCAATATCAAATTCATTTTTTAGCAAGGCATTGACCTTTTGTATAATGCTGTCAGAGCTTTCTTTATGTTCTTTATCTATGAGTATGTGACATGACAGAAAAACCTCTGTTGAGTTGATAGACCATATGTGCAGCCCATGGACTGAATCAACGCCCTCTGTAGCCTCAATTCTTTTTAAGATTTCCTCAGAGTCAAGGTGATCTGGAACTCCCTGAAGAAATATTCTGAGTGATTCCTTAATAATCCCAAGACCGCTCCATATAATCATTATTGCTATAAAAAAGCTTATTACTATATCTATTCTTCTGTCTCCAGAAAATTTTATAGCAATCGCTGCTATTATTACAGAAACAGATGATAGAGCATCAAAGAGAAGGTGGAGGGATGCTGCCTTTATATTGAGATTTTTATCTTCACCTCTGTGAAGAACAATTATTGATAGGACATTGCCAAAGAGTCCAATAAAGGCCACAGGAAGCATTATTGAAAAATTTATGTCTATGGGATTTTTAAATCTCTCGATTGACTCATAGAATATGTATGCCCCAATTAATATAAGTGTTAATGAGTTAAAGAGTGCAGCCGCAACCTCAAATCTTTTGTACCCAAAGGTATAAACTCTGTCTTTCTTTTTTTGAGATATTTTTTCGCCACTATAACCTATTATGAGAGATAAAACATCAGATAGATTGTGTCCTGCATCTGAAATTAGAGCAAGACTGCCTGATATGATCCCTCCAATGTATTCTGCTATGGTAATTATTAAATTTAAAATTATCACAGCCAGTAGTCTGAAACCTCCTGAGGTCTTTCCATGGCTGTGGTGGTGATTGCATTTCTCTGTATGTTTATGAGTTTCCATGTTATTTTCCTCGCTCATTTATGTGGTCTATTCCATATTGAAGTATGATTTCAATATGCTCATCATCTAAAGAATAAAATGAATTTTTACCCTCTCTGCGAACTTTCACAAGCCTTGATTGCTTGAGAATTCGCAATTGATGAGATATGGCAGACTGGTGCATTTTTAGTTCTTCTGCTATATCCCCAACTGATAATTCCTGTCTTTTTAGAAGATTCAGAATTCTTATTCTTGTAGAATCAGAGAATATTTTAAAGAATTCTGCAAGTTCAAAACACAACTTTTCTTCGTTTTGTTTTTGAATATCTCTTTTCATGTTCTTCTCGCCTTTGTTATGTGTTTATATGAATAAATGTTCATTTGTTTTATTGTTTACATTTTGTCAAGCTTATATTTGATTTTTTTAAATTTTACAATATTTATTTCTTAATTTCTTTTAAAATAAAAATAATCTATCATCCCCGCCGCCTAAGGCGGCGAGGATGGTGTTTTCTTAATTTTACACTAAAAATTATATTTAGGAATAATTACTGAAATTTTCCAATATTTATTCCTTAGCCCTTTTTAAGAAAATTTTTTTATCTGTCATTATGTTTATAAAGCAGATATTTTAATCTCTACCATCTGAAAATGTCTTGATTTTAAAGGCGGTGATTTTTTTATATAGATATGTCAGTTAAATTAAAGATATATCTTTTTATAATTGCAATTTTTGCTCTGAGCCATGTCTCTTATGGTAAAAATAAAATAGCTGTTGTTAAAAGCAAGTATGACAACATAGAGCTTGTTTTGTCCAATTATAATATTCCATACGATTTGCTTTCTCTTAAGGAGTTGGTTGAGGGAAACAGATTTTTTGATTATGATGCCATATTTTTTCCATCTGGAATTGAATCTGGATACGAGGATAATCTTGAGATAAACTGGCAGGGTAAGCAGATTACCTCAGTGAAGCTTTCCAGGGATTTTTTTGAACTTGATGAAAAGGATTTTTCTCAAAAACTGAGATCCTTTATAAAATCAGGAGGTTCTGCATATTTTTCAGGATATGCTTATAAACAGTTAAGCTCTGCCTATAATTGCTTTGAGTTTTTTTATAATTTCCCATATATGGGTATTCCTGGCAGGATTGAAGCAACAGTTCTTGGCGATCTTGCTATGTTCAGTTTAAAAAAACAGGCTGCACTTTATATGGAATATCCTGGATGGATTGCATTAAAAAGTGTAGATAAGGCAGAGATTCTGTCAGAGGCTTCCTTCCCAACTCCCAGAGGAGAGAAGTTCGGCCCAATTAGTGTTCTAATAAAAGATGGCGATGGTGAGGTTATATACACAAGCTATTACAGCACTGTTTACAGTGAATTTAAGAGATTTAATATTTATAGAATAGCTGGCAATAAGGTCTTAAAGCGTGCAATGGAGCTTGCGTTGCTTCATTCTCAAAATATCAAGGCACGTATTACAGATGCTTTTCTTGCTGGGGAGACCTGCCGTGAGTATTATTTCAATATTGATGTGGGAACAAATACCTTTTATTTTTACTCCTCAGGTTTTCCTGTGATGTATGAGATATATGATAGTAATAACAATCTTCTTGTATCAAAGGAAGTCTATTCTCAGGAACAGATCTACACTATTAAGTCTACAAAGGATGATTACTGTTTTGTTAAGGTTTATCCCGGGGATGGTAATAGATGGAGCATATATGCAATAGTTGCAGCACGTGGCGCTGTTATTCCTCCTTATCTGGTTAAGTCTGCAAAATGGATTGGGCTGTTTTTTTTGGCTCTTTTTGTCGCAGCCTTCTTAAAGGTTTTGTTTACTCGCCTGTGGCGATGAGTTTTGGCTATATATTTAAATTTTTTTATAAATTTTATATTATTTGTTCTTAATTTTTTTTCAGTTAAAAGGTAATTTATGACTATAGCTACCCATTTTTCTCAGCTTTGTTTATAAGATAGCTTTCCTCTGTAAATGTTTTTGATTGCTTTTGATTTTTTTATTTACAGAATAGTGTAATTGGTGGCTTACTGTCCTATAAAGAATAAAATTTGCTCTCAATATAGGGAGTCTATTCTCTTTTTAAAATCCATTCATTTTAAATTAAAGTAGGAGCATTTGTAAATGGGTAAGATAATATCCGTTTCCAACCAAAAGGGGGGTGTGGGGAAAACTACAACAACTGTCAATGTTGCTGCTTTTCTTGCAGAAAAGGGCAAAAGAGTCCTTGTGATAGATATAGATCCTCAGGGTAATGCAGGTTTTGGACTTGGCATAAACGCAGAGGAGATGGAAACTACTATTTATGAGGTCTTAATTGATGAGATTCCTGTAGAAGATGCAATTTTTAAAACAGATATTCCCGGGCTTTCTATAATACCTTCCAATATTCACCTCTCCGGTGCTCAGGTCGATCTTTTAGATGTTGAGGGCAAAGAGTTCATTTTAAAAAAGAAACTTCAGCATATTAAGAATCATTATGATTTTATATTTATAGATTGTCCCCCTTCTCTTGGGATATTAACGCTCAATAGCCTTGTAGCAGCTGACTCTGTCTTGATTCCTTTGCAGTGTGAGTATTATGCTCTTGAGGGTATAAATCAGCTATTAAGAATAATTGTGATGGTTCAGGAAAATCTCAATAAATCCCTTAAAATTGAAGGCGTTATTCTTACAATGTATGACCCACGGACAAATTTATCTCAACAGGTTGTATCGGATGTAAGAGAGTTTTTTCAGGATAAGGTTTTTGATTCTATAATCCCCCGTAATGTAAAGCTTTCTGAGGCTCCTTCTTTTGGTAAGCCCATAGGTCTATACGATAGGGTATGCCCTGGCAGTATTGCTTACGAAAAACTTGCAGATGAGGTATTGGCAAATGAGTAACAAACGAGCTCTGGGGAAAGGCCTCAGTGCCATAATTTCTACTTCTCCAACTCCTGTTTCTGAGATTGAAAATATAGTAGCAGATGATAAAAATAGAGTTATAGAAATTGATCTTGATGATATTATTCCAAATCCAGATCAGCCAAGGACTGTTTTTGATGAGTCAGAAATAGAAGGTCTTGCAGAGTCAATAAGATCAGTGGGGCTTATACAGCCTATAATTGTTCGTCATGAATCTGGACGATATGTCATTGTAGCAGGGGAGAGAAGATATAGGGCATGCAAACTCAATGGCATGAAAAAGATTAAGGCCATTGTAATAGAGGCTGACGAGGAGCAAAACTTTACAGTGGCGCTCATTGAAAATATTCAACGGGAGGATTTAAATCCTATAGAAGAGGCAAGAGCCTATAGGCTTCTTATAAATCGTTTTAAGTTAAGGCAACAGGATGTAGCAAAGAAGGTTGGTAAAGATAGAACTACTATTACTAATTCTTTGAGACTTTTAAATCTTCCAGAGGAAGTGCAACAGGGCATAATTGATAAAAATATTACTCAGGGACATGCAAAGGTTTTGCTTTCCATTGAGGACAATGAGAGGCTTTTGAAGCTTTATAAAGAGGTTGTAGATAAGGGGATATCTGTCAGGGCTCTTGAAAAGATGGTCATTGAGACACGAGAGATTGAAGAGTCAGGTAAGGAGGCTAAAAAACAGCTTAAAAATCCTCAAATTAAAAAAATGGAAGAAGAGCTAATTGCAAAGCTTGGAACAAAGGTTGAAATAAAACATAGTGGAAACAAAGGGAGAATTGAAATAAGCTATTACTCCCTTGATGACTTTGAGAGAATTATTGAAAAGATAAAATAACCTTGAGCTTAATACTCATCAAGGTTAATCTTTTCAACTTTATCATTTTCTATGTCTAAAATGGCAGCAGAGGATTCGTCGTGTTTGTAAATTGCTCCAGGATTTATTATTCTTGTTCTATTTGACATGTAATTTTCAAAGTGGTGAGTATGGCCTTTGATTATGTAGTCATATTTTTCTGAAGTGACAGCTTCTCTATACATGGGCACATTATTCCCATGGAACATTATAAACTTTTTGCCGCTTAATTCAAATTCAATCTTGTCCAGAACCGGTCTCATTCCAAGGACTGAGGCTTTCCAGTTGATAACATCTGTATCGATTAAATCTCCATTGCCCAGCACAATATAGCAGTCAAATTCTGCCATATATTCAAGCATTCGCGGGGAGGTTATATCTCCCGCATGAGCAAGTGTTTTTATCCCTCTCTCTCTGAAGATTGAGAGGACAATCTCCAGAGAGTCTATATCATTATGAGTGTCAGAGATTATTCCAAGAAGCATTTGACTATCCCAGCTTAGAACCGATTTCTATTGAGTCATCCACAAAGATTACATAAGGTCTATCTTTGGATGATTTTTTTGCAGCCAGAAGCATTCCATTTGATTCAATGCCAAAGATCTTTGCAGGCTTTAAATTTGCAACAAGGAGTATTTTTTTGCCCTTGACTTCTTCAGGGGCATAGCTTTGAGCTATACCAGCAACAATCTGTCGTTTTTCCTTCCCTGTATCTATTTGTAGTCTCAGCAGTTTTTCGGAACCATCAACCCTTTCAGCCTCAAGAATTTTTGCAACGCGTATATCTACCTTTGTAAAATCTGATATTTCTATAATGCCTGTCTCTTCCTGCTTCTCCTTTGCTTTTGGTTCTGAAAGTTGTTTTTCTTGAGCTTTTGTTTTTTCAAGTTTTGGGAATAAAATCTCAAGCTTGCTTAGTTTTTGTCCTGATGTTAGATTGTTAAATGACAGAGCTCTTTCAACAGAAAATTCTGGATTCTGGACACCAAAGGCCTCAACAATTTTCGGAGATATTGTGATGAAAATAGGGGAGAGCAATAGTGCAACTGAATATATGCTTTCAAGAAGATTTCGAATTACAGAGGCTAATCTATCGTTGTTGCCTTCCTTTGCAAGCTGCCAGGGTTTATTCTCGTCTATGTATTTGTTAAGGGAGCGTATAAATTCCCATAATTTTTCTATGCCAATATTTGTCTGAAATTTTGATGAGCTTTCTAAATAAATTCCTGCACATCTTTCTAAGTTTTCCTTGAGCTCATTTTTTGAAGCCAGATCCTTTCCATATTCTGGAATTTTGCCATCGAAGAATTTGTCAGTCATGTTAAATGTGCGGTTTATTAGATTACCAAGGTCATTGGCAAGGTCATAGTTTATGCGATCAATTACCACCTCCTCACTGAATCTTGCATCAAGGCCAAAGGTCATCTCTCTTAAAAGAAAATATCGGATTTGATCATTGCCATATTTTGCCACAAGATCCTGAGGAGTTACAACATTGCCCAGTGTCTTTGACATTTTTGCATCTTCCATATTCCAGTATCCATGGACATTAAGGTGATTGTAGGGCTCAATGCCTGCTGCCTTAAGCATTGTAGGCCAGAAAATTCCATGGGGTTTAAGTATATCCTTTGCAATGATATGCTGTGCAACAGGCCAGTATTTTTTGAATTTTTCATCATTGGGATATCCTATTGCACTGACATAGTTTATAAGGGCATCAAACCACACGTATGTGACAAAGTTTTCGTCAAAGGGGAGAGGTATTCCCCATGTTAGGCGTGATTTTGGCCTTGATATACATAGGTCCTCAAGAGCTTCAGATTTTAGCATTGAGAGGACTTCGTTTTTGTATCTCTCTGGTCTGATGAAGTCAGGATTTTTGTTGATATGGTCAATAAGCCATTGTTGATATTTGCTCATTTTGAAGAAGTAATTTTTTTCTTCTATATATTGAGGCTCTTTGTTGTGCTCAGGGCATTTACCGTTTACAATCTCTTTTTCTGTTAAAAATCTTTCACATCCAAAGCAATAATATCCGCCATAGCTTCCAAAATAAATATCTCCGCTGTCATATACCTTTTGAAGTATTTCCTGAACTATCTTTTTGTGACGCTCTTCTGTTGTCCTTATAAAATCTGAATACTTTATTCCTATTTCGTCCCAGGTAGATCTAAATTTAGCACTTATTCTGTCAGCGTATTCTTGAGGAGATGAATTATTTGCAGTTGCTGCTGCATTTATTTTATCTCCATGCTCATCGGTTCCTGTAAGAAAGTAGGAGTCATAGCCTTGAAGAGAATATACTCTGGTGATAAAATCAGCCAGAATGGTTGTGTATGCGTGACCTATGTGAGGCTCTGCATTTACATAGTAGATTGGTGTTGTTACATAAAACCTTTTGTCCATTTAAATCCTCTTTTGACTGGTTAAAGTTTTTATTATTTAGAAGACTCATCATCTCCCTTGAATATTGTCTCCATAAGCTCATCTTTGACTTTATATCTGTCATTGACCTTTATAAGATCTGAGCTTTTAATTTCAATAAATCTATCGCCATATTTTATGGTTACTGATTCTCTCAGTGTATTTACAGATATTACAGTAAAGCTTTGATCTCCTGCAAAAATCTCTTCCTCAACTTCCGGGAGATATTGATTTAGTGCTCTATATGTTTCGTACTCATAACCAAGACAGCATAGGAGTCTGCCACACATTCCAGAGATCTTCAGCGAATTTAGATTCAAACTCTGCTCTTTGGCCATTTTGATAGATACAGGTTCAAATTCTTCCCTCTGAAATAGGCAACAGAGTTCTCTGCCGCATGGACCATATCCACCTATAAGGCGTGTTTCGTCTCGAACACCAATTTGTCTCATTTCTATTCTTGTTCTGAAAACAGCTGCAAGCTCACGGACAAGTTCCCTAAAATCTATGCGATTGTCTGCAACAAAATAGAAGATTATTTTAGTTTTGTCAAAGAGACATTTTACAGAAACTAACTTCATGTCTAAGCTTTTGGCTTTTGCCTTTTCTTTGCAAATGGCAAAGGCCTTCTCTTCTATTGCCTCAAGCTCTGGTATTCTTGCAAAGTCTTCCTCTGTTGCCTTACGTAAAATTTTACCATTTACTGTGATATTGGGATTGTTCTGGTAGAGCTTGCTCTTTACCACCTTTCCCATGTCAATGCCATGATCGATTTCAACAATACAATCAGAGTTTTGCTTGAAAAAGAAATCCTTTGTATCAACATAATATATCTGATAGCTATTTCTCAGTTTTACAGCTGAAATTTCCATATAACTCCTTTTTTTAAAGAACCTGAATTTATCTGTTGATCCAGGAAAAATCCGGTTCCAAAAAACCTGTAGTATTGATATGCGAAAGGGAATAAATAGCCCCTTTCAAAAAATTCTTTGGATTGAGATTATTTTTTAAGCCTTTTTTTAGTGCAAGCAGTATTTTTATAACTTTTGCAGCTGATTGGTTTTCTGTAAGAATTTCTGCAGGCAGAGCTATTGGCTCTCCCTTGATAGAATTTGTTAAAATAAAGCTGTATAGATTAATCAATATTGTTATAAAAAAATCAGCATCAGAACCAGAAGGGAAAGCTATATTTTGAAGACCTGTGCTTTTTTTGTTAACATAGTTGCTAATTTCCTTAGCTATTTCCAGGATTGATGATAAAGTATCTCCCTCACAGAGTTTCAAGGCATTCCCTGGAGAGCCTCCTGAAATTTTTGCAAGAATTTCAGAATCCCTTCTTCCAGGATGCTTTTCCTTAATAATATCTTCCACATCCTGATCACTTAGAGGCTTGAAAGGTAATTCCATACATCTGGAAATAATTGTGGGCAATATACCCGATTTATTGTCTGCAATTAGAATAAGAACAGTAGACAGGGAAGGTTCTTCAATTGTCTTTAAAAGAGCGTTCTGGCCATTTTCTGATATTGAATCAACGCCATCTACTATTGCCACATATCTTCCATGAATGGCTTTGCGGCTCAGCTTATCAATGAGCCATCTAACAGATCCTATTTCCTCTTCAGAACCAATTGGAATCTTTCCCTTTTCATCCCGCTGTAGAAATAAGAAGTCCGGATAGCTTCTCCTTGAGATTTGAAGACATGTTGGGCATGTATTGCATGGCCTGTTTTTGGACTGACATAGAATCATCATTGCAAATAGCTCTGCCACAGTAGCTTTTCCTATACCTCCTTGACCTGTAAAAAGAAGAGCCTGAGGTAGTTCTTCCTTTTTCAAGAGATTTGATAGATATAGAATTTCCTTTTTATGGCCTTTTATTTGGGTCAAAGCTTTTACCTGAATTTATATGAAAATTTTATTATTTTAATTAATATATTAGATCGAAAATTAAGCCCCTGATCTCCTCGATCTCTTTCATCAGGGTAAAGGCATCACTTTTGCGAGTAATTAGCTGAGATAATTTTAGAAGCCCCTGGTCTATTTCTTTTACTATTTGTTTTTCACTACGTCCAAGTCTTTTTTCCCTTGCAGAGAGCTCCAGCAACTCTGACTTGAGGCTTCGCTCAAGAATCATTTTTAATATTTTGCGAACAATAGCTTTATATTTTTCAAGTTCATAAAGGGATTGCAGATCAAGGAATTTTTTTTCTTGTTGGAGGAGATCCTCCACCATGTCATTTATTTCAACAGTAATATCCTCTGAAATTCTGGATTCCACCTCTTTTAAAAATTTCGATGATGATAAGTTAGAGCCTTCCTTTTTGGTGGCCTTGCGATCTGCACGGCTTTGCTGCTTTAAAGAGGTCCTGGATATTTCAATCACTGTTTTCCTCTAACTTTTTATTTATGAGGCAGTTGCCTTCAAATTTAACGCCTTCTTCCATCACAAGGCTTGGAGCTATGATATTACCTTTAACTTCACCAGTGGATAGGAGTATGATTCGCTCTGTTGCATATATATTGCCAGAAACCTTTCCTCCTACCACAACAAGGCGAGCCTTGATATCGGTTATAGCATCCCCACTTTGACCTATGAGGACTTTGCCATTTGTATCTATAGTGCCCTGAAATTTGCCATCTATGCGAAGCAATCCGTTTATTTTGAATTCACCCTTAAATTCAGAACCAACCCCTATAATACTGTTAACAATATTATCTTCAACAATTCTATTCGTTTTTGCCATAGCCTCACTCTTTTTTTAGCCTATGGGTCATATTTAATAATATTAATGATTGTTTCAAGCAATTTTTATTTTTAGAGTTTATAGGATTCAGGATCATATTTTCTCCCAGATAAAGTTTTTGATATTTCTCTTTTCTCTGTCAAAGACTAT
>ERZ795045.1199-NODE-1199-length-30243-cov-5.634491_pt1 | contig 30243 bp, 21 predicted proteins | sample MGYA00375129_ERZ795045 | MGnify/ENA primary metagenome ERZ795045 (study PRJEB30174, sample SAMN05720166) | activated sludge metagenome | isolation source: anaerobic digester from wastewater treatment plant | place: Japan | collected 2015-05-15 ...
CGTCGAGGTTCTGGGAGGACCTCGCCAGCAGGATCCGGGTGAAGATAGACGACTCGTCCGCCATCAACAAGGCGGCGTTCACGGTCGCCGAACGCATAGGAAGGGCGTGCGTCGAGCGGGACTCCCGTCAGGGCGGGCCCCCGGCCGGCCTCAGGGTTCTCCACCGCATCGCGAGGACGCTCGTCTTCAACCCCCTGCTCGACAGGGTGGGGTGCTCGAGGCTCCTTGCCGCCTACACCGGAGGCCACCCCATAAGCCCCGACGTGATACGCTTCTTCAGGGCCTGCGGGCTCAACCTCAAGCAGTGCTACGGCATGACCGAGACCTGCGGCATCTTCCAGGTGCAGCCGGACGACGAGGTGAAGCCCGAGACCGTGGGAAAGACCCTGCCGAAGACCTCCGTGAAGATCTCCCCGGACCAGGAGGTCATGGTCCTCGGGGAATCTGTCTTCACCGGTTACTACAACGACTTCGAGGCGACCGACGAGGCCTTCGAGAACGGCTGGTTCAAGACCGGGGACGCGGGGTACCTCGACGACGACGGTCACCTCGTGATCATCGGCCGCAAGCAGGATATCATCAGGGACAAGCACGGGAACGCCTTTTCCCCGGACTTCATCGAGACCCGCCTCAAGTTCTCGCTCTACATCAAGGAGGCGGTGGTCTTCGGGGAGGGCAGGCCTTTCATCACCGCCCTCATCAACGTCGACCAGGGAAACACGGGCAACTGGGCCGAGGAGCGGATGATCCCCTACACCACCTACACGGACCTTTCGCAGCGCCCGGAGGTGGAGCACCTCATCCTCGACGAGGTGAGGAAGGTGAACGCCCAGTTGCCGCCGCCCATGCAGGTGAAGCGGTTCATCCTGCTGTACAAGCTGCTCGACGCCGACGACGAGGAGCTTACCAGGACGGGGAAGGTGAGGAGGAGATTCGTCTACGGTTTGTACCTGAACCTCATAGAGGCCATGTACCAGGGGCTCGCGGAGGTGGCGGTGAAGGGGAAGATCCGCTACCGGGACGGCACCGTGGGCATGATCGAGACGACTTCCCGGGTCATTACGGTCTTCTGAGGCTTGAAAGGCGGGGACAAGGAACATGGACTTCTTCATTCATCTGTTCATCAACGGTCTCAGCGTGGGATTGCTCTACGGGGTCTCGGCCCTCGGGTTCGTCATGATCTTCAAGTCATCCTCGGTGCTCAACTTCGCCCACGGGCAGCTGCTCGCGATCGGCGCCTTCGCCTTCCTCGTCCTCGTGTCGTGGTTGAAGCTCCCCGTGGCCCTCGCCTTCCTCGTCACGCTGTGCGGGAGTTTCGCCCTCGGCTTCGCCGTGGAGCGCGTCTTCTTGAGGCCGCTCATAGGCGAGTCCCTCATCTTCGTCATCATGCTGACCGTGGGTCTCGCCTCCATGCTCAAGGGGATCCTGCTCCTCTTCTTCGGGGGCAACCTCCAGACCTACCCGGACTTCCTGCCCGGGTGGCTCGCCGTGCAGGCGGGCAGCGTGTACATCCCCCCCGTGTACGTGGCGTCCTCCCTGCTGGGGATCGTGTTCCTCGTGCTCTTCGGGCTCTTTTTCAAGTACTCGCCCCAGGGCATCTTCATGAGGTCGGTCGCCGACAACCAGACGGCGGCCCTGTCCCTCGGTGTCCACGTGAAGAAGGTGTTCGCCCTCTCGTGGGCGATCGCAGCGATGGTCGCTTCCATGAGCGGGGTCATGCTCGGCATCATCAACGGCATCAACGTGCACGAGATATCCTCCATCGGGCTCAAGGTCTTCCCCGTCGTGATCCTGGGCGGCCTCGACAGCATCGGGGGCGCCATCATCGGCGGCATGATCATCGGGCTCTTGGAAACCTTCACGAGCGGCTACATCTCCCCATCCCTGAGGGACGTGATCCCGTACATCGTGCTGGTCGCGATCCTCCTCGTCAAACCCTACGGCCTCTTCGGCCTGGTGGAGATAGAACGGGTCTAGGAGACAAGATGCGAAGGCTGCGCTTTCACCCGTGCGGAAATTACAAGGAAGACCGGCTGGAACAGCTCTTTCTGTTCGAGACGGACTTCGGGAGGGCCTGCACCCTCGCGGGCCTCTTCCTGCTCTTCGTCGTCCTGCCCCTCGCAAGCCCGCCATACCTCATCTACGTGCTCAACATCACCGGCATAGCGGCCATAGCAGCGCTGGGACTGAACATCCTCGTCGGGTTCACCGGGCAGATATCCCTCGGCCACGGCGCTTTCTTCGGCGTGGGCGCGTACTCGGCCGCCGTCCTCGCCACCCGTTTGCAGATGCCCTTCTGGGTTTGTGTACCCGCAGCGGGTATCGTCACGGCGCTCGTGGGCTTGGTGTTCGGCATCCCCTCGGGCAGGCTCAAGGGGCTCTACCTGACGATCGCCACCCTCGCAGGCCAGTTCATCATCGAGTACGTGCTGGTGCACTGGGAATCCCTGACCCAGGGGAGCATGGGCATCGTGCTCCCGCAGGCGCATCTCTTCGGCCTCCCGGTCTCCTCGGACAGGGCCTTCTTCCTCCTGATCTTCGGGGTCCTCGTGGCCATGACGCTCATGGCGTCGAACGTCATGCGCACGAGCTACGGAAGGGCCTTCGTGGCCATCAGGGACAACGACCGGGCAGCCGAGGGCATGGGCATCCCCGTCTTCGGCTACAAGCTGTTGTCGTTCGCCATGAGCTCGTTCTACGCGGGGGTGGCAGGCGGCCTCTGGGCGTACTACATGAGGAGCATCTCCACTGAGCCCTTCACGCTGGGCCTCTCCGTCGAATACCTCGCCATGGTGATCATAGGCGGGCTCGGCAGCATACCCGGTTCCCTGTTCGGCGCCGTGTTCATAACTGGTCTCAACGAGATCCTCAGGTACCTGACCGACGCCATGATGAACATGGGGATATCGAGCGGATTCGGGCTCAACCTCGCCAGCCTCCGGGAGTTCGCGTTCGGCCTGGCCATCGTCGTCTTCATCCTGTTCGAGCCCAAGGGGCTCGCCGAGATCTGGAGGATCGTCCGCTCGTCCTTCAGGCTGTGGCCTTTTTCCTATTGAGGTGCGACCATGGGTGCGAGCAACGAGAGCCTCCTCGTGATCAACAACATATCGGTCGTGTACTCGGACGTGATCCAGGTGATCAAGGGGGTGTCCCTGAAGGTGCCACGGGGCAGGATCGTGTCCCTGCTGGGGAGCAACGGCGCGGGAAAGACTACCACGCTGAAGGCCGTCTCCGGGCTGCTGAAGCCGGAAAACGGCCGGGTCACCGACGGGGAGATCGTCTTCGACGGCGAGAAGATCCACAACCTCTCGCCAGAGGAGATCACCCGTCTCGGCATCATCCAGGTCCTGGAAGGCAGGCAGCCCTTCAAGTACCTGACCGTGGAAGAGAACCTGAGGGTCGGGACCGCAACCAGGTGGATGAAGCCCTACCGGCAAGACCTCGATCTCGTCTACCACTACTTCCCCTCCCTCGTTCAGAGGAGAAAGACGCTCGCCGGGTACCTGAGCGGCGGGGAGACCCAGATGCTGGTCATGGGCCGCGCGCTCATGGCCCACCCGAGGCTCCTCCTCCTGGACGAGCCCTCCCTGGGGCTCGCCCCCCTGGTGGTGCGGGAGATATTCCGGATCATCAAGCGAATCAACGAGGAACAGAAGACGACCATCGTGCTCGTCGAACAGAACGCGAACATGGCCCTGAGGATAGCCCACTACGGGTACGTCATGGAAAACGGCCGGGTGGTCATGGAGGGGGATTCCGGCTACCTGAGGGGGAATCCCGACGTGAAGGAGTTCTACCTGGGCGTGAGCGCAGGGGGCGCCTCCCGCTCGTATCGCGAGGTGAAGTCGTACAAGAGGAGAAAGCGCTGGTTGTAACCCTTCGTGAAAGCCCAGGGGCGCTGCATGCACGACATGCCTGGACCACTGGGGAAAGGAGCTGTGCATGGGAAGGTATCTCGACGATCTCGAAACGCAGTCGATGCAGATGCGGGCGGAGAGGCAGTCACGCCTCTTGGCCGACATGGTCCGTCGCGGCTACGAGCGGTCACACAGGGTGAGGGCGATCTTCGACGAGTCGGGTCTTTCGCCTGCCGATATTCGTTCCGTCTCCGACCTGGAAAGGCTCCCCGTGATCAACCGCGAACGGATCGTCCGGATGGAGGAGGAAGAACCCCCGTACGGCGGGCTCGCGGACGTATCGGCGCGCATCGAGCGCATCTTCACCTCGCCGGGACCGGTCTACGAGCCCCACCTGAACTCCGACGACCCCCTGTGGGCTCGTGCGTACAAGGCGGCGGGGTTCGGGCCCGGAGACATCGTGCTGAACGCCTTCTCGTACCACATGGTGGCCGCCGGCCTCACGTTCCACGGCGGCCTGGTCCGCGTGGGCGCAACCGTGGTGCCGTCCGGCACTTCGCCCGCCCACCAGCAGGTCCAGCTCATCAAGGACCTCAAGGTGACGGGTTACACGGGCACCCCGAGCTTCCTCATGGCCATCATCGACAAGGCGAACGAGATGGGGTACGACTTCGCCCGCGACTTCTCCCTGAGGAGGGCGGCCTTTGCGGCCGAGCCCCTGCAGCCCTCGCTCCGCGGGAGATTCGAGCGCGACTTCGGCATAGACACCTACCAGATGTACGGCGCCACGGAGGTGGGCGACGTGGCGTACGAGTGCCGGGAGAAGAACGGCTGGCACCTCTGCGAGGAGGTCATCGTGGAGATCGTGGACCCCGAGACCGGCAAGCCCCTGGGCCCGGGCGAGCTCGGCGAGGTCGTGGTCACCAGGCTCAACCCCATCTTCTTCCTGTTCCGCTTCGGCACCGGAGACCTCTCGAGGCTGACGGATGCGCCGTGCCCGTGCGGCAGGACGTCCTTGAGGCTCGAAGGTATCGCCGGGCGGGTCGGAGAGGCCGTCAAGGTCAGGGGCATGTTCGTGGCGCCGAGCCAGGTCAAGCGCCTTACGGACATGTTTCCCGGGATCGTGGTCCAACTCGTCGTGAGCAGGTCGGGCACGAGGGACGTCCTCACGGCGAGGATCGACGCGTCGGGAGCGGGCCCGGCATCAACCGGGCTGGCCGAGCGCTTCGAAAAGGCCTTCCAGGAGGTCTGCACGGTGCGGCTCGACAGGCTGGAACTCGTCGAGCCGGGGACCCTGGCGGCCGACGCGAAGCCGCTTCTGGACGAACGCACCTGGGAGTGAGACGCCCGGGGTTGTGCATCCGTTGAGGCATGGCAAAGCCCCCGACGCACCCGTGAGCCCCCATGCGGATCGAAGACGCGCGCAGGACCACACACCCGGCGGACCTGAACCCGTGAGCCCCCATGAGCATCGAAAACGCGCCGACCTTGCCCTGGAGGGGGCCGTGGCCGGGCCGTGAGCCCCCGAAAACGCCCTTGCACGACCCTCTCTCCTGTCGGGGCGCACAAGGACAACGCGGCCGAGGGCCGGTCCTGCTGATCTCACTGTGTGCTTTCGCGTGCACGTCCTCCGTGCAGACGTACAGCAGGATCAAACCCCTTGCCAACGACCGGCGCTCGTGAAGACGCCCCTGTGGCACCCCCCGTCAGCCGTGAGGTATCCCGATCCCGAAAGGGCCGCCCACGCACGCATTCCCGCCCAAGAGGACACGGCGAGCGGGAACAGGAAGACCATGCAACGCATGAGCGCATCCCCAGGGGCGGGCCTGGGCCCTCCATGCACCCGCGGCGCCGGCACATCCATGCATTTTCTGCATGAACATGGCGTTTCATTCTGATAGACTAGAGCCGAACGCGGAGAGACACAGGTCCAGGAGGCCTCCCATGGCGGACAACCCTGTCATCATCTACGGCAAGGCCGGCTGACCGTACACATCCCAGGCCAGGTCGGCCTACAAGGACAAGGCGGTCTACTACGACGTGAAGCAGGACCCTGGCAGGCTCGAGGAAATGCTCAAGCTCTCGGGCGGAAGGCGCGTGGTGCCCGTCATCGTCGAGGGCGGCCACGTAAAGGTCGGCTACGGGGGGACCTGAGGGGTGTAGGCCCGCCCACAGGCGATGGGCGCACAACAAGGCGCGGAAGGGGTTTCCCCCGAGGCGTGCACACCATGTCCGCCCCCACGAGGGGCATGAGCCCCGGACGGGTCGGACGAACGGTATGTCCGGGGGGTGTGGCACACCCTCCCACGTCTCCCCGCATCGCTCACACCCAGGACGACACCGGGCGCTTCCTCATCTGTTGAAAACGGGCATCATGGGGACGTTGGCCGGTTGCCGTCAGGCCCTGGGGATCCGCCCACATGGGCCGCGAGCGGCGTCCCTCGACCGGCGCCGGAGCCGAGCCCGCTAGGCTATCCTCGGCACGAACAGGTCGTGGAACAACCTCAGGAAGGCGGAGTCCGTGAGTCCCGCCACATAATCCCTGGCCATCTCGAACGGATTGTGGGTGTTGAGGTACCTTTCATGGAGGCGGTCGAGAAAGGCGGTGTACACGGGCGAGGACCTCTCCCGCTCCTCGATGTCCTGCACGAGGCGCGCGAACACGAGGCCGTACATGTTCCTGATCTTGTCCGACTCACGCTTTACCGCCTTGTTCGTGTATATCCTCTCGTAGTTGAACTCCTTGAGCCGGCACAGGGCGCCGAACACCTCGTCCGAGTAGCCGATGGATGTCCCGTCCGAGTGCCCGATCAGATCCTCGACAAGCCTGTAGACGATCTTGCCGTTCGTGTCGCCGAGGGTCTTTACCACCTCTCTCGGGAGATCCGTGCGTCGTATGATGCCGATGGCGATGGCGTCCTCGATGTCCCTCCCAATGTAGCTGACGGTATCCGCCATGCGGACCAGGCACCCCTCCATGGTCATGGGCAGTGGGCTGGCCCCTGCGAGGGCAGCCCTCATCTTCGCGTCGAAGTCCCTGAACGTCACGCCCCCGTCGGGCGAGAGCCTCTGCTCGGTGACCTCGCCGTTGTGGCAGAGGATGCCGTCGAGGACCTGGAGGGTCAGGTTGAGGCCCCGGCCGGCCTTTTCTATGCGTTCGAGGGCCTGGATGGCCTGAACGTTGTGCCTGAACGGCCCGATGTTCGCCTTCGTGCAGAGCTCGCTGAGATAGGTCTCGCCGTCGTGGCCGAACGGGGGGTGGCCTATGTCGTGACCGATGGCGATGGCCTCGATGAGGTCGTCGTTGAGCCCGAGCTTCCTGCCGATGGTTCGCGCTATCCGCGAAAGGAGCTGCACGTGGATGACCCTGTGGGAGATGCCCTGGTGCCCGACGAGATAGAAGACCTGGGTCTTGTCGATGTAGGAGGTGTAGGCCTGGGAGTGCAGGATCCTGTCCACGTCGATGGAGAACGCGTCCCTCATGTCGGCCTTCACGGCCTCCTCGTGCCTCCGCCTGACGCCTTGGGCGGGAAGGGATCGTCCCATCTCAGGTCGATATCTTCGAGAACGAGGCCATGGCACCGAAGAGGTCGAGGAGGTTCGCGAGCAGGGCGATACGGTTGTTGCGCACCTTCTCGTCCTCGCTCATCACGAGCACCTTGTCGAAGAAGGTGTCTATCGGCTCCTTGAGGCCCGCCAACATCTTCAGTGCGTCTGCATACGCCCCGTCCCGGGTTTTTGCGAGGAACGCCCCGCGCACGGACTCGTATGCACGGTGGAGAGAGCGTTCCTCCTCCTGTGCGAACAGGGAAGGATCCACGTCGCGGCACGCCTCCACCTTCTTGAGGATGTTCTCCACCCGCTTGCTCGCTGCACATATAGAGACGAACCAGGGCTCGCCGAGCACCTCGGAGAGCGCCTGCGCCCTCATGAAGGTGTCCACGGGGTCGTCGAACGTGGTGAGGACTGATTCTATGACGTCTCCCTCGATCCCCCGAGACTGGAGGATCGAAGCGAACCTGTTGGCGAAGAAGGCGACGACCTCGGCCTTGACTTCCGACACGTCCCTCTTGAGCTTGCCGGCCAGCTGCTCCAGGGCGACATCCACCAGCCACCCGACGGACACCCGGTACCCCTTGCCCAACAGCACGTTTTCGATGGCTATGGTCTGCCTGCGCAAGGCATAGGGGTCAGACGTCCCGGTGGGGACCATGCCGACGCCGAAACAGCCGCATATGGTGTCGATCCGGTCCGCCATGCCCACGATGTCCCCGAGGATGCCCGAGGGCAGGACGTCGTCCGCGGATGCGGGAAGGTAGTGTTCCCTGATCGCTGCGGCCACCTCAGGGTCGATCCCCTGGCGGACGGCGTACTCCCGCCCCATGATCCCCTGGAGCTCGGGCAGCTCGCCCACCATGAGGCTGTTGAGGTCGGCCTTGCACAGGTACGCAGCCTCTCTCACCTGCTCCTTCTTCTCGGGAGCCAGTCTTTCGGCCAAGGCCAGGGCGACCCTCGTGAACCGCTCCACCTTTTCCCACGAGGTGCCGAGGTCCTTGTGGAAGATCACCTCCCTGAGACGGTCGGCATATACGCTCAAGGGGACCTTGAGGTCCTCGGAGAAGAAGTACTTTCCGTCGTCCAGGCGGGCCTTGAGAACACGCTCGTTGCCCGAGCGGACCACATCGTCGCTCTTGGGGACGATGTTGCTGAAGGTCCCGAACGCATTCTTGATCCTCGAGCCGTCGTTCGCGTCGTACATGGGGAAGTAGCGCTGGTGGTGCTTCATGACCGTGACGAGCACCTCTTTCGGGAGCTCGAGGTACCCCTCGTCGAAGGTCCCCACGATGGGGTGCGGGTATTCGAGGAGGTTTGCGACCTCTTCCACGAGATCTTCGTCCTTCACGACGGCCCCGACGGCGGCGGCGCTCCGCTCGAGGGACTCCCAGACGATCCTCTTGCGCCTTGCGGGATCGGCTATCACGTAGGCCTTCTCGAGGGTCTCCTCGTAAGCGTCTGGGTGGTCGACGGCGATGGGAACGTTCGCCATGAAGCGGTTCCCGTAGGTGAAGCGTCCCGACGAGACCGATCCGAAGGAGACGGGCAGGACCTCCGCCCCGAAGATCGCGAGGATCCAGTGAACGGGCCTGGCGAAGCGCACGCCCGGGTTCGACCACCGCATGGTCTTCGGGAAGGGGATCTTCTGGATCATGTCCTCGAGGATGCCGGGCAGCACCTCGCGGGCGGGCCGCCCAGGGGTCGTCTTCGTGACGCAGAGGTATTCCCCCTTGGGGGTCGTGGTCACGGTGACATCGCCGATGTCCACCCCGCAGTTTGCGGCGAATCCCAGGCCGGCCTTCGTGGGCTTCCCGTCCTTGTCGAAGGCCACCGCCTTGGGCGGACCCATCTTCGTCTCCACGGTGTCCGGCATGGTGTCCGGCACGTCCCTCACCAGGATGGCGAGCCTCCTCGGGGTGGAGAACGCCTTCATCTCGCCGTGGGAGAGCCTCAGGCCGTCGAGGGCCTTGGCCAGGTACGCCCTCATGAACTCCACCGCCGGGTCGATGAAGGCGCTCGGGATCTCTTCCGTCCCGATCTCGAAGAGCAGGGTCTCGGTCATCAGCCCTCCCCCCCGCCTGCGGCCGCCGAGTCGAGGTAGAGCTTGGCCGCAAGCCTTGCCAGCTCCCTGACCCTGAGGACGTAGGACTGGCGCTCCGTGGTCGATATCGCACCTCTCGCGTTGAGGAGGTTGAAGATGTGTGAGCATTTCAGGCACATATCGTAGACCGGCAGACAGAGCCCCTTCTCGGCTATACGCTTGCCCTCTTTCTCGAAGAGGTTGAAGAGTTCGAGGAGCATGGCGATGTCCGCCAGCTCGAAGTTGTACTTCGACCACTGCACCTCGCCCTCGTGGTGCACGTAACCGTAGGTCCAACGGTCCTTCCACTGGATGTCGAACACCGAGTCCTTGTTCTGGAGATACATGGCTATCCTCTCCAGGCCGTAAGTGATCTCGGTGCACACGGGGTCGAGGTCGAAGCCGCCCACCTGCTGGAAGTAGGTGAACTGGGTGATCTCCATCCCGTCGAGCCAGACCTCCCAGCCCAGCCCCCAGGCGCCGAGGGTGGGGGATTCCCAATCATCCTCGACGAACCTGATGTCGTGCTCCAGGGTATCGATCCCCAAGCGCCTGAGACTGTCGAGGTAGATCTCCTGGACGTCGAGGGGCGACGGCTTGAGGATCACCTGGTACTGGTAGTAGTGCTGGAGGCGGTTCGGGTTCTCCCCGTACCGCCCGTCCGTGGGGCGTCTCGAGGGTTCCACGTACGCCACCCTCCAGGGGTCGGGCCCCAGCGCCCTGAGGAAGGTGGCCGGGTTGAAGGTCCCCGCCCCCACCTCCAGGTCGTAAGGCTGAGCGATGAGACAGCCCCTCTCGGACCAGAACTCGTGCAAACGCAAAATCAACTCCTGAAAATCCATGGCCTTTCCTGTATCATTGCTTCATATCGAGGTCAAGCAGCTTCGCCAGGAAAACGGCTGTGGAGAGCGGCCTCGGCGTCACCCTCGAGCACACGTCCAGAAGGAACAGCGTGATCTCGGTCTTCGCCCGGGCGCTCAGGCTGATCCTCGAAAGCACCTCCCCGGTGAGGCCGGGCGCCCGCTCCATAAACGACCTGGCCTCGGGGCCGACCGAGAGCGAAGAGGCGAGGCCCTCCTGCATTCCTGCCGGCGCGAAGGAATCGGGCCTCAGCCCGTACCCTATGTGCCTGAGCATGTCCATCAGGGAGGTACACCAGAGGTTGAACCACCTGGTCGAGCCCGAAAGCCCGTCGAGCGCATTCTTGAGGCACGCGTAGACCTCGGGCGCCGGGTCCTGCTGGCCGAGGTTCTCCTTCGCGATCTCGAGGAGCACGCAAGCATACCCCATGAGGTGGATATCCTGCCTCAAGGGCATGTGGGCGTTCAAAAGCCGGGCCTGCTCGATGCGCTGGAGGCCGGAACCCCTTCCCCGGTGCACGTGCATCAGCACCTCGCTGAAGGGTTCCAGCGCCCCCGGGAAGCGTCTCCGGCTCTTGTGGGCGCCCTTCGCTATGGCGCACACGAGGCCCTGCTCCCGGGTCAGGGCGTGCACGATCCTGTCCGACTCCATGAAATCAGAAGCGCTTAAGATGATAGCCTCGCTCGTGTAGTGGGGCATGCCAGGCTCTGCCCGGGGATCCGGGCCTTCCAGGGATTTTCTGTCAGGACGGGGCCGTGCCGCTCTCGACAAGAGAAGACACGCCCCCGGCGGGGCCGTCGGCAGGCCCTCGACCCTCATGCCGCGTGCAATACCTGAGGGAGGCCACCAGGAGGACCAGCACAACGAGGGCCGCGATGAGGGCGCCGATCACCGCCGACTTCCGGTGATCGAGCCTGCCGGGGACAGCCGCCTTCTTCGCCTGGTGATCGTACTGGGCAAGCGTATCCTCCAGTTTGGCGAGGAGTTCCTCCTCGTCGAACTGGAACTCCTTGCTGATGACCCGGAGGAACCCTCTGAGAAAGGTCCTGGGCGGCAGCATGTCCAACCTGTCTTCCTCGAGGAAGATGAGCGTCTGGGCCGAGATCTTCGTCCTCTCTTCGATCTCCTTGAGATCGAGCCCCCTCTTCTCTCTCTCGCTCCTGAAATATTCCCCGAGGGTCTGTCCTTCCTGGGGCATGCATCCTCCTGACGTGATCAATATCATGCCGCTTGACTCGAGGCAAGGAAGACCGTTTGCGGGAGACGAAACGGATCGTGTGACCGGCCGGGGCAAGGGGGGCGGCCTCGGGGGACAGGACCACGATGCCGCGGACGCCGGGGTCTTTCCCCTCGCCGTGACGGTTGACTCCACGGGTTGTCTGTGCCAATGCTTCTTTCTTGCGTTTGAAGGAAGGAGACCGAGCGATCCTTAAGCCATGAAGAAGGCCGCCGACATCCTCGACCGTGTGACCAGGCCCGGACGCTACATCGGGGGAGAGGTCAACGAGATCGTCAAGCCCCGACACGAGGTGAAGGTCCGCTTCGCGCTGGCCTTCCCCGATGTCTACGAAATCGGCATGTCCCACGCCGGCATCAAGATCCTCTACCACGTTCTCAACTCGATGGAAGGGGTGTGGGCCCAGCGGGTCTTCGCCCCTTGGCACGACATGGCCGAGGAGCTCCGCAGGCGCGGCGTCCCCCTGACGAGCCTGGAAGAGGGTCTGCCCCTGGGCGCCTTCGATGTCGTGGGCTTTTCCCTGTTGTACGAGCTCTCGTACACGACCATGCTGGGCATGCTCGAGCTCGCGGGCATCCCCCTGAGGGCGTCGGAGAGGGGGCCCGATCACCCCTTGATCGTGGCAGGCGGCACCTTCGCGGCCAACCCGTGCCCTGTCTTGGAAGCCCTCGACCTCGTCGTCATAGGGGACGGGGAAGAAATCGTCCAGGAAATGGCGAAGATCTGCCTGGAAACGAGAGACCGCTCAGAACGCCTCGAGGCGTTTTCGTCCATACCCGGCGTGTACCGCTGTGGGTCAGGAGCGAGGCCGAAAAGAAGGGTTCTCGAAGACCTCGACCGTTTCCCCTTCCCGGGAGCGACGGTCGTCCCACACATCACGATCGTGCACGACCGCATAGGGGTCGAGGTGGCCAGGGGGTGCACCAGGGGGTGCAGGTTCTGCCAGGCCGGCATGATCTACAGGCCCTACAGAGAGCGGTCCTTAGACACCGTGCTCGCCTCGTTCAGGGAGGGACTCTCGCGGACGGGCTACGACAACATCGCGATGATGGCCCTGTCCACGACTGACCTCAGTTACCTGAACGAGCTCATGAACGCCATGCACTGCCCCTCCAGGGAAGTCTCGGTGAGCATCCCTTCGCTCAGGGTGGAGGGCATCACCGACGAGGTGGCCCGCATACTCGCATCCGTCAGAAAACCGGGATTCACCATGGCGCCCGAGGCTGCCACCCAGAGGCTGCGCTCGGTGATAAACAAGGGGAACACCGAGGAGGACCTCTTCAGGAGCATCAGGATCATCAAGGCGCTCGGGTGGAGGTCTCTCAAGCTCTACTTCATGGTGGGTCTCCCGACGGAGGAGGACGAGGACATCGAGGCGATATGCAGGCTCGCGCGCGACGTGGGAAGGGAGTTCAGGGGAAACGTCACGGTCAGCGTGTCCTGTTTCGTTCCCAAGGCCTTCACCCCTTTCCAGTGGGAACCGCAGGCATCGCAACAGAGATATAACGCCGTGATATCCCACCTGCAGTCCAGGCTCAGGGGCAGGAACATCACGCTCAAGTGGCACGACCCGCGCCTGTCTTTCCTGGAAGGCGTCTTCTCCCGGGGCGACGCCAGCCTCTTCGAGGTCCTCCTCGAGGCGAGGGCCAGGGGGGCCTACCTCGACGGCTGGGGTGACACTCTCAAGGAAGGGGCGTGGCAGGACGCCTTTGCGTCCCGTGGGATCGACCCCGGAGAGTACCTTGCAGGCAGATCGCTGGATGCCGATTTGGCCTGGGATTTCATCGACATGGGGATCACGAGGGACTTCCTCCTGAGGGAGCGTGCTCTGGCCAGGCAGGGCTTGCACACCCCGGACTGCAGGGATGGGGCATGCCCGGCGTGCGGCTCATGCAGGGACGGCGCAAAGAACACCGTGAGGCCTGCCGAGCCCGCCTTCCTGCTCTTCGAGCCGTCGAAACCCGAGCCTTCTCTCACGTACGTGTTCGGCATCACGAAGGAGGCGGGGATGCGGTTCCTCTCGCCCAGGGAATTCCAGGAGACGATCCGCAGGGCCATAAGGAGGGCGGGCATCCAGGCGGAATACACCAGCGGGTTCAGCCCGGTCATGAAGCTCAGCATGACCCCTCCACCGCCGTACGCCGTCTCGTCGCTGAGCGAGTACTTCCAGGTGCACCTGAAAGAACGGGAGGACCCGGCGTCCATCACGGAGCGCATCAATGACCAGCTGCCCGAAGGAGCAAGGGTCTTTTCCGCCAGGCAGGGCCGCCTGGAGCGGGTTGTCGCCTGCACCTACCGGACAGCCAGGCCCTTCACCCTGGAGGCGGGACCGGGCGCAACGATCACCAAGGCGGGCACAGAGCTCAAGGTGTGGGATTTCCTGGAGCATGTCGGACAGGACACCCTCCGTATAGCCTTCATCGAGGGCAGGACCATCTCCCCCCTCGCCGTCCTTGACGCCTTTTCCCCCGACTCCATAGCGCCCCACGAGATCGTCAAGACCGAGACGCACTTCAGGGGCGATCCCGCCGGCTGACACCGGGCAAGGGGGTTCCAACGCCTGCACACCGTGGGCCGATACGACACCCTTACGCTCGCCAGGGCAGCTGTCAGGGGGTCGAGAGGCGCCTGCAGGCGCACGACGGGGTCTTTCACTGTGCGCCCCTGGTCCCCGGGCGCAAGAGGAGGCGTTCGCCATGACCGAAACACGGCTGCTGTCCAGGCCCCGCGTGCAGCCGTGAACCGATGAGCCTTGGGCCACGGCCATGCATTCGGGAAGAAAGCACGGGCCTCTCCCGCCCCGTTCCCCTCTTTCCTCCACGAGCCCTGCACGAACCGTGACGCCGGCTGGAGACGAGAACCTGCGTGAGGCCCTTGCCTTCATCCCTCGCGTGACCTACTAAACCACATACCCCAGATCGAAAAGGCGGCCTTGTGGAAGAGAAAAAGAAATTCTTGCAGATCCAAGAGAAGACGGCGAAGGAAGCTCACGGGTCGAGCCCGTGCTGCGCGCGCGGGGGAGGTCAGCCTTCCGGCCCGTATACCGACCCGGTGTGCGGTATGAGCACCCAAGACGGCGAGGCGTTCATCCCCTACGAACACGCCGGCGTGACGTACCACTTCTGTTGCAGGGCCTGCCTGGAGAAGTTCCAGAAAGATCCTAGAGCCTACACGGAGAAGCGAAACGCTCGGGATGCGCGGCCCGTCCAGGGGACGCCCGCGGGACACGGGACATACACGTGTCCCATGCACCCGGAGGTGGTCCTCGATCACCCGGGCGTCTGCCCGAAGTGCGGGATGGCCCTCGAGCCGGTCGCCCCTTCGCTCGACGAGGGCCCTGACCCCGAATACGAGGACATGCTCGGCCGCTTCAAGGTGAGCCTCGCTCTCAGCGTTGTCCTCATGGCCGTGGCCATGGGGCACATGATCCCCGGGGTGAGGGAAATACAGGCCTTGAGTTCGGGGCTCAGGGGGTGGGTAGAGTTCGCGATCGCGACGCCGGTGGTGGTGTGGGCCGGGTGGCCCTTCCTCGCGAGGGCATGGCTTTCCCTGAAGACCCTCAACCTCAACATGTTCACGCTCATAGGCGGAGGCGTGCTCGTGTCGTACGGGTACAGCGCTACGGCAGTCGTAGCGCCCTGGCTCTTCCCCGAGTCGGCCAGACCGGGGGGCGGGGGAGTGGGCCTGTACTTCGAGTCGTCCGCGATGATCGTGACCCTCGTCCTTCTCGGACAGGTGCTGGAACTCAAGGCGAGATCCCGCACCCAGGACGCGATACGCTCCCTCGTGTCGCTCGCCCCGAAGACCGCGCGCAGGATCGAGGAAGGCGGCATGGAGATCGACGTGCCGCTCGACGCCATCGTCCCGGGCGACCGCCTGCGCGTGAGGCACGGGGAAAAGATCCCCGCGGACGGCACCATCATCGAGGGAAGGGGGGTCGTCGACGAATCGATGATCACCGGGGAACCTCTCCCCAGCGACAAGGGCCCGGGCGACTGGGTGACCGGCGGGACTCTGAACACTCACGGATCCTTCACCATGGAGGCACGACGGGTCGGGGCGGACACGCTCCTCTCATCCATCGTGCGGGTTACGATGGAAGCGGCCAGGAGCAAGGCCCCTGTACAGAGGCTTGCGGACTCGGTGTCGGGGATCTTCGTCCCTGCGGTCGTGGCGACCGCAGCGCTGACCTTCCTTGCGTGGGTGTTCTACGGGCCCGAACCGAGGCTGGCAAACGCCGTCGTCTCGGCCGTGTCGGTTCTCGTCATCGCGTGCCCCTGTGCCCTCGGGCTCGCGACCCCCATGTCCATCATGGTGGCCTCAGGAAAGGCCGCGAGAATGGGGATCCTGTTCAAGGACGCATCGGGGGTCGAGACCCTGAGAAAGGTGGACACCTTCGTCATGGACAAGACCGGCACCCTGACCGAGGGCAGGCCGCGTGTCTCGGGCATCGCCGCCTCCGACGACACGGACGAGGAGACGATCTTGAGGTATGCATCGAGCCTTGCCCTCGCGAGCGATCACCCCCTGAGCAAGGCCGTGCTCGAGGAGGCGACCGCCAGGGGTATCACGCCCGAGCCTCCTTCGTCGATCGTGACGATCCCCGGCATGGGCGTGACGGCCAAAGTCGGTGGGCACGAGGTGGCCATGGGCAACGAGGCCCTGCTGGCAAGGCTGAACATCGATGCCGGGGCCTTCGCGCAGGAGGCCCTCGATGCCGCCTCCCGGGGCGAATCGACCCTGTTTACGGCCCTCGACAAAAAGCTCACGGGGCTGTTCAGGTTCAAAGACCCCATAAGCGGCACCTCCCTCGATGCGATACGGGCCCTCTCAGAAGAGGGGTTTGCCGTGGTGATGCTCACGGGGGACAGGAGGGAGACGGCCGAGCGAATCGCCGGGGAACTGGGCATCCAGGATGTGAGGGCCGGCGTCCTGCCGGCGGACAAGGCGACGGTGATCGCCGGGTTGAAGGCCCAAGGCAGGGTGGTCGCCATGGTCGGTGACGGGATCAACGACGCACCGGCACTGGCTGCCGCCGACGTGGGCATCGCCATGGGCAACGGCACGGACATAGCGATCGAGAGCGCCCAGGTGGCGCTCGTGCGGCCGGACCTGAGATACCTCGTCAAGGCCGTGCGCCTGAGCCGGCTCACCATGCGAAACATCGCTCAAAACCTGTTCCTGGCCTTTGTCTACAACGCGCTGTGCATCCCCGTGGCAGCCGGGGTCCTCTACCCCCTCCTGGGTATCGTCATGTCTCCCGCAGTCGCAGCGGCGGCAATGAGCTTCAGCTCCGTCTCGGTCATCGGCAACGCGCTCAGGCTGAACAGGGCCCGCATCTCGTGAAGGCCCAACCGCTCGCACGGGAGACTGCCGTCACCTGGAGCGACACGGGGAATCCTGGAATCCGGGAACCCGTCGAAACCGCCCTGTTCGGCTCCTTCCACCCTGCGGAACGTCTCCTTGCGTGCCCAGCGTTGTCTCCATGGAGAGAGGCCGCCCGCCATTGCCGAGCGCAACCGGGGGCGACCAGGGGCCCCTTGGCCTTTCGTGCCTCTTGTGCCCGTCATTGAGCCTGCATCGCTGCGCAAGGGCAAGGATCCACTCTCCATCTCAGAAACGAGACCCCTGCCGGGTGGGTGTCCAGACAGGCGGCCCCCGTGTCTCATCACCTTTCGGATGCATGCCTCTCTGCCGAAACGTGAGCCGCCCGGTCTCGGATTCTCTGGGTGACGTCATGAGAAAGGCACGGGAAACCGGCTTGTACATCACGAACCATGGACATATAATCCCTGCCGGCTACCGGTTCAACGCGTCTCGATGCACGGAAGCGGTGCAGGGCGCCCTGCATGGGCCGTGAGACCACGACGCCCCGAGCAGAGCGAGGGGCCCCTGGGGAGACCATGGGCGACAGGCTGTGTTTTCAAGGGAAGAGACGCTCCACCTTCCGGCACGGACTCCCAACGGCAGGGTTCGTGTTCGCCTCGGTGTGGGCATCGACCCTCCTGTGCGCATTCCTGATTACGTGGATTGTGAACACGGCTTCTCACGGCCGGACGGCCCTCCTTGCATCGGCGTCGATCCTATCCCTCGCCCTGGCGGCGGGATCCGCGGCCCTGTACCTGGCGATCGGCATGCGGGGGGCGTCGAGGCGCGAGGCTGACCGCGAGACCGCCTATGCGGAGGCGTTCATGGGCGTCTCCCCTGACCTCTTCGTCGTCCTGGACGGCGATGGATACGTGGTGGCAATGAACCAGGCCATGCGCGGCATCCTGAACATGAGCGAAACCATGGGAGCGACACCCTCCCTTCCACGTGTTCTGCTGCCCGCCTTCATCCCCGAGTGCCATCGCGACCGTTTCATGGAAAACCTGCGCGAGGCCGCGCGCACGGACGAGACGGTTTCGTTCGAATGCGGCGTCGTCAACGCCCGCGGGCAGGCATATCACGTGACCTGGCATGCCCGAAGGCTGCACGACGGTCCCCAGCCTGGCTGCATGTACGTCCTGGCCGGGATAGACATTACCGGCCACAAGAAGACACAGGAGGAGCTGGCCTCGAGCGAGCGTCGCTACAGGCTGTACGCGGAAAACGTTCGTGACGTCCTGTGGGTCCTGGACAGGGACCTGAACTACGTGTACATCAGCCCTTCCGTGTACCTGCTCAGGGGCTACACGCCGGAAGAGGCCATGCGGATGCCCATAGACCAGGTCTTCACGAAGGATTCGCGCAGGAAGATCATCAAGCTGACGAGCTCAGTGAAGTCTCTGCTCGCCAAGGGCGAGAGGATCGACCCTCAGAACACCCTCAAGATGGAGCTCGAGCAATTCTGCAAGGACGGCAGTACGAAATGGACCGAGGTCATTGCGAACATCCTCCTCGACGACGAGGGCAACCACGTGGGGTTCCTGGGCATCACCAGGGATATCACGGAGAGGAAACTCGCCCAGGAGTCCCTGCGACTCAGCGAGGAACGCTACAGGACCATCTTCGAGACCACAGGCAACGCCATGGCCATCGTGCGTCATGACGATGTCATTTCCCTCGCGAACGGCGAGTTCGAGAGGCTTTCCGGTTACTTCAGGCACGATATCGAGGGAAAGATGTCGTGGACGGACTTCATAGACGTCCAGGACAGGGACCGGGTGGCGAAGAGCACCCCGTCGGGCGCAAACGACCAGGCGAGCACCAGGTGCAACTACGACTTCCGCTTCGTCGACCGCTGGGGTCGGACGCACATGGTGACCGCCAGTTCGACGCTCATACCCGGTACCTCCATGAGGGTCGTCTCGCTCCTGGACATCACCGACATGATCGAGGCGCAGGAGAGGCTCAAGGCCTCACGGGAACAGCTCCGGAAACTCCACATACACACGCAGGAGCTCAGGGAGCGCGAACGCGCGAACGTGGCCAGGGAAATCCACGACGAGCTTGGCCAGGTGCTCACTGCGCTGAAGATGGACCTGTCCTACCTCGCCAGGCGCCTGCATCCGGACCTGGAGCACCTCCACGCGAAAATCTCCTCCATGAGCAGATCCATTGACGCGAGCATCGACTCGGTGAGGAGGATCATCATGGAGCTCAGGCCCGGCCTTCTCGACCACCTCGGGTTGGTCCCGGCGATCGAGTGGCAGATAGGCGAGTTCGAGAGGAGGACCGGGATCGCGTGCACCCTGAGCGTATCGCACACGGACATAGACATTGACAGGGAGGTGGCCACCACCGTGTTCCGCATCCTCCAGGAGGCGCTCACCAATGTCGCCCGACACGCGGAAGCGACCGAGGTGAGCGTCTCCATGAGCATTGACCAGAACACCCTCATACTCACCATAAACGACAACGGCAGGGGGATAACGCAAAACGAGATTGAAGATCCCACCTCCTTTGGTCTAATGGGGATGAAGGAACGCGCACTGTTCTGCAGCGGTGCGTTCGAGATATCGGCCGGGCGTCACGGGAAAGGCACCCGGGTGACGCTCAGGGTTCCTCTCTCAAAGACAGGCAAGGATCATGATACGGGTGTTGGTGGCGGATGATCACCCCATCGTGCGCGAGGGGGTCAAGCAGATCCTTTCCGAGACCGAGGACATCATTGTCTCGGACGAGGCATCGACGGGCAAGGAAGCGCTCGATCTCGTGCTCAAGAACGCTTACGACGTCGTGATCCTGGACATCTCCATGCCCGGGCGCGACGGTCTCGAGACGCTGAAGGAGCTGAAATCCGCAAGGCCGAAAACACCGGTGCTCATCCTGAGCATTTACCCGGAAGAACACTACGCTGTGCGGGTCCTGAGGGCAGGGGCGGCCGGGTACGTCGCCAAGGCGAGCGCACCCGACGAGCTCATCGCGGCGATCAGGAAGGTGGCATCCGGCGGCAGGTACCTGAGCCCCAAGGCGGCGGAACGCCTCACCTACGAACTCGACAGGGACTTCTCGAAGCCGCTGCACGAACAGCTCTCGGACCGCGAGCACCAGGTCATGCGCTTGATGGCTTCAGGCAAGTCCATCAAGGAGATAGCGGCAGAACTGTGCCTGTCCATAAAGACCGTGAGCACCTACCGGGGCAGGGTCTTCGAGAAGCTGGGTGTCTCCACCAATGCGGCTCTCGTCCTCTATGCCCTGAAGAACGGCCTCATTGACGAGGGACAGATCCCCCCTGCCGATACCGTGGACAGGTGATCGCGACCCACGGCAGAGGGCATGGCCGGGAAAAGAGCGCCTTCCGCCGGCAAGCTGTAGGACAATTCCTACATGCATGCCGGAAATTTTCTCATTCAACATTCAGCACTTTTACCCTTCACGGCGCTTGACAAGTATGTCATTATGACAATCACAACAAGTGTTGTTCTGACCTCCTTTACGCCAGAAGAGGGGACAAATCCTCTCGTGCTTTGTCCTTACCCAAACTTCTTCTGGCTCTTTTTTTTGCCCGCGTTTCGTGTCCTACAGTGTGCCTGTACGCATCCACGCGAAAACCCTTGGACAGAAAACGCCCACATGGTACCATGCATGGCCTGGGGGTTCGATCGATGGGAACGCTCGACCTGAGTAGGTTGCCGGCCGATGCAGGGTCTGTCTTCAGGCCTTTCGCCGAGGAGGCGCTCCGGAGATTCCCGGACAGGATCCACGCCCTCTGCGTGATCGGCAGCTGTCTGACGGGCGATTTCGTCAGCTCTGTCTCGGACATCAACTCGGTTTTCGTCATGGCATCGACGGATGTCGATGACCTCGACGTCTTGGCCGGGATACGCGCCGCGCACGCAAAGAAGAGGATCAGCCCGCCTCTCGTGATGACCGTCGAGTACATCGAGAGGTCGCTGGATGCGTTTCCTGTGGAATTCCTCGACATGAAGCTCTTCCACGCGACCATCGCGGGCACCGACCCTTTCTCAGGGCTCGCCGTCGACAGAGGCGCCTTGAGGCTCCAATGCGAGCGCGACCTCAAGGCCAAGCTCGTGAACCTCTCGAGGGGATATCTCTCGTGCGCGGGATCAACCAGGGATCTCTCGGCCCTCCTCCAGGAGGCCTTGCCCGGGTACTTCCCCCTGCTCAGGGCCATGCTCTTCCTCGTCAGAGCCGAGGAGGGGATCCCGGGGCCCAAAAAAGAGGTGCTACGTGCGGTCGAGGAGGCGTTCGGCCTCTCTCTCGACACGTTGCGGGAGCTCATGGAGATCAGGGTCGCCGGCTTTCGCCTGCGCGACTGGTCGAGGCTGAAGACGTTGTTCCAGGAACTCCACGGTATCACCCATGACCTGTCGACCACGATCGATCGCATGTGCACCCGGGAGTGAACGTGGCCGCATGAGCGCCCGCCCTCTCGATCTCACCCGTCAAAGGCGCTCGATCCCCCGCATGCGAGTCCCTGCTGCTCTCTGCCTGATCCTGGCGTGTACGCTCTGGACCTCGAGCGCACGTTCTCAAGAGAACTTCTACGTGCAGGACACGGCGGGCGTGATAAACGCCCCTACCCGCACAGCGGTGACGGCCCTTCTCTCGGAGCTCGAGCAAAAGACCGGGGCCCAGTTCGTGGTCCTCACGGTGAAGACCACGGGGGGCGTGCCCATCGAGCAGTTTTCGCTCGAGAAGGCACAGTCCATGCGCCTTGGCCGCAAGGACGTGGACGACGGCCTTCTCCTGCTCATAGCGGTCGAGGACCGGAAATACCGTTTCGAGACCGGCTACGGGCTGGAACAGGTCCTTCCTGACAGCCTTCTCGGAAGCGTCGGCAGGAGATACCTGGTCCCCTCGTTCAAGAGGGGGGACTATTCGCAAGGCATCCTGGATGCAGCAAGGGTCATCTCCGCCACGATCGCCCGATCCCGGGGGGTGAAGATCACCGGCATGGAAGAGCCCACGCAGGCAAAGAAACGAGCGGGCTTCCCCGTCGCCCCCCTGCTCACCTTCTTCGCCATCGCCGTCATCCTCGCCGCCCTGTCGGGACCGCACCGCAGGGGGGGCATCGCCGACGCGCTCGTCATCGGGTCCATCCTCAGAGGCGCAGGCCACAGGGGCACAGGCGGCGGGTTCGGTTCCTTCGGCGGCGGCGGCTTCGGGTCGTTCGGGGGCGGGGGTTCGTTCGGGGGCGGCGGGGCGTCTGGAGGCTGGTGAGAGCCGCCTTCGAGGGCGGCCGTTGTTGTGGGGCTGCCCCCCGGGCCCGGGCCTCTCTTCTCATACTTCTCCCTCGAATACCCTCCCCCATGAAAACGAATGAGCGTGACCTCCTTCCTGATGACGATTTCCGGCCTCGTTGACGATGACGATCTCCAGCGTCCGGGATTGCTCATACGCCGGGCAGGGCAAGAGGAACGACGACAGCCCAAGCCCACCGTCTGGCACCCAGGGCGAGACTGTCGCCGCCCAGGGGGCTTGCCGCTTTTCGGCCTCCCCTCTTCACCTTGTCCATGTGTCGTTCGGCTTGGTGTCAAGCGTTACTGCCGATTGCCGCTTTTCTGCCAATCACCGCCATCTGTCGTACGGCCTGATCGAAGAGCCGCGATGCCTCTTGATGCTTGTGCGTGAGCCTCGGCATCGGGTATAGAACCGGTTGCAACCCATCTCACAAGCACGGGGGGGTACCATGGGGAAAACGGCGCGGGTGATCGTGGGCGTGGCGTTCGTCGTCATCCTCGCAGTGGTGTTCGCCGTATCGGGATTCAACAAGGCGCGGCGCATGAACGAGGCGGTGAACGCCCAGTGGGCCCAGGTTGAAAACCAGCTCAAGAGGCGCTACGACCTCATCCCCAACCTCGTGGAGACGGTCAAGGGATACGCGGCCCAGGAAAAGAGCGTTTTTCTGGGCATAGCGGAGGCCAGGAAGGCCTACTTCCAGGCACAAGACGTGGCCGGGAGGGCAAGGGCCGCCGGCGTGCTCGAAACCGCCCTCTCGAGGCTCCTCCTGCTGCAGGAAAGATACCCCGAGCTCAAGTCGAACGAGAACTTCCTGAAACTCCAGGACTCTCTGGAGGGCACCGAGAACCGCATCTCGGTTGAACGCAAGAGGTACAACGACCTCGTGCGGGACCTCAACTCCTACGTCAAGACCTTCCCGGGCATGGTCTTCGCAAGGTGGGCCGGGGTAAGCGAGGCCCAATACTTCGATATACCGGAGGCGGAGAAGGAGACGCCCAAGGTCAGGTTCTAACCTGCCTCGATCTCCTGCAGGAACCCCGAGGGCACCTGGTAGGTCTGCCTCCCGTAGATCCCACGGACGCGGGCCCAAGAGAGCACCAGGCGCCTGCGGGCCCGGGTCATGCCCACATACAGGAGGCGTCGTTCCTCCTCTACCTGGGAGGAGTCCTCGCATGACAGCGCGTGGGGCAGGAGCCCCTCCTCGCAACCCGCGATGAAGACGTGGTCGAACTCGAGCCCCTTCGACATGTGAAGCGTCATGAGGCTCACGGCCTTCGTACCCTGGGCCGCGTCAGCAGTCGTGAGGAGGGCCTTTTCCTGGAGGTATGAGACGAGGTCGTTCTGCCCCTGCGCGCTCGAGACGAGCTCCTGGACGTTGAGCACCCGGTCCACTCCGTCAGTTTCCTGGAGGAGGTAATCCCGGTACCCTGTCTTGTCTATCAGGTACAACAGCATGCCGGCTATGTCCATGCCGTGGATGTTCCGCTGAAGGTCCTCCATCAGGGAGCAGAAGGCCTCCAGCCCTTTTCTGGCGGCTCCCTTGAGCGTCTTCCTTGCCCGGGCCGCTTGCATGGCCTCCATGAGGCTCAGGCCTTCCGACCCAGCGATCTCGCGGATCACGTGCAACGCCCTGTCTCCTATGCCCCTGGGCGGGACATTGACGATCCTCAGGAGGGCCTCTTCGTCCCCAGGGTTCGCAGCGACCCTGAGGAAAGAAAGCAGGTCCTTGACCTCCCTCCGCTCATAGAACCTGATGCCGCCATAGACCGCATAGGGTATCGAGCGCCTCACGAACGCCTCCTCCAGCGTCCGGGACAGCGCGTTCACCCTGTAGAAAACGGCGATGTCCGTAGGGCTTGCCCCGCCGTCCAACAACAGCATGACCTGGTAGGCTATGAGATCCGCCTCCTCGGAGTCGTCTTGCGCCTCAACGACCACCACCTCGCTGCCCGCGCCTCTGGCGGCCCTGAGGGTCTTGGGGGCGCGCACCGTGTTGTTGGCGATCAGGGTCGAGGCCGCCTTCAGGATCTCCTCCGAGGAGCGGTAGTTCCTCTCCAGCACCACGACCTCGGCATCAGGGAAATCGTCCCGGAAACGGAGGATGTTCCCTACGTCGGCGCCACGCCACCCGTAGATGGACTGGTCGTCGTCGCCCACCACGCAGATGTTCCTCGAAGGCCCCACGAGCTCCATGAGGAGCCTGTACTGGGCGGTGTTCGTGTCCTGGTACTCGTCCACGAGGATGTGGGAGAACCTCGCCCTGTACTTGTTCCTGAGCATGTCGTCCGTCGCGAGCATGCCCACCGGCACACTGATGAGGTCGGCGAAGTCGAAGGCGGAAGAGGCCTTCTTCTTCTCTTCGTACAGGCTCAATACGGTCTGCGGGTCTATCGTGTACTCGAACGGAAAGGAGTGTACTGGCCGCATCGTGTCCTTGCTCATGTTCACCAGCCATGCCAGCCTTCCAACAAGGCCGCGAGTCTTCTCCACGCCGATCTCCTTGAGACACCTGGAAAGAAGCGATCTCTGGTCCGCCTCGTCATAGATGGCGAAAGACGGCGGAAAACCGATGCGGTGCGCCTCGCGCCTGAGCATCCAAGCGCCGAAAGCATGGAAGGTCCCTGCCCATACCGGGATCGATTCGGCCCCCAGCAGCTGTCTGATGCGCTCCTTCAATTCCTGGGCCGCCTTGTTCGTGAAGGTGAGGCAGAGGATCCCCGAGGGCTCTGCCCCGCATTCCACCAGGTAGGCGACCCTGTGGACAATGACCCTGGTCTTCCCCGAGCCCGCTCCGGCAAAGACAAGCAGGGGCCCCTCGGTGTGCAGAACCGCCCTTGCCTGTTCCTCGTTCAGGCCGTCAAGCAACCGCGATGTCCTCTTCCCATGGTTCACCGAAGATTCTCCCTGTTTCTCCCTTCGCCCCCGGCCGTCACACACCGGGGATTTCCGTGCATGGCCGTCTTGTCCCGTGTCCATGCGCACCGCGGCCCCCTTTCGCCTCGCTCACCGCATGGTTGCGTCTTCGCGAGCCCTGAGCGCCTCAGATCAGGGTGTGGGGCTCAGGAACACCATCCTTCCCCATACCGGGAGCATAGCGGCCCCGCGACACCACCGCAAGAGGATCCCACCGGGCCCTCGATGAGACCACACAGTGCTGCAGTACAGATGCGGGTGCCGGGTTGAGGATGGCCGGGAACCCCGGGGCATTCGACGAGATCACCAGGCCTCGGCGCAATGCCGACCCAAGCCCTTCATGCGAAGACCGTCACCGTCCTGTCCACGAGAAGTACGAGCCTTAAGCCGTGGAACCTCACGCATCCCGGCTCGGTCCTCAGGCGCCGGCCCCGGCTTGCGAGGGCCGCTGTCCGCGGTTTCCCCGTCTTCTTGCAAACCCTATCCGGATCGCCCTTCCCTGGCATCGTGGTATTGTGTCGGCTGTATCACGCGCCGTGCTCGGGCAGGCGCCCTTTCAGGCGCATCGAGGGATCCTGCTCCGGTAGCGTGCTTGTTCCTGAAGCCTTACGACTCGCGCCCACTGGGCTCCTCACCGGGAGCCACCCTTCCCCTTTATTGACGAAAGAACCCCTCATGGAAAGCCTGCAGGCAATCCCGAGAGACGCCGGCCGGAACCCCTCAACGCCTCTCGTTGTCCTCATCGTCCCTGGGCGAAGGAGTCCACATCGTAAAACGCCCCGCCCTGGTCCCGAGACACTGCATCCCTGTACCACCGCCTTCCATCCTATAGCGCAGCCACCGTCTCCCCTCAAGAACCAACCGCTCGGTGCCACAGGGACATCCCCGGTATGCCCCGGGATTTTCCCCTTGACTGGAGCCGACCCTGCTATTAAGAACACCGCATGCCCCCGTAGCTCAGAGGATAGAGCACGGGATTCCTAATCCCGGTGTCGCAAGTTCGATCCTTGCCGGGGGCACTGATATAAAGATATTCTTTCTCATTCTTCTTGGATAGAAAGCTTGTGTCTACCAATATATCGGACAGGTATTTCATTGGTTGTACTCCGTATGCCTCATCAAGACAGCTGCATTATCTGGCCAGCATCATTTACAATATATTTTTCATGATTGTGTTATGCGTTTCATATCTTGCCATTCTGCCCTAAACCTATCAGAATTATTGCAATATCAAATTTCACTGGCTATTTAGATGATGCACTTCTCTTATTTTCATTCTCTGGTCGTCTTTGATCAATTGCCGTGAGAACTGATCCAGCTTCTCACCGCTTGATACCTTATTTCTATATAACTTTTATCCTCTATCCACTTCTTCACCAATGTGTGGTGATGATTTTCGAGGTCTGACAGTGACAGCTCTCTCATAATGTCTCCTTTTACTCACTCCTGTCCCAACGTGTAACAGGTGAGCGGCTGTACAGTGTGTAGATCAGGTGTGAAGAAGGTACTCAGGATAACGAGTTGTCATCGATCTGAAAATACTTTCCTTGAAGGAGGCCATGCTTGTGCATCTCCACAGAGGGAGATGGATGATGAACTCCGATCGTATCATGTTTTCTTCCTGCCGATGAGCTTGGGGCCGGTTCTCGATTGTAGCAAGTGCGCAAACCGCTGCAAAGACAACAATAAGATCAAGAGCGTCTCCAGTTGGAACCCGTTGTTCTGCATGACCTTTGCCCAGCCGATATGCCGGGAAAGCTCGAGAGACATCCCTGAATGCCTGAGAGCGGCACAGACCAAGCCATATCTCTGCCGGTGGATGATCAGACTCTGCTTCAATTCAAATGGATCAAGCAACATTTACGTATCGAGGCGATCACTGGTACAACCGATACCGTGATAGAGACACAGATCTGGACAGTCATCTCGGTGATTATCCTCGTGGCGATCGCGAAAAAATCCCCTGAAAATCGACAGCGGCCTCAACACAATTCTATAATTTCTCAGTATCCTCTCGTTCGAGAAGATGCCCATTCTAAAAACACTCACGCATCAAACAGCTCGGTTTGAATATTCATGCGCGGCAACCAGTTGTCTTTATTCTACCAACATTGAGACAGGAGTGATTTTAACGAGTTTAAAACAAGGGGACATTTCTAACGAGTCTTGACACTCTTCAAAAAGGGGTTGACTTTTTGAGTTGACATATTGTATGGTAAAATTTCTACGGTTTATTCTTTTGAAGGAGGCACATTATGGACTAATTCATGTTAGCTGTGACGTGATAAAAATTGAAATTGTTTTTGCATTGGCATTTAGCATTTATAATTAAGGAAACACTTCGAAGAAACAGCCCCTCAAAGATTTCCATTCATCTTTATCACCATCAGCCCCACCATATCTTGAGAACATCTGTAGAATAACCGCATAACAAAAACAACGCCCGCATTGGCGAGGCAGATACTATATTATGGAATACAAGGAAATATGTTAGGAGAAACTCTTCATTGTGTTACTTTTTTATACCCATTCTTTCATGCTGATCATGAAATTACGTGATGAATCCGGGGACTGATTCTTCGTTTGCTGATCTGTCCCTGCAAACAATAGGCGAGCCCGAGTCAGAAGGTGTTTGCACCCGGGAGGGCGGAGCCAGGAAAATATTTCCATGATCTAGTTTAGTTGCGATATCTTTTGGATAGGTTTTATAAAACTCCATACTCTGCAACGAATAAAGTGTACCCGAGTTTGACCAAATGGTTCTCATTCGATCGGAATGCCGACCTCCCGATAATGCACAGGCCGATCATCTCAAAAGGATATTCCTTGCTTTCTGGAGATATGGCAAGGAAGGGGTATGTGGGTGTCGTCGACCAAGCGGTCGTCTCTGTGGGCAATTTCATCACCTGCGTGCTGCTGGGGCGTTTTGCAGCACCGGAAGAATATGGCCTGTTCGTCATTGTCTGGACCACCATTATGATCGCGCTGGCCATTCAGAATGCCCTTATCTGCACACCCATGTCTGTCATCGGGATACAAAGAAAAGAGAATACATCATACTGGGGATCGATGCTCCTTGCCCAAGTGTTTCTGTGCATCGGGATCTGCATCGTCATCATAACCGCTGGCATGATGGTGTATGGTGTATCGCCAGCATCCTTTACCGTTTCCTCCCATTTTTCACTCATCGCGGCAGCCACCTTCTCCTGCCTGTCTCTTCTTGGACAGGAGTTCTTCAGAAGACTGCTCATTATCAACCTCAATCTCAAAGACACCCTTTTCACTGACCTTGTCGCCAGCACAATCCGTCTCGGGGGGCTTTTTTCCCTCTATTTCATGGGCATACTGGACACTGTCTCGAGCCTGTTCATCATAGGTTTCGGCTCTCTCGTCGGGGCACTGCTGGTATACAACAGATCGCATATGACAATTAGGCTTCGCCGAGAAGGCCTCTGGCTGGATATCACCGAGAGCTGGCGTTTCGGTAGATGGGTCATGGCCGAGATGTTGCCATATGTTCTATCCGTACAAGGTTATATTTATCTTACAGCTTTCATTATCGGAGCCAGGGAGACGGCTGCACTAGGCGCATCACAGAATATCCTGAATGCAACGAATATTCTCATCCTGAGCCTGACGAACATCGTTACGCCTGTGGCCTCGAAGAAGTATGCGGACGGAGGAAGCACTGCCCTGTCGAATCTGATGATAAAGGCGGGCATTCTCTCGGCAGTGCCAATTCTAGGATTTTATTCAATTACTATGATCTTCTCGGAGGAGATCCTGGTCCTCGTCTATAAACAGAATTATGCAGGCTATGGGGTTCTCCTTGTCATCTGTTGCGTATACTACATCTTCAGCTACTTCAACCGGCTTCTCCAGATAGTGCTCTACGCAAGAAAGAAACCTAATGTGGGTTTTTTTGCAAAGAGTGCATCCCTTTTCTTTATGGCCATTTTAGCCTATCCGCTGATTAGCAATCATGGTGTCTATGGTGCAGCATTTGGCACCATCATATCTCAGATAGTCATTTTTATAGGTTATGTATTGTATCTAGCCGGAGCAGGTAAGAGTGAGAACAATTCTTAGCCGTTTCGAGCCAATTTTATCAAGAGCAGAAAGCCAGCCCAAGCCCCTCATCTCAGACTTACCCCTTGAATACACTTCCCCATGAAAATGAAAGAGCGTGGCCTCGTTCCTGATGACGATTTCTGGCCAAGTTTACCATGCCGATTTTACATCACTGCATGATCCCCAGACTGCGATGCCGCTTTCTCTCGGATGACCTTTGAGCGGGGTGGCAAGCCTGCACGTTCGTATGAATGAGGCCTATGATGCTTCGCAGATCAGGGGGTCCAGCGTGAAGCTCTCTCATGTGCCGGTCATCGACCCGAACCCGAGGCGCGGGGAGAAGATCCCTCTTCACACGGCGAAGAAGGCCAGGTTCGACCAAGGGAGATCGGCAGAGTGGGTGATCGCATAGTTGAAGGTCAATCATGGAGGGGGTCATGTCCATGTCCGGGGTGCAACCAGGGTTACGGCTCATCCGATGTTCGGCCTCATCGTCATCACGGCAAATCATCTGTTCGTTCTCCTCTGTTGATGATTGAAAGCACACCAAACCCGGTTGCTTTCGGAGTGCACAATAGGCCGGCAAGGGATATCCCTGCCGCTAACTAGCTGCAAACTTTGTGATGAACTCAATCCAACCCACAAGGAAGAGGCCCCATGATCGTCAATGAGTCTCACAATTGGATCATTCTTGCACCCCATCACCGGCCAAAACGTTTTACAAGTGGCTCCACTCTATTCTGCGAGGCTTACCTTTCAAGGAGATACCCCTTGTTTACCTTTTGCCATTGCGCCATGCTGATCATATGGACTGTACTGTTTTATCCGTAGCCCCGCTCTGAGTCAGTACGCGTTACGTTGTCATGAGGATGAGCATATGAAAAAGAAAAGGAGGGTAGTCAGTATGAGAAATATAAAAAGCATGGTCTTTGCACTGATTGCCGTGTGTGTATGTGCATCGAGTGCTCAAGCATCTCTGCACAACGGGACATGGTATTCAAATTCAGGCGAAGACCGTATAGAACTGGGCACCTGGCTGG
>ERZ795045.1200-NODE-1200-length-30231-cov-5.843452_pt1 | contig 30231 bp, 24 predicted proteins | sample MGYA00375129_ERZ795045 | MGnify/ENA primary metagenome ERZ795045 (study PRJEB30174, sample SAMN05720166) | activated sludge metagenome | isolation source: anaerobic digester from wastewater treatment plant | place: Japan | collected 2015-05-15 ...
CCGCTCCACGGAGTTTTTGCCGAACGATCTCGCCCGGAACCAGGATGCCTTCCTTCTCCTGAAATTCACGGCAGAGCACGCGTTCCACGTCCGCGCCGCCGGGCTGGATCACATCTACTTGTGTCCAATATTCCGGGCGGCCTTCCATCAGCGTGAATTCGTACACATTGTCCTGGTTACGGCCTGTAAGCGGTTTGACCTGGAGAATCCGCCGTCCGGCGTCATAACTCACGATTTGGAAATCGTCACCCAGAAATTGATTGAGATTGAAGCCATAGCCGGCCGCCTGCGTGGGATCGCTCCAGCGTTCCGTGAAGCTGGGAGACCGGGTGACTTGCTTTTTGTTGGCGAAATACACATATCCTTCTTGGCCATCGAAGAGATACGCGTGATGTTCGGTCTGGTCATTGGGCCGGAAGACATCGCATCGCTGGAGATCGCCTTGACGGCTGAACACATAAAACGACTCGATGGAAAAACCCTGCCTATGCCGTTCGTAATTCTGGAGCAAGGCTTCCAATTCCTCGAGGGTCTTATAGCCGATTCGCTTCTCCTCCTCCGGCGTCAACGTGCCGGCTTTGCGTTTCGCGATGGCGTCTTGCACAAACGCGATCTGCCCCTGCCAGAATTCCTCGCGCCCGGCGCCAGTTTCGGCGGGGACGTACATCCATCCGTGATATTGCACCTCAAAGGCTTCGATGGGATTCAAACGGCTCTGGACATACGCCGTCAAATCCGCGGGTGTGGAGACCTCCGCCAGGGAAACACCACCGGCGCAGACGAGCAGCCCGAATGTCAACCATGTGAGTTTGTTCATTTTGTTCACTCCTTTTATTGTATTGTTGGATTACGCTACGCATGGTGCCTAGACTGAATTTTACTCATCAATTCCCAAATAAATGTATGCCGGATTTCACTTCGGGTTTCCAAAATAACCTTGTACCATCCCGGCTGAGCAGGAGATGCCCGAAGGAATACACATCCGTATTGGTCAAACTGTGCTTCCTATATAGGTTGGGTTTGTTTTCGTCAAAAAAATATAGATTTATGTCAAAATAGAGTGGGGCATCGCTACCGAGCGGTGGCAAGGGTGGCCGGGCTTGTGCAGCCGCAATGACTAGTCCATCCGCAGATATAACGTATTGGTTGAATCCCGAGCTGTTTTCTGTAATCAATACTGGTTCTGACCATCCTTCACTTGTTCGTTTCAAAATATGAACCCCTTTTTGAAACGCTCTAAATAATAGCATATCACCATCTTTGGCCACACCAAGGGGTTTAAGGGTGGAAAATCCATCTACAAAAATTTTTGTTGGCCCTACCCATGTGTTATTATCATAAGTGAGTTCATACATACCGGTTTCATATACGTTTATTGGTTTTCCTTCTTTCATAACCGTTGTAGGAAAGGAAGCGGTATAGAATATATGGTTTCCTGAATCCGATACAACAATATTATCCAACGACTCATACAACGACTCTTCATCGCTGTTTTGTTTGATTTCAAAAACTTTCTTTATCATTCCGCCTTCATTGTTCAACACCACCAAACGGTTATACGAGGGGCCGTATGAATAAGTGTAGACAAGGCGTGTTAAATCGGCATTGGCTTCTAAATGAACAATTTTATCAACAACAATTTCTTTTTTCTCGCTATAGGTTACGATGGTGTCTTTAGTAAGTGGATTAATTATATAAACATAATTATATTTGGAATCTTCAGTAATATATGCTAGCTTATCGCCCATATAACTTAAGTTTAATTGTTCGATTACAGTAGTTGGTGTATTTCCATCTACGACCTTGTTTATCGCATTCCTCTCTGAGTTGAGGAGATAGGTTTTTTGTGATTCAACCAACATGGAACCATCAAAATTTGTATCGATAGACCGGCTGTCCCGCCAACGAAAAACAAAATCTATTTCTTCTTGAGTAAAGGGAAGTACTTCTTGTGCGACGGGTTGAATCGGTTGAATAACCAATTTACCTGGTTGGTATTGTTGTTGGGACCAAGACGCACGGCTGGTAAGAGCCATGATAAGTAAGAAAAATAAAAAGTGTTTATTCATGATTATATTCCTTTCAGCGGCTATCATTAGTCAGCTAGAATCTTGAATGTAAAAGAACGCCCACGGCAACTGGCAATTCCGACACCCAAGCGATTATTAACATAGTCAGGGGTGAATGACCATTGATAAGAAGGTATAATCCCGCTAACAGTTGAAAAATCAATAATTTGATTTTGAGGAAATTGAATCCAGAGATTAGTTTGAAATACAGAATTATTGCATATCATCATCATTACTTTTGATTTATGAGTAGAATTCGGAATGAAATTAGGATCTTTTCTTATGATGAACTGGGCGGTTGAATCATCATCATTAGTACTTGTTATAGTTGCATTTATATCAGCATCCGATTCTAACAAATAACTTTTGAGTAAATTAGCTTCAAAAGTAATTTTTCTAGCTCTAGTAAACATGATAGGATCGGATTTAGAAAGTTCCCAAAACATCGCTCCCTGGGCTCCGTTGATCCATGATGTGTAACAAAGATATCGCAATTGTTCCTCAGTTAATCGACCATTTTCATTATTATCATCAAGATTTACACATCCAGGGGCCTCATCATCATATGATTGTCCTTGGTACCATAGCATCCATGCATGTATATTGTTAGCAGGGGCACCACAAATAGGCTCAATAAGATTTTTTATTGCCATCCTGGTACGTATATTTGCCAAATATAACCAGGGTGTAACCCATGGATTGCCATATTGGTCTGTGAAATCGTATACATACAAGTCATCGTGAATATAATCTCCAATATTCAGATTATTTAATCTATAAAGATATTGCGGATTGATGCAGGGGTCAATATCGTAATTTCCATAACCCCTTACGATACAATGTATTGGATGAGAACTAATGTTTCCATCGTTGGTTTCAATTATGTTTTTAACATATAATAATTGATTATAAACATAATCTCTGACACCATTATCTTCAGCGATTTTACCACCATATGGTTCGTCATCAAGAATCCAGCCACCAAGTTGAGGATAGTTTTCAAAAAAATTTATACGAAACCTGAGTATTTCTTCATCAGATTGTGGGATATTATAGTATGATGGAGGATCATTTATTCCATCTTTCCAAGTACCAGAAGTGTGCAGCACATACAAAAAAGCGCTGCCTTGGGGGCCAAGATGTGATATCATTCGTGGGAAAGCTTTAAAGTCGAAAATCCCACTAGAATCAATTTTAATTTGCTCTAATGAAATCAAAGCTCGTTTATAAAGCTCTGTCGATGACCATTCAGGCTCGGTCCTCCATCGATCTAGCCCCCAAGCTTCTCGATTGTCATTAGGTATGAGATGTAAACAATTTACCCATGAATGTCCCTGCCCAACTAAATAATATACATAACCATTTTCCCATTCACAAATATTTTGAGGATCGGGATTAGTTGGATGTCCTTGTCCCCAGATATTGTCAACTCGGACAGACCAACCAATCGGAAACCATTTATTGTTAATATCATATGGCGTAATTTTAGAGAAAGGATGATAAATAATTTCTGGACCATGTGGTTCTGAAAATGCATGATTTTCACTCAAAAAAAATATTGAAAACAAAATAAAATAAAATGAATTTCTATATCTATTCATGATCATTTTCCAATTTTTCATCATAAATAACAAAAATTAAAATAATATCTGAAAAAAAACAAAATTATAAAAAATCACTCTGTTTCTTCATAATTTTCAGGCACATATGTAGTCAATGAAATTTTGTTCATTTTATTCTCTCCCATTTATTTTATTGGGACTTGCATTGTGGATACTTATCCCAGCGTATTCAACAAAAGTATCCTTTTTGAAAGAAGTACCTCCTTTCTTTATCCATGAGGAAAACACTTTTGAAATCTCTCATTATTTAAACGCCGCAAACCCCTGCTATTCCTTAAAAAATTATCACTTCCTTAGATTTTCTTGCCCCAATAGTACAAAATGTTCCCCACGGTTTTTTCCGGAATATTCAGAATCTGGGCGATCTCCTTGTAGGGTCTATTTTCTAAGTAGAATAATTTGAATATTTTACATACATGGTGGGGGAGGCGCGCCAAGCGTTGTTCCACCTCGATTCGATCGATTGTTTTTTCGTGCGATAAATCAGGAAGGAGGGAAGCCATTCCCACGTTTTGGACCAGGCGTTGCTCTTTCCGGAAACGGTCGATGCAGAGATTCCTGATAATCTGAAAGAGATATGTCTTGAACTCGGCCGAAGGCTGATACGGGTCCTGAGCGGTATAGATTCGTAAAAAGGCCTCTTGGGCGATATCTTCGGCCACATCCCGGTCCCGGGTGAACCGGTACGCCACATTCACCGCCCACCGGTAATAATTTTTATACCACATTTCCAAGTCTCGCTTGGTAGGGCATGGTTCTTGACAAGCCATGTTGCGTTTCCCAGACACGTTATGGGGCCGGGATGACGCAATACCGCGACATCCTCTCCAACCTCGATTCCCAATATATACGAGGAAATTTCGAATATATTTCACTTTATAATTGAATATATATCCCAAAACATTTATATCGTCAAAATTACGATATCCGATCCCACTTGACAACTCCTCCTTCCCGCCGCTATTCTGTTATCCATCATGGGAAGGTGATCCGTGTCCGCACGGAGCCAAAAGGGAAGCCGGTGCGAAGCCGGCGCGGTCCCGCCACTGTATCCGGGAACGAAACCCCGTGCGCCATTGTCCCGACGGGATGAGAAGGCGGGGGAATAGGACAGAAATCAGCCCGGGAGCCAGGAAACCTGCCTTCCCGTCATTCTGGAACCTGACAGCCGCCCGCGGAGAAGGCCCAGGGACGCCCACCGTGATTGATCTCCCCCTGCGGACCTGATGCTTCCCGTGGATCTCACCGGCCGGCGGTTCCAAGCGCGCGAGGAAACGCGTTGAAGAAACCGGCTCCCCATTCCGCCTTGGTGAACCGTTGCGGTTTCACCCTGATCGAACTGCTCATCGCGGTGGTCGTGCTCGGCATTCTGTCCGCCATCGTGGGCGCGAACTACCTCAGCGCCATGGAGCGGGCCGACGCCGCCGCCTGCCAGCAAAATCTCCGTACCCTGCATAACGCTTTGCTTTCGTACCGGCTCGATTACAACCGCTTCCCCCCGGCCGACGGCCTGGCTGATATCAAGCCCCAGCCGGGCTACACCGCCTACGGCTGCGGCCCGGCCGCCAACGGCTATTGGAGCGGCGTCTCGCTGCTGTTGGCCGAGCGCGGCTACTGCCCGGAAACGGCCTTGTATTGCCCCACCCTGCGCCGCGAGCACAACCGGCCCGTGGCCGCTTATCCGTCCTGCAACGGCTCGGATTTATCGGGCAAAGAGGTCCCCCAGTGGCGGTTTCTGCGGTACGCCTACAACAGCGCCGCCGCCGACGCGGGGGGATACGCGGGTGGCGAAAACAACATCGAGACGGAGTGGGATGCCGATGTCTGGCTGGTCCGCTGCCTGCATCTCAACGTGGAGGAGTTCAACCCGGACCGTGCCGTGGCTTTCCCGGTGCGCATCGGGCCGGACGAAACCGATCCCCGGCGGACCTGGTACGGCGAGTTCGAGCTGACCATTCACGGGGCCATCCGCACGCGGGCGGTGCAGGCGCGCGGGCATTGACGGGAATCCCCGGAACGGATATGAAAATCTCCAACGACGCCGGAAACGGATGTCCTCCGGCTATCCAGGGGAACGCCTCGTGACCTATTCCCATCATCCCCATTCTCAGCACCGTGCCCGCACACATGGGCATCATCACCATGGCCACGATCCGTCTCATTTCGAGCAGGCCGCCCGGGCGCGCTGGGAAGAATTGACCGGTGCTTCGGACCGGTTGGGATGGTTCGAAACCCTGGCCGTGAAGCTCAGCGCTGCCCAGGCTACACATACGCCTCAAACCCAGCCCCGAAGCCTCTTGATCTTCGCCGCCGATCATGGATTCACCGCTTCGGCTGCCAGCGATGATACACCCTACGATACCCGGCAAACTCTGCGGCAACTGGTCCAAGAGAGTTCAGCGGTCCGCGTGTTGTCCCGGCTGTACGGAGTGAACCTGCGCGTTTTCGATGTGGGGATCTCGACTCCCGGCGGCGCGATCCCCGGGGTTCTTCACCAACCGGTGCGTCCCGGAACCCGCGATTTCACCCAAGAAGCCGCCCTGACCATCGCCGAGGTCAAGCAGGCTATGAAAGTTGGGGCGGACGCCGCAGGGAAAGCGTTGGAACACGGAGATCGATTGCTCATATTAAATGGCTTCGGGCAGGGGAGTGCTACGTCGGCCGCCGCTCTCGCCGCCTGGGTGTTGGAATACTCTGTCCCGGACTCGAACGACAGGGGGCAGGGCAGGGAATCGATTGAAAGTGACATGATCCAGGCGGCCTTGAAGCATCACCGGAATGCCATCCGCAATCCCGTCTCGCTGCTGGCCTGCCTGGGAGGGCTGGAAACCGCAGCTTTGGCGGGGGCTATCCTGCAAGCTACCGCGCATCACTTCCCCGTATGGCTGGGAGGGCTGTCCGCCGTGACTGCGGCGGCCGTGGCGGCACGAATCGATCCCCACGTCACAGGGGCTTTGTTCGCGTCCGGCCTGCCGGATGCGCCCTATGCGGCCCAACTCCTCAACCAATTGAACTTAGATCCATTGCCCCGGGTGGGATCACACATGGACGAAGCCGCCAAAGCGCTGCTGACCCTTCCCCTGCTGGATGCCGCCGCCGCGCTGTTCAACGGCATGAAGCCGGCCCATACGGCCGTTTGAGCGCATTACGGGCGCGGCGGTGAATTACGAATCCACATGAGGTTGACACGCGGAAATGCTATCTCCCAAGAGATTTAGTGGTCATTTGGAGTGTTCGGTGATAAACTGCTGACGATGCGTTTTTACCGGCGGAAGGGGACCGCCGCTGTGTGTGGGAATCCATGGGGGAAGCGGTTCGGCGTGATTGATGGGGCCGTGTCCATGCCCGGTCCCGGCCGTGAGGTGGAACGAGGGACTTTTCGGATCCGGCATATCGGTTCAATGAACTGGCAGAAAGCGGTCCATGACGATCAACATGGCTTGGATATATAAATACATTCTTACATCCATCATTTCACTTGTTGCAACGCAACAGGAATCCCCGGAGGAATCCGGAGATTATTTCTTCTCTGATATAGACGAAGGGCGGAAGGAATTTTTTTTGACATGGTAGCGATGAACACGCATTTCCGCTTTTTGAAAAGTATTATTCCAAACCCGTGGATCTGCATTCAAGACAACATTGGCTTGGAAATCGTTTGGTTGAAAAGGATAATCATTGCTGTTTTTTTGTTTATTTTTGCTTTACTAACGGTTCAGGAATCCGCGGCGCAAATCAATGAATATCAGCCTCGGAAAAAGAAAATATCGCTCAGTCCGGAACCGCCTCAGCCGTTTGATGCCAGAATTCATTCCTCGCAAGGCCAAACATTCACCATGCGCATGGAAGCGGATGGGGAATTGATCGCGGATGTGGATATCACGGTCAAGATCGATCACCCCCGGCCTTCGGACTTGTATGTTGGGGTGGTTTCTCCGTTGGGTCTCGAAGTGAAATTGCATGAAGATCTGCCAGCGAGTGCAGGGGGCAAATACAGTATCGATGCGGTATATAATTCGAAGGACAATCCCGTAGGGCTCTTGAGCAGTTTAGTGGGATCGTTCCCGCACGGAAACTGGACGCTTGTCGTGAAAGACAAAGGAACAGAAGTGGAGGGCTCGTTGATCGAATTTTCCGTCGATGTGGAATTCGTTGATTATGCATTTTTGGAACAATATAATGATCCGTCGGATCGTTTTCAGAACCTTTCGCTCTTCGTCGATGGTTATGGGTGTATCGGCGACCGGAACATTTCCGCGGAAATTCCACCCAATAATGTCATAACCAACTACAAATCTCTGGGCGCTTTTTATGATCCTCCGACAGAGGCGGTACCAATCCGCAACACAGTTCATTTCTCTTCGTTGATTGTTCATCACCGGAACAAAAATTGGCATCTTACATCCTTGGACGTGTTGGATACCTATCCCGAGGACCGGCACCCGTCCATTGAGATTCAAAAGATCAGCGGCACGGCTCTCAACGAGTCGCGCAACACGGATATTTATTCTAGTCATTTCCTATTGGATTCAGGCAATGAGTCGCTTGTCTGCGATTTGATTCAATGGGTGACTTGGTGCCGGATCGATAATCAGGCCAGTTTGCTCCTTATTCAAGAATATTCGTTCGAAACGGAAACGGTGCCCGATGATCCCACTGTGATCACTCGTTATATTTACCCCTTGATGGGAAATCCCTTGGCCGCCAACCAATTTCAAACTCCTGACTATGCCGGGGTCAATACCTTTAACATGACTGAAATCCGGCCGGGAGATTATAAACCGGAAATCTATGTGTTTGACAAAGTGGAATCCAGCACCACGCAGATCAGTACGTTTATAGGCATTGGTTATAAACCGGAAAATCACGATCTTTGGGGATATGAAATCACGCATGAATTCATCAATATGAATCCCGGATTATTGGCGGAACTCCTCCTCGTCGGCACGCATATCAATAACATGTTTCCCGATTCCAGGAATTGGAAAGATTATAATGGCGACGGAGTCACCGATCATATTCCTACGAATCCGTTATTTCCTGCCATGGCCCTCAGCACCAAGCTGAATTTCAATGCCAACGGCAAAGCCCGTTATGTCGCGTTGACCCGGTGGGGATACAGCAGTCCAAGTATAATCCTTAATGCCACTCAGCCCATGTGGACCGATCCGTGGGAAGAAACCGGGGAACCGGTTCCATCGCCCACTCCTACAGAAACTCCATCACCGACTTTTACGCCTAGCCCGACCTATACCCCAACCAATACTCCCACAGTGGCGCCGACACCAACCTTCACACCCACCCATTCGCCTACGCCCATTCCCACCGCGACTTTTACCTTTACGCCCTCGCCAAGCCCTACCGCGACTTTCACTCCTACGGCTACACCGTCACCCACATGGACATTTACACCGACGTTCACCCCGACTGCGACGTTTACTGCCACGGTAATGCCATCCCCGACCTTTACGCCGACAGCAACCTATACGCCCACATCGACTCCGTCACCGACATGGACATTAACGCCGACATTCACCCCGACAGAGACCTTCACCCCCACAGCCACGCCTTCACCAACCTATACGCCAACCCATACTCCCACGGTGGCGCCTACACCGACTTTCACCCCCACGGCTACACCGTCACCGACATGGACATTTACGCCGACGTTCATCCCAACAGAGACCTTCACCCCCACCATTACCCCCAGTCCCACGGTTACGTTTACTCCCACGCCCAGCCCGACAATCGTGAGGCCGACACCAACTTTTACCCTCACCCCCACGGCCACCCCCACGCCCATTTTCAGTTTTTTGTGCACGAACAGCTTCTCGATCCAGCAGTTCTCCTCCATTGCGATCGGATCACGGCCGGTGGATCTGATCGTGGCGGACTTGACGCAGGACGGTCACCCCGATGTGGTGACCAGCGCGCCAAGCTTGGGCCAAGTCATCCTGTTCGAATCAACCGGAGAACCTCATGAGCCTCTCCGTAAGTCCGTCTTTCCGGCCGGGGTGGAAGTCGAGTTCCTGGCGTGTGGCGACGTGGACGGGGACGGCTCGCAAGATATCTGCGCTTTGTCCTATCTGGATGAAAAATTGGTAGTTCTCTTGGGTGGCGGAGCGCAACCGTTCTCCCGGCGTCTGGAGATTGAAATGCCCTATTTCGATGTATCACCGCTTCAGCGATTAGGGCGGGTGCAGCCCATGGTGTGCCGGGATCTCGACCGGAACCCGCCGGATGAAATCTACCTGCTCCAACTCCAAGAGGGATGGTTTAACGCCTTGGTGCGGATTGAGATCGATCCCACTACCTTGGATTCGCGTTCGCAACGTTTCGCGCTCGATGGTCTGGCCCCCCAGGATCTGCAAGCCCTGGATTTCGTGGATATTGGTCAAGGCCGGGACACGGAATTGGTGCTGATCACCCAACGCAATCCCGCCGTAATCATTTGCGAACGCTTGGATGGGGCCCGCTTCCAGGTCCGGGATAAATTTCCATTGGAAGATACCCTCCTGGGCAACAATATGACTGGCTTTCGCAAATGGGACGCGGACGGAGACGGTCTGCCCGACTTATTCGTAGTGCCATTCGACGGGTCGCTGCGCTTATTATCTTCTCACAGCGGCCGCTTTCATCAAACCAAAATTGCCCGCTTGCCGGAACGGGCCATCCACGACGATGTGCTGGTCACCGATCTCGACCGCGACGCAAAGAACGACTTGATGATCATCAGCCGCCAGCGCAGCGGGGGAGACAGTTATGAGCAGTTGAGTGTGCTTTGCGGCGAGAATCCCGGCGAATTCACCGACGCGGTGACCTTTGTCACCGGCCGCCGCAGCAGCCCCTTCTCCTCCCTGCGCCTGGGGACGCTCGATCTGAACCGCGATGGGTGGGAGGATATTGTCTTTCTGGATGATTTTTCCAAGGAACTGGTATTGCTGCTCAATACCTCCCAAACCCTCGTGCCGCATTGGAATTGGCATTGAGAAGGAAGGTTCTAGTTTGATCAGGGGGAAAAGTGAAAAAATAACTAACCAACTTGCCACCCGGTTGCCTTACTTGATCCGGGCTATGATTCTGAAAGGGATCGTCAAGGAATTCCTTCTCCCGTAGGGAGAGGATCTGAATGAAGGAAATCCGGAAAAAACGAAATACATCTCCTCCTCGCAAAAGAGTAAAGAAAAGTCCCCCTCTATTCCTCTGGCCGTACCCCCCGCCCATGCAATTCCTCCGTGGTTTTCAAGGCGGATTCGCCGCCGTTTTCCTTTTCCACCGCGAGGGGTGGTGTGGCGTCCGGTTGCGAGTCGGCGCCTATGCGGCGCAGCAACTCCTTACGGATGGCCTCATAATCGAACGTGACATCGGGATAGTTTTTCTTGAGTTCACGGCGGATGACGAACATCACCGGTTTGCTGGTGATAATCTGCTCGAGATGATGCCGCTCGGTAGTCAGGATGCGCTCCTGTTTCTGCAGCCGTTTCAACAAATCCATATCGATCGGTTTGATGATGCCTTTGACACGCGCTTGTTCCAGCACTTCCACCACCCGGGGGATTTCCCCCAAATCCCGCAGGCGCAGGGCTTCGCGCGAATAGCATTTTGAGAGCAGGATGCTCATCGCCCGGGGATTATCCACTTGATTGGACCAATGGGAATCAGTTTTCAACCGGTTGTGCGCTTCCTCGGCAGCGGCGGCGGCCTCCATGAATTGTTCCGCGTCGAAGTAGGCTTCGGCCAGCCGCGCGATCCCCGGATGGTAGCCGGTGCAATTCTCCAGTAACTTTTTCAAATGCTCGATGGCCTTGCTGATGAACGACGCGTGGCCCACCTTGAGGCATGCTTCACCCGTGGCGTAGGCAATATCGTTGCGGTCAAAAAGGTCTTCCTTTTTTTTGCGCGCGGGAGGAATCTGATTGTCCAGATGCCCTTCCGATAGACGGTAAGCCCGCTCGAAATGTTCGATTGAGCTGTAATGCTCGCCACACCAGGAAAATCCCCGTCCCAGCCAGTATTCCAGCTCCCATGACCCACTGTCCCGGAAATGGTCCGCGATTTCCTTGATGGCGATCAGCATGTTGCGGATTGTGGTGAACGGGGAATCCCCATCCCCTGTGTATTCCAAGGTGTTTTCAAGGAGAGCTTTCGCGCGGATATTGTTCTTGAGAAATTGAATCGCTTCCGCTTCAGTCTGGATCGAATATTTCTCAATATAACCCATTGCACTACCTCAAAGTCTTTGGTTCGGTGCCCCGGCTCTGATTTTACGGTGGCCTAGTACAAAGTTGAAGGTTTCTGTTCTTTCTGCCGGATCCACTCCTCCCCTCTTTCCCGCGGCGGCCGGTTCGCTTGCCTTCGGGCAAGGTTTTAATCAGAATGAGAAAAACAGGTGAAGGGATAGCGCGGAAGGAGTAAGGACTCGAGGTTGAAAATGGATTTAAGGCGGGTATCCGGAGTGGATCGTATGTGTTTCGGGATACAACTTTTTGGGGGGAGGATTCAATGGCTCCTGGTTGGATTGACGGTAATGATCTGGCTGCCATCGATACCGGTTCCCGTTGCTTCCGGCGCCGAGCCGGCCCTCTTTCCGCAACGCCCCCCGTTGCGGCGCCCGGTCTCCATGTTGGATCTGGCCCGTTTCGCGGAGGCGTGGCATACCCGGACCGCCGATTCGCCGTATCCCGAGCTGGACCTGAACCGGGACGGCATAATCGATACCCTGGATTTAAGCATTTACCTCTCCCTGGCCACTACCCCGGAGACCTGGCCCTCCGATGTCAACCGCGACTTACGCTCTAACTGGTTGGATCTGGTTTTATTCACGGAAGGGTGGAACCTGCGGACCACGTCTCCTTTCAATGATCCCCGGGACCTGAATCACGATACCGCCATCGACGCCAATGACCTGCTCCTTTTTCAACAGGATTGGCGCGCGATTGTTCCAACACCGACTCCCGTCCCGGTCCCTGGGAAACTGGGGGACACGATCATCGTCCCCTTGCCCAATCTGCCTCCCGGCGCCCGGCCGCTGGAGATGGTTTTGCTGAAAGCGGGCAGTTTCACCATGGGTTCGCCGGCCAATGATCCCGACCGCGATTCCGATGAGTTGCCTCAGCACACCGTAACGCTAACCTACGATTTTTATATCGGGAAATACGAAATCACCCAGGCGCAATGGGAAGCGGTGATGGGCAGCAATCCCTCCACATTCCCGGGCCGGCCGGATAATCCTGTGGACCAACTATCCTACCGCGACGGCCTGGAATTCATCCGGCGGCTCAATCAAAAATACCTCGGCAAGTTCCGTCATCCCACCGAGGCGGAATGGGAATACGCCTGCCGCGCGGGGACCACCACGCGCTTCTACTGGGGCAACGACACCCGCGAGATCGACGCCCATGCCTGGTATCAAGGAAACACCACCAGCACGATGCCTGTGGGATCGCTTGCCCCGAACGCCTGGGGCCTCCATGACATGGCCGGTAATGTTTTCGAGTGGTGCTCGGATTGGATGGGGCCTTACCCGGCCGCCGCGCAAACCAATCCCGTTGGCCCCCCCTCGGGTTTCTATCGCATCTTGCGGGGCGGCAGCTGGTTCCACGAGGCCAAACTATGCCGCTCGGCCTCCCGCTTCGCGGTCTCCGGCGATGTCCGCTTCCGGTATTACGGCCTCCGGCTGGTCCGAACCTTTCCCTGATCCGTGAGTTTTTCCTGCGGGATTCGTTCGAACAATTTCCGATGGAAGGGAACATTTTGCGTCATGGGAATGACGAATAGTCGGATAAGGATTTATGCCTATCCCCACCAATTTTACCCATTTAAAAGGAGAGACAGACATGAGCCGAACCACCTTCAAAATTGCCTTGGTCCTGGCGGCCGTCGCTATGGTAGCCGGCTTGTCGTATGCTCAGCCCCCCCAAGGCCAACGCCGATTCGGGGGAATGCAGGCGGAATTTTTATGTGATGCCCTGGTGCTGAACGCGGAAAAAACCGCCAAAGTAGTGGCCGCCTATCAAGAAGCGACGGATCAAGTCCGGCAGGGAAGTCAACCCGACTTCCAGAACATGTCCCAGGAAGAACGCCGGGAATGGTTTGACAAAATCCAAAAAGAGACTGCGGCCAAACTGAAGGAACTGCTGAAAGATCAACTGTCCGAGGCGGAACTCAATGCCATCGAACCGGTCTTGGCCCGCCGTGCGATGCCCGATGCCGATCTGCGGGCTTTGCGGCAGATCGATCTGAAGGATGAGCAACGCGCGAAATTGCAACCGCTGGCCTTGAAATTAGTGGAAGCCATGGTCTCCGGATTCCCGCGGGGCGCGCAGGATGCCGACCGGGAAGCGGCCCAGAAGAAATTCGAAGAGGAAAAAAGTGCTTTCAAGGCCAAAGCCGCTGAAATTCTGACCGCCGAGCAGAAAACTGCCTGGGAAACCAAGACTCAGGAAGTGCAGAAGGAATTCGATGAAATGCGCTCCCGTATGCGAAGCCGGACTCAATAAACCGGCGGTTGGGAACGTTCGATAAAAATGATGGATGTTACCGCGGGAGGGCGAATGACGTCCCTGGCCGAGCGCTGGAGAACCGGCCGGGCAGGCGGTCCGCTCTCCCCGGTTTGCATAACTGGAACATGGAGTTTCTCTGTTCATCATGGTTTCGGGAGTCGCATCATTGAGGAAAAATCAGCATTTTCAAACGGATTGGTATCTTGTCGGCGTGATGGTGGCGGTTGTGTTGAGTGGTTGCGCGACACCTGGCGGTCATCGCGAGAAAATCGATCGTACCGCGTTGAAAATTATCGAGCAGAAGCAATTGGAAGCCTTGGGGCACACGGAACCCTTCTCGCTCGAGCCGCCGGAATTAACCTTGCGGAAAAAACTGATGCTCGATCAGAAATTACCCTATCGTTCGCCAGCCTCCCTGGGCACCAAAAGCCTGGAACCGATCCCGTTCTGGCCCAAGGACAATTACTTGGAGGCCAAGGCGGGCATCGGGGCGGTGACGGCTTATATCCCCAGCCCGGCCACGGCCGTCCTGGACGCCTCGGAATCAGATCCCGCCGCTTCCCATGAAGTGACCAACACTACAGAAGCTGTGACGAACACTTCCGCTTCCGGGATGAATACTCCAGCCTCAGGGATCAACTCCGCGAATCCCGGGATGGCCCAGTCCGAATCTGGGAAGAATTCACCCAGTGCGGTAACGGATAACCCCGAAGTTCCAAGGAGTCCCCTGGAATCCGTGGCGAATCCCTCACCGGATGCGGTTTCCGAACTAGGGAGAATGAGCACGGCGCCTTCGGACAGCGGTGATATGGATTTGTCGAAGGAGACGATCGCTGGAGATCAAATCGAACCTTCGATTACTCCGCTTCGAATCACCTTGATGGATGCTTTGCAAATCGCCGCCCAAAACAACCGGCAATATCAAACCCAGAAAGAAAATGTTTTCCGGGCGGCTTTGAATCTCGATCTGCAACGCGATGCGTTCCGCAACACCTTCGCGGGATCGTGGGACAGTACGGTGAGCGCCGACCTCGGGGGGAACGAGACGACGAGTGGAGTGACCAACCGGGGATTGGCCAGCCTATCCCGGAAATTTCTCAACGGAATGACCCTGTCGGCGCGGATCGGGCTGGACTTGGTGAAGATGCTTAATCCCTTCAGTGCCTCATCTGCCAGCCTGTTCGGCGACGCATCGATCAGCATTCCCCTGCTGCGCGGTTCGGGCAAACATATCGTCGCCGAACCGTTGACGCAGGCAGAGCGCAGCGCCATCTACGCGATTTATACTTTCGAGCGGTATAAGCGCACGTTCGCCGTGCAAGTTGCGTCCGAATATCTGTCGGTTTTGCAAGCCATTGACCAAATCAATAACGAAAAAGCCAACTATGAACGGAGCGTGAGGTCAACCCGGCGATTGCGGCGGCTGGCCGACGCGGGCCGGGAAGAACCTCTCAATGTGGATGAGGCCATTCAGAGTGATTTGAGCGCGCGCAACCGCTGGGTCTCCTCCCAATTTAATTACCAAAACCGCCTGGACGCGTTCAAAATTACCCTTGGCCTGCCGCCCGACGCGAATATCGAACTGGACCGGGGAGAACTGGACCGGCTGTTCGAAAGCACCAAGAAGATCAGCCAAATTGATGTTTCGGGCCTGATGGAAGTGGAAGTGCCCCCGGCGGACGCACCCGTGGTTTTACAACCCCAGTCCAATGAAGGCGCAGGCCCCATGGAACTGGATGAGGATTTTGCCATCCAACTGGCCTTGGAAAACCGACTGGATCTGCGGACCGCCCTGGGCAACGTGTACGATGCCCAACGCGCCGTGGTGGTGGCCGCCGATGCCTTGCGGGCGGAATTTTCCTTGCTGGGCAGTACCGCAGTGGGCGAGAGCCGCGGACTCGGATCCGCCAATCAACCCGACAATTTCGATCTCGATTTCGAAAAGGGACGCTATAATGCAGTCGTGTCCCTGGATTTACCCCTCGAACGCACTCGAGAAATCATCGCGTACCGCCAAAGCATCCTGAACCTGGAACGGGCGGTGCGGGATTATCAAGATTTGGAAGATTCAATTAAAAATAACGTCCGCAACCGTCTGCGTACTTTGAAAAACAGCCGGGCCACTCTGCAAATCCAGGCGCAAGCGGTGGATCTAGCCAACCGCCGGGTAAGAGGCATGGACCTAAAACTCCAAGCGGGCCGGGTTGACATCCGCCAAGTGCTGGATTCCCAGCAGGCCTTGCTCTCGTCGCAAAACGCCCTCACTTCCGCCATGGTGAACTACCGGACGGGAGAACTGGAATTGCAACGCGACCTCGATGTCTTGCAGGTGGACGAAACAGGAATGTGGAAAGAATTCTCCCTTCAGGAGTGGAAAAATGAACATGGCATCGAATAATCTTGGATTTGGATTGTTGAACCGTAAATCTCTGGGTTTGATGATCCTTAGCCTGGGGATCATCGGCGGATTGAGTTATGCCACGATCAACAACCGGATGAAAGTCGGCTCCGCCCTTGATGTGCCCACCTTTGAAGTGCAGGAAGGTCCCTTGACCATCAGCATCATCTATGCCGGCACCATCCAGGCACGGGACAAGGAGGTTATCAAAAGCGAAATCGAGGGCCAAAGCGCCATTCTGTACATCGCTCCTGATGGGGCCCGCGTGAAGAAGGGGGATCTGCTCCTCGAATTGGATACCAGCACCCTGCGGGATCAACTCATCGACCAGGAAATCCGGGTGCAAAACGCCGAGGCGGCCTATATCAACGCCCGCGAAAATTTCGAAGTCGTCAAAAGCCAGGCCCAAAGCGATATCGATAAGGCCCAGCTGGCTTACTTTTTCGCGCAACTGGACCTGGAAAAATATGAAAAAGGGGATTTTCCCAAGGATGAAAAAGACGCGGTGGCGAAAATCCAAGAACAGCAAGAGGCCCTGAACCTGGCCCAGCAAAAAGCACAATGGTCGCAGATCTTGTACGACCAGAAATACCTGTCCAAGCAGGATTTGGACACCGACATCTTAGCGGCCACCCGGGCCCAAAACCAGAAAGAATCCGCCCAGACCGCCTTGGATCTGCTCCGGAATTACGCCTCCAAACGCCAACTGGCTCAGTTAAGCAGCGACGTCAAGGAAGCCTCCATGGCCCTGGAACGCACGCAGCGTAAAGCCAACGCTAACATCGTCCAGGCCTCGGCGGAATTGCAGGCGAAACAATCGGAATTAGAGCGGCAAATCAGCAAATTGGAAAAGCTCAAGGGCCAGATCGAGAAAGCTGTCGTGCGGGCGGAACGGGACAGCGTCGTCGTCTATGTCAGTCAGTCCCGCGGATTCCGGGGCAATGAAGAACCCCTCCGTGAAGGCACGCTCGTCCGTGAACGCCAAGAACTTATCCACTTGCCCACTACTTCGTCATATAAGGCCGACCTCAAGATTCATGAATCGGTTCTGGACAAGATCCGGGTCGGCCTGCCCGTCCGCATCAAGATCGAAGCTCTGCCTGGCAAGGTCTTCACCGGACGCGTGGCGAGTATTGCCCCGCTCCCGGATCAGCAGAGCATGTTCATGAATCCCGATCTAAAGGTTTATAACACCGAAGTCTATATTGACGGAAACGGGGAAGGCTTGCGCAGCGGCATGACCTGCGAGGCGGAAATCATCATTGATCAGTTTGAGAACACGAAATATGTTCCCGTGCATACCGTCCTGCTGATCGGAGGAAAGCCATGTGTCTATGTGGCCAAGGCGGACGGCATGGAGATCCGGCCCGTGGACATCGGCCCCGACAACAACCGGTTGATCCAAATCAAAAGTGGATTGGAAAAAGGGGAAAAAGTCGTGCTCAATCCGCCCCTCAATCAAGCGGAAGTGAATGATGGAACCGGTATGGACGATTTCCTCATGCCCCCCAAACCGTCGGAGTCGGACATCCCGGCCGTAGAACAACCCAGTGCTCCGGGTGCGGAACCCGGAATCCAGCCGCCAGCAGGTGGCATGGGCGCGGCGGGCCGGGGCGGCGGGGAAATGCGCCGCGGGGGCCGGACCCGCGGAGGAGAAGCGGGTGAAGGAAGTCAAGGCTTCGCCCCCGGTGGGATTCCGGGAGAAGGGGCCCCCGGAATGGGCGGCCGGCCCGATTTTCAGAATATGACCGACGAGCAGCGGGAACAGATGCGTCAACGTTTCCAAAACATGACACCCGAAGAACGGGAACAAATGCGCCAACGCCGGCAAGCCGGCGGGGGAGGGCCGGGTGGCCCGGGCGGCCGTCCCGATTTTGGCAATCTGACCGAGGAACAACGGGAACAAATGCGGCAGCGTTTCGAAAACATGACACCCGAGGAACGCGAACAGATGCGGCAACGATTCCAACAAGGCCGGCCGGATGCGGGCGCGCCGGATACCCCAGGATTGCAGGAGTAACATGACCGGATCCATTATTCACAACAACGGCACGGCGGCCCAACTCGATCAGGTCTACAAAACCTACAAAATGGGTACCCAGGAGGTCAAAGCCCTGTCGGGAGTCAGCATCTCGTTTCAAAAGGGCAGTTTTTGGGCCATCCTCGGTCCCAGCGGATCCGGCAAAAGCACACTGCTCAACCTGCTCGGTTGCCTCGACCGGCCCACGTCGGGGCGGTACATCCTCAACGGCCACGATGTCAGCACCTTGAATGACGACCAACTTAGCGAGATGCGCCTCAAACACCTGGGCTTCATCTTTCAAAGTTTCAACCTGATTCCGCAATCTACTGTCGAGGAGAACATTCAACTTCCGCTCTACTACCAGGGGTGGGATCCGGATGCGAGCAGGGAAAAAGCGCACGAATTGGCGCGGATGGTGGGATTGGAATCGCGGCTCCGGCACCGTCCGATGGAATTGTCCGGCGGCCAGCAGCAGCGGGTGGCGATCGCCCGGGCGCTGGCCAATGATCCGGCCATCCTCCTCGCCGATGAACCGACCGGCAACCTGGACACCCATACCAGCGTCGAAATCATGAACCTGCTCCAGCAACTCAACGAACAGGGAAAAACCATTATTATGGTGACGCATGAACGGGATATCGCCGCGTATGCCAAAAGCCGCATGTTCATGCGAGACGGCCTCATCGAACGAATTGAAGGATCCGAATGATGAGATTCATTAAACACATACGGGAAGTGCAACTCGGGATCAAAAACCTGCTGCTGCACAAACTGCGCTCGTTTCTAACCATGCTCGGCGTGGTCTTCGGGGTGGGCAGCGTAATCGCCATGCTGGCAGTGGGGGAAGGCGCCAGCAAGGAAGCCCTTGACCGCATCCGGAAACTGGGCAGCCACAACATCATCATCTCCTCCATCAAATCGATCGAAGAAACCACCACTACCAATGTCCGCCCGGGTATGGCCAGCATTTACGGCCTGCTCTACGAAGACGAGTTGCGTATTAAGGAAAGTTTCAAAACCGTGCGGCAAACGGTTCCCGTCAAGGAAGTCCGGAAAGAAGGGCGCCTGGGGGAACGCGCGATGGAACTGCGGGTCATCGGCACGACGCCCAGCTGGTTCGAACTGGTCAACCGCCCCATCGTCGCCGGCCGGGTGTTGGTGCCGCTGGATTTCGAAACCCGCGCGAACGTCGTGGTGCTTACGGAACATGGCGTGCGCCGCCTGCTGGCCACCAAAGGCACGATCGGCCAGACTTTGCGGCTGGGCGGGGAATATTTTGAAGTGGTTGGCATTGTTCAAAACGCCGGAAGCATCGGCGGCGATATTCAAACCCCGGACCAGGAAATCGACGCGTACATCCCCATTGTAGTGGCGCGGGAGCGCTTCGGCGATATTTTCTCGAAAAACGTGGCTGGTTCCTTCACGCGGGAACAGGTCGAACTCCATCAAATCATCGTGGAGGTGACGGACACCGACGAAGTGGAATCAACGGCCGCCGGCATCGAGGCGATGCTCAAAAAATTCCACAAAAAGGTGGATTACAAACTCAGCGTGCCGCTCGCCCTCCTCCGCCAGGCGGAAGCCACCAAGCGCACCTTCAACATCGTGCTCGGTTCGATCGCCGGCATCAGCCTGCTGGTCGGCGGCATCGGCATCATGAACATCATGCTGGCCTCGGTAACCGAACGGACGCGGGAAATCGGCATCCGGAGGGCGATTGGCGCCAAGAAAAAGCAAATCATTGTTCAGTTTCTCATTGAGACCATCGTGCTCTCTACCACCGGCGGATTGATCGGCATGGGGCTGGGCCTGCTCATTCCTTTCATGATCACCGTGTTTGCCGGCATGCCCACGGTGGTCAACGCCTTCAGTTTGATCCTTTCCCTGGGCATCAGCATGGCTGTCGGCATCATTTTCGGCATTTATCCGGCGGTCCGTGCCGCGAATCTCGATCCCATCGAAGCCTTGCGGCACGAGTAAACACCAATCCCGCATTCTTCCTTCCCGGCTCTCCCGCCCACTGGGAGAGGGCCGGAGTGAGGAAAGCCAGGAAAAGGCGGAACGCTTCCATTCTCCGTAATTGTTTAATTTCCTTATATAACTTTCGTTTTCCCGGGCACGGCGATGGGATAATTGCCGTCTGGGCCGGGTTTTTTGGGCGGCTCGGATTCGAAGGTCCCCTCGGTGGGGCCGAAGTGGAAGTCCGAGTTCCACGCCTCGTCCCAAGTCAACTGCCGGCCCGAATAGCACGCCAGTTGCCCTAATATGGCTACCATGGTGCTGTTGACCATGTAGTCATTCACCACCGGCTTGCCTGACCGGATGGATTGGAATAATACCTTGTGCTCGTTGATATACCCGCTGTCATGGGGGCCGTCGTATTGCCAATTGGTCTCGCCCTCGATGCGGTTTTGCAGCAGGTCGCAGCGGCCCTTGGTCCCCTGAAGGATGTCCGATACGCCTTCGTGGCAATTGTGCTGCGTCCGGCAGAAGGCGTAGATCTTCGCGCCATTGTCATACTCGTACACCACTGCGTGATGGTCGAAAACGTCCCCGTAAATGTCACCGAACGACGCCGAGCGGCCCGCCAAGCCGTGCGCTTTTTGCGGCGTTTTCTCACCCATGGCCCACAACGACTTGTCCAAGTTGTGAACCAACGATTGAGTGACGTCGTCTCCCGACAGCCACGAAAAATGATACCAATTGCGGAACTGGTACTCGATCTCCGTGTCGGTGGGCTGCCGCGGCACGAGGACATACGGGGCGCGCAGGAAATTCTCCTCGATGGTCACGATTTCCCCAATCGCCCCATCGTGAATGCGTTTCATGGTCTCCTGCACCCCGGGAATGTAGCGGTTCATCAATCCCGAGACAACACTTAACTTTTTCCGCTTGGCCTCCTCGCACGCTTCCTTGACCAGGCGGACACCGGCAGGATCGATCGCGTGCGGCTTCTCGACGAAGACATGCTTGCCCGCGTTGATGGCCGCTTTCATATATTTGGGGTGAAACAGCGAGGCGCAGGCGATCAGCACAACATCCACACCGCTGTCAATTACCTTTTGGTAGCCGTCAAAATCCGTGAAACAATGATCGTCGTCCACGGCGCACTGATCGGGCATGGCTTCTTGAATCTGCTGACGGCTCGCCTGCAACTTGTCCTCGAAAATTTCGGCCATGGCCACCAGGCGCACGCCTTCGTCGGCGCGCATCGCATCCAGGGCGGCTCCGGTCCCCCGTCCGCCACAGCCAATCAGTCCGATTTTGATAAGGCCGCTGTCCGCGGCGTACACCCGCCGGGACAACTCAGACGCGCCCGCAGCCAGCGCCAAACCGGCCGCGGAGGTTTTTAAGAAACTCCGCCGCGTGGATTTATCCGCCGAATGGATGTTTCGTTGTTGAGTCATGGTTTCGTTCCTCCCCAATGGATGATGATAAATTGTGGTTATCCGGCAAGTGTATTTTCACCACGGGTTGCGAACTGCAATCCCATCGAACAAGCGTAAAAGAAGTATCTTCAATTTCCTCTCTTAGAGCGAGCTCTGTGCGAGGGCTGGGGGTAAGGGTTTTATGACACAGGAATCTTACCTCCTCGTAAGTTTCCAATGTTTCTTTCCAATGTTTCTCCCCTCACTCTCCCACCACCGCGTGATACAACGCGGGGAACGTTTCCCGGTGAGGGCCTTGGAGATAGAAACTGGTTCCGCCGTCTTTCACCGTGCGCACCAAAATGGTTTTCCAAGGCCGGTAATAATAGCGCGGATCAGTCCGGGGCGCTTCGCTATGCAGGTCGCCTGACAAGGGGAGCAAGTCGAATACCGCCGTGGTGAAACGCCGGATCTCTTCTCCTTTTTGGTGCGCCACATTGCGCGCCATAGAGAGTGCTTTGAGATACACTTCTGGCCCCATCACCGCCGAACCGAAATTCAGGAACACGCCCCCTTCGAGTAGGGAGACCGATTGGGCCATAACCAAAAAATCCTGGTACGACGCCGCCCCCAGGGCCGCCCCGTCGCAGTTCGGGTGTTCGTGGATGATGTCATACCCAATCCCCACGTGCACGGTCACCGGCACGTTCAGCCGGACGCCCGCCGCCAGCACACTGATCTCTTTATGGGGAAAATCGCCGGCCAGAATCGCTTGCCCTAACGCTTCTCCCAGCCCAAGGCCTTTTTGAGAACCCTCTTTGATAATGTCGTTCATGCGGCCGGTTTCGCGCCAGAGGCCGAATTCTCCGGTGCTGATATAGCGCTCGACGCTCTCCGTGGTCTGGCCGATGAGAGCCAACTCGTAGTCGTGGATGGGTCCGGCCCCGTTCATGGCGATGTGCGTGATCAAACCGCGCTCCATCAGGTCGATGATATAGCGGGAAACGCCCGCCCGGATCACATGCGCGCCCATGGAGAGGATCACCGCCCGGCCTTTTTCCCGGGCGTCGCGGACGGCCCGGGCGATGGAAGGCAAGGCGTCATGCCAGTATTGGGGTTTTGGAGCGTTCAGAGGGAGCATTACGGACAAGTCGAGATCGTGAATCCGTTCTGATAAAGGCTTGATGAGCAATTGGCTGCGGTCAAAAGCGGGATAAGGCACGATGAATCCTCATGGAATAGAATTTAATGGATTCAGTGGATTTTGCGGTACTCGATCCACCCTGCCATTTTGGATTACGCGTAATAGATTCACATGATAAGGAATTGTTTTTTCATAACCAATACGACCCTCACCTTGACTCTCTCCCAGAGGGAAGGGGATTGTTGAGCACCCCCCCCAAAGCGCATATCAAAAAAACTGGGAAAGATACGCGTTTGGTGAATCGTAATCTCTATATTTCATTAAACAAATACGGCACCAGTATTTCAGCTTCTTCGTAGTGCGGGATGATCAGATCCGCGCCGGCTTGGATGAGGCGCGAGCGTTTCCATTCATCCACCTCCACTTTGCCCACTTCGTCCGAAGCCACACCTACGGCGATGCCACCCACCGCCTTGGTGTCCTCAATCTCCACAAATCCGTCGCCGAAAGTCAACAGTTCCGGCCCGGAAAGGTGGTTTTCCTGCAGAATCTTTTGGATGATCAGTTTTTTTGAGAAGCTTTTGTAATCATCCAAGGCCCCATAAATATGCGGTTCAAAATATTCCGCCACGCGGATGGCAGCCGATTCATCCTTGACGTAAGGGATATCCGTCCCGCTGGCCAGATACATGGTGACACCGCGTTGTTTGAGGGCTTTCAACAGGGAGTACGATCCGGGCACCACCATATCAATGGGATCGATGGTCCCATCCTTGAGGCCCTTCACCCGGTCTTTGATCCGTTCCCACAGCCGCGCGAGATAGATGTGTTTGTACTCCAACGGATCTTTGGCCTGGCCGCCGCGTTGTTCGATCTGGTTCTTGAGTTCGATCATCTGGTAGATGGTCTGCTTGCCGGTCAGGCGGGTTACGAATTCCTTGGCGACGGCGTGGAGCTCTTCCTCGCTTTCCTTCGTGCCGGTTTCTTTCAGGAATTCGACCATCATGGGAATCATCACGTTTTGCCACCCCTCGCGGATGAGCGACAGGGTGCCGTCAAAATCGAACAGAACATGATGAATTCGCCCGCGTTGGATGTTGGGATTCACGACTTCAATGCGTGTATTGGGGAGGTAAGTTCGTTCCATGGTTGCGGTATGAGTGGTTCACTTCCTGGCGGATTGAATTTCAAATATTCGCATGAATGAGAGAAAAGGTAATTTCAATCCTTTCTCTCGTCCAGGGATACGGCGTATAAAGGAGGATAACCGTAATGGGATTATTTAGTTGCGGGAATGGAACCATCTCCGTCTTGGCGTCTCTCGCTGCATTTATTACAATGACGGCTCCTAGGAAAATTCAGACAGCCAGAGCAAGGTGGATTCGTAACGGCTCCCGGCTAATCATGAAAACAACCTGGATTCAGGAGATTGGGACTATGAAACTGCAATGGTTCATCATGGCGTTGGGACTCGCGGCCATGGGAATGACCGTGATCAAAAACGGGGCTTTCGCGGGAGAGGATTCTCCGGAGAAGCCGGATTCGACCGGTGTGCGTTTGGAAAAAGAAGAATTCGGAAAGACTCCGGATGAGCAAACCGTGTGGCTCTTCACGCTAACCAACGCGAAGGGCATGAAAGCCAAGGTGATGAGTTACGGGGCCACGCTCACCGCTTTGGAAGTCCCGGACCGCGACGGGAAAATCGGCGATATAACCCTGGGATTCGACAACCTGTCCGATTATCTGACCAAAAACCGCTTTTTTGGATCGATCGCCGGGCGTTACGCCAACCGCATCGCCAACGGAACATTTCTGTTGAATGGCCAAACGTATCAATTGACCGTCAACAGCAAACCCAATCACATCCATGGGGGCGTGAAGGGATTTGACAAACAAGTCTGGAGCGCGGAACCGTTTGAGCGGGAGCACGAGGCGGGCGTGGCCTTCATGTACCTCAGCCCGGATGGGGAAGAAGGATATCCAGGAAATTTGAAATCTACCGTGATTTATACCTTGAATAACCTAAATGAGTTGAGCATTCAGTTTTATGCTGAAACCGACAAACCCACGCCAGTCAACCTGACCAACCATGCTTATTTTAACCTGGCTGGCCAAGGTAACGGGGATGTGTTGGATCATGTGCTCCAGATCACCGCGGACCGGTTCACTCCCGTGAACGAATACCTCATCCCCACCGGGGAATTACGCAGCGTGAAAAACACGCCCCTTGATTTCACCCAACCCTGCCGGATTGGTGACCGGATCGATGATCCCTACCAACAGATTCAGTATGGCAGGGGATACGACCATAACTTTGTCCTGAACAACCAGGACGGATCGCTGGCCCTGGCCGCCCGCGTCAGCGAGCCTTCTTCGGGACGGGTGATGGAGGTCTATACCACTCAGCCTGGTGTGCAACTTTACACTGGCAACTTTCTGGATGGCGTCACCGGAAAAGAGGGAAAGGCATACCACCGGCGGTACGGATTCTGTCTGGAAACCCAGCATTATCCCAATTCGCCCAATCAGCCAAATTTCCCCTCCACGATTCTCAAGCCGCGGGAAAGATATAATCAAAAAACGGTATTTAAATTTTCGGTGAAATAGAAGATCCCGTTTTGACGATCTGTTACAATATCACACCCTGGGCGCCTTCAAGCCAAAGCAACGCGCGTTTGATTTCGATTCCGTACCCAAAACCGCCCAACTGGCCGTTTTGAGCAATTACCCGGTGGCAGGGAACGATGATAGGAATCCGGTTCCGGGCCATCGCCATCCCCACCGCCCGCGCCGCACGGGGATACCCCGCGCGAACCGCCAGTTCACCGTAGGTGATCACTTGGCCATAGGGAACCTGGCAGAGGGTTTCCCACACCTTCACTTGAAATTCCGTCCCCGCAAGAAGCGGTTCGACCGTATAATGCGAGCGGGCGCCCTTCATGTATTCGTTCAACTCCCGGGCGATTTTTTCTCCCAGGCGGTTTTGGCCTTCGGTCGGCGTGAATCCGAGTTCCAGTAAAACCTCGGCGGCCTGTTCGCGGGATTGTTCTCCGATGGTGACGCAAAGAACCTTCTCCGCGCCGTATCCGGCGCTGATCGGGCCGATAGGACTGTCGATCGAGGTAATCTGGGCGGGAGATTTTTTTGGCATCTGTTTTTACCGCTTACCCGGAGTGATGAATTAGAGTATCGTATTTTCATGAACGCTGAGAAGGGCATCAAGTTCATTTGCGATCTTTGCGGGCAGATGATCGAGGTGGGACGTCCCCGTTTCGTCCTGCGGGGAGAACTGTATGGCGCGTATGATGGCGGTACGTTCGATGAAACCCCTTCCACGCCTCCCGCGGAGATGCGCAAGGAAATCGAACGCTTGATCGCCTTGATGGAACAACGGAGCGATAAAGAGTTAACCGACGAAGTTCATTACGCGTTTGAACTGGATCTCTGCTCGGCTTGCCGTTCCTTAATCTACCGGCTGCTGGACCGGCGGCCGTGGAACCTCGAATAATTCCTGGAACCAGGCTTACCGCCGGGAGGCGTCCTGCTCGTCCATCCGCCTCCGCTCCATGGTGCAACTGGCACAATGCCGGCGTTTTTCAATCTCCCGGGCGCCCGTGCGCGCAACCGTAATCATGCGGGGAGGCTCCCGTTGCGCGGGAGGAATAGGCGGTAGATTCTCGGAAGGGGGAGAGGCTTCTTTGGACTCCCCATAAAGGGTGCGGATGGGCATAGCTTCTTCTTCCAGTTTAAGTAAATCCTGGCCGAAACAACGCAAGGCCGCCTTGATCAATTCGATGGCGTAGGCCATGTATTCCGGATCATCCAAGTTAGCATTGCGGAACAAATCCAGACAGGTATCTTCGACGGCGGGAGGAACGTCGATCCGGTTCAGATTGTCCAAATAAAAATACCCCTGCCGGAAACACCATTGCAGCATTTCCTTCTTCATAATAATTTTGCGGTTCCACTCGAATTCGGACAGGATCTGCTTGCCTGTCACACTTGCGCCTTTTTGATGGATATAATAATAGAGACGCACAATTTCCCGGTAGAACGTATCTTCGCAATCCAGGCGCTTCTGTTGGCGCTGATTGGGATGGTAACAAGGGAATCCTCCCAGTGTTTCTTCATACCGGCCATTGAACATATGCCCACAGATGACGCACCGTGTATGTCTCGTTTGATTCCGAAAGAAATCCGAAAACTGGTTCATTATGTGCCTATTTATGTAATATTTCGTTATTATATGGCACATTATATTATATCATTTTAAGTAGAATTTCAAGAGAAAATGCGGTGAAGGGTACGGCGTTCCGTTAAATGACACATCGGAATACCATCCCCCATTTTTCAGGTACACTTGGTGTAATACCCAAAGGATATGTTCTGATTCCCATTCCGGGTTCAAAAACTCTATGGACAAAGGGGCTCGCTATGAATCCATCGGAGGGTAGGGATGTCACCGGATTTCTGGAATACCGGGTGGCGCGGTTGGAGGAAATCATCGGCTTGCGGGAGGAAGTATTGATCAAGGGCACGGACCGTGTATCTCCGGAATTTCAAGGTGATCGAAATCCCACCACCTTGCATTTCGGCGCGTTTCACCAAGGGCGCGCTGTGGGATGCCTGACCTTCTTGCTCAACGAGTGGCAGGGAGAACCGGCGTGGCAATTGCGTGGGATGGCCACGGATGCTGCGTTCCGGGGAATGGGCATCGGCCGGCACCTGTTGCGGTTCGCGGAAAATCATCTCCTCCATGTTTCCCCCGTGCGCCGGTTGTGGTGCAATGCCCGGAGCGGGGCAGCTGGATTTTATGAAAAACTGGGCTGGCGGAGGGAATCGGACGAATTCCTTATTGAGGGGGTGGGCCCACACTACAAGATGAGCAAGACATTGGCGAAGCGGATTTAGTTCTGCCGGTGATCGGCGGCAAACGGATTGTAAATCCGGGAAACGGGGGCGGAGCGCAGGGCGGATTGGATCATGATGAACTCGCCCACGTTGTCCAGGGTCAGAAGACCAGCCAACTCGCCATGATCCAGCACCAACATGGTCCGGCTTTCAGTGCTGTGCATCCGGGGAAACACGCTTTCCAGCATATCGCACGCGTCCACGGTTTCCACGTCCGTGCGCATGACCTCCGAGACCGGGGTCTCTTGCCCTTGCCGGGCTAAGGCCACTAGCAGGTCTCCGCGTGTTAATATTCCCACCACCCGTCCGTGTTCCATGACTGGGAAATCTTGCTGGGATCCGCTCAAAATCAGTTCTACGGCGGAAGCGAGGGTATCGGTGGCGCGAAGCACATTGAAATTTGTCAGCATGGCCTGTTTCACGGGAATCCCGCCCAGGGCGGATTTCATTTGCACCATGCTCGATTCCTGCGCGGCGCCGATCCATACGAAAAGGGCGATGAATATCAGAAAGGGATTGAAAAAGAAACCAATGAAACCAAAGACTAACGCGATGCCCTGGCCCAAACTGGCCGCGATCTGGGTGGCGGTGGTGTAATCCATAAAACTGGCCAGGAAAGCGCGCACCACCCGTCCGCCGTCCATGGGAAACGCCGGGATCAGGTTGAAAATCACCAGGAAGATATTGACAAGCATTAAGCGCTCTAAAAAGGATCCCCCCGTCACCGTCAATTCGCTGAGCGGTTCCCACGTGGCGCTGAGCACCAGCCACGTGTAAATAAGAGAAGCGATGACAATATTGACCGCCGGACCGGCCAGAGCCACCCATAACTCCTGCAGGGGCTGGGTGGGCATCCGTTCAAGCCGGGCTAGGCCGCCGATGGGCAACAAGGTGATATCGCGGGTTTTGATGTCGAACCGCCGTGCCATCAGCGAGTGGCCGAACTCGTGCAGCAACACGCACGCGAAAATGCTCAGGATAAAAGCAACCCCTTGAAGAGCCACCCAGGTATCATAACCTTCCAGCCAGTGGACCAAAAAAATCCAACCGATGAGGATGAAAAACGTGGCGTGAATATAGACGCCGATACCCGACACCGTGCCCAATCGAAAGGACCATCTCATACCGTTGTTTCCTCTTTCGTTTTCGGGATTCGATTCGTATGGATTATAGTTGATTTTTCGGGAAGAGCAGGATTTTTATGGATTGGCGTAAACGGGGATGATGTAGGAAGCGAACTCCATGGCTCGCATCGGGCCGGTTCAGCCCTTGAACGACACGGGTAAGGGTTATTTCTTTTCTTCTTTTTTCTTCTGCGCCCATTCTTCCTTGGGCTCTTTTTTCACCATGTACCAGTGGCCCGCTTTTAACTTTTCCCGGATGGCCTCCGCAAACAATTGTTCCACCTTGGCGATGTTTTCCTTGTTCAATTCCACCTTGTTGGCGGTCAGGATTTCCTTGTAAAGCGCAGCCCGTTCTGCATTTTCCGCGTCCATCAACTTTTTGACGGCGTTCAACTCTTTCAGGTTGAGCCCGGCTTTGTCGCGCAGGGCGAGATAGCCGTTGAGCGTTTCGCCCAGGATCCCTTTGTCCATGTACGGTTCAATTTCCTTGTAGCGCTTGGTCCGGGATTCGATAATCTGGATGATCCCCGGGGATTTGATATCGATGTCGACTTCTTCCCCAGCCCAGGCATCGGCGCCGCCTAGCGAGATGGCCAGCGAGAAATACCGGCGCGCCGGAGCAAAGTCGAGGCGGCCTTGCAAACCCTCGGCGCCTTGCCCGGTTCGCACGCGCTGTTCGATTTCTTCCGCGGCCTGTTTGATTTCTGCCGTGGGAAAATAGATGTTCACCGTCAGGCTGACGCAACTGGCCAGCGCGAAGGCCAGGGAAAAGAGGGTCCATTTGGGCATATATCGCATGAATAAGACCTCCGGGAGCGGTAAAATCATACCGTGGATAACCTCAGACAGGAAAAGTATAGCACGAAGCGGTGAAATATCTTCATCTTCACTTCCCCTTAGGCTGGCGGAAGGATTGGAACCCGGTGAACGAAGGGATTCCCATCAAGGAATACGGATGACCCGATGGACCGGATAAACCGGGGATGACCCGGCTATCGCATCCGGACACCTCGCTTCACGGATACACCTCCCACCCCGCCGCGCGCGACGGGAGATGGCTGTCGAAGACG
>ERZ795045.1209-NODE-1209-length-30047-cov-5.915377_pt1 | contig 30047 bp, 29 predicted proteins | sample MGYA00375129_ERZ795045 | MGnify/ENA primary metagenome ERZ795045 (study PRJEB30174, sample SAMN05720166) | activated sludge metagenome | isolation source: anaerobic digester from wastewater treatment plant | place: Japan | collected 2015-05-15 ...
GTACCCAAGTGGCTAAGGGAGCGGTCTGCAAAACCGTTATTCACCGGTTCGATTCCGGTCCACGCCTCCAATATGTAGGGCTCTAAGCGAGGCCAGACCACAACATTTCGTGGTCTGGCCTTCTTGATTCTCCGGACCGCCTTCCCCTGGGTGCAACAAGGGTGCAACACAGATAGACCCCCACGCATGCTATAGACGCCATGCGGCACGCGAGAGGAGCAGCGCATCACTCGGTGTGCCGCCATGGATGGGAGAACAGCGGTCCTGGAGGCGTGTGGGGTGACCGGATGCCCCGCCGAAGTCGGCGGCGAGCGGGACGGCTGCCAGGGCAATGTCGGGCAATCGGACGCCTCGGCCATGCGGTGAGGTATGTGTCTCTTTCGCGGGCTCACCGAATTCTCCCGCGCCGGCGATGGAGGGCTCGGTGGTCGTCTATGAAGCGCGGGCGCATGGTCACCCTCTATCGGGTGGCCCCCGGATGCTCGATCAGCATCGGACCTTCGGGAGCGAAGTTCCGCTTGTAGGGCCCTCGTCTGCCGAAGCCCTGGATGTGCGCGATACGGATCCGGTCCTCCATGTGAAGCTCCTGGAGGTGCTCCACCTCCCAGAAGACCACCCACGCCCCATCAGTGAAAGAGGATCTCACGCCGGGCCTCTATCTCGGTTACGCAGGAGAGTTACAGCAGATACACCTCCCAGGTGGAGAAAACCGTTCCGAATGAGCGCACGCGGGGCGATCAAAGGGTTGACACAAACGCGGAATGCAGACTATAATTCTCATGACAGGCGCTCGATACATATCCGCTACTGCTTCAGACTGGAACGTAGGAGGCAACCCCTCGCTCGTCCAGAACAGCGTCCTGTCCTCCAGGAAGTATTTGCAGGGATCCAAGCCAGGCTGTGTGAGCGCGGTATTACCGGGGGCTGGATGGCCGATTCCGCATGCAGTACGCGGGAGGCAGGAATTTGATGGGTTTTTCCAGCAGTATCGGAACCCACCAGAATCCACACCCAAGCGTTCAACTCGGGGGTGCCACCCCACCTTTCTCGGGCACCCGAACCAGGTGGAATTACCGCCCTCTCACGAACACGCAAGCATAACCTGAAAGAACGACAGCTCTACTGGCTTGCCGTTATGTGTAGCAGGCCCTGATGTATGACGCCGGTAATGAACGGGCTCTCCGTCGTGACTGTGCGCGCCACTTCCGGCGCTTGCAAAACGAGGCACAGGCTCTTTTTCTGCGTATAGCTGCTCCGCGGGCGTACCCGGTGTATGTCTCCAGCGACTCGTATCCGCGGCGGGCCGGGCGCATGCTGGCGAGCGTGCGTAAAGCCTGGATAGAGAACGAGACTGCAACCAGCCCGCGGAATTGCTCTACCCCGGAGGTGAGCCGTTTCGGAGGGATCTTGCCCCGAGTGATCTCGTGAGACGGGCGAGGGTGTCCGCGCTCACCAGCGCCGGGGGGCGGTGTGTGCTCTTTCTTGCCACTCGCCCTGTGGGGAAAGCTGATTTGCATCGGATTGAGTGCTCGCTCGCTCAACTCCCGTCTCTTTCCTCGCGGTCTCCGGTGAGATACTTGGGGAGACCACCAGAAAAGAGGCTCGATCCGAAGGATGCACGAAGATGGACGGTCACGCGCAGAACGACGCCTTCTCTCCCTATCGAGTGGATGACCTGGTCTTGCTCGTGGGCGAGAACCCGCTTCCCAATGCGGTAGCCGCGCGCCTACTTCTCAAGCCGGGTGGGAAGGCATGGCTGGTGAAGTCTTCCGGCACCCGCGATGAGGCGCAACTGCTTGCCCGCTATCTGAGACAGCACGGTTTTGAGGTGCCTGAGATCCGCCGGGAGATCAACGAAGCCTCTCCGACCAGCATACTCGACACCGCGCTCTCAATCCTGGACAAAGCCTCGGGCCCGAATGTTGGCGTCAACTACACGGGCGGCACCAAAGTGATGGCGACGCATAGCTATCGCGCCGCGGAGGTATGGGCACATGAGCATGCCCGGCAGGTATGGCTCAGCTACCTGGACGCGCGCCGGCAGGAGATGGTCTTCACCCGGTCGGGTAAGGTAGAGGAAGCCACCGTTCCACTCTCTTCGTGCCCTGTGGCGGTTTCGCTGAACGAGCTGCGTCAGCTGCACGGCCTTGGTGGCTCGCCTGATGATCATCCGCTCCCTCCTTTCTCCCGCACCGCGGAGGTGATCGCGAAAGAGATTCCCTCCATGGGAGCGGAGGCGTGGAAGCTTTGGAAGGAAGCGTTGAAGACGGGGGGTGAGCCCCGGCCCACGTGCCCCGGGCTGAAGCGCATTGAGAGCGCGCTCCGGGAAGAAGCTGGCCTGTCGGCGGGAGTGCGACTCACGAAGCAGGTTCTGGCCCGGGCTCGGGGCTGTACCGAGCACCCCATCGCGTTGTGGGCGGACGGAGCGTGGCTGGAGCAACACGTTCTCACGGTGTTACAGGGCCTGGCCGGTGAGGTGGGACTCACCGACTGCGCGCGCGGCTACCAAACGGATGCGCCTCACTTCGAGTTGGACGTGCTGGCGATGCGCTATCACCAACTGTTTGTATTCTCTTGTGGCACGACGCTGAGGAGAGATGATAGTGCATTCAGGGAGTGCAAGCTCAAGCTAATGGAAGCGCGAACGCGAGCCAGGCAGTTCGGGGGTGATGAGGCCGCCGTCGCTTTGATCTGTCTTCTCGATGGCGGATGCCTCCAGCACCTGCGGAGCCAGGTACCGGACGATGACCGCCTGTACGTTTTCGGGCTTCCTGACCTGCGGGATCTGCGGAGCAGACTCAAGGATTGGATTCTCACTCAGGTCGCCGCGCCCGGCGCCTGAGGGAACGGAGGAGTGCCATGCCCTCTATCGATGTGACACTGGAACTGGTAACGCCCGCCTACGCAGGCGGGGCGAGCCCCGAGCAGTGTGATGGCCTGCGCCCGCCCGTGCTGAAGGCGCTGCTCCGCTTCTGGTGGCGGGCGATGCACCCCGAGTTGCCGCCGGATGAGTTGTTTATGGCCGAGGCGGGCCTCTTCGGATCGACCGGCGACGGGCAGCGCCTGCGAGTGATCCCCTTGGGAGATCCGACGGCGATGGAATGCCAGCGGCCTGGGCAGTCGTTGCCGGGAGATACGGCGTTCCTCTCCTACGGTGTTTCTGAGTGGGCCCGTGAAGCGAGAGGATTTAGAACCAACCGCCCTCGCGTCGCTACGGGGCAAACGATTCGGTTTCGTCTGGCCTGGGGCAACAAGATCCCTTGCAACGCAGAAGAGGAGTTCGTCAAGACGCTGTGGCTCCTCAGCACCTTTAGTGGGTGGGGAACTAAAGCCCGGCGCGGGTGGGGCAGCATTCACGTGGACTGCCCATGCTTTGGTGGCGCTCCCTATACCAACCTGAAGGATCCGCACGGAGCTGCCAGTGTCGACGACCTGAGGAACCGCCTTCAGGCCGGTTTGACGGCGATCCTGGGCCCGCGTGCTGGAATAAGCCTGCAGCCGGGAAGCAACGAAGCAGAGCATACGGCCTTCTCGCCAGATACGCGCCTCTTCATCGGGCCGGGGTGCCAGAACGCAGAGGAAGCGCTTGATAAACTCGGCCAGGTGTATAACCGCTACCGACGTGCCTTGGGAGCCGGGCGCAATCATGCCCCAGGCGCCGTCGGACCCGATCACCAGAAACGTTCGAACTGGTGTGCTAAACCCCCGGTCAAGACGGATGTCGCGCCGTTGGGGTCGGCGTTTGGCCTGCCGCATCTGGCCCGATTCACCAAAGGTCCGCGGGTAGATGTGGGAGTTGGCGCTCATCTCACGGGACGGCGTGCCTCGCCTGTCTTCTTCAAAGTCCTGCGCTGCGGCGCCCGATTCGTACCTGCGGTGTTGTGGCTTCCCGCGCGCTTCCTCCCAGTCGGCACGCCCGTTTGTGTTCGTGCTCCCGCGGGCGAGTCAGAAGTGCGAGATCCCGGTGTGACGGGGATTGCCCAGTTCTTCGATGGAAACCCGGAGCTGATGTGCTATGCCCGCGGCGGCGGCGCTTGGCTAGGATTGAGGGGTTATGGTTGGACGGAGGTGAACTGGTGAACGCGTGGCTCTCTTTCTCCCTCACGCCGGTGCAGTCGTTCCTTCAGGCAGCTCGTACCGTGCGAGACCTGAAGGTGGGGTCGAAGCTTCTCTCCTACCTGGCGGGCCAGGCGTTCGATGCCGCGTGCGCCGCGGGCGGCAGAGCTCTCTACCCGGCACATTCCGGTGATTGGCACAACCTCCCCAATCGCTTTGTCGTGTGCTATGAAACCCTAGCGCAGGCGCAAAGCGCAGCCGAGGGTGTGCACAAGGCGTTCGACAAAGCGTGGTACACACTGGCTGATGAGGTGAAGAAACTCCTCGATCAGCAGAAGTGGCCTGCCCCGTGGGATGAAGACTGGGATAAGCAGGTGCAGACGTTCTGGGATGCACGTGTCATCGTCGTGGACACTGCAGCCTGGAGTGATGACGACTACCGCGCGCTGTTCAACTGCGCCTCGGGCGCCCCGTTACCGAACCCGCTCACCCGCGGTTGGAAAGTGACCACAACAGCTCTCGCTGCGGCAAAGGCGGTTCGGAAGATCCCACCGGATCAGGGGATTGGCCGACCCAAGTGCACGATGATGGGCGACCTGGAACAGATGGGCCCCGGCGGCCCCGTTGGTACCCAGCGCGGTTTTTGGAGAGACGTGACGGGAACGTCGCACCATGGGATCCGGATCGGCGAGCGGGATCGCCTCTGCGCCATCGCCCTGATAAAGCGCTTCGCCCCTGCCTGTGACAGCACGCCGCTCCGGGAACTCCGGTGCCCGATATCTGACACCGCCACCATCGCTACGGAACAATGGCGCAAGGAAGTGCAAGAGGGGCTCCCAGATGAGCTTGCCGCTTTCGATAGTGCGGCAGGGGAGCTTGCGAAATGCCTGGGTGATTCCGCCGATACCTCTGGGCGGTATCTGCTGGACGACAACCTGCGCTACAACCAGGCGACCTGGAGCCGCCTCAACGAGGGGCTGAGCCCGGAAAAACGCCATCCGGATCCGCGGACGTGGGAGCAATCGGAACTGGCAGGGCTCCTCAAGAAGACCGTGGGTGCACGAGATGCACTGAAGAGGGCGTGCCGCGAAAAGGGGCTGTCGGCTCCGCCGCGCTACCTGGCGATCGTGGAGCTCGATGGCGACCATATGGGCCGCCTCCTGGGCGGCGATGGTGAAGACGTGACCGAAGAGCATTTCCAGCATCTCAGCTCACGGCTGCGCGCATATGGCGACAGCGTTCCCGGGATGGTGACGGAGCACTACGGGGAGACGATCTACGCCGGAGGCGATGAGCTGCTTGCGCTCGCCCCGCGGATCGAGGCGATACCGCTGGCGCGGGAGCTCAGGAACAACTTTCCCGACAATCTCGCTGAAAAGGTCACCAGGCGTGGCTCCACGGCGAGCATGGGGATCACGATCTTCCACTACCGGCATGACCTGCGTGACGCGCTGCATCATACGCATCAGGCGATCGACCGTGCAAAAAAGTATGGGCGGGACTGCTGTGGCATCGCGGTCCTCAAGCGTTCCGGGAGTGAACTACACGTCGTGGCATCCTGGAACGTTCTCGATGCGATGAAAGCCCTTGCCGAGAGCTTTGCCAGCGGCGTGACTGACCGGTGGCTCTCCCAGCTCGCGCAGATGGCTCCCGGTGTGCATCCCAACGCTTCCAAAGGCGCAGTCGAGGCGCTCATCCGGCGCGTGGTGAAGCGCGGCGAAGGCACACCCCAGGGGGTTATCGACCAAGTGATGACCCTGTGGAACGAGACCTGGGCGTTTCTCAACGACCCGAATCGCCCGGGGCCCGAGCAGGATGACGAGCAGTTCGGTAACCCAGTGTTCAACGCGTTCCTCAACCACGTGGGGATCGCTTCGTTCCTGGTACGCGGAGGGGAGTGATCATGCGGCGTCTCAACTTCATTCTCACACCAGCGGATGTCACCGTCTTCCGCGATGCCCGGCCTTTCGAGCCGGGCGCGACCAGCTCGCGCAGCCACTTCCCGCCGCCGCGAGCCGTGGCCGGCGCCATCCGAACCTGGCTGTTGAGTGGCCTCGGCACGGACTTCGCCAAGTTCAGCAACCTCAGGCGAAAGCGGCGCGGCAGCGAGTCTGAGTATCAGGCGATGCTCGATGACTTGCGTGCCTGCACGCCAGACGAAGCCGCGTGGATTCTCGACGCCCACCTGGCGGGCCCGCTGCTGTGCGAGGCCAATACGGGTTCTACCATCTACCCGGCTCCGTTTCATCTCGCCAGGTTTGTCGATACCACGGACAAAGACGGCCTCGTTCGTATCTTCCCGTGGAAGCGGGGCGACCCCGCGAAGCTGATCGGCCTGGAGCCGCCCGAGGGTGCGCCTTCTCCCAATTTGTGGCGGCCCGGCCTCGTTAGGGACCCTCGCGAATGGAAACCGATCGCCGATAAATTCGTCTCCCAAGAAGATCTCGTGAAGGTTCTCACTGTTCAGGAGGAAATGTCCGACGTCAAGCTCTTCGAGCCGGGGATGTTCTACACTCATGAACCCCGCCTCGGCATCGGGATGGATCCGGCGAAGCGCTCGAACAAGGAAGGTCTGCTCTACACCACGGAGTTTCTCCGCTTTGGCTGGGCTGACCAGGATGGAGAGCGGCCCTACGGGCTTCGGGTCGACCTGGAGATTCCCGATTCAGCGGGAGAAGATGCTGCGGAAAAGGTAAAGGAGCTGGCGGATAAGATACGCTGGCTGCCAATCGGGGGCGAGGGCCGCGTGACTGCTATCCGCGTGGATGATGATAAGGGCTTTCCTGAAGGGCCAAAATGGCCTCCGGAGAATGGGCGCTTCCTCACCTACCTGGCGACCCCGGGCCTGTTCTCAGAAGGCCGGTGGTATCCTACCGAATTGACCAAGACGTGCGATTTGGTTTCCGCCGTCACCGGTGCCCCGCGCGCTGTGTCCGGCTGGGATGTTGCGGCGGGCCGCCCGTTGAAGACGCGGTTTGTCATCCCGGCCGGGGCGGTCTATTTCTGGCAGATACGAGGAGATACCCTCCCGGAGGATCCCCATGGTAAGAGCATCTGCGACAGCCTGGAGGACCGGCAGGCCGGGTGGGGCCTGGTTCTGAGAGGAGAGTGGAACTATGTCTAGTGGCATCCTCTTCCTGCGTGCGCAGACCCCGATGCACCCCGGGTCAGGCACCTCAGTCGGTGCTGTGGACCTGCCGGTGCAGCGGGAACGCTATACGAACTGGCCGGTGATTCAGGGCTCGGCGCTCAAGGGTGTCCTGCGCAGCGTGCATCGCGATTACCTGGTAGGAGCCCAGCACCAGGCAGGGAACACGAGCTACACACTCGAGGACGCTGATGCAGATCCGGAACTCGTGGAGGTGTTCGGCAAAGCTGGCGAGGAAGGCGAGCTGCATGCCGGAGCCCTGGCCGTTACCGACGCCCGTATCCTCGCCTTCCCGGTGCGCTCGGCCAAGGGCATCTTCGTCTGGGTGACCTGCGCCGCCGTCCTCTCCCGCGCCATCCGCGACCTGCAGATGGCCGGACTCACCTCTCCGTTCGACCTGCCCGCCGCGCCCGGTACGGGTAAGGCTGTCTCTACCAGCAACGCCATCGATATCTGGGTGGAGATGGAGAACGGGCCAAAGCTCGTGCTGGAAGATATCTTGTTCACACCGGTAACCGCTGGCCGGGAGGAGTTGGACCGGTTTGCGGGATGGCTCGCCACCGCCGGCTGCGGTTATGCCGAGGAGATCGCAAACGGCAAAACAGAGGACGGCGACCCCCGGAGGCGGCTAGTGTTGATCAGCGGCGACGCCTTCAAGCACCTGGTAACTTATGCTACCGAGATCGCCACTCGGATCCGGCTCGGTCTTGAGACCAAAACTGTCGTCGGCGGGGCGCTCTTCACGCAGGAGTTGCTGCCGGCTGAGACGATCTTCTACAGCGTGCTCCTCGCAAGCAAGCCGCGTTCACAGAATCCAATGCTCGATGCGGCCGGTGTCATTGGCAAAATAAAGAGCGTGGTGGAAGAAGCGAAGGTGCTGCAGGTGGGCGGCGATGAAACGACCGGCAAGGGATGGTGCTGGGCACGTGTGTGGCCCCAGGCTGTGTAGACAGCGGGAGGTAAACTATGATTACCAGAGAACAACAGCGAATGCGCCTGGCCTGGGACCGTTTGTGCTATCGATTCGGAGACGATGATGCTTCCTGGCGCAATGACGGGCGCGCGGCCAAGTACCTCGGAGCGCTGAAGAAGACTCCGGCGCGGATCCACGCCTGCGGGTTGGGAATGGCCCTGGCGTTCTTGCGCTCGCGCTCTTCCCAGCGGGAAGCGCAGAGGGCTGGCGAGGACGTGGAAGTTGCTACCCTTCGGGCACTGGGCTATCAGAACGACACCGACTTGATTGAGAAGATCCGCAATCGCGATGCTGCCTTCCTTTTCCTGGCCACCGATGAGGCGGTGGCTCTGATCGCCTGGATGACCCGCCTGATGGAGGGTGCGGGCGTCAGCGCCGACGAAGAGAATTGAGCGCGGCGTCTTGTTGGAGGAGAGAGATGGCGTTCTATCCATTGATGCGCGGCCTCCACGAGTGGGCCGAGGGTGGAGATCAAGTAGCGCACGCCGGCCTCCTGCTCGACCGCTACGTTGCGTTCCCGAGTCACAACAGTTTTGACCAAAAGGCTCAAAGCGAGCAGATCGACCGCGTGGTGCGCGTGGGCGCTCCTCGCAACGCTGACGCTAACGCCATCCTGGGGCGATGGAAACAGCTTGCCGAGGTGCTGCCCCACGCGGAGACCTGGGAGCAGAGGACGGTGTGGCGCCTGGCGGCGCACCTCTCCCGGGCTTCAGTGCTGGAGAATGGTGTGTGCTGCCTGCACCCGCTCTACGGCTTCGCCTACCTGCCGGGATCCGGGCTGAAGGGCCTGGCGCGCGCTCAGGCCATCTTGGAGCTGGGGAGTGAAGATCACCCAGAGGTGTGCCGCATTTTCGGCGAGCCGGGGCACGCCGGCAGCGTGTTCTTCCTGGAAGCCTGGCCTAAGCAGTGGCCGAGGCTGGAGAAAGACATCGTCAATAGCCATCACCCGGAGTACTACGCCAATCGTGGCGTGGGGAGGCCGCCGGGAGATTGGGAAAATCCGAACCCAACGTACTTTCTGGCGGTTGCGCCGGGGGTGATCTTCCGGTTCTGCGTGGCGGCGCGCGATCCCTGGGCGGCGAACGCCCGGGCAGATGTGCAGCGCGCGGCAGGCTGGCTCAAGGCCGGGCTGGCAGAGCTCGGCGCGGGTGCCAAGACAGCCGCTGGATACGGCTATTTTGAGCCGTGTAGCGGTGTGGGTAACCAGAACGCCCCGGCCCCCGCGGCCGCACCTCAGCCCGCGCAGGGTGCGAGCACGACCCCACCTCAACCGGTGCAGGGCGCCGCGGGCAACCAGAACGCCCCGGCGGCTTCCCCAGCGGAAGAGATCAGCATGGCGATCCAGCAGCTTGAGAGCGGCGACCAAGCGCGTCGTGGGGTGCCCGGTCTAATTGAGAGGATCCAACAGCTGGAGGATCCCGCGGAGCGACAGGAATGCGCGAGGAGGCTGAAGAAGCGACTTACTGATAAGCCTGCCCTTAAAAAGGTCTGGAATAGCGATGACTGGGCCGAGTGGAAACAGAAAGTGAACACGCTGGTCCAAAGCCAGAGACCATAGGATAAGAAGGAGCGGGGCCGCGCGCGGCCCAGGGCCAGCCTCCCGCGCGCGGCCGCCGTTCTACCATTCGCGTTTCTCCCTCCAGATGCCGGTTTTGGGGTCAGCGCCGGTGTGGGAGCCACACCGGCGCGATTACCTCATGGATTGGGCACAGCGAGGCGGTTTAGAACCTCGCCTCGGACTAGCGAATGCGGGCCATCAGGCGAGACCGGGTGGTGCGGCGAGGACGCGCTCTACCTCTTGGCCGGTCAGGGCCGCAATCACTTCCAGTTGGAACGCGGTGAGCGGGTGGTCGAGGTTGACGACGAACATGCGCGTGCTCTCGGTCGGATAGCTAGCAACCGGTCAAGCAGGTTGAGACCATCTTTGAAGAGTCTCTCGAACGCTTTCGGATCCTCGAGGGCTGCTTTCACATTTGGCCGCACTTCACCTTCATCTTCCGATGCATGTGCTGCCCTGTTGCGAACGCACCTGAGATCCTCGAAGACCCCCTTTAGTTTTCGCATCCTCGCCCAGTCCCGGATCTTCTCTCTCGCAGTGTTACGGCCCGTCTCTGTGCCAGGTTCCTCCTCTGTGAAGCGTGTGATGCCTGCCTCTAGGATCGCCTCGTAGAGGAGGAGCGCGGCCTGCTGGTACTCACGGTGTTCCTTGGCCCGTTCTGCGCGCTCGCGCATCCGCTTTGCAAGATCCACTGTCGCCGACACTTCGACCGTCTCCCGGAGCCGGTCGACCAGCGGTTTTTCGGGCACCGTCGTGGGAGATACGGTCTGGAGCTTATCGAGAACTGCTTGCGTGGCCCCGTGGATGGGTTGCACCTCATCCAGGAACGCGTGACGTTCAACGGCCTCCAGAGTCTCCTTGTCCAGGCCCGCCGCGGACGCGAGTGGCACATAGTTCCCGGTGTGCTTGAGAATCGCCACTGCCTCGGATGCTTCCAGCAATTGCTGGCAAAGATGCAGGTGAACGACCGGGGTGACGCTCTTATCCGATCCCATGCGGAAAGCGCCATAAACCAGGTCCACAGAACGCACCTCCTTTGTCCAGCGCAAGAACATGATCATGAAGGAAGCGAGGATCGGCAGGTTGCGGAAAGCGTGGGTCACATCCATCACCAAGTGGTCGCCCTTCTCGACGTGCGCATCTATCGCGGCCCACATCTTCTGCTGGTCTTCCTCGGAATCGCCAGAACCGATAATCTCGCAAGAGCAGTTCACGCCCAGATGTTTGCTTAAAACGGCCCCCCAGTCCTTGAGCAGGTCTGGGTCCGCGTTTCCCGCTTTGACCCGCTGGTGGATCTCATCCTTCAGGCAGAGTACCTCTGGATCGCGCGTCTTCTCCTCCGGCAGGGCATCTGCGAGCGCGTCCCAAATGGACTGTGCCGTGCCAAGGACTAGCCAGCGCTCGGGGGGATTCGGCTGGCTTTGCAAGTGCTTCAGTAGCGCGGCGCCGAAGAGCGGGGTGGTATACGTGGTACCGTTATCCGTTGTGAAATCGTACGTGGCTGTCTGGTAGCTGGTTTCTCCTTCACACCCAGGCGTCGCCCGGGCGCATTCCGGGTTCGAACACTGAAGAACCGAATGACACTCCCTGCATCGCGCTGCCGATTCCGGCCGGCCGATAAAGCTGATGAGAACCTTGCCCATAGGAGCCCTCCCGTGTTTGCACGTTGTTCGTTCCGGCAGCGGGTATTCCTCTTCCGATTGCCGGAAGAGCGAACTCACGCAAAGCCTGCGCTGGCCGCCACGGAAATCGGGTGAACGAGATGGGAGGAGGTGCAGCGGGTGCCGCCGAACAAGCCGTACACCGCGGGGGCTGGGGCCAACAGCGCGTATCTGGCAATCCAGCGCAAAGGGCGCCGCGCCCAGTTGGGGAGCCGTGCGGGAAAGGAGTCTTGCCATGAAACGAAAGCATACCGGCTTCACCTTGATCGAACTGCTAGTCGTTATCGCAATTATCGCCATCTTGGCGGCGATCCTCTTCCCGGTGTTCGCACGGGCGCGAGAGAACGCGCGCAAGACCAACTGCCTCTCCAACCTGAAACAGCTTGGCATGGGGATGCTCCAATACGCCCAGGACTACGACGAGACGTTCTGCCCGAGCTGCGCCACCACCGGGATCCCGACGCCACCGCCCGATGGCTACTGGTACCCGGGTTGGGAGTTCTGGCCGCAGTTCGTCGCCCCCTACATCAGCGGCGGCAAGAGTGCCTCCCAGCTCGCCGTCTGCCCGAACGGCGACCGCTCGTGGGCCCATGCCCCTCGCCAAGGACACTACGGCGTGAACTCCGCCATCATGCCGCCCTACACGTGGACCAGCTCTCGCCTGACAGAGATCCCCGCGCCCGCGTCCACCTACCTCTTGATGGATGCCGGCTTCAACTACCTCGGCGCTAACTACGTCCTCTCGCCCGACTGGCAGGTCTACCTTCCCGGAGGCGGCGCGGCAGGCATCGCCAAGCCGGCAGAGATGACCGACTTTAAGACGAGCGACTATGAGAACGGGCGGCACGCCGGCGGGGTCAACGTGGTCTTCGCGGACGGGCACTCCAAGTGGCTGCCGTCGCTGCAGATGGTGGCGGAGGCGAGGAAGCCGGCGCCCGCGCAATACGGCGCCTGGAACCCCGCCAACCAGTAGGCCGGCCGCGGCCAGGCCGATCCCCGAGCGCTGGCGGACAAGCCCGGGCGAGGTAGGCATGGGCGCACGCTTCCGGATAGCGGAGGACGAGAGCATGGGAGCATACACGAGACTGCGTTTGGTGCCCGCCTCAGATCCGGTCTGGCAGCCGGACGACGCCTTCATCGAGGCGCTTTTCCAACACTGTGAGACAACCTAGGTGCAGTGGGTCCTAGGGTATTCAGAGCCTCTTCTCTGGGAGAACACCGAGGAGGTGACCGATAACCCAGTCTTTGCGGAGTACAGCGGCATCGATGTGGCCGGCGCGATGGCCCTGTGCAAGAGGCACCGGCCACGGGTATGCCGCTACGGGCTTCCGTTTGGGCCATACAGCCACAGGATCCGGGATGCACTCAGCGCCATTCCTAAAGAGCTGCGAGAGGGCTTTATTCCTGACCTGGTGGATATTACTGTTGGGCCGTTTTCTATCCCGGACGCCTGGCACGAGACCACCATCGGGATGTACCACTTCGAGGTGGGCATCAGCGGGCAGGGCATGCCTCTCGACTGGGACGAGTACGTGCGCCAGGCGCGTGAAGTGGCGCCGCTGAAGGAGTTGCTACAATACCTGGAGATACACTCCGGCAAGCAGTTTGACATGCTCATCAGTAGCTCCTACTGAGCCCGTCGTGCGACCTGAGCCGCCACTCGGCCGGGGCAGGATCAGATCGTGTGACCGCTGCATGTGGATCGCTCCGGGATTCGCAGGCGTGCTGCTCATCCGTCCGAGACCCCAAGGCTACTCCCTCACCGACAGGAGATCGCATCTCCAGGCAGAACACGGAGGATGTTTGTCCAGACCAATGTCATTGGACTCCGGTGAATCGTGAGGCAGGGAGCTAAGGATGAGACCCTCCGGCATTGATGTGGTTGGCAGCGTTCCGTGGGGCACCCACTTCTGCCAGTTCTACGATACGGGTGATGACCTGGTTGAGACCCTCGTACCTTACTTCCGCGAGGGACTGATGGGCAATGAATACTGTCTGTGGATTGCGTGCGCTCCTCTCCAGGTAGAGCAGGCCAGGGCCGCCCTGCAGAGCGCGGTTCCTGACCTCGAGCGCCGCATTGCGCGAGGGCAACTGGAGATTCTGGATTGCCGCGAGTGGTATACCCCGGGCGGCCGTTTCGATATCGATACGGTCCTCCGCGGCTGGTGGGATAGGATCGTGGCGGCGCTGGACCGAGGGTTCCAGGGCCTGCGAGTCTCTGGCAATACGTTCTGGCTGGAGAGCGCCGATTGGGCTGATTGTGTCCATTACGAGGAGGCGCTCAATGAGGTCATCGGTGCTCATCCTGTCTTGGGGATGTGCTCCTACAGCCTGAGCAAATGCGGCGCGGCCGAGATCTTTGATGTGGTCGCCAATCACGAGTTCACGTTGATCAAGCGCTCTGGCCGGTGGCAGCGGATCGAGAGTGCCCATTATCAGAAGATGGAGCAGGCGCTGCGCGAAAGCGAGGCACGGGTTGCCGCGGCCCAGGAGGAGCTGCGTGCCGCCAACGACCAGCTACACCAGGCGCGTCAGGCGTTGCGCAGGAGCGAGGAACGCCTGCTGGCGGCTGACCGGCGCAAGGATGAGTTCCTGGCGATGCTGGCGCATGAACTGCGCAATCCGCTCGCTGCCATCTGCAGCGCGGTGCAGCTCATGCAGGCGCGCCGGCCATCCGATCCGGTGCTTCAGCGGGCTCAGAATGTCATGGCGCGCCAGGCACAGCACACGGCGCGAATACTGGACGACCTCCTCGATATCTCGCGCATCACGGAAGGCAAGATCGTCCTAAAGAAGGAAACCCTGACGCTTGCCCCGGTGCTTGAGAGTGCTCTGGAGAGCGCTCGCCCGATGCTGGAGGACCGCGGGCACCAGGTGTTCGTTGCGATCCCCAGGGAGACGCTCGTCCTCGATGCCGATCCCGTCCGCCTGGCCCAAGCGGTGTCAAACCTTCTGAACAACGCGGCGAAGTATACGCCCCCTGGCGGCGAGATACACTTCTCGGCGCAGCGGTATGGGAGTGAAGTCGCCATCCGCGTCCGTGATAACGGCGTCGGTATCGCTCCGAAGGTGCTCCCTTCCATCTTTGATCTCTTCGTGCAAGGGGAGCAGACGCCGGACCGGCGACACGGAGGCCTGGGCATCGGGCTCACGATGGTCCAGCGGCTCGTGGCGATGCACGGCGGGCGAGTCGAGGCCCGTAGCGAGGGGCTTGGCCGAGGGAGCGAATTCGTCGTGTGGTTGCCCCTGGCCGAGGTAGAGACGGAGCACCACGCCCGGCGTTCTGAGCCACGACCGCTGCTCACGCCGCGGCGCATCTTGATCGCCGATGACAACGCGGATGCTGCTGAGATGCTCGCCGCCCTCCTGGAAGAGGAGGGACATTGGGTATTCACTGCCGAAGACGGGCCAAGCGCCATCGGCCGCGCGCTCAGCGAGAAGCCTGATGTGATCCTGCTGGATATCGGCATGCCCGGAATGGATGGCTACACCGTTGCCCATCGCCTGCGCCTGGAGCCGGCGCTCGAGGGTACGATGCTGGTGGCCGTCACGGGCTATGGGCAAGATGAGGATCGAGAGCGGGCGTTCGCGGCCGGCTTCGAGCACCACCTGGTGAAACCGGTGGACCTGGATGCCCTCCGGCGCGTTATCGCCGCGAGCCCGACCCCTGCCTGGAGTGCCCTATCGGACCCCGCCTGGAAGGATCTCCCGGTGTGTGGCGAGCCGAATCTGCCGTGGTGTTGATAGCCGCTCCCACGCTGTGACGACCGAACTGGGTCACCCCCGGGCGATGCCCGGCACCGGAACTCTCCGCGCGTGAGGCGGGAGAGAGCCGGTTGAGGCCGAGCGACTGGCGCTCGCACTCTGGCGCGCCCCGCAGGAAGCCTGTGCCTGTTTCGCCAGGATGCAGGCGCTCCTGAGCCATGGCCTCAGAGCCTGGCGGCGCTCAGACGGGGTGATCTAGTGCTCGAACGGCAAGCGTGTGTTGCGGTTGGCGCTCTCATCGGGCGCCGGCGCAATCTCGCACCCGGATGTGCCCTCCTCCGTTCCCTCGGTAGCAGCCGGCACTTCCGACTCGGCGGTGGCAAGGGGCGCCGCCCCGGGTGCCAGGCCGCCCCCTCAACCAGGGGTTTGCCGCACGGCGCTGGAATGGTCCGTTCGTCTCGGCGCGTGCTGGGCGAGTGTTTCGCGGACAACGCTGCCCGCGAGCCATCCAGCGAACAGGAGCAGCGCCACGATCAGCGCCAGCAACGCCCGCCGCCAGGCGAACAGACGCCGTCTGCTGCTCTCATCGGGTGTCTCCACTTCGGTCGCCCCTCCCGGCGCGGCATAGGCGGATCCTCTGGCCGCGCCCACATAGTGAGGGACGCGCAAGTTGGGCACCCGGGTTCCTTTGGAGCCAGCTCCATTGCGCCGGACGCGGCACCCCTCGGCATTTAGGTGCGTGCCTACGCCGCGCGCCGCAGCTCCAGGGCTCGAGGAAAGAGCACATTGTTCTCGAGGTGGATGTGACGGTGGAGATCCGCCTCAAGCTCCTGGAGCCCCCGATAGAGGGCTTCGTAGGTGGCACACACCCCCTCGGGCACCTGGTAGTCGTCGGTGATCTGACGCATCGCCTTGAGGAGGTCACCGGCTCCATCGTGCTCGCTCTCCAGCTCCTCGATTCCCTGGGCGATCGATCCGTTCGCCCTGCCGGCCAGCAAAGCGGCGATGGCGGGGAAGATCACCTCTTCCTCCTTGCGCAGGTGCGCCTCGAGCTCTTCCTTAAGCAGAAGGAACTTCTCCTGCAGCGGCATGAGCAGATCGCCGTATTTCTCTCCATGGACCTGGTTGACCAGGGCGAGCATCTCCTGCAGGCGTGGCAGCTCGGCGCGGGTGTACACATGGTGGGGCTGTACAATATGCTGCATCAGCTCGTCGAGCGGTGCGTGTACCCAGCGGCCCTCGCTCTCCGGCGTGCCGGCCGCCTGGGTGATCGCGGCCTTGAGCACGGCAACCACCCTCTCGACCGGCATTCCGGCACTCTGCGACGCCTCCGCCAGGGTGCGGTTGCCGCCGCAGCAGTAGTCGATGCCGAGTGCCTCCAGCGTGCGCAGCACGGCAGGGTAGTGCGCTGCGACCTCGCTCACCTTGGTCTCGGGGGTCAGATCAGGCTCAGCCATCCCGGCCTCCTCTCGCTCATCAGGGCGCCGCGAGCCGCCACGCCCGGTTGCGATAGCCTCATGTCTCTACCTCTATAGATACCCCGTTTGAGGCGCAGATATTGGGGGCGCGTGCTTGCGAGAGGGATCCGGGCGTTGGGGGAGTGTACTGTTGCCAGGCGCGCTCTGGCTGGAAGCATGGGGCCGGACGGCGTGGGTGAGGGCCGGGCGCGGGCTCAGCGCGCAAAAACGAAACGCGCCTGCGTCCCCGGCGGGAAAACAGGCGCGATCTGCTATCACTCTGATGAGGTGGTCGGGGCGGCGAGATTCGAACTCGCGACCTCATGTTCCCAAAACATGCGCGCTAACCAGACTGCGCTACGCCCCGACACGATGGCATTCTAGCAGATGCGGCCAGGAAATGTCAACCGCAGGATCGCCTCGTGGTGGTCGTCTCGTGCCCGAAGGGATCGCCAAATCCAGGATATCCGCACTCCCATCCGCGCCCATCTCCTTCATCCGTGGGATTGATGCTGGCCCGGGATGCCAGAACGGCTCTACCGGCAGGAAGACGCGGCCGGCTCGGAAAACGATCCGGAGGGCGCGACTGGCCAGAGCGGTGGAAACGCCACTGCGCCCGGAAAGGGACCGCGCATGATTCTCTACATCGTCACCGAGAAGAGGGAGAAGTACGAGCGGAATGGGGACCATGCCCAGAAGCTCAAGCTGGAGAAGATCAGCAAGCAGCCTTGCCTGGTGCAGTTCTACGAGGATGTCACCCTGGAGATGGTGAAGCGCCTTGGGGTCCAAGCCGTCGTCTTCAGCGGCTACTCGACCCCTCTGCAGGAGCACCGCCTGGAGAGCTTCCAGGGCATTTACGAGTTGGTTCGCCAGGGCGACGTGCCGATGCTCGGGCTCTGCGGCGGGCACCAGCTGATCTGCGAGCTGTGGGCCGAGCACAACGACCAGGGCCTCACCCGCATGGAGGGCTACCCGATCCGCAAGCTGCGCCCCGGAGAGCCGGATCACCACGCGGCGTATCACCCCGGCTGGTTTAAGGAGTGGGGCTTCTATCCTATCCGTATCGTGCGCCAAGATCCCCTGTTCGATGGTCTTGAAGACGGCTTCATGGCGTGCGAGTACCACCAGAAGGAGGTAAAAGAGCTTCCGCGCGACTTTGTGCTCCTGGCCAGCACGGAGGCAGTGCGTATCCAGGCAGTTCGCCACGTCTCCCGCCCCATCTATGGCACCCAATTCCATCCCGAGAACTATACCGATTACTATCCGGCGGGCCGGCGCATCCTGGAGAACTTCTTCCGTATTGCGGGAGTTCTGTAACCTGGAAGCCGAGAGCACGCCGCGGGAGCCCGTGCCTGACGGTCTAGCGCCCGAGCCGCAGGGAGAGCGGCGGTGATGCCGAATCTGAGAGTGGAGGAGGGAAACCCCGAATGAAGGATGAGGCTTCGGATGCGCCGCTCACCTATGCGGCTAGCGGTGTCGACTATGACCTGATGGATCCGTTCAAGCGGATGGCTCAGCAGGCTGCTCGGGCTACCGCCGGCAACCTGGCGCACTTCGGGTTCCAGGAAGTGGCGGCCAGCCGTGGAGAGAGCGCTTACCTGATCGAGGCGCCTGATGCCTACCTCGCGCATGTCGAGGAGGGCCTGGGCACCAAGAACCTGGTCGCCGACGCCATGTACCGCCTCACCGGGCGTACCTTCTATGATCATATTGGCCAGGACACGGTGGCGATGATCGTCAACGACCTGATCACCGTGGGCGCCATGCCGGTCTCCATCGCCATGCATCTCGCTGTCGGCACCTCTGAGTGGTTTGCTGATACGCAGCGCGTTGCCGACCTGGTGCGAGGCTTCCAACACGCGTGCAACCTCTCGCGTGCCGTCTGGGGAGGCGGCGAGACGCCGACTCTGCGGAAGATCGTCGCGCCGGACACAGCCGTCCTGGCCGGATCCGCGATGGGGATCATTCGTCCGAAGGAGCGCCTGATCCGCGCTAACCTCGCGGAGGGCGACGTGATCCTCTTCCTCGCCGCATCCGGCATCCACGCCAATGGCCTCACCCTAGCGCAGCGGATTGCCGAGCGGCTTCCCCAGGGCTACCTGACCCCCCTCCCGGATGGCCGGCCATATGGCGAGGCACTCCTCGATCCAACCCCCATCTATGTGCCCGTGCTCGATGACCTCCTCTCGGCGGGCATCGTGCCCCACTACACGGCCAACGTCACCGGCCACGGGTGGCGCAAGCTGATGCGCGCCAGCGAGCCGTTCGTTTACGTCATCGACCGCATCCCGGAGCCGCCGCCGATCTTTCCTTTCATGCAGGAGCACGGCCCGATCACCGATGAGGAGGCCTACGGCAATCTCAACATGGGCGCTGGTTTCGCGCTCTACCTGGCTCCCGAGCACGTGGAGCAGGCCCAGGCGATTGCCGAGAGCCACGGCATCGGCACGCTTGTCGCCGGCACCGTCGAGAAGCGCGGCGATGATAAGCGCGTTGTCATCCGCCCCAAGGGGATTGAATACGCAGGCGAGACGCTGGGGGTGCGCTAGAGGGAGTGCTTCGGCCCTGCTGCGCGTTACGCAGGCCACCTGTTCAGCTGGCCTGCCCGCGGCCAGGGGACGCCATCGCCTTCGATAGACTGGTTGGGGTAGGAGATCCAGAGTGAATGGCGAACTCCGCTCATAAGAGTTCGCCACAGACCCCTGGTCGGACGGCACAGCCGGCGTGTGCGAGCGCTAGCGTCGAGGGGAACCGCGCAACGTCTATTCCCAAGACGCCCCCGCGACGTTATGCAGATCCCTCGGGCCCACGAACCGGGCGATCTGGTTGTGGTCGTATCGGCCGGCGCTGGTGTGGCGAGTAAGGGTAGAGCTCCCCCACCCACCCCGCATCATGGGAGCGCCCATAGGGGAATCGAAGACAAGAGATGCCCACCAGGCGAATCCTGGTCGTTGAGGACGAACTAAATGTTCGGCTCACCCTGGCACAGATGCTGCGGCTTTCGGGCTACGAGGTGCTCGAAGCGGCCACCGGAGATGACGCGATCGCGCTGGCGCGCGGTACAAACCTCGATCTCTTGCTGAGCGATATCCGTCTCCCAGGGATTGATGGCTACGAGCTGCTCCGGAGGATCCGCGTGCTGCACCCGGAGATCCGCGGCGTGGCGATGACGGGTTACGCGGATGGCGCTTCTCAGCGCCTGGCCCTGGAGGCGGGCTTCGATTGCCTCCTCCGCAAGCCCTTCCCCTTCAACGTGCTGCTTCAGGCCATCGCGTCGTGCCTGGGCTCGCCTCCCGCGGGCAATGCGTGAGCCGGGCCGGAGAGCGGCACTGGCGCGATCAGGGAGGCAAAGCTCGACAGTCAGACGCGAGGCAGGAAGCGGGTGGGGAACACGGCGGCGGGGTGCCCCGGAGCGTCGCGCCGGGGGCCCGGCGCTGCCATCCCGCATCGCCCGCACGCCAGCGTGTCTGGCCGGACCCTAAGGGATGCACAGAGGCCCCGGGCCTGGCGGCGTGCCTGCCTGTCGGCAGCCCTTCCTGGCGGAAACGCTCGTCTATTGGGGAATCAGCTCGGCTTCCTCCACCAGAAAGTTGGGACCATTCATGCGGCGTTCGGCGCGATCGAACAGCTCGTCGGCGCGCCGCAAGTCAGCGTCGAACTCGCGGAGTGCAACCTCCATCGCGCGAATGCGGTGGAGCAGGCGGGCGTGCACGTCGGCAAGCTGCCTCGCCTCGACCGGATCCGGGACGGCACGGAGCATCCCCTCCCGGATCGAGGCATCTACCAGGTCTCGCATGGTTGCCGCGATGGAGATCAGTGTCTCATTCACCTGGCTGCTGTGATCAGATAGCATACGTCCCTCCCTCAATTTCCCCGGGTCCTCCCGAGATGGGCACCTGTCAGGCATCTGCTGTGCCATTCTTCCCCCTCCCAAGTGGGGCTAAACGCCCGTCATGGCTCATGGGATGCCTCCTGGCAGGCCCGGCAGCTCGTGTCAGCGGGCGCCAGAGCCGTTCGCCGGCAAGGGCAATGCCTGGGTGCGCCCGGCCAATGCCCCCTGGATAAGACGTCCGGTGGCCGTGCCCGGCCTCCCTGGAGAGCCCCGCAGGCCCGCTCCTTTCCTTGACAGGGCAACAGCCTCTGTGCTATACTCGCGCCAACCAGGTGGGCGGCTGTCACTCGCGAGCGCGGCTGGGTGCCGTGCCCGTCACCGCTCCTTTCAGGGCCAGGAGTGGCGCTGCGAGCAAGGAGGTGCTCTTCGGACAGCCGGCCCGACCCCGATCAGAGTCCACAACGGATACCACCGCTGTCGGATGGTAACGGAAAACCCGTCTAGCGAGAATAGAAATCCAGTGAGAGCAGCCGCTCGTACCCTTGACACCTTTTTGTGGGGTATGCTATACTACCGCAAGCGTGTAGGGGGTAGGGGTGGCTTGCAGGCAGGGAGAGGCCTCAAGCCATCAAGATGTTCATGACGTCGCGTCTTCACATTGCGCCGGGCCTGCGGGGCCGGCGGAGTTCGGAACCCGCAGCGGGCCATCGCCGCGCTTATCACAAGCTCCCGAAGCGCCGAAGGTGGACCTGGATAACCGCGTTGGCGTGCGCTCTGGCCATTGTTCTGCCAGGTGCCGCGCGCGCCGAACAGACGCCAGCCGAGTTGCTGGCCGATCTGGAAGCGGAAGGTTTTGAGAATCTGAGCGTCGAGAAGATCTCGGACGGCCAGGGCGTGGTGATCACGTTCGAGAACCGCCGCTACCGGTGGGAGGTGGTTGGTCTGGGGGTTGCCCTGGGCCTTGCGACTGCCCACCAGGAGGGGCGGGTGATCCTGGTGCCGATGCACACGGGGGTGCCGATGGGGCGCATCGAGGTGGATGCCTCTGATTACCGCGCCTTCCTCCGTGGCGAGCTGAGCGAGGAAGAGATCTTCTCGCGCATGGTGATATCGAGTGAGGCCGGGCCATACCAGCCGGGGCCGCACAGCAGCTCCTTCGGGAAGGTGGATCTCACCTTCGCGCCGGGCGTGCGGATTAACCTCGTAACGCCAGCGCCTCCGGGGGTCTTCCGGGGCGGGGAGCTGCGCCTGAGCCCTGGGGTTTACTCGAACTTGTGGCGCGGGCTCTCGTTCGATGCGACCTACGTCTACCCGCTGAGTAGCAGCGAGCCGGTGGTTGGCCGCGCCACCGGAAGTATCAACGCGCGCGTGGGCACCGAGGGCTTTTTCCAGGCGCAGGCCGGACGGCTCTCCGAAGGCCTGGATGGGTTTGCGGCCGCATTGGTGTACCCCAGCAAAGATGGGCGGCACCTGCTCGGGGCATCCATCGCGCAGGCGGCCTACCCGGGCTGGGATCGCACCGGTAGCTATCAGGCGTTTTGGACGTGGCGGCCGACGCGCTATGATGCCACGGCAACCTTTGCCTGGGGGAAGTTCCTGGCAGGCGACACGGGCTATTCGCTCACCCTGATCAGCGGCTTCAGGGAGAGCAACATCGAGTTCAGTTACACGAAGACATCGCTGAGCGAAGTTCTTGCCGCCGGGTTTACCGTGCCCCTGGGATGGGAGCGCCAACCACGGCCCGCTCCAGTACGGTTTCGCTTCCGGAACGCGTTCCGGTTTATGTATTATGACGAGAACCCGCGTCCGCTGGACGGCGGGCTCTATGTTCCTTTCATGGATGGTTACCAGACGGCAATCCGCCGCTGGAACAGGGCCTATCTGCGCACTTACGCACACGAGTTGCGCGAGGCCGCTAGAAGATGGTTGCCTGCGGAGGTAACGGAATCGAGAGAGTAAACTTCCGCCGGCAGCGCTTCCCGCCAGGGAAGTGAGTCACCGGTCGGACTTAGGCGGCCGGAATGGACGGCAGGAGATCGTGTGCGCAGCAGGCTATCGAAAGGAGATGAGCGAAAGCATGGACTTCGCACGTTTTCGACCCAGAACGGCAGTGCTCCTGACGTTGGGTGCCCTTGCCCTGGCCGCGTTGCTGGCTGGTGGCTGTGCGGCGCCTGACGACGACGAGCGCGCTCGGTTCGCAGTTGTCACCGGTGTGGTCCTGGATCAGAACAACAATCCGGTCCCCGGTGCCGTTGTCTCGGTGGTGCCCCCGCTTGAGGCGCCAGTGGCTGGCGGCCCGCTTGGCACCCGCAACTTCTTCGGGAGCCCCGGCCCGTTCGTGACCGGTCCGGATGGCCGCTTCTTCATCCCCGGCGTCAAGCTCGCCCAGTCGGCTTCCGATGTGGTGGTCCTGAACCTTCAGGCAACCGCTCCGGGCTTCCTCCCCGCTTTCGTCGTGGCGCCTGCGCCGGAGACGGGCACGATTCTTGGCCGCCCGTTTGTCGCCGGTGTTGAGACGCGCGACATCGTCATCACCCAGGAGACGGTGAGCAGCCTCGTCGCTCGCCTTGTTCCCCCTGGCCAGACGCAGACCGTTGGCTCCGGTGGAATCCAGAACCTCACCGTGCCCGTGGTTGATGCCGCAACGGGTGGCACGACGGGCAACGCGACCGTCAACATTCCCGCCGGTGCGATCTCCGGACAGCCGGTGCAGCTGGCTGTGACGGGTGTGACGGGCACCTCCCTGGCCTCCGTGGCTGCGCCCGCGCCGAGCCAGGTTCCGACGGTGGGCAGCCCGGCGGCTCCGGCGGCCAACGCCGCTCTCGGTTCGGGCACCGTTCCTGCGACGCTTCCGCTCGCGGGTATCGACATTCGCGCTCTGAACGCTTCGGTGAGCTTCACCGGCCCCAAGCCGACGGTTACGGTTCCGCTTCCCGCGGGCCTGATCGTCACGGGCCTCAGCTCGCGCCAGATTCCTGCGGACGCGCTGGCCGTGGTCTTCTTCAACGAGCAGCGTGGCGCATGGGAGCTGGTTCCCGGTGCGATCGTCAACGTGACCTCCACTCAGGTCACCTTCGCCATCGGTGAGTCGACGGGCACCTACGCCCTGATCGTCCCGGCCACCTGGACGCTGCCGGCGCCGGTGCAGACGGGCGAGAACGTCGTGTTCCCGCCGATCGCTGGCTTCAACGGCTACGTCTCGATCGGCCGCATCAGCCAGTCGCTGGACTTCCCGACCGTGAGCGAACCGGTGGAGACGCTTCTCCTCAGCGCTTACGCGGCGCTCACCGGTGAAGTGCCCAACGGGCCCTTCGTCGTCCAGGTGCCGCCCGGAACCACGACGGGCCGCTCGGCCAGCGAGGTGACGGCCACCGTGAGCGTGAACTTCGGAACCTTCGGCACCGTTCAGGGAACCCGGACGACCTGGCAGGTCGAGGATGTCGAGGTGCCTGAGGCGCCCGAGATCCCGCCGCACCTGCAGGGCCACGTCCAGGGTGGTGGCGTGGGCGGATAACGCTCGCGAGATATGAGCTTCCGCTTGACGGCGGAAGCGCCACTTCCCACGAAGCCCCCGGGCGTTGCCCGGGGGCTTCGTGATTCTCCGATGTGCCGTTTGCTCCATCTTCCCGAGGGGTAGGCCTCTACATTGGGAGTGATGGCCGAAACGGCGGCGAATCGGATGCACGAACGCAGAGCGCATTTCGGCTTCTGCCCGTTGATGCCCGGCTTCCGTAATGGAGGAGCGATGCGGCGTAATCTGGGGATAGCTCTCGGTGTCGCGGCGGGTGCGATGGCAGGACTCTTTCTCGCCTCCCGGCGGGGGAAAGAGACGAGCGCCCGCCTGCGGGAGTTTGGTCAGGGCATGGCCAGGCGCGCGGCGACGCCGTTACACACGCTCGCGGCCGCCGCGCGGGTGTGGCACGCTGGCCAGGAGCCTGCCACCCGTGCGCCCGGGCCTTGCGAGCCCACACTATGAGCGCCTGCTGCGGAAGCGCGGGAAGTCTGCGGTTCCCCGTTCCGATGTGAGAGGATACCCCGCTGGCCTGAAGCAGGGGATGCCCCCCGAATGTGCCCCCGCCTTCTTCCGTGAGCTGCCACCGCGCGCGATGGAGAGGAGTCCGCTGAGAGGTGGCGAACGGATCATTTTGGGTGTGCCTCCCGGCGCGCGCGGAGCCTTTGGCGCGGGAGGGGCGCTCACGGCGTGCGGTCCGCCGGGCCAGCGACGCCCGCCACCTGGAAACGGGTATGAGTGTCAACGCGGTGGAGTGGTTGGGGGTTGTGGCGGTCGTCACTCTGGTGGGTGTGGCTGGGGCGTTAGGGCACGTCGTCCTCGCAAGTGAATTAGGCCTGCTGAGTTACCTCGTCCTTGGCTTGATCGCGGTCGTGATCGCCCTTGGCATTGGTCATGTAGCCGTGGAAGTGGGTCGGCGTCACCAGCGGGAGATCAAGCGGCACAACGAGGAACTCGCGGCGCTGAACGCGGTTGCGGTGACTGCGAGCCGGTCACTCGAGCTCACTGCCGTGCTCCGTGATTGTCTGGACAAGACGCTCGAGGTGATGGGACTCGACGCGGGTGCGGTCTTCCTGGCCTCGCAGGGAGAGATCGGATCGCTGGCGGCGCACCGTGGTCTGACGGATCACTTCCTGGATGGCCTCGCCCGAATGAAGATGGGCGAGAACGTTCCCGGATCGGTGATTTTGCCAGACTCCCCCTTGCTTACCCCGGATCAGGAGGGCGAGACGCATCGCGAGTGGATCCGGGCATCGGTGAGCGTGCCGATGCGCTCCGAGGGCCGCGTGGTGGGGACGATGTATCTCTTTGCGCGCGGCCATCGTGATTTCTCCCAGCGAGAGGTGCAGATCCTGGTGGCCATCGGCGACGTGATCGGCATGGCGGTGCAGAACGCGAAGCTGCATGCACAGGTGATCGAACTCGCCGCGCGCGACCCACTCACGGGGCTATACAATCGCCGCCGATTCGAGGAGGTCTACCGCCAGGAGGTGGCGCGTGCCCGCCTCTATCGGGCGCCCCTGACCGTCGCGATGATCGACGTAGACTGCTTCAAGGAGGTCAACGATCGTTTCGGGCATGCCGTCGGGGATCGGGCGCTGGAAGCGATTGCCAGGATTCTCCTCAAGGGCCGCGCGATGGATGTTGCCGCGCGCTACGGCGGCGATGAGTTTGTCGTCCTGATGCCAAACACGGAGCTGCAGGGCGCTCAGGTGGTCGCGGATCGGATCCAGCGCGCCGCTCGTGCCGTGGTGTTTCCAGATATCCCGTACTATCGCCTCAGCCTCAGCATCGGCCTGGCAGATAGCTCTGCCGGCTATGAGGGCATTCTGGAGCGCGCGGACGCGCAGATGTATGCCTGCAAGCGGGGTGGGGCCAACCATCCGCTCTCCACTCCCCGATCAGAACGCCCCGGACCGGCAAAGATGGAACACGGAGGGCTTCCGCGCGCGTGTTAAGGGAGCCTACCGGTGGTCAGCCACTCCCACCTGGCGGCAGAGTGTCAACAGGGGACAGTCGTTGCAGCGCGGGCGCTGGCCGGTACACACGAACTTCCCGAAAGGTACCAGGCGCTCGTTGATCTCCACCCAGTACTCCCGCGGCAGTTTCGCGCGTAGCTGCTCTTCGGTCTTCTCCGGGGTGGGCGCATCCGTGTAGCCCCAGCGCCGCGTGATCCGGTGGACATGGATATCGACGGCGATGGCCGGCTGGTGGAAGGCGGTGGCCAGGACGATGTTCGCCACTTTGGGGCCGACCCCCGGGAGGGCGCGCAGTGCCCTGGCGTCGCTCGGAACACAGCCACCATGTCTCTCCAGCAGGAGCGCGCTGATCTGGCGGATGTGGCGTGCCTTCGTCTCCGCGAAAGTAGCGGGGGAGAGGAGCGTGGCCAGTTCCTCTTCGGGGATGGCCAGCATCTCCTCGGGCGTGCGCGCCCGGTCGAGGAGCGCCGGGGCCACGCGAATGGTCACTTCGTCGCGCGTGCGCACGCTGATCACAGCAGCCACAAGCAGCTCGAAGGGGCGCGCGTATCCCCGGTCGCGCAGCTCGAAGAGCGCCGCGCGAGGCAAACGGGCGCAGTGGACCCGCAATCGCCGAAAGAGCTCGTCGATGTCGAAGGCCTGCTTGGGCAGGCAATCGGGGCCGGCGCGTTCCACGGCCCAGGGCGGCAACGGCTCATCCATACCCTGCCGGAGTGCACGCACCATGCCATGCCCACTGGCGATGCCTACAGCACCTGGCGCTGGATGCCCCCGAAAAGCTGGCGCAGGCGATGGAGCCGGTCAGGATCGAGATAGGGGGGATCCACGGCGCGCAGATTCTCGCGCAGCCGTTCCGGACTGCGGGTGCCAGCGCAGCAGACGCTCACATCATGGGCCAGCACGAAGCGCAGCGCTGCCTCCGGGATGGAGTAGGGCTTCAGGAAATCGAAGAGGCCCGGGTCCCGATAGATCGGGTCGTCGGGTAGAGTGCCCTTCTCAATGTGCCGGCGGACGCACTCCAGCGCCGCGGGCACGCTCACCAGGCCAGAGACCTTCGAGGCCTGGTTGAGCGGCATCATCACCACGGTGCCCACGCCGTGTTGAGCGCAGAGAGGGAGCACGGAATCCGCTGCCGTCTGCAACAGGAAGTTCAAAGTGAGCATCACCACGTCAAACGCACCCGTGGGCACGGCGCGTTGCAGGACTTGATGGGTGCCATCCCCCTCCGAGAGCTCGCTGATCCCGATGAAGCGCACCTTCCCCTGATCCCGCAGTTCCACCATCGCGTCATAGCAGCCATCGCTCATGAAGCGGTCAAAGCTCTCGATGGTGCGCATGCCGTGGCCCAACAGAATATCGAGCCGGTCGCGGCGCAGGCGGCGCAGGCTCTCCTCCACGGAGGCGATCAGCGCCTGGGGGGTGCCGATGTACGCGGCCCCAACGGCATACGTCTCGTAGGGGCAGTACTTGGTTTCTACCAGCACATCGTCATGGCCTTGCAGCGCCTCGCCCAGCGCGCGCTCGCTCTCGCCGCCATCATAGCCCGACGCGGTGTCGATGAAGTTGATGCCGGAGTCGATCGCGGCGCGCACCGTCGCAATGAACTGCGCCCGCTCTTGACGGGCGCCCCGGGCCGCGCCGTAACCCAACTCGGAAACCTGCAGGCCGGTCCGGCCGAGTGTCCGGTAACGCATCTTCTTCTCCTTGCTTGCTCCCCGCGGGGGGCATGAAGCTACAGCGTGATGACCGCCTCCTCGCGCGCGGACCGGCGGATGGCGTCCACGATCCGCTGGCCGGCGAGCCCGTCCTCCATGGTGGCGTAGGGACGGTGGCCCTCTCGAATGGCGCGCACGAACTCATCCACCGCGGCGGCATCGCCTGTGAGCGCCGGCTTCTCGACGGGGACGCGCTCCTCCTCTTTGCCCCAGGCGATTACGATGCAGGGTCCGTTCTCATCCTGGGCGGGCCACCCGCTCGCCTCGGTGCCGACCACGTACTGGCGTTGCGGGAGGAAGGGCACCGTGAAGTAGCCGAGGCTTCCCATCACGCCTCCCTCATGCGTCGTCACGGCAGAGATCAGCTCTTCGTTCCAGGGATCCTCCCCCGTCGTCACCGTTCGGGCGTAGACGCTCTTCACCTCGCCCCCCATGAAGCGGAGCCACTCGCAGATGTGGACGCCGTCGTGAAGGATGAGCGAGCCCCAGGTCGCCGGGTCGAGCGTTGCCTTATGCCCCTTGCCCTGGCACAACAACCCGGAGATCTTGGGATGGGTGGCGCCGACGGCGAGGAGCCGGCCGAAAACACCCTGCTGCACCATCTCGCGGAGCTTGCGATGCTGGGGCATGAGCCGCATGCTCAAATTGACCACGGTGGCCACGCCGGCCTCCCGACACGCCTGTGTCATCGCCTCGGCATCCGCCACCGAGAGAGCGATCGGCTTCTCGCAGTAGACGTGGCAGCCCTGGCGGACCGCGGCGAGGGTGATCTCGGCGTGGACGTTGTTATCGGTGTTGATGCAGACCGCATCTAGGCCCTCGGCGAGGAGGTCGGGGTAGTGGGTGAACCCAGGGGCGGTGATCCCCTGCCGGGCGCACTCCTCGAGGCGCTCGGGACGAATATCGCACACGCCAACCAGCTCTATATCCGGCCGCGCGGCAACAGCGCGCGCGTTGCAGATGCCGCGAGCGCCCACTCCGATGATCCCGAACCGAAGCCGTTCCATCCGCTGTTCTCCTCTTCACAAGGTTGTTCTGCACCCATGGGCGGGTATAGTAGCGGTATCGCCATTATAGCGGCGGCAAGGGGAAATGGCAAGCGGAGGGTATAGGCCATGACCGGGCGATGAACAGGCGCGCGGGCGCTGCATGCGCGCGACGCCGGCAAGCAAGGTCTCGAGTTCTTATCAGGCAGGCGTAACGCTCCGGCGTATTGGAGTGTGGAAAGGGCGCCAGCGCCCTTCTGCCAGCGTGTAAACCGGGGCGATAGCGTCGGGAGCGTGGGGGGGAGTCCGGAGTGGCATGGAGGATGCGGGTGGCTGGACGGATCTTCCTATCCCAAGCTCTCGCACGCGCGGGAGATGGCTTGTGACGCGGGCGGCTACCTTGGGAATGGATAGCCGCTGCGCCGCGTCCTGTCTGTCGGGGGCCTCGTGGAGGGAGGAGCGGGCAATGCAGATCACAGAGACGCCGTGTCCGTGGTGTCATAAGGGCCGGGTGATCATCCATGCGGCCGACGAGCCGTGGATCGTCAAGGAAGACACCGGTGAGATTGGCCGGCGCGGTCCAAAGGGGCGCCCTGCGCGTTTCCGAACGTCACCGGTCGATTGGTTCTCGTGCACCGAATGCGCGATGAACGGCACGGTCTCGTACCTGCGCATGCTGCTCAGCGGGGGGGTGCGGCGTTATCTGCAAGAGGCCGCACTGCGGCAGCGGGCCACAATCCGTCCCTGCGGAGGAGAGAGCGTTCGCCCGGATTGAGCCACTGGCCACTGGGGCAGGAAGTTGGGGAGGGCGGTCGTGAGACGCCTCGCACGACCGCCCGGTCAGTCTAAGCGCGCCCGAGAAGGGATCGCTTTAGGCGGCCTGACTACTCCGCGCGCTCGATGGTGCAGATTGCTCCCGGCCGCTTGATGCGCAGCGCCAGGACCTCGAAGACGCGGAAGCGGTGGTTCATGGCGCTCGTCTCCAGGAACGCCGTGATCAGATCCTGCGCGACCGCGAGGTCCATATTCTCGGAACCCACCGAGAGGACGACTGCCACGTTGTTCCCCAGCACGGGCGTCTGGTAGACGCCGGCGGTGGCGATCTTGCGCACCTGCTCCAGCTCCAGAACGCCGGTGCCGTCGTGGATGCGGTTCAGGCCCGCATAGAGCGCCGGGCTCACCACCAGCGCGAAGGGGCCATAGAACTCGTTGGACACCAGCATCTGCGTGGCCTCCACGACGTCTCGGAAGGCATTCCCTGTCTCTGCCCAGTCGCGCATGGCGATGGCGTTGCGCCCCGGCGCGTTCGTCAGGCCGGCATATGCGTGCCCATTGGCTTTGTGCCCGTTGAAGATCAGGTCATCCTCCGCTCGGGCACAGAAAGCGGCAGCCGCCGCGGCAGGGCTCACATCTAACGGCAGGCGAAGCTGAGAGGCGGTCTCCAGGTCTCGCCAGTGAATCTGGAA